>Ga0187783_10001499_pt1 | contig 17262 bp, 13 predicted proteins | sample 1015_SJ02_MP02_2_FD_132471 | JGI IMG/M metagenome (GOLD analysis project Ga0187783, IMG submission 132471) | Tropical peat soil microbial communities from peatlands in Department of Meta, Colombia - 1015_SJ02_MP02_20_MG | ecosystem: Environmental > Terrestrial > Soil > Wetlands > Peat | place...
CGTGCCACGACGTGTTGCTTCTCGTCAGAGAGGATTGAACTCAACGACCGAACCTCACCCAGGTAACCACCCAGGGCTGCGTAATCGGCCATCTTCAAGGTGAATTCGATGGGCGCGACCAAGGCGGGCGTGGGGACATAGCCGAAGGCATTGTCTGGCATGCGCGTGACATCAACCATAAAGGTGATGCCGCCGCCCGGCCACACATAAACGGGCGCGCCACCGCAAGTGACACGTGTGAGCGCATCCCGGACCGAATATGTGAGCCGTACTGGGTTCTCGGTTACGCCAGCACGAAGCGATCCCCCGGCGCCAGCCATGAACAGAACCGTGCACAGCGCGGGCTCGCAGTTCTCTTTGATTCGTGCAACAGATTCGCTCAGCGCAGCAGGTAATGACTTCTCGACCGGGCACAGAGCCTCGTCGAGTTCAAAGTAGGCATGGTGTTCTCCGGTGGTGCTTATCATCAGCAGACGAAGTCCCGGCCAGGCGATCTTGGGGTTGAAGTCTTTCAAGATCGAGAGTGGATCCTGGAGATTGGTTCCTCCCCAGGCTGTTCCCGGCTCGGCAACTCGGAAATAGCGTCCCGGAGTGGAGCGGCGACCTTTCAGCTTGATTCCGGTTTCCGGAATGCCCAGCAATTTACCCGCCTGATGCTCCGATAGCACGCCAGTGATGTGGTCATCGACAACGACGACTTCGTCGACTTTGTTGAACCACTGCTTGGCGAACATGCCGATGGTTGCCGAACCGCAACCTACGCGCATGCGCTCCTCCTGCACACCATCGACGATGGGCGGTTTGCCGGCCTGCACCGTGATCGTGGCGCCTTCGTCAATCGAAAGTTCCGCTGCTCGACCGTTGCAAAGGTCGAGCAAGGTTGTGCAGGTGACAGTGCCTTCATGGCGCGTCCCGCCGGTCAGGTGCCGAACGCCTCCGAGCGAGAGCATTTGTGAGCCGTATTCGGAGGTAGTTACGTGACCCACGGGTTCGCCCTGTGCGCGCACTAAGTTCGTTTCCGGCCCAAGGTGGCGATCGGTATCGATCTTCAGCTTCACGCCGCAGTAGCTGAAGATCCCCTCGGTCACAACGGTGACCATGTCCACACCCTCCACCTCCGACGAAATGATGAAGGGGGCTGGTTTGTAATCGGGATAGGTTGTTCCGGCACCGATCGCGGTGACGAAACTGCCGCCCCCGCCGACAACATTGCCGTCCCATTCGCGCTCGCGTTCGAGGAACGGAACAACTGACTCACCACGGGCTACCGCGCGATCAAGAAGCACGTGTGGATCGAGACGTACCAGTTGGCCGTCACGATTGCCATAACGGTCGCATGCGCCCGTACGCCCCGGCTTGATGTAACACAGGACCGGACAGGCATCACAGCGGATGGCATCGTCGTCAGGCACGATTCTTGTCCTTCTGCGCAGCCAGGATGGCGGTACGAAGGCGGTCCGGCGTGGCTGGAACACGGTGGACTCTGATCCCAATGGCGTCGTGAATTGCATTGAGAATGGCGGGGGCGGTTGGAATCACAGCCTGCTCGCCGATGCCTTTGGCGCCAAATGGACCGACGGGTGATGGGTCTTCGATCAGGATCGACTCCACCACTGGGATGTCGCCGGCCGAGGGGATCAGATAATCGTGCAGGTTCTCGCCTTTGCCGGGGAAAAACTCCTCCATGAGAGCATGACCGAGACCCTGTGCTACGCCACCCTCGATCTGCCCTTCGATTAGCGTCGGGTTGATGGCGCGACCGACATCGTGCGCAGCCGTGATCTTCAAGACGCGCACCGTACCTAGCTCGACGTCCACGTCGATCTCCGCCATGTGAGCCCCGAAGCCGTAGACAGCATAAGGAGTTCCCTGGCCATTTCGATCGAGGGGACTGGTCGGCGGATCAAAGGTGGCATCGCGAGTAAGAATGTATCCGTGCTCATCGCACGGAAGGTCGCGAAGCTGGACGAGGTGCTGCTTCTCGTCCTCCATAATCCAAAGCGAACTGTTCCCGAAACTTATCGATGCCCGGTCGGAACAACCCGCAAGACGCACAATCGCACGCCGCAATTCAGTGGCGGCCATGTGCGCAGCCTTGCCGGTCACCACCGTCTGCCGAGATGCCGAGGTCTTCCCGCAATCCGGTGTAATCGACGTATCGGCCGAAATCAGGTCGAAGACATCAATCGGCGCTCCGAGCGCATCGGCACAGATCTGGGTGACAATCGTGTTGGAACCCTGCCCGATGTCAACGGCTCCCTGGTGTAATGCGACTCGGCCATCCAGCTTCAAGCCTATGCGGATGGTGGATGGGTTCGGCAGGGATGTATTGCCGCAGCCGTACCACATGCCTGCCACTCCGACCCCCCGACGAACAGGCCCAGGATTGGTTTTGTTGAACGCAGCCGCTTGCGAGCGGGCCTCCTTCCATTTTGGGCGCAGTGCCAGGAAGCACGCACGGATTCCCACTCCTGCTCCGAGCACCTGGCCAGTCACAGTGGGACTTTCATTGGTCAGCGCATTCAAGACACGAAATTCGAGACGATCCATTCCGAGACGATCGGCGAGATCATCATAGAGTTGCTCCTGGGCGATGGCCGCCTGGGGCACACCGAATCCGCGGAATGCGCCTGCCGGCACGAGATGCGTATGGACGGCGCGAGTCAGCGCGCGATAGTGCGGCACAAAGTAAGGTCCAGAGGCGTGAACTGGCACCCGCCTGGCTACGGTTGGCCCCCAGGAGGAATAGGCCCCGGTGTTGAAATCAGCCTCGAAATCTACAGCCACCAACTTGCCATCACGGTTCGCCCCGGCGCGCATCCGCATGCGAGCGGGATGCCTCTTGGTGGTGGTCATGATCGATTCTGTCCGCGAATACACCATGCGTACGGGCTGCCGAAGTTGCCAGGCTGCGAGTGCGATGAAGGGTTGAACTGACAGATCCAACTTGGCGCCGAAGCCGCCTCCCACGGCGGTGGGAATGATTCGCACCGATTCAGGAGCGATGCCCAGTATTTTCGCCAGATCATCGCGATCCATATAGGGGGATTGCGTACATGCCTGCACCTCGATTTGATCGCCTACACGCCTTGCAAACCCGGCCTCAGGTTCGATGTGTGCGTGCTCGACAAAGCCGGTTTCGTACGTATCTTCGACAATAACATCTGCCTGCGCCAGCGCTCCTTGGACGTCGCCGCGAACCACCCGGCCGCGAACCAGCACATTGTCTGCGCGGCTCGCGTGAATCGGCTGTGCCTGTGGCGCCAGTGCGTCGTCAACCTCAACAATCGCAGGCAGCTGCTCCCACGTTACAGGGAACTGCGCCGGATCGAAGGTTGCAATGACCTCTGCGTCCCCGACCACGGCGGCGACGGCTTCTCCGCGAAAACGGGCCTCGCTCTCGGCGAAGACCGGTTGATCAGCGAACTCAGGGATTACGCCGTAACAGTTCTCGCCCGGAACATCCATAGCAGTGAACGTGCGAACGATTCCGGGATGTCCGGCGACAAACGCATGGAGATCGCCGAAGCTGAACCGCGCCCGATCGTAGGGACATCGGATTGCCCGCAGAGCCAGCGCTCCGGATGGAAACTGGTCGGCGCCGTAGATCTCCTTGCCCTGAACCTTAGGCTGCCCATCGAGCCGAACAAGCCTCTTGCCGACCGTTCCGCCGGCGACGACCGGGGATCGAAGCTCAGACTGAGAACTCACGTCCAGAATGGCGGCGATGATCTTGCGATAACCCGTGCACCGGCAGAGCACGCCGCCGATCGCATCCATGACATCACTTTCGGACGGATTCCGGTTCTGCTCCAGCAGGGCGGTGGCTGCGACCAGCATGCCGGGAGTACAAATCCCACACTGCGCGGCTCCATGACGGAGAAACGAATCCTGCAGGCGCCCCAACAGGGGTTCGCGCTTCGCCAGACCTTCCACGCTCGTGATTTCGTGGCCCTCGGCCTGCGCCGCCGCTACCAGACACGAGCAGACAGGCGCACCATCGAGCAGAACCGTGCACGCGCCACAATCTCCCGCATCGCAGCCAACCTTGGTGCCCGTAAGCCCCAAGCTCTCGCGCAGCACCTTCGATAAGCGCTCAGACGGCGGCGCTGACGCTTCGACAGCGCGGCCGTTGAGTGTAAAACTCAGCGCTGCTGGCGCACTCGGTTTTGGAGGAGTGATGGTCGCCATGTCAGCCCTTCTGTACGCAATGATCGAGCGCACGCGAAATAAGAGTCAGGGCGGCATCCATCCGGTAATTTCGGGTGGCGCGGACATCATCGATGGGAGAAAGTGGCAATAAGTGTTCCCGTCGGACGAGGGCGCCGACTCCGATTCGCGCAGGAGCACCAACGAGCTCACGCTCGAGGTCAGGTAGCCGTTGCGCGGTCGCGGAACAAGCTCCAATGGCGACGCGAGCATCGGTAATTCGGCCGGCGGCTGTTTTCACGGTTACGGCAACCATGGCAATCGAAATCACCAGGTAACGCCGCGCGCCCAGTTTTAGGAAAACAGACTTCGCATCGTCAATCGTGCGCGGGACGATCACCGCGGCGAGGATCTCATCCGGGCGGCGCTGGGTCTTGCGATTACCCACAATAAACTTCGAAAGCGGCAATCGCCGGCTTTCGATCGTTGATACAAGTTCCACCTCAGCGTCGAGCACCAGAAGCGGTGGTACGCTGTCGGCAGCAGGAGAGGCATTGCAGAGATTGCCGGCTACCGTCCCACGATTCTGGATTTGAATGCCACCGATTTCCCGGGCCGCCATCTTCAGGGCATCGAAGGAACAAGGCAAGGAGGTGGCGACAACTTCGGTCCAGGTAGAAAGCCCGCCGATGCGATGCTCGCGAGCCGTCGAGATGATGCCCTTCATAGAAGCGATTGCGGAAATATCGATCACGGTACCGGTGACCGGCATGTCGCCCAAAGCAGGAAAGAAGTCGGTACCTCCAGAGAGGATGCTTCCTCCTTGCTGGGCAAGGACTTGCACCGCTTCTTCCAGTGTGTTCGGCCGCAGATAGAGGCTCATCGAAACTCCTGGTCGGGAGCAGATTCGGAGGTACCTTACACCAATAACAGAGCTTATTTGTACATCAAGGACTAGGGTTTTGAAAGGAGGTCTGCTGTCGCGACATACAGGGACGGGCGGTTTAATTTCGCGACGTTGGCTCCCCAAGAGTTGAGTTGAGTGCTTAATCCCAAATCGGGGGCATAGGCCGCAAAAAGCAGTGGACGCTCCCGAAGGGGCGTCCACCGTCAGTCAGCCGAGCTTTATCAAGTGGTCAGAATGTAACCCCGGGAAGGATGCTCGTTCCCTCCGCCTGGACTGCATCCAGGGCGGTAGGATTGAGGCCCAAGGCTTTGAGAATAGTAGGTGCCACCTGCGCAGTACCCACATATTCCTTTACCGTGCTAGGTTTGAACCCCGGATTGGACACCAGCAGAACCACGTTCGTGTCGTCATGAGAGAAGCCGCCGTGCTCGGCCAGCTTCGAGGTGCTGCTCGAGTAGGTAACACCAACATTCGGGGTCACGATGATGTTCGGCGTACGGGGATCCACGGTGGGGTCGTTAAAGTTGAGGAAGAGCGAAGGGCCGTAGTAGATCTGCCCGAGCCCGATTCCGGTGGTAGCCGAAGCGTTCTCCTCGAGGATTGAGACGGCGGTGTTCGTATCGAAGGAGCTGCTCAGCCACACCAGCGAGACATCATCCTCTGTCGGTCCGATTCCGGTCGGGTTGTTAGTGGACTCGGAAAAGGGAATCATGCCCGCATTAGACAGCAGGGTGACGGGTGAGGTGCCAACGATAGTCTGGCCAACGTAGCGGCTGGGATCGATCGGCGACTGGCCGTGTTTGGCAGTAATCACGATCAGGGTCGAACTAAGGAGCCCCTGTTTGTTCAGCTCGTTGACGAATGCCCCAATCGAGGCATCGACAAACTGAAATTCGTTCAGCAGGGCCGCGCTGGGTGTGCCGGCGGCATCCAGATATCCGCCCGTCACGCCGTTGCTCTTTTCAATCAGCTTCTGGCCCACGCTCACGGCCTGGAAGTTCATGCCGAAGACCGTGGGAACCTTGGTCGTCTTCGTGCCGAGGTGGTTCTTGCCGTCGATCTCGTTGAGGATCGCGTCGACCTTCAAAGTGTCGTAGCACTGAATGTTCTCGAAGCTATTGGTCCAAGAGGTCAGATCCGCGCCTTTATCGCGAATCGTGGCGCAAGATGCCCCCGTTGGCGTTGTGACTCCGGGAAGAGCGACGACACTGGAGTTGATTTCAGGAGCGTAGAAGTCGTCGAGCGCACTAGGCCCGATGCCCGAGGCGACGGAGGCGTAGGCCGGGTGCTTGTCGGACCATGCCGCGTATCCGCCAGCCGCGTGAATTACGCTGAAGATGCTATTGGCACGGACGAATTCCCACGGGTAAACGGGCGCACAACCGTTCTCGGGGTCGCGAACCAGTCTCGCGGAATCGATGGAGGCGAGGCCGCCGTCAGTCAGCGATGCGCCGGGTGCACCGCCGTTCAGCTTGGTCTTGTCGAAGTCGATGCCTTCTTCATACTCGGTGGTCGTACCCGTTGGCGCCCCATAGGGTTTGCAGGGACCAGCAGCAAGGCCATTGCCCGTAGTTTTCGCGGGCGCGTTGTAATTCCTGGAATAAGCGACATCGTAATACACACCGGTCAGGGCGGGACTCCCACCGGTGACGATGGTCGTCAAGCCCGGGAAGGAGTCCGAGGGCTTTGAGGTGCTGGCAGCGACGTAGTTGACCGCCGTCTGGCCGAGGGCCGCAATCGACGGGCAAAAGGGCTGGTTGTTGTTTGCGGTGCTGATGCCATTGGCGCAGTTTGAGTAATCAACAGCGTGCATTCCATCGACGCTGATCAGCAGAACGTGTTGAATCTTGGTGGAGGTTCGGGGGGAGACTGCTGTCCCCAGGACGCAGATAGCCGCCAGGGAAAGCAACACACACGCTTTTTTCATAGTGACCTCTTTAATGGAGTGACCTCGAGTGCCAATCGGGGATCATATAAATTGATATGTGAATGGAATGTTATAGAGAGTTGAATTGTTTGTGAAAAACTTAGAGCAGGCGTGGAAATGTGCCTATTCGCGGGTCGAAACCGCATAATCATGAGCACAAAACTTAGGCACTTGACAGGTCACTCCATATCAGATGGCTACGAGAAACAAGAGGCTTTATGTCGCCGCTGCGACCCTGGCAGTTCTTGTACCCCTCGCGCTCGTCTTGCGAACATTCTTGTCCTCACCGCTGCCGATGCCGGGACCTTACGCGGGGCCGTTGCCCTCAGCTACACCGCCAAAGGAGATCGCTATCTTCGCCTTGGTGACTGTCGTAAACCATCGCGTTGCGGCCTACGGTTATCGTGGCGGCTCGTTGTTCGAGCGGCGCGAATTTTCGATGGCCGGAGCTTTGGTGAAACACCCGCAGGGAGACCCGCTCATGATACCGGGTTTGGCCGGGACATCGACAAGCAGTTCCGGACCATGCCTCTTGTGTTCCGCGCCATCACCTTCTACAGTCTGTGGCAGCCCGCCGCCGACCAACTAAGGGCTGCTGGTTACGACCAGAAATGGCTGCGGGCCATTCTTCTGACCCATTCGCATTGGGATCACGTCAGCGGCCTGCCCGACTTTCCCGGCGTGCCCGTTTGGGTGACAGCAGGAACACGAGTTCATCAGGAAAAGCGGAGACATGGACTTTTGCAGACTCTTTACCGGCATACGGTATGACGAGTATAGGTTCGAAGGCGGACCATATCTGGGATTTCCGGCCAGCCACGACGTCTACAGTGATGGCTCGATCGTAGTCGTACCGATCGTAGTCGTACCTGCACCGGGCCACACTCCCGGTGGCGTGATCATATTCGTGACGCTCTGCAACGGTACACGTTACGCATTTGTGGGCGACCTCGTCTGGCAGTTGGAAGGAATCACGGAGCGCGAGGAGCGTCCATGGATCACCCGCAGAAAGGCCGATACGGATGCGGCGGGCACGCGCGAAAACCTGCTACGGATGGTCGCTCTCAAAGAACGTCTACCCGAGCTCATCATCGTGCCTGCGCACGACATTCGCGCCTTCTCCGCAATTCCTAAGGTATCGCAGGCGAGCAGCCAGCCCTCCGCTTCGAAATAGAAAGCTGGCAGGGAGTCGCGCTGGTCTGAGTTCAGTGAAAATCGCAGCCAGGACTCGTTGGACCCCTCCCTGCCTCCTTGATCTGGGGGCCCCCACTTCCACATTTACGAACGCCTCGATTTTTTACAAACTTCACGCTAACTCCACGGCTGGACATAGTGTCAAACTTGTGTCGGTTCAGTCTGAGAGTGCGGGCTGGGGAGTGTCTTGAACGTGACGTGGAGCGGAACCGACCGGCTTTACTTGCCCGTGACTGACTGCGGAACGCTTTGGATGGTTTGAAGGTAGGGAGGCGTCATGAAATATCCTGCGACCATTCCAAGCTCTCGAGCGCAGGTGCCAATCGAGGCCCCTCCGGCTCCTGGGCCAGGAAGCGGCTGGCTGGCAACTATCCTTCGCGATCGCATCGTTCAAATTGGAGTTGCCGCGTGGATCCTGTTTTCGATTGCGATTCCTTTACTGGCGAATGGGACGGTGCCCTTCGACCAGCCGGATTTGAGGCGCGTTCCGTATTCATTGCGGGTCTGGGGAGAAATTACCGGGCCCATTTTTGCGCTTATTCTGATTGGCGTGATTTTTGCCCTCACGCACAGCCGCTCAGTCGATGTGGGTACGCGCGCCCCGGAGAAGGCCGTCGCCTGGCGGGAAACGATCGCCGTTCTCCTATACGGAGCAATCGTGCTCATCGCCGGACAATTCGTGGGAAGGCTGCTCGGCGTGCACGGTCTCGGACTGCACCTCTCTGGCAGCATGTTCGGACTGAGCGACAGGGTCAACCCGAATGAAGTCTATGCCTGGTCGATCTTCAACTTCATTTTCTATGCGCTGCTACCATACTGGGTGTTCCGGCGGCGCGGATATTCCAATCAGCAGCTTTGTCTTCGCTCGAGCGATCTGCCTAACGATATTCTGGTAATCGCATGTGTCCTCGGCATTGGATTCACCTTTGATCTTCGCGGAAATCCGATTTGGCAGCTCAACGGGCACCAGCTGGCGACGGGCAGTCTGGTCGCGTTTACCGCATCGCTCATCGGCACGGGGCTTCCCATCATGATCTTTCTGACTTCGATCCTGATTCCGCGCTACAAAAAACTGACCGGTTCGACAGCGGCAACCGTGGTTCTCGGCGGCTTCACCTATGCTTCGCTGCATCTCTCCGAATACTGGACGCGCTACGACACGCCGGCGCACGGGGCTTTATCCTTCATCTTCATCATGCTGCTGTTCGGCGGGCCGGGGATGGTGAAGTCGTATTTGACGCAACGTACGGGCAACGCCTGGGTGCATCTCTGGGGATTCCATGCGATCTGGCCGCACGTGACGGATGATACCGGGATATTCGTGAAAATCTTTCAGATTCAGTAAATCACGGCCCGACATCAATCGTTGTCATTTCGAGGCATCAAGCAGGCGGACCAAGCAGGACCTATTGTCTGTTACAGACAAGCAGGAGTTTCGACTGCTTGGGGACGCGACTTAGACGCTGATCCCTGGTGCTTGGTGTGTCAGAGGCCTCTTCAAGACAACTGCCGAAACCGCTGCCGCTTTGTTGACTTTTGACATAGACATAGGCGGCAGCGATAAGCCGGATGCTGCTCATTACCGAGTTTTCGAGACACCACTCCAGACCGATTCCGTCTCGACAAGCGTGGCTTTTTGACCGAGTGCGATCACCTGCTGCGCCGTGGTGGTAGAAAACATGTGCATAACTCGGGCAACGATGCCCGTCCAGCCGGTCTGATGGCTCGCTCCCGCCTGGTCGTTTTCCTCCGCTCTGTCGGCGTTCTCGTTTAGCCCGCGACCATTCGATACTGCTGAGAGGAAAAGGACTTCCACGAAATAAGCATTGGCGGAATTGCTAGTTGCTGCCCTAAGGCTTCCCCAGGTATTGAGTTATAATAGGGGATCTTTTGGGTACGAACAGAAAATGATTCGTACTCTCGTTCATTTCTACCGGAACCAGCCGCCTCAGCGAGAATTTGGCAGTCGTCTCATAGACTAGTCATGGCCAAGTGGTCCACTCTCGGGTCGCCGCGCCCGCCGAATGCAGGCAAAACCGTGGCCACAACCCCAACTTTCTCAGAAACCTGTGTCGACAGGCTCGAGACTACCAAGCTTAAATCTACGTTCTTTTCGTGGTTCACGGTTGCGATCGCTGCTGTCGTCGCACAGGTCATCGTTTCTCTCACGGTTAAGGAACCTGCTCTGAATATATGGTGCGCCGCCATCAACTTCTTTTTGCTGGTGGTTGCCGCCGGTGTCACCACGCGAAATGCCGTTCTTAGCGAGCAGGCCATCCGCCTGTTTTGGTCGTTTCTCGCGGCAGCTTACTGGGTATGGGCAATACCGCCTTGTGTCTGGTTCTACTACTCCGTGCTGCACGGCATGGTGCCCAACCTCTTGTTGATGACCTTTCCGTGGTTTTTGCACATCGTGTTGATGATCGCTGCAATGGCTGCACGCCCCCACCTGAAAGTACCGAGCCAAAGGCCATACGGAGTAACGCTGAATTTTCTGATGGTGCTTTTCCTGTTGATTTTTGCCTATGCCTACTTACTTTTTCCGGATGGATACTTGCCTGGCTTCCCGGTTGTGATGCGCAGGTGGGCGGCTATGTATTCGGGAGAGAATCTCATACTCCTGGTTGCGCTAGCGACTCTCATCGTTAAATCCCAACCTCCCTGGAAGGCGATCTATTGGCACCTGTTAGGCGCATCCACACTGTACGCATTCGCGTCCGAGTTCGCGCATCTGGTCTTCGCATCCAGCGGCAGATTTACCGATGGTTTGGTTGCCGTACCGTTTAATGTCTCTACGGCCTGGTTTGTGTGGGTCAGTCTGAAGGGCCGGAAACAGGCATTGGAGCTCGCGCTGACAGTCCAGCCGGATACGAGTGATAGGAGACACGCTTCTCTTCTGGCGATGCTGGCCGTGGTTGCGATCCCTCTGGTGGGAATATTTGAGCTGTTCCGGCCCGATGAGCCGCACCTCCAACATTTGATTCGACTGCTGATTGTACTGATCTCAGTCGTGCTCCTAGCTGTGGTGGCATTTATCCAAGATTATCTTTCCAATCGCGAGTTGGTTTCCGACGTCTCGATCGCGAAGGACCGGCTTCGCCTGGCGGTGGAGTCAGGAAAATCAGTGGTATGGGACTGGGACGTGAGGAGCGGACAAAGCTCCTGGTATGGCGATTTGCAAACGATGTTTGGAATTCAATCCGCTACTTTTGTAGGGCATGTCGAGGATTTTCGCCGTTACCTACACCCCGACGATCGAGAGCAAGTCTCGGAAGCCATCCGTCGGGCAATGCAAAACCACGCCCCGTACGCGGGAGAGTTCCGCATAGCTTGGCCAGACGGCACGGTTCGCCACGTCGCAGCCACTGGAAAGTGCTATTACGCGCCCAACGGCCAGCCAGAGCGCATGCTGGGCGTAACCGTAGATGTCACCGAGCGCAAGCAGACGGAGCAGAAACTGCGCGAAAGCGAGAAGCGTTTTCGTGTGATGGCCGATACCACGCCCTCACTGATCTGGATGTGCGATCGGGAAGGCAAGATCACCTACTTGAACGAGCGGCGAGTGGCCTTTACCGGTACGGATTCAGGTGCTGGCTATGGTGACACGTGGACGGCATACGTTCACCCGGACGATCTGAAGAATGTCCAGAATGCCCTTGCCTGGGCTTTGAAGAGGCATGAGCCGTTTTCGAAGGAGTATCGCCTTCGACGCCGCGACGGGGTTTACCGATGGATGTTCGATGTTGCCTCCCCGCGAGTGAATGGAGATGGATCATTTGCCGGGTTGATCGGTTCGGCCATTGACATGACGGACCAGAGGCTGGCGCAGGAAGCGCTCGAAAAAGTGGGGGGGCGATTGCTCGAAGCGCAAGAAGAAGAGCGGAGGCGAATCGCGAGAGAGCTGCATGACGACATATCGCAGAAGCTGGCAGTGCTGGCAATGGAGCTCGTAAACGCGAATCGCAAGGTGAGCGGATCACCCGAGGTGACAAAAGCGCACCTCGAAGAAATCCGGCGGCATTGTTCGGATATAGGACGTGACGTGCAATCGCTTTCGCACCAACTGCATAATTCGAAGCTGGATTACCTGGGCCTGGTCGGTGCACTCAAGGGCTTCTGCCGAGAGTTTGCCCAACAATACGACGTCAGGGTTGCGTTTACGGACGAGAATGTGCCCAGGGAGTTGCCCAGGAACATCTCTCTCTGTCTATTCCGAGTGACGCAAGAGGCTTTGTATAACGCGGTGAAGTACAGCGGAACGCGCGAATTCGGAGTGAGACTAACCGCTACGGGGGATGTCTTGCAGTTGGTGGTGAGCGATGCCGGTCGAGGCTTCGACCTGGCAGAAGCGATGAGAAATCAAGGACTAGGGCTGGTGAGCATGCAGGAGCGGGTTCGTCTGATCCAGGGACGGTTCAACATCGACTCCAGACCTGGGGAGGGGACCAAAATCGTGGCCACCGTGCCGGTGACAGGCGAAAAGGCCAGGTCTTTGGTCGATCGAGGAAGTGAGCGAGCCCCTAGTTTCCACGGGGCTGCATAAGAAATGTGGGGGCCGGACCCCGTTTTGTGGCGGGAACCAGAAGCCTGATGGACCGCTTCGGCCGGTACCTCTGGCTCCGAATCCTCGAGACTGCGAAAAATCAAAACCCAAAAATGAAAAGACTTTTCGCGAGCACCCGGCGGGCGGCAACGTTGGCGTTGGAAGGCCCAGACCGCCTGGATCGAGGATCGAACGAGGGGTGAGCAGAAACAGGACCTGCTCAAGAAGATCGTTGACAATCGCCAACGCTTGGTGAATTTTCTTGCCACCTCGGCAGCCCTCGCAGAGGGGATGCAAAGGTGGCAAAGTCCAAGCAGGTCCTCGGGTATAAGCCAGCAGCTTGAGCCGTGAAAGCTAGGGTACACTGCCGTGTATTATTAGACTCAGTCTCTGGGCAACGATGCTCAGGCTTCCCTTTTGATAAGCCTCGTAATCCAAATCAGGATGACGGCGCCTAGGATTGCCACGAGGATGCTCCATATCAGGCCGCCACCGCCAAGGCCGATCAGGCTGATCACCCATCCTCCGAAGATCGCGCCTACGATTCCCAGCAGGATATCGGCAACCGCACCGTATCCGCCGCCCTTCATGATCCTTCCTGCCGCCCAACCCGCAATCAGACCAACGATGATCCAGTAAATAATCCCATGCACCATGTGATCCTCCTGGGTTTTCTTATTCTCACTACTTGGCTACTATAGGAATGACGGGATGCTCAGAACACTGTCAAGACTGACAGGGTCGACAGAAGGAATCGGTAGCAGGTGGGTGCCTGCTATTGAGACCTTGTTGTTTAGCAGCGTGGTGCCCATCCAAGAAGCCTAAGCTTTGCTGCCGCCTGCTCAGGGGAGCGCGCTGGGCCAGGGTTGCGACTCCAGATCGGCTCGCGCCAAGCATATCTGGGGTCGTGGTTCGGGGCAGAGCAACCTTACGAAGGTAATTTGCTTAACCGTGCAGGGCATCGGCACACTAACGGACGTGCCGTGCTGCACTTGTGTCCGCGATGAACGATAAACATTTTCAAGCATTTGCGCTCGCTTACGTGATCGGATGGCTGCTTGCGCGGATGCCTAAGAAAAAATAGGCCCGCATTCTTTCTTACGCCGCTCGGCCCCAGGCGGAGCTGGGCGGAGGTTCCCTTTCGGATTGGGTCCACTCTCAGTTGCGAAAAATCTCCTGTTCCACGCCGGCGAAGATTCCCCTGCATCATTTAGTACCCTTGTCATAAAGTCGGAGGCAGGTTCCTGCTCGCACCTTCTAGCGTAGAATGACGGGCGCTACGTAAGACATCCTGACATTTAAGAAAAGGGAGGATGAATGAAGCGCGCCTTGGCGGTTCTACTGGTGTTTGGTTCGAGCTGGATTTCTGCTCATGCACAAGACAGTTCGGGGTCGCAGGCGATCACCGTGGTTCGCGCCGGAACCCTGATTGATGGCAGGTCCGACGCGGTGAGGCACGATCAGGTCATCACGATCCGTGGTGAACGAATCTTGAGCGTCGGCGAGGCTGCCAGCGCAAAGATCCCATCAGGCGCGAACGTCATCGATCTCTCGCACGCGACAGTACTACCGGGAATGATCGATTCGCACACGCATATTTTCTTGCAAGGCGAAGATCCGGCCCAGGGTGGCTATGACGCGAATATTCTCTATCCGCCGCTGGCGCTGCGTGCCGCTCGGGCTACGGTTTCCGTCAGGCGAGCTCTCGAGGAAGGATTCACCACTTTGCGTGATCTCGAGACCGAGGGCGCCGGCTACGGTGATGTCGGAATAAAGGAAGCGATTGAGAAAGGTTACATTCCTGGGCCGCGACTGTTCGTGGCGACACGCGCGATCTCCACGACGGGAGGGTACATGCTGGAAGGCTATGCTCCCGAGTTGGACGTGCCCAAGGCAGCGCAGTTGGTCGATGGACCTGTCGAGGCGCGGAAGGCGGCGCGAGAACAACTGGATCATGGGGCGGATTGGATCAAGGTTTACATGACGCACCGGTCATGGGTTGGGAAAAACGGCGAACTGGTTTCCCAGCCCACGCTGACGGTGGAGGAACTGAAGGCGGTCGTGGATGAGACGCATGGCTGGGGAAAGAAGGTGGCGTGCCATGCCTACGGAGGAATTGGCTTGCGTCGGGCGCTAGATGGCGGATGCGATTCGATTGAGCACGGGCTGGATCTGGACGATGCAGCGATAGCGCAGATGCTGAAACAGGGGACGTGGTACTGCCCGACGCTCAGTCCGTATTACAAGGACTGGGCTCCGGCCGATACGCCGAACGGACAACGCGACCGGAAACGGGCGGCGGTGCATGAAGTATCGTTTCCCAAGGCGCTGCACGCGGGAGTGAAGATTGTTTTTGGGACCGACATGGGCGGAATTCCCTGGAGTGAGCCGATCGCTCAGGAGTTCTCGCAGATGGTGCGGCTGGGGATGTCGCCGATGGACGCCATCAAAAGTGCGACTTCGCGCCCGGCGGAAATGCTGGAAATGGAAGGCAAGATTGGAACCATTGCCCCGGGCGCGTATGCAGATATGGTGGCCGTGAATGGGGACCCGCTAAGCGATGTGAAGATTCTCGAGAATGTGCAGTTTGTGATGAAGGATGGCAAGGTATTCAAGAGCGGAGGGAAGGTAATGGAATGATTCCGACCTTCGCGAACGGGGGCGTCCACACAGCGCTCACTCCGTCGCATACAATGCGAACGCTCGTGCGGAACGCCCGGATCCTTCGCTGCACAAAAACCTCCTACACACGTCGGCCCCTCGGTCACGAGGCAAGCTTCCTTTCGGCTTGGACATCGCTCTCCGGCGCCTCCCGTCGACGCCGTCCGCTCATTAAATAGACGGCTGCACGTAGCTCGAGCAGAGGGTCGTCAGAAGGATCGATTCCATCGACCCGCGGGATGGGGTCGAAGATGATCTTTTTCTGTTCGGCAGCGTCGTCTCGAATTGGTTCCGTCAGTACCACGGTGCCCAACTCCAGCACCGGCCGATTCTCAGGCCAGTGAATGGTGGCATCGTTCACGATGTCCCCATCGTTGGCCAGCTGAACGATGATACGGAACTTCACCGGACCGCTGGCTATCCTGTTGGCCAGTTCGTCGAACAGGAAAGTTGCGCCTCGGGCTGTGGCGGTTGCTTGGTCCAAGAAGTCGTTCCCTGCTTCCGGAACAATGCGATAGCGCCCGTGGCGGCTAATACCATTCCTGTTGGTGAAACGCATCGCATTGATGGCAAAATACGTCTCCCGCGCGAAGCTGGATGGCACCGGCTTTGGAGCTTCGACAAACTCCAACGCTTTCGGATGAGCGCCGAGAAACGCTTCAACGGGTGTGGGGTGCGGTGTGGCTGGGTTGCTGGATGCGGCAACTGCGCGCAAGAACTCTAGAAATTCCTGGCCGGTACGAGCAGGAAATCCATCGGTCGAGTGCGCGATGATGTCGGTGTGCGTGTGCGTGGCAAGATGAAATCGGACGGCCATCCCACGCGGGCTGGCATGGGGATCGTTGTCGGGGATGACTGGAATGCCGGTCGCGTCCGAGAAGCGAACCGTGACCGCGGTGGACTCCCGGTTTAGATGAGGTGCCCGCGAGAGGGACGCCGCGTCGTGTGAGGGCGTGAACCTGCCCATAAGCAGAGTGCCCTTAGCATGAGCCGGCCGAAACCCGGGATGGAGTCCGAAGAGGGTGTCGAATTGCTCGAGCACATCTTGGCTCAGTTTGAGTAGTTTTTCATCGCTGGGGAGCGGCATGAGTGTAGTTCTCCTTTTCCTTCGGAAGGAAACAATTACGGGATTCTTATCTTATCCAAGAGTCTCGAATTGTGCACTCCTTTGCCTTGCAGAAACAAGGTTGTCCTCGGCTCTACCTGCCAACCCATGCGGGACGCTTTCAGGTTTTTCGAAGCCTGCGCTGCTTGAGGAAGGAAAGACCGGATGGAGTAATCCTGACGATCGAGCGTCCTTCTACTTCGTCCTCCGTGACAAGTCCGAGATCATTCGCATCCTCCCAAACTGGAAGTCTGGGACACGATGTGCGCCAAGCATCCATCACTTCTTCGTAGCTTCGATCGCGTTTTGCCAGCCACTCGAGGAGATCTAGGATCAGGTCTTCCGTTACGGAGTTGCCCATGATTGTCTCTCCTCATCGTATTTGACACCCACGATGAGGATCAATCCCGTGGTCGCTTCCCGTTACTCCCAGGGAGGCACCCATGGGTGATCGATGCGGATTGGCAAGGTTGGCCTGAAGCGTCCTCCATCCATTCTTACCGCGTGCTGCCGGTTGGTGGATTCAGACTCGGATCGAGACGCTTCGCCTCGGCGAATGCGGCTTGCGCTCCTTGGTTGTCGTTCAACCGCAGCAACGACATCCCGAGATTGTACTGAGCATGCGCAAAACTCGGGTTCAGGTTCACTGCCTCTCGATAACTCGCGGCTGCGCCTTTGTAGTCACCTTTGTTAAACTGCACCGTGCCCAGATTGAATCGCACGTTGGGATCGGACGGCTCGAGAGCCACCACCTTTCGATAGTTCACGATCGCCTC
>Ga0187783_10001500_pt1 | contig 17258 bp, 16 predicted proteins | sample 1015_SJ02_MP02_2_FD_132471 | JGI IMG/M metagenome (GOLD analysis project Ga0187783, IMG submission 132471) | Tropical peat soil microbial communities from peatlands in Department of Meta, Colombia - 1015_SJ02_MP02_20_MG | ecosystem: Environmental > Terrestrial > Soil > Wetlands > Peat | place...
CACGGGTCAGAGCTCGATCTCGGCCTCTGCCCTGCGAACGATCTGCTTGCCCGCCTGCTCGGCCACCGTGTCGATCAGCGCGCGCCCGTCGGCGACCTCGCGAACGGTCCCGCTGACGACGAGCTCCTGCTCGGGCACGCCCATGCCCCGGAACTGCACCGACAGCCGCCGCAGGCGCTCTGGACCGCCGGCCGCCTCGGTGTGGGCGCGCGCCACCTGCGCCATCGTCCACAGGCCGTGCAGAATGCGCCCGGGAAGACCGACGCTGCGTGCGAACTCCTCGTCGATGTGGATCGGGTTGAAGTCGCCCGAGGCTCCGGCGTAGCGAACCGTCAGGTACCGGTCCGGGAGCACCGCGAGCGGTGGGATCCGGTCGCCTGCCTGCAGCTCTGACAAGCGGCTCACACCCCCCTGACGATGTTCGTCCAGGTGCCGCGGCAGACCTGCTCGGCCCGTTGATTGCGCGAGACGGACTCGAACACGTAATACCCCAGCCCCGCCCGCTCGGCGATGTCCTTGACGCTCACCGCGGTGGTGATCTCGTCGCCGGCGACAACGAGCGGGCCCCACTCGAACTCCTGGGCGCCATGGACCATCATCGCGAAGTCGATCCCGACATCGCGATCGATGACCGCCGGCCCGAGCGCAGGCAGCGAGTAGACGACCGCGAACATCGGCGGCGCTACGACGTCCGCGTGGCCGGCCGCCCGCGCGGCCTGCACGTCGAGATACAGCGGCTCGGTCTCGCCGACGGCGAGCGCGTACTCCCGCACCTTCTCTCGCCCGACCGCGTACACGGCCGGCTCATAGCTCTTGCCGATGGCCTGCGTTCTGATTGGCATCTGGAAGGACCTCACGGCGCGACCCGGACGGCCGGGCGCCCCGCGCAGCTTATGCCAACGGTCGCGCGTGACGCACAGGGTCGGGTGCCGTGCGGGTGAAGATCGATGTGCCCAGTTCGTCGTCCTCCGCGCGCGCCCATCGCTCGCGCCGCGCCCTTCGCTCGCTCCTTAAAGCAGGAAGGGACCGTGGGGCCGTCGGTAGCAAGTGCAGGGTCGCATGCTGCCGACGACCACAGTCTGACGTCTAGCTCCCTAGAAGGCGAGGTCCTCGTCTGCCGTCGCTCCCACGCCCGCGAGCTCGCCCTCGTCCGTGTCCTCACCGCCCCGCTCACCGTCCCAGCCCCCGCCGTCGTCGGCGTGGTCGCCGGGTCCGTCCAGAAACTGCACCGTCTCAGCGACGATGTTCACGGCCTGGCGTTTCTGCTCGTCGCCCGTCTCCCACTCCCGCCACTGCAACCGCCCGTCGACGGCCAGGCGCCGCCCCTTGCTCATGTAGCGGCCTACCGTGTCCGCGGCGGCGCCGTAGACGCTCACATCGAAGAAGTTGGGTCGCTCCACGTAAGTACCGTCCGCGTCGCGCCGGCTGGAGTTGCAGGCCAGACGCAGGCTGCACACGTTCGTGCCCGAGGGTAGGGCGCGCAGCTCGGGATCGCGGGTGAGGCGTCCCACGAGGACGACGCGGTTGACGTTGAAGGTGGGCATGATCGCTGTCCTTTCGTTCTCGCTGTTTGACCCCCGCGAGCGAACATACGGCTCGCCCGCGACGGTTCTCTGCAGACGCTCACCGATCGAGCGCCGCGAGCGGCACGACCGCGATCTCCGCGCCAGCCCGTGCACGGTCGAGTGCCCGCGTGAGCGCATGCTCGACCTCGGGCGCCACGACGTAGATCACCCCCGCGACCAGCCGGCAGCGCGCCCAGGCGACAACGATCTCCTCCAGCCGACGCGGCGCCTTGACGGTGAGCTCGACCTCGACCGCCACCGGCAGGTCGTCGCTCTTGGCGCCGACGGTCCCCTCCGACGGGATCGGCCGCAGGATGAGGTCCGGACGGTGCAGCAGCGGACGCCCGTCCGGGCCGGTTCGCAGTCGGGCGCTCGCCAGCGGTCGTCCTTGCTCGCGCTCATCGCGGCGCAGCTCACGCTCGCCGGTCACGCGCGTGCCCGGGTAGCGGCGCTGCAGTCGCGCGGCGACCCGTGCGCACGTGATCAGGTGCATGGCTCCGGAGATGTTCACGCGACACGGCTCCAGCCCGTGCTCGCCGCACCGACGCAGCCCGGCACGCGTGACCGTGTACAGCCGTGGCTGTGTCGCCAGCGGCCGCTGGCCGAACAGCAGGCCACGGCGCTCGCCGGCGGCCAGCTGGGCGCGTGCCGAGGCGAGGGTGCTGCCCTGGACCTCGGCCAGCGCCTGCCCGGTGACCGCGCCGACACGCGCCACCCAGCCCAGCACGTCTGTCCCCCCTCGCGGGAGGACGGTGTTCTCGCGGTGGACCATCGGGTCCTCCTTTTCTCGTTCGTGAAGGCGCCCCGGGAGGACGCCGGAGTGTCCGCGCCAGCCCTCAGCGACCGGCCGCGAGGGAGCGGATCCGGGTGATGCGGGCAGGCGAGCCGTCGTTGAGCACGATCACCGCCGCCCAGCCTGCTCCCAGCGCGCTGATGTCGCCCGGGGCGAGCACGCGCTCGCGTGCTCGCGTGCGCGTGACCGCGCCGTTGCCCAGACGCGACGTTCGCCACGCGCCCCTGGTTCCCCCGAGCGCGGCGATCAGCTCGGCCGAGTCCGGAACGACCTGGCGGTGCGCGACGAGCAGCGAGAGATTGCCGAGCACCGGCTCGAGCACGCTCTCGCGGCCGGGCACGCGCATATCCGAGAGCTCCTGGGTTCCGAGCAGGAGGCTCACCCCCGCCGACCTGGCGCGGCCGAACAGCCGCGCGACCTGGTCGACCGCGAGCGCCGAGAACTCGTCGATGACCACGAGCGTCGGCGTCGGGCACGCCTGCAGCGCGGCCACCGTGGTCTGAAGGTCCTGCACGATCGCGCCACCGAGCATCTGCGCCAGCAACGGCCGGCTGTCGGCCTCCAGGTCGAAGTAGACGACGGCGCGAGAGCGCGCGGCGGCCAGCAGGTCGAACGTCTCGCCGCTGGCCGGATCCAGCCACGCGCCGACGTCTGACTCGGCCAGGATCGCCAGCCTGTCGCGTACCCCCGCGAGGTCGGCGCGCTGGCGCGAGGTGAGCGAGTCCAGGTAGGCGTGCGTGGTGAGCGCTCGCTCGTCGGGCTGGCTGCGCGCGAGAGACTCGAGCCGTTGCGGGTCGAGGCAGTCGGCGATCTGTCGCAGACTCACCTCCAGGCCGGCCGCGCGCAGCGCCCGCACCGCGTGTCCGAGGTAGCGCTGGGCCTGGCGCTGGTAGTGCGGCTCGGTGAAACGCTCGCTCGCGAGCACCTTGTCAGCTATCTCGGTCTCGCTCCCGCGGGCGTATGGGTTGTAGACCGACTGCCCGTCGGGAGTCCATTCGATGAACTCGCGCTGCGCTAGCTGGGCCGCGCGGAGAAGCTCGGCGCGCAGCGCGGGATCCCCCTTCGGGTCGACGACGATCGCGCCCGCGCCGCGTTCGATCGCGCCAGCCGCCATGAACGTCTGCGTGACCGTCTTGCCCGAGCCGGTCGCGCCGACGACGAGCGTGTGCGCACCCTGGGTCGTGTACGCGAACGGCATGCTCACGGGCCGGCCGCGGTCATCGTCACCGAGCACCAGAACCTCGCCGGCGAGGAAGCGCTCAGGCTCATGCCGGCTCACGCTGGTTGTCGCCCAGCGGGCGAGGCGGGCGAACACGTCGAGCGGCGTCATCCGCCGGGCGGCGATCTCCGCCAGGTCGGCGCCGGCCTCGAGGTCCGCGCGATGCCAGCGCCGGCCGGTGATGGCGGCGACGGCCGTCGCGCCGACCACCACGAGCTCGCGTCCACCCAGCGCGTGGGGCAGCGCGAGCAGGCAGCCGAGCGCGACCACGGCCCACGTCCAGTGAAGGTGCCGCCGCCGCATCGCCTTCGCCGCGAGCAGGCCGAGCGCGAGACAGAGCAGAAGCGCAAGCGACGTCTCGATCAGCCGGTGGGCGGCGTGGCGGAGCGGCGCCAGTGGATCGATTGCCTGCTGCTGCCAGAGCGTATGAGTCTGGGTCTGGGCGCCGCGCGCCCGTTGGTGAAAAGACATCTGCGTGGTCCTTTCGGTTTGCGCGTCGGCGACGCGCGGATCTGACCGGCGCCGCGCGCCGGCCCTGAAACGAGCGATGGCGGACCGCTCGGTCCGCCATCGCCAGGGCTCTCTCCGCCTGCCGGGCCCGATGGCCCGTCAGGGGCTCGATCAGTTGATTGGGCGCATCAGCCGTGCCAGCGCCCGTCGGGGCGCTCGGGGTCTTCGTCGCCTTCGACCTCGCGCGGGCTGACGGTTAGGCCGCTGCGCGCGATCAGCGCCAGCACGTCGCTGTGGATCCACGGAGTGGGGGCGCGCTGCCCCGCCTCGGGCAGCAGTCCCAGACGTCGCGCGAGCCAGCTCGTCTCCCCGCTCGAATGTCCCCGCCCGTCGACCTTGACGCGCCCGCAGCGGATCGCGACCTCGCTCATGCTTAGCTCCTGCGCCGTCAGCCGCGCCAGCGCCGCGACACGGAGCGACCGGTTCAGCACGATCGGGCTGTCCAGCAAACGCTTCAGCTCGGCTCGCAGCATGGTGACCGACACCTGCGTGCTTGCGGCGTGCTCGGCGAGGGCGCGCCACGTGATGCCGCGGACCGGCTCATACCGTTCCAGGCGCCCGACCGTCTCGCGCACGCTCACCGGGTGGGGCGGCGCCACCGGTGACGCGCGCCGGCACCAGCGCAACTGTGGGATCGACATTCCGCTCTCCACGAGCTCGAGCCGGTAGCGAAAGCCGCGACGATCGACCGGGGCGTGGGCATCGTCGAAGGTGTGCCGTCTCCGGACGGGCGACTGCTCGGCAAACGGCTCCACGTGGAAGTCCTCACGCTCTACCGGCCGGCAGCGCGTCCGACCGACAGTGGCCTGTGCGACGTACTGTGCGCACACGAGCGCGGCGTTGCTCGGCGGCTCGTCGGCGCCGAGATGGGCGACGAGGCGACGATCGTCTGAGCAGCGGGCGTTGACATCGAACACGAGCACGCTGCCGCCCATGCCCTCCTGGCGGACGACCCTGTGCTCGATGCCGTCGGGTGCCCTGTAGCGTGCGAGCAGCCGCCGACGGCGGCAGGCAGCCTCGCCAGGCCGCCTGCGGACGCGGGCTGCTGGTGCACGCGGGCCGCTCGCGCGGCGGGGATGCCGGCACGGTCTGGCGGGGCTGGCTGTCGGGGAGGTGGGCGTCATCGCGGTCTCCTTGCTTTTGCTCACCGCCGGCGTGGCGGTGGTCGAGGGCGTCTGGGAGCGCGTGTAGAGCGTCCCCGCAGCTCGGTCAAGAGTGTCGACAGGCCACGATGGGCGGGGCGGTCCAGGCTCCGAGGACCCCTAAGGGGGCCTCGGAGAGATCGCCCATGGGCGGCGCGGCTCGCGCTGAAGCTGTCGTCAAAGCGTTCGCGTCAGCTCAGGCAGACGGCGGTCGTATCGGCAGCCGCGGGGCGGCGGGAGCGCTTCTCGGAGTGCTTCTGTTACAGCGACGGGGAAAGTAGGGGCCCCGAGGGTAGCCCTCATCCCCTACCTTTGCCCGCGCCGCGCGGCCCCGATGGCCTCCGGGGCGCATTCGCGCCCGCGTCGGGGCTGCGGATCTGGCTCTACGCCGCCGAGCGGCGCGCCTGAGCGGGTGAGAGCGCCCACGATCCGACAGCGAGGGCGCCTGCAGCGCGCCGGCGCTGCGCGCTACGGTAACTGCATCGACGCCGGGCGCAACTGCATCTGGGGGCCCGGTGAATGCATCACCGCTCCCGCGCCATCAGACCACGAGCAACAGCGCTAGCGGGACCCCGGCCCGGCGATGCGCTCGAGAGCTGGGAGTTCGCGATCAGACGGAGCGACTGCGCTGGCGCTTGGCGCCGCCGCGCAGCGCGACTTCGCTGCTGGCGCGCGCGGGGCGCGGCCGGAGGTCGAGCTCGGGATGCAGCAGCGAGGCGCGCGCGGCCTGGCGGTCCTGCTCGTAGCGGACGCCTAGGTGTCCTGGAATCGCGGCCACGGCCGGCCATGGTGGCGCAGGGCGCGCGAGCAGATAGCCCTGGGCCAGCGGTGCGCCGAGGCGGTTCACCGCGTCGAGCTCGGCGAGCGTCTCGATGCCCTCGGCGACGAGCAGGCTGTTGACCTGCCTGGAGTAGCCGGCCAGTGCGCCGACGAGCGCGGCGCGCTCGCCGTCCCCGTCGATGCCGCTCACGAGCGAGCGGTCGAGCTTCAGATAGCTGGGAAGCACGCTCGTTATCTGACGCAGGCCCGAGTAGCCGGCGCCCACGTCGTCGACCGCCAGGCGCACGCCGCGCGCGCGCAGCGGCTCAAAGCCGGCCAGAAGCTCCGTGTCGCCGTGCACGAGCGTCTCCTCGGTGATCTCGACTATCAGCCCGCTCAGCCCCTCGGCATGCCGATCGCCGAGCTCCTCGAGCATCGCCTGGGTGGCGGAGTCCAGCAGCACCGGCACCGAGAGGTTGACCGACAGGCTCGTGCCGGGCGGGCGAACGGCGAAGTGCTCGAGCGCGGCATGCAGGCAGGCGCGCTCCAGCGCGGGTCGCTGACCGAGTTCCTCGGCGATCGCGAACCAGCGCAGGGGGCTCCCCTCCATCCCAGGCTGGCTGAAGCGCGCGAGCGCCTCGTAGGCGTGAACGTGGCCGGTCGCGATGTCCACGATCGGCTGGGTCACTATCGCCAGGCCCTTGCCGTCGATCAGTCTCGCCAGCGCCTCGCTCAGTGCGGCTGCCTCTTCGACGCTGAGACGCTCGGATGCCCGGCGGTCGGGTTCGTCCTCGGCCGCCTCGGCGAGCTCTCCGCGCACAGCCATGCGCGAGGCGATGTCGCCGGCGAGGAGCAGCGTCTCGGCGCTGTCGGCCTCGCGCCGCGCCTGCCCGAGGAGCTGGTTGAGTTCACCCGTGAGTCTCCCGCTCGTGAGCAGCAGGCCGGCCGCGGCCACGCAGAACCCTGCGTACTCGGCGGACAGGTTGTCGTAGTGCGCGATCGGCAACAGCAGCGAGCCGATGACCATCGTGCGACCGATCCAGTACTGACGACCTCCACGCGCGAGCACGCCGCTCGCGACCGCCACGAGCCAGAGGATGCACAGCGCCGATATGTCGGCATAGCCGAAGCCGACGATCAGCACGCCGCAGATGCCAGACAGCGACTCCTCGACCCTCAGCCAGAGCGGACCCGGCAGGGCGTATTGCATCAACGAGGTCACCGCGATGATCGCGAAGCCGACAAACGCGAAGGCCGGGATCGGAACGAGCGATGGGTCGATCGCGAGGACGACGATCCCGGCGACCCCCATCGCGGCGCGGGTGAGGGCCGTGCTGCGGCGTGTGCGCGCCGCCTGGCTGTCGCTGGCAACCCAGTGAACGACCTCTTCTTGGGGCATCAGGGGAGTTTCGGCCCCCGGCGCCCGGCGCTTGAATCGGGCGGTGCGGGCCCGGCGGATTTCGTTTGCCTGCAGCCGCGCGCGCCTGGAAGCGGCGTTGGTGTGTCGGATCTTGCAGTTAAAATGTGTGGCCGTCTTGCGATCGTCCCACTCTGACCGCTTGGCAATTGGGCCTGCTCATGGTGGCGCTGTTTCGCCGGGTCGCAGTCGAGGCCGAACGTTGCTTGCGATCATGGCGATTGCGGCAGCCCTGATCCTCGTGATCGCCGTCGTCGTGTTCGCGCTCTCGGGCGTGTCGCTGGCAGGCGACTCGACGGCGCTCGCGTTCGTGAGCACGGGCCCGCTCGGCGGGACGATCGAGCACGTGCGGGCATATGGGCAGAACGGCCAACCGGTGCCGCTCGCGGTGGAACGCGGGCGCCTGACTCCGAAGAGTCAGCTGACTCCGGGCGAGCTCGTCTCGGTGGATGTGGAGGTGCGCAGGCCGGGATGGCTCGGCTGGGCGCTGGGAGACCAGCGCAGCGAGCATTTGACGCTGCACACCCCGGTCGCACAGGTGAACGAACACTGGATGACGCAGCCGGCGGGCGCGGCTGTGCACGTGACCTTCGATGCGCCGGTCAGCGCCGTGGCCTACGGGAGCACGGGCAGCCTGGCCACGCACACGCTGAGCAGCGCTCAACGCACCGTCTCGCTGGGCCAGCAGCCGGCCGTGGGAGGTGTGGAGATCGCAGCAGCCGCGCGTCCCTGGGAGCGGCTGGGCGCCCCTACGGAGGTGAGCTGGTTCCCGCCGTCACGCTCTCCGGTGATGGTCGCGCTCCCGGCTGCGGGCGCCCAGATCGGCCCGGCCACGCCGATCTATCTCACCTTCTCGCAACCCGTGAGCGACGTGCTCGGCTCCGGCGGACCGCGCATCTCGCCGGCCACCACCGGGCACTGGCGTGAGATCAACAGCCACACGCTCGCGTTCACGCCGTCGGGCTTTGGAGCACCTCTGGGCTCCACGCTGCGAATGCAGCTCCCGCGGCCGGTGGCCGTCACGGCCGGCAGCGGGGGCACGCTACGCACCACCAGCCAGATCGAGTGGACGGTCCCGCCGGGCTCGACGCTGCGCATGCAGCAGCTGCTCGCGGAGGCGGGCTATCTGCCCGTCGACTGGCACCCGGTTGGTCATGCGGTTGTGGCGCACACGCCGACCGCACAGGCACAGGCCGCGGTCGACCCGCCCAAGGGCAGCTTCACCTGGCGCTACGGGAACACACCCCACCAGCTCGAGCAGATGTGGAGCCCTGACCAGTACACCGTGATCACCAAAGGCGCTCTGATGAAGTTCGAGAACACCAACGGCCTGACCGTGGATGGCCTGCCCGGACCGGACGTGTGGCGGGTGCTGCTAGCCGATGCGCTCGCGGGAAAGCGGCTCGATGAAAGCTACAGCTACGTCTACGTGCACCGAGAAATCCCCGAGACCGCGACCCTGTGGAGCGCGGGTCACACGATCATCACCTCGCCGGCCAACACCGGGATCTCCGGCGCGGAAACCGAACTCGGAACGTTCCCGGTGTTCGAGCACATCCCCGAAGGGACGATGAGCGGAAACAACCCCGACGGCTCCCACTACGAAGATCCGGGCATCAAGTGGATCAGCTACTTCAACGGGGGCGACGCGCTGCACAACTTCGACCGCGCGTCGTTCGGCTCGCCACAGAGCCTCGGCTGCGTCGAGCTGCCGCTCGAAGCGGCTGCGGAGATCTGGCACTACACCCCGATCGGCACGCTCGTCACGGTCGAAAGCTGAGCAGAAATATCGGGGCGCCCGGATTCGAACCGGGGACCTCATCGACCCAAACGATGCGCGCTGCCAGGCTGCGCCACGCCCCGACGCGGATTGAGTCTACCGCCACTCAGCCTCCACACGGTCGATCCACGCACCCATCCGAGCACGAAGCAGCGTGTCGTGTGCGGTCAGTGTCAGCACTCCGTGCGCCGACCGCCAGTTCCGCCCGGCCAGACGGTTGCTGTTTGACTTTCGCTGCGCGCGAATCACCGAGGGGTCTATCCCGACGACGGTTCCCCAGAACCCGCACAGCTCATTCAGATCCTGATCGGCGTGGCACCGAATGGAGACGATAAGCGGCTTGCTGGTCAGGCGCTTAAGCCAGCTCGCCGCGAGCCGCATAACGGCTGGATCGGAGTTGCAGATCGCAACGGCAGAGCGCCGGCGCTTCGAGCCCTCCCCGATGTACATGCACACGAAATCCCGAAACGTCGGATCCTGCACCAGCGCGTCGAAGCTGGCGATGCCCTCGCGATACGCCTCCTCCCGCAGCAACCGGTACTTGCGCCGCATCGCGCGCGTACCCTTCCGCCGGGCCGACTCGGGCCACCCACCGCCCGGCCCCGACCCGGGAATCGGCAGGTCGCGCACCCAGTAGTAGATCGTGCTGCGCGACAGCGCGAGCCGCCGCGCGAGCTCGTCGATCGTGAGCCGGTGCTGGATGCGCAGCGAGCGCGCCTTGTCGCGCAGATGTGGGGCGTGCGCCATGACACGCTCATCGTCCAGCCAGCCTGTGATGGGATCGTGAAGCGCGGCCGCGGGCGCGCAGGCCGCTGCTAGCCTGCCCTGGCCGATGGCCGACGTCCAACCCCTGCGCGCGCTCCACTACGACACCTCGGTCGTCGGTCCGCTCGCCGACGTGGTGGCCCCACCCTACGACGTGATCGATCTCGAGCAGCGCGCCGCGCTGCTCGCGCGCTCGCCCTTCAACATCGTCGCGATCGACCTCCCCCGGGGCGACGGCGACCCCTACGCGTCGGCAGGCGAGCTGCTGCAGAGCTGGCAAGCCCGGGGCGCGCTCGCGCGCGACAGCGAGCCCGCGCTGTGGGCGCACACGCAGCAGTACGCGGGACCGGACGGCGGCACGCTCACGCGACGCGGCTTCTTCTGCCGCGTGCGCATCGAGGGCTACGGCCCGGGCAGGGTGCGACCGCACGAGCGCACACACCCGGGGCCCAAGCAGGACAGGCTGCGCCTCACGCGCGCCACCCGCGCGAACATCTCGCCGATCTTCTCGCTCTACTCCGACCCGGGCGGCGCGGCCTGGGATGCCCTCTCACCTGCCACCGAGCGGACGCCATGGGGCGAGGTCGAGGATGCCGACGGCACGATCCACCGCCTGTGGCGCGTCGGCGATGCAGCGGCGATCGCGGCCGTGCAGGATGCCGCGCGCGACGCCGAGTTGCTGATCGCCGACGGCCACCACCGCTACGAGACGATGGAGGCCTACGCGCAGGAGGTGGGCGGCGAGGGCGACCATCGCTACATCCTCATGTGCCTGGTGGCGCTCGAGGATCCTGGCCTGACCGTGTTCCCGACGCACCGCCTCGTGCGCGGGCTGTCCGAGGAACGGCGCTCGGCGCTGCGAGCCGAGCTCGAGCGCGACTTCTACATCTCCGATGCGCCAGGCCACTCGCCGGCGCCTGAGCCAAACGGCTCCGCCTCCCCGCTGCAGCTCGGCTACGTGAGCGGGCGCGACGCGCACGCCCAGCGCCTCGTGCTCAAGGATCAGGCGATCGCGGACGCCGCGCTCACCGGCCACTCCGACGCCTACCGGCACCTCGACACCGGGGTGCTCGAGGCGTTGATCCTCAAGGGGGCGCTGGGGTTGAGCGACGACGACATCTCCCACTTCAACGGCCTCTTCTACGCGCGCGACACCGACGAGGCGCTCGCGATGGTTCGCTCGGGCGAGTACGATGCGGCCTTCCTCATGCGCCCCACACCGGTCGGCCAGGTGCGCGACATCGCGGCGTCCGGTGAGAACATGCCGCCGAAGTCCACCTTCTTCTACCCCAAGCTGCTCACGGGACTGCTGCTCAACCCCTTGTAGCGGTGACGGAAGGCCCTGCGCAGGCGAGCCCGTCCGCACCGGCGTCAACTATCATGTAATAGAGGATTCTTTAGGACGCGTGATCATCGATTTGGAGGGCGGAAAGGCATGAAAGCCACAGCACGGCGGGACGCAGGGACGTTCAAGCACACCGTGCGTGTGCGCGACCACGAGTTGACTATCGACGAGCCCGTCGACCGGGGCGGCGGCGACGCCGGGCCGAGCCCGCAGGAGCTGCTCGCGGTCAGCCTGGCGTCGTGTACGGCTATCACGATGGAGATGTATGCACGGCGCAAGGGCTGGGACATCGGGCCCGTCGACGTGGACGTCCAGTACACACCCGCCGAGCGTGGCTGTCCCACCAGGTTCGAGCTCGTGATGCGCCTCGCCGACGATCTTCCCGAGGAGCAGGTCGAGCGGCTTCAGGTGATCGCGGCGAAGTGCCCCGTACACCGTGTGCTCGATGGCGAGGTCATGTTCCAGGAGCGCGTCGAGCGCGTGCACCTGGCCATCTGAGGGGCGCCCCGCGCCGTCGCTGATTGCCGGGCGCCCAGTCCCCGTCAGTGCCGGCGGCCGTGCTCGTGCCGGTGCGCGCGTTGGCCGGCGGCGAGATCGACGTCGTCTTCACGCTGCGGCGTGACGACCTACGCCATCACGCCGGCGAGATCTCCTTTCCCGGCGGTCGTCACGACGTCGCCGACGCCAGCCTGCGCGAGACGGCACTACGCGAGGCCGAGGAGGAGATCGGCCTGGCACGCGCGCACGTGCGTCTGCTCGGCGAGCTCTCGCCGGTGTCCACGTTCGCGACCGGCTATGAGATCCACCCGTTCGTCGGCCAGATACCGCAGGGCATGGCGTGGCGGGCATCGTCGAGCGAGGTCGACGCCGTGCTGGAGCTGCCGCTCAGCGCCCTGCGCTCCGGCCAGAGCAAGGTTCGCCTCGAGCGGCGCGGGATCACGTTCCAGACCGACGCCTACACCGTCGGCGACCACATGATCTGGGGCGCGACCGCGCGGATCCTCGCAGAGCTCCTGGAGAGGATCTCGCACGACTGCGACGGCGACATGCTGTCGCTGCCCTAGGCCCCGCCGATCGCGCTACGCTGCGCGCGGCCGGCGAGGCCGACGTCCAGCTCGGCCGTGAGCCCGGCCGCTAGCTCGGCTGGGGGACGAGCCGGATGTAAGGACGCGGCTCCTCCCACCCGTCGGGGTAGATCTCCTTGGCCTCCTCGTTCGAGACCGAGCCGGCGATGATGACCTTCTCGCCGTCCTTCCAGTTGACCGGCGTGGCCACCTTGTGGTTGGCTGTGAGCTGGAGGGAGTCGATCACCCGGAGCACCTCGTCGAAGTTGCGCCCGGTGGTCATCGGGTAGACGAGGATGAGCTTGATCTTCTTGTCGGGGCCGACCACGAACACGTTGCGGACGGTCTGGTTGTCGGCCGGCGTGCGCTCCAGCGGATCACCCGAGGTGCTCGCCGGGAGCATGCCGTAGAGCTTGGACACCTCGAAGCCGCCGTCGCTGATGATCGGGTAGTTGGGCGCCGCTCCCTGGGTCTCCTCGATGTCCTTTGCCCACGCATCGTGGCGGTCGAGCGGGTCAACCGAGAGCCCGATGATCTTCGTGTTGCGCTTGTCGAACTCGGGCTTGGCTTTGGCCATGTAGCCGAGCTCGGTCGTGCACACGGGCGTGAAGTCCTTGGGGTGCGAGAACAGCACTGCCCAGGAATCGCCGATCCAGTCGTGGAATTTGATATGGCCCTCGGTAGTGTCCGCCTCGAAGTCGGGGGCCACGTCGCCAATTTGCAGCGTCATGAGTGTGTGTGTTCCTTTCTCGATGGTCAGCGTCGCGATCGCCGGATACGGGCCGCCGCCATCTTGTAATAAATCCCGATCGGAGTTTTAGGGATTACCTTTCAGCATAGCGGACCGCCGAAGCCGGCGGGTGCTCATGAGCGCGCGCCCGCCGTGAGCGGCGGCGCTCCGCCGGCCGGTCACGCGGGCGGCCCCGCTCAGCCGCCATCGAGGAGACCGTCGATCGCATCGCGAGCCTGGGCCAGCCAGGCCTCGACACGCGACGGATCGGCCGTGACGATCGCGAGCGGGATCGCACTGCGGGCGGCGATCGCGCGCAGGGCCCGCTCGTCGTCTGCCTCGACCTCGCCCACCGCGGGCACGGCGGCCGCTTCGTAGACGAAGCCGCGAACCGTGGTGTCGACCGCGCGCTCGAGGAAGAGCTGCGCGCGCGAGGAGCGCAGCGCGCGCGTCCGCTCGGGTGGGCCGCTGGAACGCGCGAGCAGCCAGCAGGCGACGGTGACGTGCTCGAGCGCGCCGGTGAGCGTGGCCAGCCGGTCGGGGTCGCCGACGAAGCACTCCGCTCCGCACCTCTCGATGGCCGCGCAGCCGGCGAGGGTGCGGGTCGTGATGCGCACCGCGTGGCCTTGCGCGACCAGCCCGGCCGCCAGGCGCCTGCCACGGCAGCCGCCGCCGACGATGAGCACCCGCGCCACGGCTCGCAGCCTAGATGATCGATCGCAGCGTCCTGCGACTCTGGATGGCCACACGACCGCGGCGTCGATCATCTCGCCTCCGTGGTGCTCGACTAGCATCCGGCGCTATGCCTGAGACGACCGCCGAGCCCAAGGACGTCGTGACGATGGACAAGATCGTCGCGCTGTGCAAGCGGCGAGGCTTCATCTTCCCCTCTTCGGAGATCTACGGCGGAGTTGGCTCGACATACGACTTCGGCCACTATGGGGTGCTGCTCAAGGGCAACGTCAAGGCCGAGTGGTGGCGCGCGATGCTCTCCGAGCGCGACGACATCGTGGCGATCGACTCGGCGATCCTGCAGCACCCGAAGGTGTGGGAGGCCTCGGGCCATCTCGCCGGCTTCACCGATCCGCTGGTCGACTGCCGGGCATGCAAGCAGCGCTTCCGCGCCGACCACCTCGCCGAGCTTCAGTGCGGGCGAAAACCATCCAAGCATCCCGGCGAAACGGACGAGTGCGACCTCACCGACGCGCGCGACTTCAACCTCATGTTCGAGACCACGATAGGCCCGGTCAAGGAATCGGGCGCGACCGCCTATCTGCGCCCCGAGACGGCACAGGGCATCTTCATCAACTTCAAGAACGTGCTCAGCTTCTCGCGCAAGAAACCGCCCTTCGGCATTGCCCAGATCGGCAAGTCGTTTCGCAACGAGATAACGCCCGGGAACTTCATCTTTCGCACGCGCGAGTTCGAGCAGATGGAGATGGAGTTCTTCGTACCGCCGGCCGACGCGCAGGACTGGTTCGAGCACTGGCTGAAGGAGCGCGAGCTGTGGTACGTGAACCTCGGCATCCGCCCCGACCACCTGCGCCTGCGCGCACACGATCCAGATGAGCTGTCGCACTACTCGAGCGGCACGAGCGACGTGGAGTACCTCTTCCCCATCGGGTGGTCTGAGCTCGAGGGAATCGCCAACCGCGGCGATTTTGACTTGTCGGCGCACGCCGAGCACTCGGGCGAGAAGCTCGAGTACTTCGACCAGCAGACCGGGGAGCGCTATGTGCCGCACGTGATCGAGCCGGCCGCCGGCGCCGACCGGGCGACGCTCGCGTTCCTCGTGGACGCCTACGACGAGGAACTGGTCGAGCGCGAGGGGATGGGCAAGGGCGAGCGGCGCACCGTCCTGCGCCTGCATCCGCGCCTGGCGCCGGTGAAGGCCGCGGTGCTGCCGCTCGTGGCCAAGGAAGGGCAACCCGACCTTGCGCGCGAGGTTCACCGCGCGGTGCGCGAGCGCGTGCAGTGCGAGTACGATGAGGGCGGTGCGATCGGCAGGCGCTACCGCCGCCAGGACGAGATCGGCACGCCGTTCTGCCTGACGATCGACCACGAGAGCCTGCAGGACCGCACTGTTACGCTGCGCGATCGCGACTCGCTGGCGCAGGAGCGTCTGGCGATCGAGGACCTTGCACAGGAGATCGAGCGGCGTGTGAACGCCCCCTGGAAGACGCCAAAGCTTGGCTGAGAGAAGAGGAGAAGATGGACTTCGACCTGACCGACGAGCAGCGCCTGATCAAGGAAACTGCGCGCGAGTTCGCCGACAAAGAGATAGTGGTGCAGGCGCGGGAAAACGCGCGCAAACACCACTTCGACATGGGCATGGTCGAGAAGGTCGCCAGGCAGGGCTACCTGGGGGCGATCGTCCCCTCCGAGTACGGCGGCGCGGGCTTGGACTACATCAGCTACGGGTTGGTGGTCGAGGAGATCGGGCGCGCCGACTCGTCGATCAGGACGGTGATCTCGGTGCAGACGTCGCTGGTGTGCTCTGGGATCGTCAGGTTCGGGACCGAGGAGCAGAAGCACAAGTACCTGCCCAAGCTCTGCTCGGGCGAGTGGCTGGGCTGTTTCGGGCTGACTGAGCCCGAAGTCGGTTCGGACGCGGCCAATCAGAAAACGCGCGCGTTCAGGACCGATTCGGGGTGGGTGCTGAACGGCTCGAAGATGTGGATCTCGATGGGCAGCTACGCCAAGGTGGCGCTCATCTTTGCCCAGACAGATCCCGAGCTCGGGTACAAGGGGATCGCGTGCTTCATGGTGGACACCGACCAGCCCGGCTTCAGCACGCAGCCGATCGAGCACAAGATGGGCCTGCACGCCTCCGACACCGCGGCGATCTCGCTCGAAGACGTGGAGGTATCAGACGACGACATGCTCGGAGGTGTCGGGGACGGGTTCAAAGTCGCGCTGTCGAACCTCGAGTCCGGGCGTTACTCGGTCGCGTGCGGCGCCGTGGGCATCTGCCAGGGGTGTGTCGACGAGTCGGTGAAGTACTCCAGGGAGCGCGAACAGTTCGGCAAACCGATCGCGAGCTTCCAGCTCGTGCAGGCGATGATCGCCGAGATGGTGCTCAAAACCGACGCATCGCGGATGCTCGCGTGGCGCGCCGGCTTCCTCAAGGACCAGGGCAGGCCGAACTCGATGGAGACGTCGATCGCCAAGCTGCACGCGACCGAAGCGTCGCTGCAGTGCGCCAATCTCGCAATCCAGGTGCACGGAGGTGCCGGCTATGTCGACGACCACCCGGTCGAGCGCTACTTCCGCGACGCGCGCGTGACGACCATCTACGAGGGCACTTCGCAGATCCAGCAGATGCTGATCGGCCGTGCGATGACCGGCGTGAACGCGCTCGTGCCGACTCCCTAGCGGCCGGGATCCGATGGCGGGGAAAGACGATCTAGAGGCCGGCACAGCCGGCCGGGGTGGCGAGGGCGCGAAGGTCATAGGGGTCGTCGGGGCGGGCACGATGGGCTCGGGCATCGCCCAGCTGGCGGCGCGCAGCGGCGCCAAGACCGTGCTGCACGATCCGATCGCCGACGCGCTCGCCAGGGGCCTGGAGCGCGCGCACGAGGGCTTGGCGAGGGAAGCGGCCAAAGGCAGGCTCGACCCCCAGGCGGCGCAGGACGCCGCCGCGCGGCTCGGAGCCGTTGACGACCTGTCAGCGTTCGCAGACTGCGAGCTGGTGATCGAGGCGGCTCCGGAGCGATTGGAGCTCAAGCACGAGATCTACGCACGGCTCGCGGAGATCGTGTCGAGCGGGTGCGTGCTAGCGAGCAACACCTCGTCGCTGCCGATCACCAAGATCGCCGCGGCGGTGCCGGGGCCAGAGCGCGTGGTGGGCATGCATTTCTTCAACCCCGCTCCGGTCATGAGGCTGCTGGAGATCGTCGCCGGAGCGCTGTCCGACGAGCGCTCCCTGGCGCTGGCCACCGCGACGGGGAGGGCCATGGGCAAGGACACCATCCGCGCGTCGGACGGGCCGGGCTTCCTGGTCAACCGCTGCAACAGGCCGTTCGGACTGGAGGCACTGCGCCTGCTCGGTGAGCGCGTCGCCGACGTGCAGACGATCGACCGCATCATGCGCATGGAGGGGCGCTTTCCGATGGGGCCGTTCGAGCTGAGCGACCTCGTTGGCGTCGACACCGGGTTTGAGATCTCCG
>Ga0187783_10001501_pt1 | contig 17255 bp, 18 predicted proteins | sample 1015_SJ02_MP02_2_FD_132471 | JGI IMG/M metagenome (GOLD analysis project Ga0187783, IMG submission 132471) | Tropical peat soil microbial communities from peatlands in Department of Meta, Colombia - 1015_SJ02_MP02_20_MG | ecosystem: Environmental > Terrestrial > Soil > Wetlands > Peat | place...
CACGGAGCCAGCCGCCCCAAATGGACACGTTCCGTGCCCACATTACAGCGCTCCCTCCCGTCACTTCCAACGATTTGCTCGAATTCAGCGAACTCGAAATGGATCGCTACGACGATTTCAATATTCTTTCGCGCTCGCTCACTGAGATTTCCGCAGACGTGACCGAAGTTCTCACACAGCTGGAAGGTTTCATGGGCCGCGTCGATGCGGATATCGACGAGTTCACCAAGCTTGCCCATCACCTGCAGGACGAAATCACGGCTGCGCGCATGGTTCCGATCGGCAATCTCTATACGCGGCTGTCTCGCACGGTCCGAGATGCTGCGAAAGCCGCCGGCAAACGCGTCGAAATCTCTCTGGAAGGTGCCGACACGCTGTTGGACAACAACATTATCCAGCACGTTTCCGACCCTCTGATTCACCTGGTCCGCAATTCGGTGGCTCACGGCATCGAAGACCTGGCGACGCGCGTGGCCGCCGCGAAACCGGAGAAAGGCCGGGTGGCCGTCCGCGCCTACCATCGCGGCAATCACATCTTCATCGAAGTGGAAGACGACGGCCGCGGCATTGACTATCAAGCGGTTCGCCAGAGCGTGGTCGAATCGGGCGCCGTATCCTCGGTCGCGGCCGCCGAACTGACGGACCGCGAACTGCGGGAATTCCTTTTCCGCCCCGGATTTTCGACGGCCCCGTCCACCTCGGAGCTGGCGGGGCGAGGAGTGGGCCTGGACGTGGTGCGCTCCAATGTCCATGCGCTGAACGGCGAAATCGAAGTTCGCTCGGAAACCGGCCAAGGCGCCTGTTTTACGGTCAAGCTCCCGCTCACTTTGATCATTTCGCAGGCGCTGTTTGTCCGCTGCGGCAAGTCCGTGTTTGCCTTTCCGCTGGCTGTGGTCGAGGAGATCCGGCGCCTGCGTCCCTCGGAAATCGAAGACGTTGGCGGCAAGCTTTTGACCCGCGTGCGCGACGTGGTTACCGAAGTGGTGCGGCTGGATCTGCGCCTTCTGCTGCAGCCGCTTGAACCGCTCAACGGCTACTTCCATATGGTCATTGTGAAAGTGGCAGGTCGGCAGGTGGGCGTCGTCGTCGAAGAGGTGCTGGGGAAGGACGAAATCGTCATCAAAAATCTGGGCGACTATCTCAGGCGCGTCAAACTGTTTCCCGGCACCACCATTGCTCCCGACGGCAGCTTGATTCTGCTGATCGACTTGAATCGGCTCGTTTCGGTGGACGTGGCGGACCGCCATGCGTTGCCCGCGTCATCTCCGGCCGCCCGGGTCTTCGCGCCCGGGGCGGAGGCGGTTGCCGCCGGCAGCATTCCGGCCGAAGCCGTCGATCCGATCGCCAACGACCGCGTGGTGGTGGTTGCGGACGATTCCATCAGCGTGCGGAAATTTGTGGGCCGCATGCTGGAAAAAGCTGGCTATCGCGTGAAGCTCGCCTCGGACGGCCTGGAGGCATCGGAACTCGTGGCACAGATCGGCTGCCATCTCGTCATCACGGACCTGGAAATGCCGCGCATGAACGGTTATGAGCTGATGGCTCAGCTGCGACAAGACCCCGTCACGCGACGCATTCCAGTGCTGGTGGTGACTTCGCGCGCCGGCGCGAGGCATCGTGATCGCGCCATGAAAGAGGGCGCGATGGGTTTCCTTACCAAGCCGGTGCAAGAGGACCAGTTGCTGCAAACCGTCGAAAGCCTGATCGGCTCGGAAGTTGCTGAGGGGAGGCCCGCCGCCGGCGTTATGCTGCGGCAGGATTGATATGGCAAACGCCTCAGAGAAGAAAATCCGCGTCCTGGTCGTCGACGACTCCCCCTTCATGTGCAAGGTGCTCGAGCAGATCATCAACTCCGATCCGCAGCTCGAGGTTGTCGGGCAGGGACGCGACGGCCGCGATGGGGTGGCTCTGGCGGAATCGCTGCGTCCTGACGTGATCACCATGGACATCAACATGCCGCACGTCGACGGACTTCAGGCCACCGAGTTGATCATGTCGCAGCATCCGCGGCCGATTGTAATCGTGAGCTCCGAATCGCGCGACGGTGCCGCCAGCACGCTCAAAGCGCTGGACCTCGGCGCCATCGATTTCGTTCCCAAGCCTTCCAGCGGAGTGGACCTGGACATGACCACGGTCCGCGAGGAACTCACCCGCAAGCTGAAGGTTGCCGCAAAGGTTCGCGTGGTCCGCACCGCCACGCGTTCGAAGCTCGCCATGCCCTCGAACGCGGCTGGTTCCGGTCGGTCTTCGAGCGCCGCCAGCGCCGCGCCGCACAGCGGCAAATCTCCCCTGATCGTGATGGCGGCATCAACGGGCGGCCCGGCGGCCGTGACGCGGGTCGTATCCGCATTGCCGAAAGAGTTTCCGGCCGCGCTGATTTTGGTTTTGCATATGCCGGCGACTTTCACCAAGCAGTTCACCGTGCAGCTCGGGGAGGTTTCCGCACTGCCGGTCAAGGAAGCCGAATCGAATGAAACGCCTCAGCGCGGTGCGATCTACGTCTGTCCTGGGTCGCACCACTTGCGCCTTTCCATAGGTGGAAAAATCTCGCTCGATCCCGGCCCGCGCATTGACGGCTATCGTCCTTGCGCGGATGTGGCGTTTGAAACCATCGCGGCGTACGCGCGCCCGCTGGCAATCGGCGTGGTGATGACGGGCATGGGGAACGATGCCGCGAAGGGAGCCAAAGCCGTGAAGGCTGCGGGGGGTTACGTCATCGCCCAGGACGAAGCGACATCCATGATTTTCGGGATGCCGTCCGAGGCCATCCAAGCAGGCGCCGTCGACGAGGTGCTGGCCCTCGACAACATCGCAGCCGCGCTGGAAAAGCGCGTCGCAAAACTCCAGCGCATGGCGCCGGTGGTGGTGCGATGAAAGCGCCGGGCGAGCTGAGGGTGAAGCCGCGCCGCACCCATCATCCCGAGCGCGTCATCCTGTTCTATGTTTCTGGCCAGGTCTTCGCCATCGCAGCGGAAGCGGTGCAGGAGATCCGCAGCACGGACAGTCTGGCCGGCGCCGCCATGGAAATCGAAAACCCCGAGCTGGCGAAAGTGCGGCACACTCTGGAGCGCGGTCGCCAGGCCTACTATGTCGTGAACGCGTGCCTGCACTTTTACTTGCCGGTCGAGCGGCCCACGCTCCTGCTGATTCTGCGCGACCTGCCCGTGGCTGTATTGGTCGATCGAATCGACCGCATGGCCGAAATTTTGGCCATCTACCCTCTTCCCCAGGCTTTCGCGGGGGAGGAGCGGGGTTGGTATCGCGGTCTTACCTACCTTGACGATACCGTGATTCCCGTGATCGACCCGGCCGGTTTCCTGTCGGCGGAAGAGTATCGCTCGCTGGATCGCTCTCAGAAAGCCGGATCGGGTTCGAGCGAGCTCGCACGAGTGGTCCAATCATGAACGCCCACGAGAGTACGGCTCCGCCTTCCTTTGTCATCCTGCAGATCGGCAACCGGCGTTTTGCCCTGCCGTCAGAGACCGTGGTGGAACTTGCTCCTCCTGTGCGCCTGCACCGCTTTCCGCACACCTCGCCCCTTCTGGCCGGCGTGATCGTGCGACGCGGCCGGATTGTGCCGGTGTATGACGCCGCTTCCCTGCTGGTTGGCCGCCCGGCGTCGGGGCAACGGTTCTATCTGATCGCGCGCCGGCAGGCGGACCGGGCCAGCGATCTCGGCGCCATTGCGGTGAATGGCGAATGCGAGCTGGCCTCGGGCGACGTTCTCCCGCCCGGGGCCGATCGTTCTGCCTGGGTGGCCGGAACGCTCGAGCTCGCGGACGATTCGGTCGAAGTCCTCAACTTCAGCGCGCTGCCCGCCTTCCATCCGGGGGATGCCAGCAACTCTCGCGGCAAGGAGTCCGAGTCATGAACGCCCCCGCGAGTCTTCCCCGCATTTTCCTGATCGACAGCAACGTCTATTTTTCCAAGCGCCTGAGCGATGCCCTGAAGCAGCAGGGTTTCGACGTGGTTCCCAGCATGCAGGCGGCCTATGCCATGACCATGCTGGAACGAAACGCTCCCGTGGCCATTATCTGCGCCACGAATTTGCGCGAAATGAGCGCGTTCGACATTGCTCCGATTCTTCGTGCCGATCCCAAAACGGCAGCCATCCCCCTGATCGCGGTGGGGAGCGGAGGCGACCAGGCCTTGCTGGAGGCCTATCGCGCCGGCTGCGATGATTTTGTCGATCGCCGCCGCTCGCCGGCGGAAATCGCCGCGCACGTGCGCAGTTTTCTTTTGAGCCGGCAAGATGGCTTTCAACCCACGCAGATGCTTTCCAGTGCCGAGACGACGTTGAGCGGCAGCCTTTCTCATCTCGATCTTCCCGGCGTGATCCAGATGCTCGGCCAGGCGCGCCAGACGGGCGCTCTGCACATCAACGCCGGCGATACGGATGCGATCATCTTCTTCGAGGGCGGGGAAATCTCGCACGCCGAGTGCGGCACGCTGTTTGGTGATGAAGCGGTTGTGCCGATCGTAAAGGCCTGCCACACCTCGGCGGCCGGCGTGTACAAATTTGTCTACGGCGTCACCGCCGCGCAACGCACGGTCCTGCGGTCAGCCACCGACTTACTCCTCGATGCCATGCGCGAATTCGACGAGGAAAATCGCGACACCCAGGAAGCGCACGTCGAAAAGGAGTCGTCATGAGCGAAACGGAAACTCTCACGGCTGCACGCACTCCGACCGTTTATTTCATCGACGACAGCGCAACGATGCGCGAAGTGATCAAGATCGCTTTTCGCAAAGAGAATATTCACGTGGTCACCTGTCCCGACGCTCGCTCGGCCCTGGCGCAATTTAGCGAGACGGCGCCCGACGCCGTCATCACCGACGTGATCATGCCCGACCAGGATGGCTACGAAGTCTGTGAGTTCATCAAGAGGCATGAGCAGTTCGGCCGAACACCTGTCATCTTGATGTCCGGCGTCGTGAATAAGACGGTTGCCGAACGAGCGATGGCGGTGAAAGCCGATGAACTGGTTCGCAAGCCATTCCAGCCGCAGGAGCTGATTGCGCGCGTCAAGAACCTGCTGAATCCGCGACGGTCCCCGGCCAATGGGCCGGATTCTGATTCCCCGACCGCTCCCCGCCCCGTGCATGCGCTCACGAGCCTGTTTGCTCCTCCTCCTGCACCGGCGACGCCGGCAAGCGCTGCTAATCCCGTCAGCGCCCCGGGAGCGGTACCTCGGTTTCGCAGTCCTGGGCCTGCAGCGGCGAGTGCTTCCGCGGAGGTGCAAAAACTTCGCAGCGAGGTTCTGCGCCTGGAACTTCTGGTGAAAAAGCTCCAAGCTTCGCTGGACGCCGAGAAAGAATACTGCGCCGCTTTAGAAGCTCACCTCAAGGCGCTTCAGCATTCTTAGCGTCCATGCTGCGCCAGGCGGCCCCGTCCGGGTCGCCGTGAGCTAAAAGGCAAGACCCTGATCTTGCAGAAACTCGCGTGCCACGTCGGTGACGTCCCGGCCCTGGCCCGCCACCGCGTAGTTCATCCTCCGCATTTCCGAGTCGGAGATTTTCCCGGCCAGTTCGCCGATCGCGTCCCGTACTTCGGGATAGCGGGCCAGCGTGTCCTCGCGGACAACCGGTACCGCCTCGTAGGGCGGGAAACAATGCTTGTCGTCTTCTAAAATGACCAGATCGCGCGCAGCGACAAGCCCATCGGTAGAGTTGCCAGCGACCAGATCCACCTGCTTGTCGAGTAGCGCCCGATAGAGCAGACCCAGGTCCAGAATACGCGGCGTCCCCGAGAAAGTAAGACCGTAGGTCCTGGCCATCGCCGGGTAGCCGTCGGGGCGCTCCAGGAATTCATAGCCGAACCCGGCATGCCACTGGGGCGCGTAGGGTGCGGCTTCGGTCAACGTGCGGATGTTCAGGCGGCGTGCGTCCTCGCCGCGAATCACCATCGCGAAAGTGTTGTTGAATCCCAGCGAAGGCATCACCTCGAATTGAAAACGGTGCAGGTACTCCTGTTTTACTCGTGCGAATACGGCTGCGGAATCGCTTTCAATCGGGTCGTGCAGGATCGCTGTCAGCGCGGTACCTGTGTATTCGACATAGGTGTCGATGCGCCCGGCAAGCAGCGCCTGCTGGCAGATGAAGCTTCCGGCCAGATAGAAGCGGCGCTCGACGGCGAGGTGCGTTCGCGCCCGGATGTGTTGAGCCAAAATTTCACCCAGCAGTGCCTGCTCCGGAAAATTCTTCGAGCCGACCACGATCGTCTCTCCGCGGTGAGTCGCGCACCGACCCAACCCCAGCGCCAGCAAGACCACCAGCCCAGCGCGCATCGACCGCCCGAAACGCTCGCTTCTCATCGCACGGGCCGCAGTAGGTGTTCCATCAAGCCCAGCAGGAAATCGGCGCCCAGTGCGAGAAGGGCGGCGGGAATCGCTCCCGCCAAAATCAACCGATTGTTCACCATCGCCAGCCCTCGAAAGATAAACTCGCCCAGGCCGCCGGCCCCCACGGCCGCCGCAATCGTCGCAATCCCGATCGTCAGCACCGTCGCGACCCGCACTCCCGCGAGGATCGTCGAAACCGACAGCGGCAACTCGACCTGAAACAGGATCTGCCGTGTGGTCAAACCCATTCCCCGCGCGGCCTCGCGAACGGCGGGATCGACGCCCCCGATTCCGGCGGCCGTGTTGCGAATGATCGGCAGCAACGCGTACAGGGTCAGCGCGGTGATGGTCAGCCGGTCCGCACGATCGCCCAGCCACGGGATCGGCAGCAGAAAACCCAGCAGCGCCAGGCTCGGAATCGTTTCGGCGATGTTGGCGCTGCCAAGGATCGGTTTTGATAGCCACGGCTTTCGCGCGACAACCATTCCCAGCGGCACGCCGATCACGACGGCCAGGAGCATGGTCGCGCCGACCAGCCAGACGTGCTCGAGCGTCGCCTCCAGGATTTCGTTCCCGTGTTGCGACAGAAACTGGTTCACCGTTGTTCCCCCTTTCCAAACGGCTCAAGCGCCCGCAGCTGCCCCAGATAGGCTGCCGCGACGGGCTCGCTCGACCGCAAAAACTCTTGTGGCGAATAAAGGCCCTTCAGCTCGCCCGCTTCCATCAACGCGACGCGTCCTCCCAGCAGGAGCGCGTCGCCCGTGTCGTGCGTTACCAGCACAATCGCTTTTCCGAGCCGTCGCTGCAAGGCCTGAAACTCCACGCGGATGTCCGAGCGCGTGAGCGGATCAAGCGCGCCGAAAGGCTCGTCCATGAGCAGGATCGGCGGATCGGAGGCAAGTGCGCGCGCCAGGCCCACGCGCTGCCGCTGCCCCCCGGAAAGCTCGTGCGGATAGCGCTTGAGAAAAATGCCGGGGTCGAGCCCGACAAGGGAAAGCAATGCCGTCACTCGCGCGCGAATTTGGAGCTCGGGCCAGCGCTCGAGCCGCGGCAGCAGCGCAACGTTTCGCTCCACCGTGTAATGAGGAAACAGCCCGGTCTCTTGAATCACGTAGCCGATGTGCCGCCGCAAGCGGATGGGATCCCAGTCCAGCGTTCGTCGCCCCTCGACCAGGACTTCACCATCGCTCGGATCGGCAAGCCGGTTGATCAGTCTTAGCGCGGTGGTCTTTCCCGCACCGCTGCGGCCCAGCAGGACGAGAGTCTCGCCGCGGCTGACCGTGAAGCTAACGTTGTTGAGCAGCCGCGGACCGTCGGGGAGCCGGTATCCCGCGTTGCGAAATTCGATGACGGCCTCTTGACCGGATAGGGCCGCCGACGGCTCGCTCACAGAAGCGGATCCTTTTCGAGAAATCGCCGGATGTCGCCGAGAACGGCTTCGAACATCACCTCGGTCAGCTTACCCGTGAAGGTATTCTGTTGGCTCGGATGGTAGGAAAGGAAAAGGCGGGGCAAGTCGCGGCCGAGATCGTAGCTCACCCCGTGGCGAAATCGAAAGGCAGAGCGTGGGGGCAGTTTTCCCTGCTGTTTGAGCAGCGCCAGATACCCGCGCATGGCGATAAATCCCAGCGCCAGAACGGCGCGCGGCCGAACCAGTTCGAGTTCGCGCTCCAGATAGGGAAGGCAGTTTTTCGTCTCCGATGGCAGCGGCTTGTTTTCTGGCGGCGCGCAGCGCACCGTAGCCGTGATATAGGCGTTTGCAAGCTTCAACCCATCCATCGGTCCGATCGATGCCGCCTGATTCGCAAATCCAGTCCGGTAGAGCCCCTTATAGAGAAACTCTCCGGAGCGGTCGCCGGTGAACATTCGCCCCGTGCGATTGGCTCCGTGGGCGGCGGGCGCTAGCCCCAGAATCAACAAGCGTCCGTGGGGGTCTCCAAAACCGGGGACGGGCTTGCCCCAATACGTACACTCCCGGTAGGCACGCCTCCGTTCTCTCGCCACCTTTTCCCGGTAGCGTACCAGCCGCGGACACTTCCGGCACGCGACGATCGCTTCGTCGAGTTGTCGAAGTGTGTCCCTCATCAACCAAACAGACGCTACCACGAATCCCCGTTGCGCTCGTAGCCATCAATCGGGGGCGCTCGGGCCACCCGGACGTGACCGGACTTCGCGCTTGACTTGGGTTGCCTTGCCGTGGAAACGTGGGGCCTGAGGGCCAGCCGAGGCAAAGGATGAGGCGGCAGGTGTCCCCCGAGATCGTGCCATGAACAGGACCGCCGAAAGAATCGTGATCGTGGAGGTCGAGCCAGCGGGTTCCGATTCCCTGCTCTCTTCGATACGCGACGCGGGCTTTGAGGCCACGGCCGTCGCGACGGTGCGGGAAGCCCTGGAAGCAATCCGCGAGCCAGGTGCGGATCTTGTTTTGCTCGACCTGACGACTTCATCCGCATCGGGCGGTTTGAGCGGCCACGCGGCCGTCGCCGCCATTCGCGGCTCGGGAGCAACCGAGAATGTCCGCTTGATCCTGCTGGTCGGACCCAGTCCGGAAGAGAGGGTTGCGGCCCTCGATTTCGGCGCCGATGACGCGATTTCGCGCCCCTGGTCCTCGGCCGAGCTGTTGGCGCGCGTCCGAACGCAGCTGCGCGCCCGTCGCGCGGACCGCCTGCTCATCGAGAAGGCAGCGATCGCAGAAGAAGGACAAAAGATTGCGCACACCGCCTTCGGCGCCCTTGCCGTAACCGAGAAGATGGCCGAAGACGCTTCCTCGCTCGATCGTCGTCTCAAACGGGGCGTAACCGGTGTGCTGGCCATTGCCGTGGTGATGGCGGCGATTTATCTTCTTTTTGTTCGCAAGACATCGAAGGACTTGCAACTGAACAGCGCCACGATCTCGCGGCTCGAACACAGTCTCATGCATCAGGAGGACCTGATGGCCGAGGCCCGCAAGCTGCGCGAAACCCAAGGGGCAGCTGGTGTGGCAGCTCCCTCCGCCGCACCGGCCACTGGCAAGAGCACGGGTCTGGGCGGTTCGGCAGGTGCCATCATCAGTGAAGATGTGCAGAGCGTTTGTTTGCTCCACGTTTCCGTGGCGTTTCGCAACACGCAGTCCGGTCGGCGCCTGCGCTATGCCGGTCTCAATCAGCAAGGTGAACCACTCCAGGATAGCGACGGAAATCCCATCCTTACGCTGGAAGGCAATGGACCGGAGGTAAAGCTGGACGTCTTCGGCACGGGCTTCACGGCCGCCCGGGAAGGGCGGATCATGACCAATCGCCATGTGGCCGAGCCCTGGTGGAGGAACGAGAAACTGGGGGATCTGGCCGGCCAGGGCCTCCAGGCCGAGATCTCTTCGATCCACGCCTATTTTCCGGGTGATTCGCGAGCCTTCAAGGCGGAGATCCAGGATATTTCGAAGGTGACCGATCTTGCCACCGTGCACGTCGAGCTCGAGGATTTAAAACGGCCCATCCTTTCCATCGATCCCAGCCAGAATGCCTCTCGCCCCGGCGAGGCCATCGTTTTGATGGGGTACGCTACCGGATTGGCCGCGATCCTGGCGCGAACGGACGAAGAGACGGCTCAGCAGATTGTGAAGCAAAACAGCGGTGAACCCTCCCATATTCTCGACGAGCTGGCACGCCGCAATCTGATTCGCCCGCTCATCACCCAAGGTCACATCGGAGACGTTCTCCCAGACAAAATCGTTTTCGACGCGCAAACCACTTCGGGCGGTTCCGGCGGTCCCCTGTTCAATCAAGAAGGCAAGGTGATTGGCGTCACCTATGCGGTGCTCGAGGGATTCGGAGGATCCAATTTCGGGATTCCCATCCGATACTCCGAGCCACTGCTCGCCGGGGCTCTACCGACTGCGTCAAATTGACACTCCGATGCCGCGCGGCTAGCATGGTGTAAGCCGTCGATCCGCCGCGTATGGAGAATCATTCCCACGGGAAAAACATCCTCGACCGAATTGTCGAGGCCCGGCGCGAATCCGTCGCGCACAGGAAGCGTGTGCTGCCGGAGGTGGCGCTGAAAATGGCGGTAGAGAAGGTGGATCCACCGCGTGATTTCGAGGGTGCCCTGACGCGGCGGGGATTGAACGTGATTGCCGAATTGAAGAAGGCGTCGCCTTCGCGCGGCATGATTCGCCGAGAGTATTCGCCGGCCGCACTTGCTCCCGTGCTGGAAGCGGCTGGGGCGGCCGCGCTCTCCGTGCTTACCGAGGAGGATTTCTTCTCCGGATCTCTCCAGGATCTGAAGGCCGCGCGCCGGGCCACCGGTATCCCGGTCTTGCGGAAAGACTTCATCATCGATCCTTGGCAGGTATGGGAGTCGCGGGCCGCGGGCGCCGATTCGTTCCTGTTGATCACTGCAATCGTTGAGGATCAGGCGCTGGGCGAGATGCTCGCGCTGGGCCGTTCGCTTCAGATGGAGCCGCTCGTCGAGGTTCACTCAGGCGAGGAGCTCGATCGCGCGCTCGCCGTCGGCGCGCGCATTGTGGGCGTGAACAATCGCGATTTGCGCAATTTCGAGGTCCGCCTGGAAACGTCACTGGATCTGGTCGAAGCGATTCCGGAAGACTGCGTTGCCGTCAGCGAATCCGGTTTAGCCACCCACGACGATCTGGCCCGCCTGCAGAGCGCCGGGTTCGACGCGTTTTTGATCGGCGAGCAGTTGATGAAAGAGGCGGATCCCTCCCTTTTGCTGCGCGAGCTGATTGGGCCGGTCGGCTTGAACCCGATCAGCCACACCAGGGCTTGAGCGGCCGGCATGCCAAAAGTGAAGATTTGCGGAATCACGAACTGGACCGACGCCCGACGCGCCGTTGACGCGGGCGCGAACCTGCTGGGCTTCAACTTCTACCTAAAGAGCCCACGCTATATCGCGCCGGCCAAAGCCCGACGGATCGTACGGCGGCTGCCCAAGCATGTGCTCGCCGTCGGAGTTTTCGTAAACGAGACAGATGAAAAGATGCTGGCCATTGCCCGATCGGTGGGGCTTGACCGCCTGCAACTGCACGGGGAGGAGCCTCCCGCCTCGATCGCGCGGCTCACCCGCTCGCTCCCGGTGATCAAGGCCGTGCGGGCCAGCCCTTCGTTTCATCCGGCGGACCTGGCAAAATTTAGGCGTGCCTCGGCCGTCCTGCTCGACAGTTTCGATCGCCGCCGGCGTGGCGGAACGGGCAAACGATTTGATTGGCGGCTCGCGCGGCGGGCGAAGCGCTACGCCCGCATTTTTCTGGCCGGCGGTTTGACACCGGAAAATGTGGCTGAGGCGATTCGCGCCGCACAGCCGTACGGCGTAGACGTTTGCAGCGGCGTGGAGGCCAAGCTCGGTAAGAAGGACCCCGAGCGGATCCGGGCGCTGATGCGCGCCGTCGAGGCCACACGGAGGCGCAAACGACGACGATGAATCAGGTGCTCAGCCCGGAAGTGGAAATCGGCCGCTACGGCCCTTACGGCGGGCGCTATGTTCCCGAGACACTGATGGCTCCGCTCGAAGAGCTGGAGCGTGCCTACCAGCAAGCCCGTGCCGACCGCGGTTTTCAAACCGAACTGGATCGTCTGCTCCATGACTTCGCGGGGCGTCCCACACCACTACAATTCGCCTCGCGGCTGACCGAACATCTGGGCGGACCGCGCATCTACATCAAGCGCGAGGACCTGCTGCACACCGGCGCTCACAAAATCAATAATTGCCTGGGCCAGGGCCTGCTCGCCGCGCGCATGGGGAAGCGTCGCGTGATTGCGGAAACCGGAGCTGGCCAGCATGGAGTGGCCACGGCTGCCGTAGCCGCCCGGCTGGGCCTCCAGTGCACCGTCTACATGGGCACCGAGGACATGGAGCGCCAGCGGCTGAATGTATTTCGCATGAGGTTGCTCGGAGCCGAGGTGGTCGGCGTCGATGCGGGCAGCCGCACGCTGAAGGACGCCATCAATGAGGCCATGCGCGATTGGGTGACCAACGTGCGTAGCTCCCACTACCTGCTTGGCTCAGTCCTCGGCGCACATCCCTACCCCATGATCGTGCGCGATTTTCAGAGAGTCATTGGGGAAGAGGCGCGCGAACAGATTCAACGGGTCGAAAAACGTCTGCCCGATCACTTGTTTGCGTGCGTCGGAGGCGGATCGAACTCGATTGGACTGTTTCACGCGTTTCTGAACGACCCAAGCGTGAAAATGGTGGGAGTCGAGGCCGGCGGCCGCGGACAAGCTCTCGGCGAACACGCCGCTCGACTGGCAGCTTCCCGCGGTTTCACCGGCGCGCGTCCCGGCGTCCTGCAGGGGACCTATACATACGTGTTGCAGACGTCCGACGGGCAGATCGCCACGACCCATTCGGTCTCGGCAGGACTCGACTACCCTGCCGTTGGTCCCGAGCACGCCTGGCTTGCCGATCAAGGCCGCGCCGAATACACGGCCGTGTCGGATACAGAAGCCATCGAGGCGGCGCAAACGCTCGCACGCGTCGAAGGAATCATAGCTGCGCTTGAGCCTGCGCATGCCGTCGCGGAGCTCGTTCATCGCGCGGCCGAAATGCGCAAGGACGAACTCGTGATTATCAACCTCTCCGGCCGCGGTGACAAAGACATGGAAACCCTCTCGCGCTATGCCTGAAGCGGCGACACCCGGGTCCAGCCCGGAATCTCCCGCTTCCTCAGAGCGAGGAGGAAGAATCTCCCGTCAGTTTCGCCGATTGGCGGAGCGAGGTGAACTGGGACTGGTCGCCTATCTCACAGCGGGTGATCCGTCCCTTGAGGCCAGCGAAAGAATCGTTCTGGCCGCCGAACAAGCGGGCGCGGATGTGATCGAACTGGGCGTCCCGTTCAGCGATCCCGTGGCGGACGGCCCCACCATCCAGCGCGCGAGCGAGCGGGCACTCGGCCACGGCACGACACTGGCTGGCGTCATCGAACTCGTTCGCCGCCTTCGCCTGCACAGCGACGTGCCGCTTGTGTTGTTCAGCTACTTCAATCCGATCTTGCAAATGGGAGTCGAGAGATTTGCCGAGGCCGCTTCTAAAGCCGGTGCCGATGCAGTGCTGGCGACCGATCTCACACCTGAAGAGGCCGGCCCGTACGGCCGAGCCATGGGTGCGCGCGGGCTGGACACCATCTTTCTCGCTGCGCCCACTTCGACCGATGACCGTCTCGCCAAGATTGCCCGCTGCTCCAGCGGCTTCCTCTATTTGATCTCGCGCACCGGCGTGACCGGAGCGCAGGAAGCATTTCCGGAAGACTTGCCGGGCCTGGCCAGGCGTGCGCGGCGGTTCACGAAACTGCCGTTGGCCGTGGGGTTCGGGATTTCTCAGCCTGCCCACGTCTCGATTCTTGGCGGCATCGCGGACGCGGCTGTGGTCGGCTCGGCCCTGGTGGCGGAAATCGAGAGCGCCGCCACCGTCGACACCGCGGCAGCGGCCGTGGCGGAGCGAATTAGAATCCTCAAGCGAGCCGCGCGCGAGGGAATCAGCCGCCGAGGCACGCCGACAGCGGAACGCTGAAGCTCCGCGGAAGCTGTAGTACACTGCGCTTCTTCCCAGACGATCCAGATCAGGGAGTGATCGATGGACAAGCGCGTGAGAAACGCCGAGGCTGTCATCGGCCGCATCCAGGACGGAGCAACCATCCTGGTCGGCGGATTCGGTGTGTGTGGCGTTCCCGAGAATCTGATCAATGCGCTCATCCGGCAGGGCACCAAGAATCTGACCATCGTCTCCAACAACCCGGGGATCGATGGTTTCGGCATCGGCGCGCTGATCGAGAACCGGCAGGTGAGGAAAATGATTGCGAGCTATGTGGGAAGCAACCGGTTCTTCGAGAAACTGGCACTGAGCGGCGAAATCGAAATGGAGTTGAACCCGCAGGGCACGCTCGCCGAGCGCATGCGCGCTGCGGGAGCTGGAATTCCGGCGTTTTTCACCCCGACGGGCTACGGAACCATGGTGGCGGAAGGCAAGGAAGTTCGCGAATTTGGCGGCCGGCCGCACGTCTTGATTCCTGCCTTGCGCGGGGACTTTGCATTCGTGAAGGCCTGGAAGGGCTATCGCTGGGGTAATCTGGTCTACCGGAAAACGGCGCGCAACTTCAACGCGGTCATCGCCACGGCGGCCGATTACATCATGGCCGAGGTCGAACAGCTCGTCGATCTGGGCCAGCTCGATCCGGACAGCGTGCACACGCCGGGTATTTTCGTGGATGCTATCTTCGAGGGCTCGGACTATGTGAAACCGATGGAGCCCGGTCCGAAGCGGAAGCGCTAGGAGAAGCGATGCCAGCCGGAATGGACAGTCGAGAATTCATCGCACGACGTGTGGCGCAGGAGATGCGCGATGGATACTACGTCAACCTGGGGATTGGCATACCCACGCTGGTCCCGAACTATTTGCCGCCGGGCATGGAGGTGATCATGCAGTCCGAGAACGGCATGTTAGGCGTCGGACCCTATCCCTACGAGGGAGAAGAAGACCCGGATCTGATCAACGCGGGCAAAGAACCGGTCACCGAGATTGCCGGTTCCTGTTATTTTTCAAGCGCCGAGTCGTTCGCCATGATTCGAGGCGGACATATCAACGTGAGCGTACTGGGAGCCCTCGAGGTGGATGAAAAGGGAACGCTCGCGAACTGGGCCGTCCCGGGGAAAATGCTGAAGGGCATGGGCGGAGCGATGGACCTGGTGGCGGGAACCCAGCGGGTGATTATTGCGATGGAGCACACGGCCAAGGACGGTGGGGCGAAGATTGTGAAAAAGTGCAGGCTGCCCATCACCGGCGTCGAAGTCGTGGACTTGATCGTAACCGAGTTGGCCGTGATCGAAGTGACGCCCGAAGGACTCCTGCTGCGGGAGGTTGCGCCAGGCTTAGCGCCGGCAGACGTACAAAGGGTAACCGAACCGATCCTGCGCGTATCGCCCGATTGCAAGACGATTTCGTTGACAGCGGAGGCGGTTCGGCCCTGACCTAGCCCGGACCAGGTCGTTCTGTCCTAAGCGACAGAATTTCGTGTGTTCAGGAGAATCGATGCAGCCGCGTTCCATTGTTGTGGTGAGCCTGCACAGTCCGAAAGAAAGAATTTGGGGCGAGCTGACCGACATCTCCAGCGCCGGTGTGACGCTGCGCGGTATCGACCTGGCTTCGTTCGACGATTTTGTTAGCCAAGTGCTGCATCCGGAGGGAGATCGTGTCGGTTTGCCGACACTGTTTTTTCCCATGCTGCGAATCGAACGGATCGCGCTCGATGAAGCGCGCGGCTCGATTCCTTCTCTGGCCGAGATGTTCGAAAAAAAGGTGGGCCGCTCGTTGGCTGACTATCTCGCACAGTTTGCTTGATCGAGTGCGCCTTTCCAGACGCTCGAAGATGCCATGAGCACGCGCATACTGACGGTCCCGAATCAACTGACCTTTCTACGTCTGGCCTTCCTGCCTTTTTTCATCATCGCGATCGAGTACGAGCGCTACGGGGTAGCTCTCGCGATCCTGGTGGGGGCGGGCGTGACCGACGGACTCGATGGATGGCTGGCGCGCGGGCTCAACCAAAGGACGCGGCTCGGGGCCTACCTGGATCCCATCGCGGACAAACTACTGCTTTCCTCCTCTTTTTTTGTGCTGGCGCACAAGGGGCAGATCGCTTGGTGGCTGACGATTTTGGTTTTGAGCCGTGACGTTTTGCTGCTGGCCGCTGCCGCTGTGATTTTGCTGACCGTCGGCTATCGACCCTTCCCGCCCAGCATCTGGGGGAAAGCGACGACTTTTTTTGAAATCCTTCAGATCCTGCTCGTTCTGGTGCTGGCTGTGACGGGGCGCGACGAGCTGGCTGTCGGAAAGGAGTTATGCGGTTTTATCGTTGCGGCGTTTGTGCTGATCTCCGGCCTGCACTATTCAATCGTCGTGTCGCGACGACTGCACGCGGAGCACTGACTTGCCTGCGGCTTACCCCGATCGGCCGAGCCAAAGCGCCATCATCACAAAGCTGGCTACGACGAGCAAGGCGGTGAGCCAGCCAAGGGCATAGGCCCACCGTCGTGCTTCGGGCGTGCCGGGTGGGTGTTCCTGCATGACCTTGCCAAGAATGAATCCAGTGACAAACCCTCCCGCGTGGGCGTAGTTGTCGACGCCCGGCACGAGGAATCCCCAAACCGCGATGTAAATCAGCCAGCGAATCAGCTGGCGACGCAGCATTTGCGCACCCAAACCTCGTCGGCCCATGGTCGCGGCGAGCAGCACGCCGATCAAGCCGAGCAACGCTCCCGAGGCGCCGACGCTGCTGTGGCCGATAAGCCCGCTGCTGGCGATGTAGCCGCCGACTCCGGTGATCACATAGATAAACAGATACCTTGCCGAGCCATAGAGCTCTTCGATTTCTGGACCAATATCCATCAGTACCCACATGTTAAATACGATATGCAGGAGGCTGGCATGGAGAAAAATGGCCGTGACGAATCGCCAGGGCTGGGCCAGGTTGTAGGGCAAGGGCAATGATTCGCCGAGGCGGAACAGAACATCGCCTCGAATTCCACCGAGCCCGAATACGGCGGAGAGGCCGCCGCCCGGCGTCACCAGCCCGCCTTCGCGGAGCGTGGCCAACGAGCAGACCACGTAGAGCACGCAACTGACGCCCAAGAGTGCATAGCTGACAGGAGATGTTGCGGGCATGAAGCGACCGAGAGATTTGCTCGCGGCCGCAAGCGAAAAGTTGACGTTGGCACCGCATTGATGGCAGTGCGTTGCGCTCGCGCCAACCAGAGTCCCGCAGGAAGGACAGAGCTTAGGGCGAGGCGGCTCTCTCTGCCCGATAAAGGCTCCGCTCGTTTTCTTGCGAATCTGATCGAGTTTCCAGCGCAGGCGGGGCGAGAGTGGCAATCGGGTTCGCTTCCTTGCGAGAATTTGGATACGTTCCCTATAATACCGGACTGGGTC
>Ga0187783_10001502_pt1 | contig 17252 bp, 14 predicted proteins | sample 1015_SJ02_MP02_2_FD_132471 | JGI IMG/M metagenome (GOLD analysis project Ga0187783, IMG submission 132471) | Tropical peat soil microbial communities from peatlands in Department of Meta, Colombia - 1015_SJ02_MP02_20_MG | ecosystem: Environmental > Terrestrial > Soil > Wetlands > Peat | place...
GAGGCCGGACGTCGGCATGAGATGGTGAATGTCCGCGACGCGGCCAGCCACCGAGTTTTCAATGGGGATCAGGCCGAGGTCCGCCTCCCCGGAAGCGACGGCAGCGAACACGTCCTCGAACGTCGGGCACGGTGTCGCCACGTGATCCGGATAGGCTTCCCGACAGGCGATGTGGGAGTTGGCGCCGCGTTCGCCCTGGAATACGACAGTCTTTCCTGCACTCATGAACTCGACCTTCTCACCGGTTGTGGGGCTTTGCGACGCGGCGGGTCGCCGGTATCGGCAGGCCCCGCCGAGACAGACCGCAGTCCGTCAGGCTGGATGGTTTTATCTGTCGGGCACACGTCAAACCGCTCCACTGGCAACAAGTCAACGAGATGATTTGAGCAGCGCACGCGCCCGCTCGAGGTCTTGTGGTGTATCGACGCCAAGCGGCACCGCGTCGACGATGGCGACGTCGATCCGCAGCCCCGCCTCCAGCGCACGCAGTTGCTCGAGCTTTTCCCGCTTCTCCAGCGCGGAAGGGGACAGCGCGACAAACCGGCTGAGTGCTGGGCTGCGATAGGCATAAAGTCCGATGTGATGATAGAGCGGTCCGTCTCCCCACGGCGCTGTCGCCCGGGTGAAATACAGAGCCCGCAGCCGATCTGTTCCGATCGGCGATCCAACCACCTTCACGACATTCGGGTTGGTGCGTTCCAACGGATCAACAATCTCGGCCGCCATGGTGGCAATGTCGACCTCCGGATCGGCCAGCGGCTGTAGCGCTGCACGGATCGATGCCGGCTCGAGGGTCGGCAGATCGCCTTGGACGTTCACGATGATCTGCGCGTGGCCCGCAGGATCGATCAGCCGAAGGGCCTCGCGCACGCGGTCGGATCCAGATGCATGGTCGGCCCGTGTCATGACGGCGCGGCCGCCGGCATCGGTGACGGCCGCCGCAATCTCTGGGGCGTCGGTTGCGACCACCACTGGGCCGAGTTGAGCCGCGGCGGCGCGTTGCAGAACGTGGACGATCATCGGTTGCCCAGCGATGTCGGCTAGCGGTTTGCCGGGCAGCCGCGTCGAGGCCATGCGGGCCGGAATGATGATCAGGACGTCGCGTTCAACCATTGCCGAGCGCCTGCCGGTACGTTGTTCGTCGACCCAGGATCGCTATTGTCCTCCTTAGGATTCGCATTCTGAGCATTCCTCGGTTCGCCTGAAAATCCTTCTGTCAGGCCCAGGTAGTTCCGGATTTGTCCCACGCCGGGCCTGAGCGCCGATTGTCGCAGGTCCGAACGTCAGCAGCATCTGCCTGTGGTCAAATCGACGCGTCGTCACCGTCCGCGCCGTGCTTATACGGGTTGCCATGGATGAGGCAAACCGTTATGTCTCGGCCCCGTCGCGATACCGGCATCAGATTGGATGTCGTTTGCTGATCGGGGCTCGGATGGATTCCTTCGAAGTCAACAAGATCCTCGGGGCGTTTCTGGGTGCATGCCTGGGCGTGCTCGCCCTCAGCATCGCGGCAGAAGCGCTGTACTCGCCCGAACCGCCGGCAAAGCCCGGCTATGAGATCGCCGCCACCGAACCCCAAAGCCAAGCCGGCAAACCGTCGGCGCCCGCACCGGCGGTTCCGATCGAGCAGCTGCTGGCAAGCGCCAGTGTCGATCAGGGCGAACAGGCTGCCAAGAAATGTGCGACCTGTCATACCTTCGCCAAGGGGGGGGCTGCCAAGATCGGCCCCGATCTGTGGGGCGTGGTGGGTCGGCCGAAGGCATCATTTCCGGGCTTCAAGTATTCGGCCGCCATGCAGGCCAAGGGCGGCAACTGGACCATCGACGACCTCAACCAGTTCCTGACGAGCCCGAAGGGCTTTGTTCCGGGGACGGCGATGAGTTTTGCAGGGCTACCCAAGGACAGTGAGCGCGCCAACGTCCTTGCCTATCTCAACTCCCTGTCGGACAATCCAGCCCCGCTGCCCAAGGCGGCCGAGAACGCCGGGTCTGCCAAGCACTAGACTGAGCGCGCCAGGATTGCGGCGATAAGTCGAACGCGCGGGCCGCAGCGTCGCACCCGGCAGCATCGGCAGCATCTGCAGCCGGGCGGTAGGGATTCTTACCTCGATTTCATTCGTCGGGGGTAGCGGCGACCGGAAAAGGCCCCTAATAATCCGGCCAACGCCGAACCCCTTGCGGTCCGACGCATTTTGGAGGCATTCATTTGACCCCCACCCGACGTACCCTCATTCGCGCTGCCGGCCTTGCCGCTGTCGCCCCAGCTTTTTCAGCCGTTGAGCTAATTGCGCCGATCGCCAAGGCAGACGCCGAGGAGCCGTCGTGGCAACACGGGCTGTCGCTGTTCGGCGACGTCAAATATCCGCCGGGCTTTGCTCACTTCGATTACGTCAATCCGAATGCGCCCAAAGGCGGCGCGGTGCGTGAAATAGCCGTCGGCACTTTCGACAATTTCAACATCGTCATCGGCCTCGTGAAGGGTTCGCTCGGGTTTGGTGTCACTCTGATCTACGAAACGCTGACGGTGCAGTCCTTCGACGAGGTCATCACGTCATATGGTCTGCTGGCCGAAGCGGTCAGATATCCGCAGGACCGTTCTTCGGTCACTTATCGGTTGCGCACGGAAGCGAAATGGCATGATGGCAAGCCGGTCACGCCGGAAGACGTGATCTATTCGCTCGAAAGCCTCAAGAAATATGATCCTCAGGCCGGTGCATACTATCGTCACGTCGTCAAGGCGGAGCAATCCGGCGACCGCGATGTCACCTTCACCTTCGATTCGCCAGGTAATCGCGAACTGCCGCTGATCGTCGGCGAACTTCAGATTTTGCCCAAACATTGGTGGGAGGGCGTCGACAAGTCGGGCCGCAAGCGCGACATCTCGGCCACGACGCTTGAGCCGCCGCTTGGCAGCGCAGCCTACCGCATCAAGGAGTTTGTTCCCGGACGCTCGATCGTCTTGGAGCGGGTCAAGGACTATTGGGGCCGCAATCTCAACGTCAATGTCGGACAAAACAATTTCGATGAGATCCGTTTCGAATATTTCCGGGATATGACGGTCGCCATCGAAGCGTTCAAGGCCGATCAGGTCGACTGGCGCACCGAGAACAGCGCCAAAAACTGGGCGACCGCCTATGATTTTCCGGCGGCTAACGAAAAGCGCGTCGTATTGGAAAAGTTTCCGATCGAAAATCGCGGACTGATGCAGGCCTTTGTGCCAAATATCCGACGCGACAAGTTCAGCGACCCCCGAGTCAGGTGGGCGCTCAATTTCGCATTTGATTTCGAGGAAATGAACAAACAGCTTTTCTTTGGACAATACCAACGGATCAAAAGCTATTTTGACGGTACTGAGCTTGCGTGCTCCGGTCTGCCCCAGGGGCAGGAATTGGAAATTCTCGAGCCACTGCGCGACAAAGTGCCACCCGAGGTCTTCACCACGGCCTATGCCAATCCGGTCGGCGGCAGCCCGGAGGCGGTGCGTGCCAATCTGCGGCGCGCCGCGCAATTACTGAAAGACGCCGGCTATGAGGTCCGGGACGGCAAGCTCGTCAATGGCAAGTCCGGCGAACAGCTGAAGATCGAGATGCTCACGGAATCTGCTGATCCCGCCTTCGAGCGTATTTTCCTGTTCTACAAACCATCGCTGGAGCGGTTGGGCATCGGCGTGAGCATCCGCAGCGTGGATGAAGCCCAATACGAGAACCGGGTGCGGCAATGGGATTTTGACATGGTCGTAAGCTCGTGGGGCGAGTCGCTGTCGCCCGGCAACGAGCAACGCATCTACTGGGGTTCGACGGCCGCTGACACGCCGGGTTCGCGTAATCTGGTCGGCATCAAGAATGCCGCCGTTGACGCACTGATCGACCGCATCATTTTTGCACGCAGCCGCGAGGAACTTGTCGCCGCGACCCGTGCGCTGGATCGGGTCCTGCTATGGAGCCATTACGTGGTCCCCCAGCATAACTACCCTTGGACTCGTACCGCGCGTTGGGATCGCTTTGGGCGGCCTGAAACGCTGCCGCGTTACGGCCAGCCGGCATTCCTGAATGTCTGGTGGTGGGACGCCGAGCGCGCCGCCAAGGTCGGGACACGATCATGAGACAACCCCGCCCGGTCGCGCAGGGGGGCGGATCGCTCAATCGTCGCAATGTGCTCAAGGCAGCGGCCGCGTTGGTCTCGCTCGCCGTCAGCAGAACTTCGGCTGACGCGGGCTCCGAACTCGACGGCAAACGGCATGGGTTGTCTGCCTTTGGTGATCTCAAATACGGCGCCGATTTTCCGCATTTCGACTATGTCGAGCCCAACGCCCCAAAGGGCGGCACGTTTTCCCAGGTCGGGCCGGTGCGCCTGTACAATCAGAATTTCCTGACCTTCAATTCTCTCAACAGCTTCATTCTCAAGGGCGATGCCGCACAGGGAATGGAGTTGACTTTTGCAAGTCTCATGGTGCGCGCCGCCGATGAGCCGGACGCCATGTATGGTCTGGCGGCTGCCACCGTTGAGGTGTCGGACGGAGGGCGCAGCTATCGCTTTACCATTCGGCCTCAAGCGCGTTTCCATGATGGTTCGCCGCTCACTGCGCAAGACGTTGCCTTCTCGCTCGAAACGCTCAAGACGCAGGGGCATCCGATCATTCGCCAGCAGTTGCGCGACCTGAAATCTGCTCAGGCGCCGGATGCGCAAAACGTGGTGGTTTCCTTCGCGTCACAGCGTGCACGCGACGTACCGTTATTTGTTGCTGGCCTGCCGATCTTTTCTCGGACTTATTACGCCAACCGGTCGTTTGACGAGTCCACGCTCGATCCGCCGCTGGGATCGGGACCCTACAAGGTCGGTCGGTTCGAGCCGGGCCGCTATATCGAATATGAACGGGTCAAGGACTGGTGGGGCGCTGATCTGCCGGTGTCCCGCGGCCAGAACAACTTCGACGTGGTTCGGTACGAGTTCTATCGCGACCGCGACGTGGCCTTCGAGGGGTTCACCAGCGGTAGCTATCTTTTCCGCGAGGAGTTCACCTCACGCATCTGGGCCACGCGTTATGATTTTCCGGCCATCCGCGACGGCCGGGTGAAGCGCGACGAACTGCCGGATGACACGCCCTCGGGCGCCCAGGGTTGGTTCATCAATACGCGGCGCGACAAGTTCAAGGACCCGCGGCTGCGCGAAGCACTCATCGACGCATTCGATTTCGAATGGACCAACAAGACGATCATGTATGGTGCATACCAGCGCACCCAGTCGGTCTTTCAGAATTCTGACATGATGGCGTCCGGCAAGCCGGGCCCCGAGGAACTGGCGCTGCTCGAGCCGTTGCGCGGCAAGGTGCCCGACGAAGTGTTCAGCGAACCATTCGTGCCGCCGGTCTCCGACGGATCGGGTCAGGATCGCCGGCTGCTGCGCAGGGCATCGCAGTTGCTGCAGGACGCCGGCTTTGTCATCAAGGGTGGCAAACGCGTCGATCACAATGGCGATCCGATCACGGTCGAGTTTCTGATCGACGAGCCGAATTTCGAGCCCCATCACATGCCATTCATCAAAAACTTGGCAACGCTTGGAATCGATGCCACGCTTCGGATAGTCGATCCGGTGCAATATCGTGCGCGGCGTGACGGATTTGATTTTGATCTGACCGTTGACCGCTTCACTTTCGCCATCACGCCGGGGGACTCGCTGCGCTCATTTTTTTCCGCCTCCGCCGCCGCCACACCAGGGTCCAACAACCTCGCCGGTATCGCCGACCCGGTGATCGATACGCTGATCGAGCGGATCATCGTTGCCGACAGCCGGCCGGCGCTGATAAGCGCCTGCCGGGCGCTTGACCGCGTCGTGCGCGCCGGGCGCTATTGGATTCCGCAATGGTACCTCGCAGCGCACCGGATTGCGTTCTGGGACGTTTTCGGTCAACCCGCCATCAGGCCGCGCTATGACCGCGGCATACCGGAGACTTGGTGGTATGTGGCCGACAAGTCCGCGAAATTGCAGCGCTGATACGGCTCGGAGCATCGCGAGGCAGCAGCCCCTATGACGGCCTATATCGCCCGACGCATTCTGTTCATGATCCCGACCCTGCTCGGGATCATGCTGATATCATTTGTTGTCGTTCAGTTCGCGCCGGGCGGTCCGGTGGAGCGCGTGATCGCCCAAGTAACCGGATCCGACACTGGCGCTACCTCGCGCATCTCCGGTTCGGCCGGCGGCGATTTCAGTAATCGCGGCGGTATGCCGAATGGTGCGCGATTTGATGCCACCACATCGAAGTATCGCGGTGCGCAGGGGCTCGATCCAGCCTTCATAAAGAGCCTGGAGAAACAGTTCGGCTTCGACAAGCCGGCCTACGAGCGCTTCTTCATCATGCTGTGGAACTACGCCCGGTTCGATTTCGGCAAGAGCTATTTCCGCGACATCCGGGTGGTGGACCTGATCAAGGAAAAATTGCCGGTCTCCATGTCTCTCGGTATCTGGATGACCCTGCTGAGCTATCTGATTTCCATACCACTCGGCATCCGCAAGGCGATAAGCGACGGCTCGCGTTTCGATATGTGGACCTCGAGCGTCATTATCATCGGCTATGCCATTCCCGGGTTTCTGTTTGCAATTTTGTTGATTGTGTTATTTGCCGGCGGATCATTTCTGAATATTTTCCCCTTGCGCGGTCTTACATCGGACAATTGGGCGACGCTGCCTTGGTGGGATAAGATCCTTGATTATTTCTGGCATCTGGTATTGCCGGTCGTATCAATGTCGCTTGGGGCCTTCGCAACCACGACGTTGCTGACCAAGAACTCATTCCTCGATGAAATCCGCAAACAATATGTGCTCACTGCCCGGGCCAAGGGCTGTACCGACCGTCAAGTCCTTTATGGCCACGTCTTCCGCAATGCGATGTTGATCGTAATCGCCGGATTTCCCGGCGCCTTCGTAGGGGCCTTCCTGTCGGGCTCACTGCTGATCGAGACGATTTTCTCACTGGATGGCCTCGGACTGCTCAGTTTCGAAAGCGTGCTCAATCGCGACTATCCAGTCGTATTCGCAACCCTGTACATCTACTCGCTGATCGGGGTTGTCGTAAATCTCATCGCCGATCTCACCTACACCTGGGTGGATCCACGGATCGACTTTGCGACCCGGGAGGTATGAGGTGGACGCAACAACGGCGACCAAGCCATCAACGAGTGAGGACATCGCCCGCGCGTCGATGCAGCGCCGGGGTCGGATCAATCTTTCGCCAATCAGCCGCAGACGCTGGGGTAATTTCAAAGCCAATCGGCGAGGTTACTGGTCGCTCTGGCTGTTCCTGGTGCTGTTCGTCCTGTCGTTGTTCGCCGAGTTCATCGCCAACGACAGGCCGCTCTATTTGCGCTATGACGGCAAGTCGTATTTTCCGGTGTTTGTCAACTATCCGGAGACGACGTTCGGAGGCGATTTCGAAACCACGGCCGACTATCGCGACCCCTATCTGCAGAAGCTTATCGCCGACCGAGGCGGCTACATGATCTGGCCGCCGATTCGCTATTCCTTCGATACCCATAATCTCGACCTGCCGACCCCCGCGCCGTCCAAACCAACCTGGCTTCTGAGCGACGAACAATGCCGTCCGATCGCTGTCAAGAAGGGCGGAACCGGCTGTCGCGATCTCGAATGGAACTGGCTCGGCACCGACGATCAGGGCCGCGATGTCGTGGCCCGCCTGATTTACGGGTTTCGCATCTCGGTGCTGTTCGGTTTGGCGCTGAGTATCGTCTCGTCGCTGGTCGGCGTGGTGGCCGGCGCGGTGCAGGGTTATTTCGGCGGCTGGACCGATCTGTTGTTTCAGCGCTTCATCGAGATCTGGAACGCGATACCGTCGCTCTATGTCCTCCTCATCATCTCGTCGGTGCTGCCTCCTGGCTTTTTCGTGCTGCTGGGAATTCTGTTGCTATTCAATTGGGTGTCGCTGGTTGGTTTGGTGCGCGCCGAATTTCTGCGGGGCCGAAATTTTGAATACATTCAGGCCGCCCGGGCGCTCGGCGTCTCGAATGTCACCATCATGTTTCGTCATCTGCTGCCCAACGCGATGGTCGCTACCGTAACCTTCCTGCCCTTTATTGTCTCATCCTCGGTCATGACTTTGACGGCGCTCGACTTTCTCGGTTTTGGCCTGCCACCGGGATCGCCGTCACTCGGTGAATTGCTGTCGCAGGGCAAGGCCAATGTGCAGGCGCCATGGCTCGGCCTAACCGGTTTCTTCACGGTCGCCATCATGCTCTCGCTGCTGATCTTCATCGGCGAGGCGGTGCGCGATGCCTTCGATCCCAGAAAATTCCTCGGAAAATAACCCGATGCGTACCGACACGCCGCTGCTCGAGGTCCGCGATCTTTCGGTCGCCTTCGCACATGGCGGGCAGGAGTCTCTTTGCGTGGACCGCGTGTCGTTCAAAATCGACCGCGGCGAAACCTTGGCGCTGGTCGGCGAATCCGGATCAGGCAAATCGTGCACCGCGCTCTCCATCATGAAGTTGTTACCCTACCCGGCAGCGCGGCATCCCTGCGGTTCGGTCCGCTTCAAAGGCGAAGAACTCCTGACCATGTCGGAGCGCGACATCCGTCGGGTGCGCGGCGACGATATGACCATCATCTTTCAGGAGCCGATGTCGTCGCTCAACCCGCTGCATACGGTCGAGCAACAGATCGTCGAAATCCTCGCACTCCATGGTGGCGTCACGGGCAAGGCCGCGCGCGTCCGTGCACTCGAATTGTTGACCCAGGTCGGTATCAAGGACGCGGCGAGCCGGCTCACAAGCTACCCCCATCAACTCTCGGGCGGACAGCGTCAGCGGGTGATGATCGCCATGGCGCTCGCCAACGAGCCTGACCTGCTCATCGCTGACGAACCGACAACGGCGCTCGACGTGACCGTCCAGGCACAGATCCTTAAGCTGCTCAAGGAACTGCAGGCTCGACTTGGCATGGCGATGCTGTTCATCACCCACGACCTCGGCATCGTCCGCAAGGTCGCCGAGCGCGTCTGCGTGATGAAGGAAGGCCGTATTGTCGAGCAAGGCGCGGTCGAGGCTGTCTTTGCGGCCCCTCAACACCCCTATACGCGCGAACTGATCGCCGCGGAGCCAAGACCCGATCCCGCCCCCCTGCAACCGAGCGCACCGGTGGTCGTGGCGACCAAGGAGCTGAAGGTCTGGTTTCCGGTCCGACGCGGACTGCTGCGGCGAACCGTCGGACACATCAAGGCAGTCGATGGCGTCACCGTCGAGATCCGCAAGGGCGAGACCCTGGGTGTGGTCGGTGAATCCGGTTCCGGCAAAACGACGCTGGGCCTCGCGATCTTGCGGCTCATTTCCTCGGACGGCCCAATCGTGTTCATGGGGGCCTCGGTCCAGGGTCTCAAATTCACCGCGATGCGGCCGTTCCGGCGCGATATGCAGATCGTGTTTCAGGACCCCTATGGGGCGCTCTCACCCCGCATGTCGATCGCCGACATTATCGAGGAAGGCCTTTGGGTCCATCATCCAAAGATGCCCGAAGCCGAACGTGAGGCTCGTGTCATCCGCGCGCTCAACGACGTGGGGCTGGAGCCCGAGACCAGGTTCCGGTATCCCCACGAATTTTCCGGCGGCCAGCGCCAACGCATCGCGGTCGCGCGTGCGCTGGTCCTGGAACCGACTTTCATCGTGCTCGACGAGCCGACCAGCGCTCTCGACATGCTCATTCAGGCTCAAATCGTCGATTTGCTGCGCGGCCTGCAGAAGCAGCGCAATCTCACCTATATGTTCATCTCCCACGATCTGCGGGTGGTCGCCGCATTGGCGAGCCGCGTGGTCGTCATGCGCCACGGCAAAGTCGTCGAAGAGGGAGCGGCCGCGGCGCTGTTCAGCAATCCGGCCAGCCAATATACCCGCGCGCTTTTCGCAGCGGCGTTCAATCTGGAAGCCGCTGCCGGCGATGCGGTCGCCCAATGACATCGTCTGTCTGGTCGGGCGGCCGAGGAAAGTTGCATCGTACAGGCGCAAGGGTCGAGTCGCCTTACAGAGCCGCCCGGCACGCTATGCTGCAGTCGCGGCGCCGCGGCCCTCGACGTTGGCGATGAAGGCGGCAACCGATCGCCCGATCGCTTCGGGGTGATCCTCCTGCAAAAAATGCACGCCCGAGCCGAGCTGGACGAGCCGACAATCACGCAGCTTGTCGGCAAAGTGTTCCGCAAAGGTAGGTGCGACCAGCGCACCGGGATCGGCGGCGAATAGGAGCTTCGGATAGGTGGAGCTGGCGAGCGCCACATGCGCCCTCTCGAGGGTGGCATAGACGTCGGGGGGCTCGCCGGCAATCGGCAGTTCGTTTGGAAAGCGCCAGGTGGGCCGTCTTGTTTGCGGCGTCGGGAAGGGGGCACGGTAGATCGCCATCTCCTCATCTGTGAGCTTGCGCAGCATCGAACCTGGCAGCACGCGCTCGACGAAGGCGTTGTCTTCGAGGATCAGTTTCTCCCCTTCGCCAGGCGTTCGGAACTTGCGGAAGATCTCGCGCGCTGCTGCACCTCTGAGGAACTCGTCCCAGCTGGGGATCGGCCTGATGAACTCCATGAAGGCCAATCCGCGAACAAAGTCTGGTCGGCGTGCCGCGAGGTGAAAGGCGAGCGCGGTTCCCCAATCCTGGACGACAAGGTAGGCCGAGCCGATTCCCGCCTTGGCGATGAAGGCGTCGAGATAGTGCACATGATCCTCGAAGCGATAGGCAATGTCAGGCTTGCCCGATTGACCAAAGCCGATGAGGTCCGGAGCGACGCAATGCGCGACTTCGCCGACCAGTGGGATGATATTGCGCCAGATATAAGAGGAGGTTGGATTGCCGTGCAGGAACAGTGCAACCGGTGCTTCCGTGCTGCCCGCCTCCCGATAGGCCATTTCCGAATTGAGGACGGGTAGCTTGGGCAGGCGTATGTCTTGCTTCATATCGATGGCTCCTTGAACACGGTGGCAAAAACGATCCGCTTGAAGCGCTCGAGCGGTTCAGCATTCCGCTCGACCTTCATGCGCAGGATCGCGCCCTCCCACGAGGACAGGAGGAACTCGGCGAGTTCCTCAGGTGCGAATGTCGTGGCGATCTCGCCTGCTGCCTGACCTTCGGCGATACATGTCGCGAAGGGGCAGCGCCATTCGGCGAAGATCTCGGCAAGCCGCGTGCGCAGCATCTCGCTTTGCGGCGCAGCCTCGAGGCTGAAATCGCCGATCAGGCAGCCGCGGCTGAACCCGGCCTTGGTGAGACGGTCCGTGATGACGTCAAGATAGCGGCGGAGCCGCTGGCGGGCCGTGTGATTGCGGTCTGCGAGCGTCTGCGCAACCACCAGCTTGAGATCGTCGAAATAGCGGTTGAGCACCTCGCGCGCGAATTGCTCTTTTGAACGGAAATGGTTGGTGAACGAGCCCTGCGGAGCCGGCGCCTCGGCCACGATGTCGCGCACGCCGGCTCCGACATATCCCTTGCGGAACATGACCTTAAGGCCGGCGTCGAGGATGCGGTCACGCAGCGAATGCCTTGCCATCCGGTTACAATACGTACGGACGTATTGAACGTCAAGGAGGATCGGGCCGAACCTGCCGGGTCAGGATCGTGGCGGTGGATCGGGTAGGAAGGCGCTGGCGCACCGCGGAAATGCCGCGAGCCGTCGGGCCCGACCGTCATCACGAGATCATGAAGAGATGATCGTACGCTTCGATTGGAACGTAACGCGCTCTAGAACAACTCAATGCCCTGATCGGGTTTGCTGTTGCCGTCGATCGCGGCTGGCCGCCACTCGCTGGAGGCTGCGTCGTTCGTCAGGATGCGTTCAACAAATCGCTTGCGCATTTCGCCGAGCGTGCACTGACCGATCATCCGGTTGAGCCAGGAGTGGTCGATATCATTTGCGGTGTGATCAATGCCCGCGTGGCTCGCCGTTTCGTTGCTCAGATCTTCCAAAGTTCCCGCCAGCACATCAACGGCAGCATTTACGTTCTCCAGCCGCTGCTTGGTGCGATCCTGGAATTGCATGCCGACGATTGCTGCCGAGATATCGTTGGAAATCTGTTCTGTCGTGGTGGCAGTCTGCTGGAGGCTTGCAGCGAAGCGGGTGTTCTGATCAACCAGCGAGCGCACCATCGTGCCGATGCGGAGGTCGGCTTGACGAGTTTCCTGGGAAACATCGACGGCGGCTATCTCGCGCAGCAGGTCATAACTCTTGCGCAGACCCTGTGAAATCGAGTCCATCTGCTGCCCGATCATCGCAGAGAGACTGTTTACGGTTTTGGCGAGCTCGCGAACTTCGTCGGCCACCACCGAAAACCCGCGCCCCGCCTCGCCGGCGCGTGCGGCCTCGATCTTGGCATTGAGCGCCAGCAGATTGGTCTGATTGTTGATCTTGTCGATCTGAGCAACACTCGACTCGACTGTCTTGAGGTCGACCATCACGGCTTCCAGGGCGCCGACCATGCTCAAGCCGCGCGATGACATCTCGATAATCTTCTCGGTCAGGCCGGTCAGCGTGCTGCCAAGTTTGGCAGCGACATCGGCCATCGGAATGACACTTCCCTCGAGTTCGACGCCTTGGACGGAGGCGACAAGGTCGTGGACGGTCGTGGTTTGCTTCCGCGTCGTCGCGACGATGTTCTGAAAACGCTCGGAGAGACCGAGCACACTGGTTTCAACATGATCGGAGACGATCTTGATTTCACCAGCGAGCGCCTTCAGCGCGCGCCGTTGGATCGTCGACAGGCTGAGCCAGCGCCGCAGAAAATCAAGCTGATTTGTTCCAAAGGCCATCGGCGGCGCACTGACGCTTTGATCGATACCCCGTCATCAAGACGGTTCTAGGCTATATGTCGTAAACTCCGGGCATTTATTTTTGGTTGATCGCCTCCACGCACGGCGCGCTTGCTCGTGTTCTGAGATCTGGTGACTGATGGGCGCTGGCCTGCTCACGCAGCGCTACGTGTTTGTACGATTCGACAACCGAATCACTTTGTTAAGGCCTTCTACGTAGTGTCAGCCGCAATTCTCGGCGACGCCTCCATTCAGTTATCGGAAGGCCAAACCAAACAGGCTCATCATGCCCGAGGCTGCTGAAGCTCATCGGCTAGTGCTCGATGGCGCGCTGACTATTCGCAATATGCCGTCGATTCACTCGCGTGTTCTCGATGCGATTCGCCGACATCAGACGGTCCAGATCGATAGTGCGGGCGCGACCGAGGTTGATCTGAGTTTCGTCCAACTACTCGTGGCGGCACGCCGATCGGCCGCGCTCGAGGGCAGAAGCCTGTCACTGACCGATCCCGCAACAGGCCCGGTGCTCGACACGCTGACCCGCGCCGGTCTGCTCGATCCGAAGAATCCCGATCTGAGTGGCAACGAAGCATTTTGGCTATGCAAGGAGGCATCAGATGGCAAAGACCATCCTGACCGTGGATGACTCGCCCAGCATGCGTCAGATGATCAGACTGACCCTCACCGATGCCGGATATCAAGTCGTCGAGGCGGGTGACGGCGCGCAGGGCCTGGCCGCCGCCCGGCAGCAGGCGGTCGACATGATCCTCACTGATCTCAATATGCCGGTGATGGACGGTGTGTCCTTGATACGGGAACTGCGTCAGCTCGGAGGCTATGCCGGCGTGCCGATCATCATGCTCACGACCGAATCCGATGCGGACCGCAAATCGGCCGCCAAGGCGGCCGGCGCCACCGGCTGGATCACCAAACCGTTTCAGCCCGAGCAGTTGGTCTCGGTAACAAAGAAAGTGCTGGGCTCGTGAGCGCGAATTCCGCCGATCCGCGAGACATCTTCCGGCAGGAAGCCCAGGATCTGTTGGCGCAGCTTGAAGCCGCGCTGCTCGATCTCGACCGCAGGCCAGATGACGGTGCCTTGATCGATACGGCGTTTCGCGCCCTCCATACCATCAAGGGCTCGGGCGCCATGTTCGGGTTCGAGGCCGTTGCGGGTTTCACCCACCACGTCGAAACCGCGTTCGACCAGGTGCGCCAGGGCAAGGTGGCGCCGAGCCGAGAGTTGATCGGGGTGGCGCTGCAGGCTCAGGACTATATGCGCCAATTGATCGAAGGCCCCGAGCGGGCCGACCCGGCTGCCGGAGAGGCCATCCTGGGGTTGTTGCGAACGGCGGTGGACATTGCACCATCAGTCAAGCCATCGGGCACGCCGCCTGTGAGCCCGGCGGCCACCTGGCGCATTCGCATGCGGTTGGCGCGCGACGCGATGGTGCTTGGCACAAATCCGCTGCTCCTGCTCGACGAGTTGCGCTCGCTCGGCACGGCGACGATCGTGGCCTTGACTGAAGATGTTCCCAGGCTCCAGGAACTCGATCCGACCGCGTGCTATGTCGGCTGGGACGTCGTGCTTTCGACATCGCGGCCGCGCACGGAGATCGAGGACGTCTTCATCTTCGTCCGAGACGACATGACGTTGCAGATCGATCAGATCGTCGACGAACCGCCCGGTCGTCGTCTTGGCGAAATTCTCTCCGACCGCGGTGACGTCGCCCCTGAGGCGCTCAAGGCCGCGCTCGCCCGGCAGCAGCCCCTCGGAAAGCTCCTCCTGCAGGCCGGCGCCGTTTCGCCAGACAAACTCAGCGCCGCGCTCGCAGAGCAGCAGCATCTGCGGCGGGACTCCGCCGCCATCAAGCCGAGCGTGCGGGTGCCGGCAGAGCGGCTCGACGAGCTGATGGATCGCGTCGGCGAACTGGTCATCACACAGTCGCGCCTGCGCCAAATTGCCATGACCAGCACCGACGTCCAGGTCAAGGGGGTGGCCGAGGAGATCGAGCGCTTGGCACTCGAATTACGCGACACCACCATGGGGATCCGCATGGTGCCGATCGGTTCGCTGTTCGGACGGTTCCGGCGAGTGGTCCACGATCTGTCGCGCGATCTCGGCAAGCACGTTGAGCTGACCATGGAAGGCGAGGAGACCGAACTCGACAAGACGGTCATCGAACAATTGAACGATCCGCTGGTCCATGTCGTCCGCAACGCCATCGATCATGGTCTCGAGGACCCCGACGAACGGGTCGCGGCTGGCAAGTCGCAGTCGGGTCGAATCCTGCTGTCGGCACGCCATGCCGGCATGGAAGTGCTTATCACGGTCAGTGACGACGGGCGTGGGCTGAACCGCGAGCGCATCCGAGCGCGCGCGGAGGAGCGCGGCCTGTTGGCAGCGGATGCGGTCGTCGGCGACAGCGAACTGCTTCAGGTGATATTCCAACCGGGATTTTCAACCGCCACGCAGGTAACCAGCCTGTCCGGCCGCGGTGTCGGCATGGATGTGGTCAAGCGTACCATCGAAGGCCTGCGTGGCACCATCGACCTCGGCAGCGTCCCCAACCAGGGGACCAAAGTGACGCTGCGTCTGCCACTGACGCTGGCAATCATCGATGGCCTGCTGGTGCGAGTCGGATCAGGACGCTACGTGCTGCCGCTCGGAACCGTGGAGGAATGCGTCGAGCTGTCGGCGGCGGAGGATGCGCGTTCGCGCGGCCGCAGCTTCCTGAGTATCCGCGGCGATCTGGTGCCATTCCTGCGGCTTCGTGAGCTGTTCGCGGCAAAGACGCCTCCAGACCCGTTTCAGAAGATCGTGATCGTGTCATCGGGTGATCTCAAAGTCGGTCTCGTCGTCGATCAAGTGATCGGCGAACATCAAACCGTCATCAAATCCCTGTCGAAACTTCACGCCGATATTGAGATGTTCTCCGGCGCGACCATTCTGGGGGACGGAGCCGTGGCGTTGATTCTCGACGTCCTGCATCTGGTCGAGTTCGGTCAGATGAAAGAAGAGCATCTCAAGGCAGCCGGTTGAGCGGCAGGAGCTAACACATGGTCAGCAGGAACGGCGGCGGTCCCTTGGAGGTTCTTACGGTGAGCCTCGACGGTCACATGTTTGCCATCGAGGCGGTGCACGTCCGTGAGATCCTCGACCTCGTGCCGGCCACCGAGGTGCCCAACAGCAATCCATTCGTCAATAGTCTGATAAACGTCCGCGGTAAGGTCGTGCCTCTTGCAGACCTGCGACACAAATTCGGCATGCCTCAGCGCCCTTCTACCATCGACACCCGCATTGTCGTCATCGAGATCGATCTCGACGGACATCAGACAACGGTCGGGCTGTTGGCCGACAAGGTCTACGAGGTAGCCGAGCTTGCCGCCGCTGTTCTTGAAGACACTCCCAAGATCGGCATGACCTGGCGGAAGGAATTCTTCCGCTGCGTCGGCAAGCGCGGCGATGATTTCGTTGTGGTACTCGACATCGCCTCCATCTTCACGACGACGCGACGTGAGAAGTCGGATTTTGCCTTTGCCGTCGGAGGCGCCCGCAGCGTCGCATAAACTCTGGTGAGAGAGGGGGGTCCCTACCATGCGCATCACCATCAAAATGAAACTTCTGCTGGCCTTTGCCTTGGTCATTGTGCTGTCAGCCATCACTGCCGTGCTCGGCATCACCAAGCTCGCAGCGCTGAATGACTCGCTCGACCAGATGGTGTCGGGACCGGTCGAGCGCCTGCAGCTCTCTCTGGAGGTCCAGGGCAATTTGCTGCGGTTGGTCGGGGAGGCCAGGGCGATGCTGCTGGCCGACTCGACCGAACAGAGGGGGCAGCGCGAGAGTGAAATCGCGCGGCTCCGCCAGGAGACATTGGCATTGCTGGACAAGGCCGACGCGATTGCCAGCGCCGAAGGCCGGATCAAATGGGCTGACTTCCGTAGTGCCTTCGGACAGTACAGCGCGGCTCAGGATAAGGTCAGGGACGCTATTCGGGCGGATCAACTGGCGCAAGCCAAGGAGATCATGACGGGTCAGGCAGCTCAGCATGAGGGCCAGGGACTGAGGAAACTTGCCGAGATTGTCGAACTGAACCGCAATTTCATGACCAAGACCGAGGCCGAAGCGGCTCAGCAATACGAGTCGGCGCGTCTGTTGTTGATCTCTGCGGTCGTCACATCGATCTTGATCGCCATCACCACCGGCCTGTTGATCTCAGTCGGTATCGCCCGCGGCCTCGGACGCGTCGGCGCGCTGGCCAAGGCCGTCGCCGAAGGTGATCTGACGCAAACCATAGATAATCCGTCGAACGATGAGATCGGTGTTTTAATCCGCCACATTAACGAAATGGTCGAGAAACTGCGGGTGGTGGTGGCGGACGCGCTTGGCGCTGCGGACAACGTCTCCTCGGGCAGCCAGGAGCTCTCAGCCGGCGCCGAGGAGCTGTCGTCGGGTGCCACCGAACAGGC
>Ga0187783_10001503_pt1 | contig 17249 bp, 15 predicted proteins | sample 1015_SJ02_MP02_2_FD_132471 | JGI IMG/M metagenome (GOLD analysis project Ga0187783, IMG submission 132471) | Tropical peat soil microbial communities from peatlands in Department of Meta, Colombia - 1015_SJ02_MP02_20_MG | ecosystem: Environmental > Terrestrial > Soil > Wetlands > Peat | place...
GACGGCGTGCTCCGCTGCCCGCCGTGGCTGACGCACGTTGGCGATGTGCTGCACGGGGCGATGGTGCGCATCAGTCATACGGTGAACAACGTGCGCCGCACGCTCGGCAAGCCGTACTGGCCGCTCACCGAGCGCCTCAAGCTCGGCATCGGCACCAGCGCCCGCTACATCGAGCAGTTCGAGCGGCAGGCCGCGCTGCACGCGCAGCACCTGGGCTACGACGGCGTCGTCTGCGGGCACATCCACCGGGCCAATCTGCGCCACATCGACGGCACGCTCTACGCCAACAGCGGCGACTGGGTTGAGTCATGCTCGGCACTCATCGAGAGCGAGCGCGGCGTGCTCGAGCTGCTGCGCTGGCCGCTGTGCTCGCGGACGGCGCGCGTGGACCGCGCCGCCCCGGTCGCCGACGCTGCCTGAGCCGCTTGCCGCTGCTGTGATCTGCGTCGCGCGCCGCTGCCGCTGGCGGCGCTAAGCTCCGGCGCTGCGGCTCGCGCGGCAAGTGCGCCGCGGATCGCAGGCAAAGGTGGCCACGCGGCGCGGTTCGGCTATGATCGCGACATCGCAGCGGCGGGAGCGGAAGCACGGAGTCCTCGACCGATGGAAACTGCCGATCTCAGCCATCACATCTCGCGACGCTTCAACGAAGACCTCGAGCGCGTGCGCAGCAAGGTGCTCGGCATGGGCGGCTTCGTCGAGCAACAGCTGCACAAGGCCATCACTGCGCTGGTCGAAGGCGACAGCTCGCTGGGCGAGTCCGTGGCGGCCGACGATTACCAGGTCAACAACATGGAGATCGCTATCGACGAGGAATGCAGCCGCATTCTCGCCACCCGCGCCCCTGCCGCCGGCGATCTGCGGCTCATCGTCACCGTCATTAAGACGATCACCGACCTCGAGCGCATCGGCGATGAAGGCGAAAAGATCGGCTACATCGCCTCGCGGCTGGCCACCATGGAGCGCCCCGCTGACAAGTACCGCGAGATCAAGCATCTCGGCCGGGTGGTGTCGGAGATGGTGCACGACGCACTCGATGCCTTTGCCCGCATGGACGCCGAGTCGGCGCTGCGCGTCGCGCGCCAGGACCGGCTGGTGGATGAGGAATACGAGGCGATCCAGCGGCAGAGCATCACCTTCATGATGGAGGATCCACGCAACATCCGTCGTGCACTCGATGTCATGTGGGTGGTGCGCGCTCTCGAGCGCATCGGCGATCACGCCAAGAACATCAGCGAATACGTCATCTACATGGTGTACGGCAAGGACATCCGCCATACCTCCCTCGACGACGTCGAGCGCGAGTTGCGCGCCGGCGGCGCCACCGCCCCGCCGCCGCCGGTTTAGGGCCTCGATTCCTCGATCACCGCCGTCGCGCGTGCGCAATCGTCGTCTTGTCAATATCGGCGGCTTCGCCGTGTGCGCCGGGCTGCTGGGGTACGCGCTCTACGCGCAGCTCGCCCAGGGGCTCGAGCCCTGTCCGTTATGCATTTTCCAGCGTATCGGCGTGGCGCTGCTCGGTGTCGTGTTCCTCGCGGCAGCGCTGCACGATCCGCGCGGCCGTGGCCGCTACGGCTACGCGCTCGCGATCGCACTCGCGGCGCTCGCGACGGGCGCGGTCGCGGCACGGCACCTGTACGTGCAGAGCCTGCCGCCAGGCTCGCTCCCCTCCTGTGGCGCGCCGCTTTCGGTGCTGATGAAGTTCATGCCGCTAACGCAGCTGGTCGCCAAGGTGTTGACCGGCAGCGGCGAGTGCGGGGTGATCAACTGGCGCTTCCTCGGGCTCACCATGCCGGGGTGGGTACTGATCTTCAGCCTGGCCCTCGGTACGGCCGGCGTGCTCGTCAATCTGAGGCGAGAAGGTTCCGCAGCACGTTGAAGTACATGCGGTGCAGGACCTCGAGGTCGGCAACGCGCACGTGCTCATTCACCTTGTGGATCGACAGGTTGACGACGCCGAGCTCGACCACCTGCGCTCCGAGCGTTGCGATGAAGCGCCCATCGGAGGTGCCGCCGCCGGTCGAGAGCTTCGGCCGTGCGCCGGCGACCTCTGCGACCGCGTCGGCGACTGCGCGCGACAGCTCCCCCGGCGGCGTGTAGAAAGGCTCGCCCGAGACGTACCACTCGAGCGTGTAGCGCACCGCGTGACGGCGCAGGATCTCTTCGACGGTCGCCTTGAGTCCCGCGAGCGTCTGGATCGGCGAGTAGCGCAGGTTAAAGCGCGCCTTGAGCTCGCCGGGAATCACGTTCGGCGCGCCGGTGCCGGCGTTGAGATTGGAGACCTGGAAGGTGGTGGGCTCGAAGTGCTCGGTGCCCTGATCCCACACCCGCCGGGTGAGCTCGGCGAGCGCCGGAGTGAGCGTGTGGATCGGATTCTCCGCGAGGTGCGGGTAGGCGACGTGACCCTGGACACCGTGCACGGTGAGCCGACCACTGAGTGAGCCGCGCCGGCCGACCTTGATGGTGTCGCCGATGCTGACCTCGCTCGAAGGCTCGCCGACCACGCACCAGTCGATGCGCTCGCCGCGCCCGTTCAGGGTCTCGATCACCCGCCGCGTGCCATCGACCGACGGACCTTCCTCGTCACTGGTCAGGAGAAACGCGATCGATCCGCGGTGTCCGGGATGAGCCGCAACGAAGGCTTCAGTGGCGGTCACCATCGCCGCCAGGCCGCTTTTCATGTCGGCGGCCCCCCGGCCGTAAAGAATTCCGTCGCGGATCGCCGGCCCGAACGGGTCGCTCACCCACTCCTCGATCGGTCCCGGCGGCACGACGTCGGTATGCCCGGCGAAACAGAACAGCGGCGCCTTGCGCCCGCGCCGTGCCCAGAGGTTCTCGACATTGCCGAACGGCAGTCGCTCGACGGCAAAGCCAGCGCCCGCGAGACGTTCGGCGATGAGCTGCTGGCAGCCGCCATCGGCGGGCGTCACCGAGCGGCGGGCCAGCAGATTTTGAGTGAGCTCAAGCGTTTGTGACATCGGCGCTGCGCAGACGAGGCGTGCAAGGTGCGCGTTTATAGCGGCGGCGCTCGGCGAACGGCAAGCCGCTTGGGCGGATTTGGCACGTCACGCGCGTGTAAAGTGCGGCGGCAACACTCATAAGGTTCTCGGGGAGGCGGTGTGGCGACACGGGTGCGGCGCTTCCATCGGACTGTCATTAGAGCGTCACATTACTGTCATTTAATTCGCGCCTGCTGGTGAGCGCTGACCCGTGCGAGCGCGCTTTGCGCGCGTTCCGGAAGGTCAAGGAGTCGAATCATGAATGCATTCAATGCCCAGCGCACGCTCCTGGCTCTGGCTCGCACGGCGCTTTGCGCTGCGGTGTTCTCAGGCGCGGCGCAGGCCAGCGACATCTCCGGCGCCGGGGCGACCTTTCCCTATCCCATCTACTCGAAATGGGCCGATGCCTACAAGCAACAGACCGGCATCGGGCTGAATTATCAGTCGATCGGCTCCGGCGGCGGCATCAAGCAAATCAAGGCGAAAACCGTCACCTTCGGCGCCTCCGACATGCCGCTCGAGCTTGGAGAATTGCAGGCGGCGGGACTGGTGCAGTTCCCGATGATCATCGGCGGCGTCGTGGCGGTGGTGCATATCAAAGGAGTGCAGGGCGGGCAGATGCTGCTCGATGGCGCCACGGTGGCCTCGATCTACCTCGGCGAGATCACCAAGTGGAACGACGCTCGCGTCGCGAAGCTCAATCCCTCGCTGACGTTGCCGGCGACGGCCATCGCGCCGATCTATCGCTCCGATGGCTCCGGCACCAATTTCCTCTTCTCCACCTACCTGTCCAATTCCTCGCCGAAGTTCAAGGAGGCGATCGGTGCCAGCACCTCCGTGCAATGGCCGATCGGCATCGGCGCCAAGGGCAACGAGGGCGTCGCCAACATGACCACGCAGACCGATGGCGCCATCGGCTACGTCGAGTACGCCTATGCCAAGCAGAACCGCATGGCGTACACCGACTTGGTCAACTCCGCGGGCCGCAAGGTTGCTCCCGATGCCGGCAGCTTCCAGGCGGCCGCCGCAAATGCCGACTGGACCCATGCGCCGGGTTATCACCTGATACTCACCAATCAGCCCGGCGAGAAGAGCTGGCCGATCACCGGAGCGAGCTTCATCCTGGTGTACGCCACACCGCCACAGCCGGCGGACACGGCTGCGGCGCTCAAGTTCTTCGACTGGGCTTTCCGCAATGGCGGCAAAATGGCCGCGGATCTCGACTACGTACCACTGCCGGACAGCCTGATCCAGCAGATCCGGACCACGTGGAAGACGCAGATCAAGGGCATCCCGGCCATGTGAGCCGCCGCGAGGCGCGCGAGCGGGGTCCGCCATGAGCACCGTGGCTGCCATCGATCCGCGTCATGCTGCAGGGCAACGCCTGCGCGAGCGCGCCTTTCGCACCGCGACGTTCGTGGCGGCGGTCACCGTGCTGCTGCTCCTTGGCGGGGTCGCCGTCTCGCTGCTCATCGGTGCGTGGCCTGCCTTCACTCACTTCGGGCTCGCCTTCCTCACCCGTGAGATCTGGAATCCGGTCACGGACCAGTACGGCGCGCTGGCACCGATCTACGGCACGCTGGTCACATCGCTCCTGGCGTTGCTGCTCGCGGTACCCGTGAGCTTCGGGATTGCGATCTTCCTCACCGAGCTCGCGCCAGTCTGGCTCAAGCGCCCGGTCGGCGTCGCTATCGAGCTGCTGGCGGCGGTGCCGAGCATCATCTACGGAATCTGGGGCTTGTTCGTGCTGGCGCCGGTGCTGCAGCGGCACGTGCAGCCGTGGCTGATCGACTACATCGGCCCACTGCCGTTCGTCGGCAGGCTCTTTCAGGGGCCGCCGTTCGGCATTGGCGTGCTGACCGCAGGCTTCGTGCTGGCCATCATGGTGATTCCGTTCATCGCCGCGGTGATGCGTGATGTCTTTGAGACCGTGCCCGACGTGCTCAAGGAATCCGGCTACGGGCTCGGCGCCACCACCTGGGAAGTCATCTGGCAGGTGGTGGTGCCGTACGCGCGCAGCGGCATCATCGGCGGCATCATGCTCGGTCTCGGGCGCGCGCTCGGCGAGACCATGGCGGTGACCTTCGTCATCGGCAACGCGCATCGCATCGGCTCCTCACTGCTCGCGCCCGGCACCACGATTTCTGCCTCGATCGCCAATGAGTTCGCCGAGGCGGTCGGTGACCTGTATACCTCCTCGCTGATCGCCCTCGGCGCGTTGCTGTTCCTCATCACCTTCTCGGTGATCGCCGCCGCACGGCTGATGCTGCTGCGGCTCTCCCGCAAGACGCTGTCGCCGGTATGAGCCGGCGCGCAGTCCGCAAACTCACCAACTTCGCAGCGCTGGCGCTGTCGGGGGTGGCGACGGCGATCGGCCTGTTCTTTCTGGGAGCGATCCTCTGGACACTCGTCAGCAACGGCCTCGCCGGCATGTCGCTCAAGCTATTCAGCGCCATGACCCCGCCACCGGGGGCCAGCGGCGGGCTGCTCAACGCTATCTACGGCAGCGTGGCGATGACGGTGATCGGCATTCTGATCGGCGGACCCGTCGGCATGCTCGCCGGGACGTTTCTCGCCGAGTACGGCCGCGCCACCCGGCTCAGCACGGTGATCCGCTTCGTGAACGACGTGCTGCTGTCGGCGCCCTCGATCATCATCGGCCTGTTCGTCTACCAGCTGCTGGTGGTGCGCATGGGGCATTTCTCGGCCATCGCCGGGGCGGTAGCACTCGCCATCATCGCGATCCCGGTCACCGTGCGCACTACCGAGGACATGCTGAACCTGGTACCCCAGGGGATGAAGGACGCCTCGACCGCAATGGGCGCCTACCCATGGCGCACCATCACCAGCGTGATCTATCCTGCCGCCCGCAGTGGCATGGTTACCGGTCTGCTGCTCGCGATCGCGCGGATCAGCGGCGAAACGGCGCCGCTGCTGTTCACGGCGCTCAACAACCAGTTCTGGAGCAGCGACCTGGCCGCGCCCATGGCGAATCTGCCGGTAGTGATCTTCCAGTTCGCGCTGAGCCCCTATCCGAACTGGCAGCAACTCGCCTGGTCGGGCGCACTGCTCATCACGCTGAGCATCCTGGTGCTCAGCATCAGCGCACGCTTCGTGGTCTCCTCGCTCAACTCCGGAGGTCGGCCCTGATGGAGATGCCGGCAGCCGAGTCCGCTGCGTTGCCCGCTGCAGGGCTCGAGGGCGCACTGAAGTTCGAGGTGCGGCATCTCGACTTCTACTACGGCGACGCACAGGCGCTCAAAGACATCAACCTCACGCTGCCCGACCGGCGGATTACGGCGTTCATCGGTCCCTCTGGCTGCGGCAAGTCGACGCTGCTGCGCGTATTCAACCGCATGTACGCGCTCTATCCCGGCCACCGCGCCAGCGGCGACGTGCGGCTCGACGGTGAAGACATCCTGGCACCGACCGTGGACGTGGCGGCGTTGCGCTTCCGGGTCGGCATGGTGTTCCAGAAGCCGACCCCGTTTCCGATGTCGATCTTCGACAATGTCGCCTTCGGGCTGCGCCTGTCGCGGCGCATCTCCCACAGCGAGCTCAGCGACCGCGTCGAGGAAGCGCTGCGGGCTGCCGCGATGTGGGAAGAGGTCAAGGACAAGCTGCACGAGGACGGCCGCGGCCTCTCCGGCGGCCAGCAGCAGCGGCTGTGCATCGCGCGCAGTCTGGCGTTGCGTCCCGAGGTGATCCTGTTCGACGAGCCCACCGCGGCGCTCGACCCGATCTCGACGCTGCGTATCGAGGAGACGTTGCAGAGTCTGCGCGAGAGCTACTGCATCGCGATCGTGACCCACAACCTGCAGCAGGCGGCGCGGGTCTCCAACTTCACGGCCTTCATGTATCTGGGCGAGCTGGTGGAGATCGGCCCGACGGAGCAGATCTTCACGTCACCGCGGCAGCGGCGCACCGATGACTACGTGACCGGGCGCTTTGGCTGAAGCAAGGGATCCGATGAGCGACCGAACACACGAGCCAGACCCGCAGGAGGAGCGGCCTCTGCGCCCGGGCAACGGGGGCACGGCTGCTTCTGGTGCCGGCGCGACGCGCGCCGGTAACGGCGGCCTGCGTCGTCACCTCGGCGAAAGCGGCCTCAACCTCAAGCCGAGCGGCCGCCTGCCCGCAGCGGCCGCGGGGGAGGAGGTGTCGCCGCAGTCGGACGCGGCCGTCTCCGACCCCGTGTTCTCGTGCCGTCAGGTGAACGTGTTCTACGGCTCGAAGCAGGCGCTCAAGGATGTGACTATCGATGTCGGACGCCGCCAGGTACTGGCGATGATTGGGCCCTCGGGTTGCGGCAAGTCGACTTTCCTGCGCTGCCTAAATCGCATGAACGACACCATTCCCGGGGCGCGCGTGACCGGCGCCATCCATCTCGATGGCCGCGACATCCACGCCGGCGAGCAGGACGTGGTGCAGTTGCGTGCGCGGGTCGGCATGGTGTTCCAGAAGCCCAACCCCTTCCCGAAGTCGATCTACGACAACGTCGCCTACGGCCCGCGCATTCACGGCCTGGCCCGCAGCCGCGCCCAGCTCGACGACATCGTCTGCGGCAGCCTGACGCGCGCCGGGTTATGGGAGGAGGTGAAAGATCGCTTGAGCGGTCCCGGCACCGGCCTCTCCGGCGGGCAGCAGCAGCGGCTGTGCATCGCCCGCACCATCGCGGTGCAGCCTGAGGTGATACTCATGGACGAGCCCTGCTCGGCGCTCGATCCGGTCGCCACTGCGCGCATCGAGGACCTGATCGATGAACTGCGCGAGTCCTACGCGATCGTGGTCGTGACCCACTCCATGCAGCAGGCCGCGCGCCTCTCACAGCGCACGGCGTATTTTCATCTCGGCGAGCTGATCGAGGTCGGCGACACCGACCGCGTGTTCACCAATCCGCGCCATCGCCTCACCGAGGACTACATCACCGGGCGCTTCGGCTGACGGCGGCCTGACGGCAGTCGGGCAGACTCGATGCGCAAAAGAGCGGGCCCGCTTGCGCGGGCCCGTGTTGCCATCGGTCTTCGGCGCGCTTCTTCAGAACTTGAAGCGCAGGCCCACCGTGGTGGTGAGAGTGGAGGTGTTGAGGAATTCTTCGGACGGTCCATCCGTAACCTGGCTCCAGAAGGTGCCGATGTAGGCGTCGAAGCGCTTGCTGAGGCGGTAATCGGCCGAGACCGAGAAGGCGTCGAAGCTGCCGCTGCACTTGCTGGAGACGTTGGTGGAGCAGCCGGCGTCCGCGCCGGTGGCATAGCTGTTCTGCTTGTAGCCGTAGTACGCCGCAGTCAGGTCCAGCGCCGGCGTGGCGCTCCACTTCACGCCGCCCCAGTACACCTTCAGGGTCTTGTTGATGTTGTAGGCATCGAGAGTGGTGTAAGCGAGCGTGTAGCCGCCGGGGATCACGTAGCCCGGCTCGATCGGCGTCGAGGGGTTGGCGTAGTTGATGTGCTCGTAACCGGCGTACAGCTTCACGGTCTCGAACGCGTACTTGGCAGCTAGCGTGTAAACCGTGTTGTCGGAGATCGTCCCGGCAAGCGAGTTGTTCGATGAGAAGCAGGTCGCACCATTCGGGTTCGGGGTCACCGGTGGCACCGCCGGGTTGCATAGGGCCGCAAGCCCCTCAACCTGCTTGGCGCTCAGGGCGGCAGCCGATACGGCGTCGTACTTCTTGTCGTAGAAGCCATCGACCGAGAAGCCGGCGAAATCCGCGCCGAGCTGTGCCTGAATGGCGGTGTTGAAGGAGCCGCTCGAGCCCGAGAACTGGTACAGCGCCCCGAGGTGCAACCAGTCGTAGTGCGCGGCGTACTTGAGGGTGTGATCGAGCCGCTTGTCCTCGGTGTCCCCGCCACCGGTATACGTACCGGACGCGAGCAGCGAGAACGCGGGTGCGTTACCCTGCGGATCGTAGATCAACATGCCATCGGCGAGCGTCGTCAGCTGGCGGCCAAAGGTGAATGAGCCGTAAGTCGGCGAGGCGAACCCGACGTAAGCGGCGCCGTTGAACAGTTGCCCGGCGAGGCTGCTATCGAGGTTGGTGTTCTGCGCCGTCAGCGCCACCCCGTTGTTCTGCGTCAGTGACTTTGGCCCGTCGATCAGCACGCCGCCCGTCGGATTGAAGACAGACTCGACGCGGAACACACCAGCCCAGTCTCCCACGAGGGGCTCGTTTCCGGAGAGGCCGACCCGGGACGGGCTCAGGTTTCCGTCCGACAGCGAGGTGATCGAGCCATTGCTGTTCTTCTGGATGGTCGGCTCGGTCCCGTACGGGCTGTAGTCATTCAACGGCGCGCCATGAGTCTGATACTGCAGACCGATGTCGACGATGCCGTAGAGGGTGATGCCCTTCCAGGTAAGACTGCTATCGTCCGCCGGCGGGCTGGGTGGGCTCGATGGGCTCGATGCAGTCTGCGCCTGCGCGACGCCTGCTGCCGCCAGCGAAGCGCTTAATAGACAGGCACGGATGAGTGTCATTTTCAGATTCCTATGGTTTGGGACGGTCGGGCGCTCGATCGAGCGAACGCTCCGGGTTTGCGTCGTCCAGGTCACCCCGGACGCGCGTGATGCTTCATTGGCGCGACATTCTATCGGTTTGAGTGTGACATTTGTATGACAGCCAGGCGTGCGAGCCTCGATTGGGGCTGGGCACGCTCCTGGGTAAGTGCTTGTCGCGCCGACTCAAGTTCGGTCGGCGCATTGGTTTACGGGAGCCGGGACTCGACGATTTGAGGGAGCGCCAGAAAGGACTGTCTATCTGGCCAGTAGGTGTTGCGCTAGTACAACGACCGGCCGTCCCTCGCCGGCGCCGCAGCTGCACTCAATCGACGCCTCGCAGCAGCTCGTTGATGGACGTCCTGGCTCGGGTCTGGGCGTCGACCCGCTTGACGATCACCGCGCAGTACAGGCTGTATCGGCCATCCGGCGATGGAAGCGCCCCCGGAACGACCACTGAGCCGGCCGGCACACGCCCTTGAAGGATGGCGCCGGTGGCCCGGTCATAGATGCGGGTGCTCTGGCCAAGAAAGACGCCCATGGAGATCACCGCGCCGGTTTCCACGACGAACCCCTCGACGACTTCAGAGCGCGCGCCGATGAAGCAATCGTCCTCGATGATGGTCGGAGCAGCCTGCAGCGGCTCGAGCACGCCGCCGATGCCGACACCGCCCGAAAGGTGCACATTGCGACCGATCTGCGCGCACGAGCCCACCGTCGCCCAGGTGTCCACCATGGTCCCCTCGCCGACCCAGGCGCCGATGTTGACGTAGCTCGGCATCAGCACGACGTTCGGTGCGATGTAGGCGCCACGGCGCACGATGGCATGCGGCACGATCCGCGCGCCGCCGGCCTTGAGCTCCGCCTCGCTCGCCGCGGTGTATTTGAGCGGCACCTTGTCATAGAAGCGCGTGAAGCCTGCGTCGACCACACGGTTGTCGCGCACGCGGAAGGAGAGCAGCACCGCCTTCTTCAGCCACTCATTCACCACCCAGCGGCCCTCGCGCGGCTCCGCCACCCGCGCCCGACCGCCATCGAGCAGCGTCAGGCATTCCTCGAGTGCCGCCGCGAGCTCGGGCGTCACATTGTCCGGCGTGAGCTGCGTACGCCGCTCCCAGGCGGCGTCGATGAGGGCGCGCAGCCGTGCGGTGTCGCTCATACGCGCAGCGGCGTCGCGGCGCCGCCGCCGCGCAGCGCCGCCTGACGCTCATCCAGCGCTTGCATCAGCCGCTCCTTCAGCTGCTCGGCCGCGCCGGGCGACAAGGGGTTGTTGTCGAAATCGGTGAGGTAGAAAACATCCTCGGCGCGCTCCCCCACGGTCATGATCTTGGCCGCGTGCAGCTCGATGCGCTCGGCCATCAGCACCTTGCCGACTTCGCACAGCAGGCCCGGGCGGTCGCCGGCCGTCAACTCGAGCACCGAGCGACGGTTGCGCTCATCGACACTGAGCGCGATAAGAGTAGGAGTGTGGAACATGCGCGCCTGGCGCGGCGCGCGGCGCGATACCGAGAGCGGCGCTTCCGCCGGACCGCGCAGCGATGCCCACAGCGCCTGCTCGATCTCGGCGAGGCGGTCGGTGTCGGTGATGGCGGTGCCGTCGTCTTCGAGCAGGTGATACAGGTCGAGGCTGAAGCCGTCACCGGTCGGTGTGATGCGCGCGTCGACGATGTTGAGACCGAGCTGGTCGAGGGCTGCGGTGGTGCGCGCGAAGCCGTGGCGGCGTGGGCGGGTAAAGATCAACACCGCGGTGGTGCCGCGCATGCTGCGGGCATCGAGCGCCACCAGCGGCTCATCCGAGCCGGCCTCGCGCTCGGCCAGCAGCCGCGTGTGCCAGGCGACTTCTTCGGGTGAGTGCTGCAGGAAGTAGCCGGGGGAGGAGCGCAGCCAGACGGCGGCGATATCGGCCTCGCTGACTCCGTGCTCGATCAGCAGCCGCCGCGCCGCGTCCTGGGTCTCGCGCACCAGGTGCTCCGGGTCGATCGGGCTCTCGAGCCCGCGGCGCAGGGCGCGCTTGACGCGCTGGTAGAAGTCGCGGAACAGCGAAGCCTTCCAGGAATTCCACAGCTTCGGATTGGTGGCGCGCACGTCCGCGCAGGTGAGCACGTACAGGTAATCGAGATGCGTCTCATCGCCGACCTTGCGCGCGAAGGCGTTGATCACCTGCGGATCGCCGATGTCCTGTTTCTGCGAGGTGATCGACAGCTCGAGGTGGTTGCGCACCAGCCAGGCGACCAGGCGTGCGTCATAGGGCGACAACCCCTGCTCGAGGCAGAAGGCTTCGGCGTCCACTGCGCCGAGCTCGGAGTGATCGCCGCCGCGGCCCTTGGCGATGTCGTGAAACAGCGCGGCGAGGTAGGCGACCTCGCTGCGCGGCAGCGACTGCATGACGCGCGAGGCCTCGGGGAGCTCGTGGTCGTAGCGCGGGATGGCGAAGCGGCGCAGATTGCTCACCACGAACAGCGTGTGCTCGTCGACGGTATAGGCGTGGAACAGGTCGTACTGCATGCGGCCGACGATGCGGCCGAAGGCCGGGATGTAGCGCCCCAGCACACCGTAGGTGTTCATGCGTCGCAGCTCGTGGGTCACGCCGACCGGCGAGCGCAGGATCTCGAGAAACAGCCGGTGGTGACGCGGGTTCTGCCGGAACTCCTCATCGATCAGCCACAGGTTCTTGGCTACGGCACGCAGGGTCGAGGCGCGCACGCCGCGAATCTCCGGATTTTGCTGCAGCAGTGCGAACAGCTCGAGCAGCGCCGATGGCGTGCGCGCGAACACCTCTTCGCTGACCGCCTCGAGCGAGCCGCTGCGCACCTGGAAGCGCGCGTTGAGCGGCCGCGGTGGCTCGCTTTCGGAGAGGATCGCCTCGCGGAACAGCTGCAGCAGCAGCTCATTCAGCAGGCTTACCTCCATGACGGTGCGGTAGTAACGCTGCATGAACTGCTCGACCGCGAGCGTATAGGAGGCGTCCTCGTAGCCGAACAGCTGCGCCAGGCGCAGCTGGTGATCGAACAGCAGCCGGTCTTCGTGCCGGCCGGTGACGGTATGCAGCCCGAAGCGCACCTTCCACAGGAACGCCTGTGCCTGGCGCAGCCGCCGCAGCTCGGCGGCGGTGAGAAACCCGTGGCTCAGCAACCCGTCGAGATTTTCGCTGCCGAAGTGTCGCTGGGCGACCCAGGCGATCGTCTGAATGTCGCGCAGGCCGCCGGGACCGGTCTTGACGTTCGGCTCCAGGTTGTAGGCGGTGTCGTTCGCCTTGAGGTGGCGGGCCTTCTGCTCACGCACCTTGGCCTCGAAGAACTGCTTCACCGGCCAGATGCGCTCGGGTGCGAGCGCCGCGCGCATCGCCGCCAGCTCAGTGGCGTTGCCGGCGAGCAGCCGCGCCTCGAGCAGCGTCGTCATCACGCTGACATCGCCGACGCACTGCTCGCGGCACTCGCTCACCGTGCGCACACTGTGGCCGACCTCGAGGCCGATGTCCCACAGGAACGTCACCAGGCTCTCGATCGCCGCGCCGGCGCCGCCATCCGGGCGCTGCGGCACGAGCAGCAGGATGTCGATGTCGGAGGCCGGATGCAGCTCACCACGACCGTAGCCGCCGACCGCGACCAGCGCCCAGTCCTGCCACTGCGCACAGTGGATGCGCCAGGCTTCGCGCAGCAGCGCATCGACCAGTGCCGCGCGCCAGTGCACCAACTCCTCGACCGCCTCGCCGGCGAGAAAGCGCTGCTTCAGCTGCTCGTGCGCCTCGCGCAGGATGGCCCGCCAGGCTGCCGGCGCCTGGGTCGCGGCCAGCTGTGCCGGCAGCTGTCCGAGGAATGCAGAGGATGACGGCGGCGCCGGGTGCGTCGCCGCGAGCAGCTCGGTCTCCCCGCCGGCCATTGTTACCCGGCGCGTGCGTGCGCCGCGCCGTTGGCGCCGAGGGTGAGCACATCGACCCCGTGATCGGTGACCAGCACGGTGTGCTCCCACTGCGCCGACAGCGAGTGATCCTTGGTAATCACCGTCCAGCCGTCCGGCAGCAGCCGCACGTGACGCTTGCCGGCGTTCACCATCGGCTCGATGGTGAACGTCATACCGGTCTTGAGCTCGAGTCCCGTGCCCGGCTCGCCGTAGTGAAGCACCTGCGGGTCCTCGTGGTAGACGCGCCCGATGCCGTGGCCGCAATACTCGCGTACCACCGAGTAATCGTTCTCCTCGACGAAGCTCTGAATGGCGTGACCGATGTCGCCGAGATGTGCACCCGGATGTACCGACTCGATGCCGCGCCACATCGCGGCGAAGCACGTCTCGGTGAGGCGCTGCGCGTGCGGCGGCGGCTTGCCGACGAAATACATGCGGCTGGTATCACCGTGAAAGCCGTCGCGGATCACGGTGACGTCGATGTTGACGATATCGCCGGACTTCAATCTGCGGTCGTTGGGGATGCCGTGGCACACCACGTGGTTGACCGAGGTGCAGATGGTCTTGGGAAAGCCGCGGTAATTGAGATTGGCGGGCACCGCGCGCTGCACCTTCACGATGTGGTCATGACAGATGCGATCGAGCTCCTCGGTTGTGACTCCGGGTTGCACGTGCTCGCCGATGATGTCGAGCACCTCGGCCGCGAGGCGTCCGGCGACCCGCATCTTCTGCTGCTCTTCAGGGGACTTGATGGTGACGTGCATGCGTGAGTAGCGAAATGGGGTCGCCGCAGGCTTCGGGCAAGAGCCCCGGAGGCGGCGTAAGGCATTGTTCCGATGAGGTCTTCATGGTATAAAGCGCGGCCTTTTTTGGCAACGCAACCCACACGCGCATCGCGAACCTGGTGGCTGGGTGTTCCGGACCTGCCCTTACCGGCGCCGGAATGGCCATCGGGGATGCGCGGAGGCTTAACCCGCACAGGAGTCTTTCATGCCCGGCGTGTCCATGCGACAGATGCTGGAGGCGGGAGTCCATTTCGGACATCAGACCCGCTTCTGGAACCCGAAGATGGCGCCTTTCATCTTCGGCGAGCGTAACAAGATTCACATCATCAACCTCGAGAAGACGCAGCCGATGTACTCGGAGGCGGCGAACTTCATCAAGGGCATCGTCGCCGACGGCGGTACCGTGCTGTTCGTCGGCACCAAGCGCTCGGCGCGCGAGTCCATTCAGAAGGAAGCCGAGCGTTCCGCGCAGCCGTACGTGAATCAGCGCTGGCTGGGCGGCATGCTGACCAACTTCAAGACCATCCGCCAGTCGATCAAGCGGCTCGGCGAGATCACCGAGCTCGCGACTTCCGGCGCGCTCGACAAGCGCGGCAAGAAGGAAGCCACACAGCTGCGGCGCGAGATGGACAAGCTCGAGAGGAGTCTCGGCGGCATCAAGAACATGGAGGCGCTGCCCGACGCGCTGTTCGTGGTCGATGTCGGTCACGAGAACATCGCCGTCCACGAGGCGCGCAAGCTCGGCATTCCGGTGGTGGCGATCGTCGACACCAACTGCTCGCCCGAAGGAATCGACTACGTGATCCCCGGCAACGATGACGCCATGCGGGCCATTCAGCTGTATGCCACGGGCATCGCCGATGCCGTGCTCGAGGGCAAGCAGTCCGTGCCGCAGGTCGCGGTCGGCGAGGACGAGTTCGTCGAGCTCGACGAGGCCGGCATTCCACGCAAGAAGGCTGCGCGCCCCAGCAAGCGCCCGCAGCCGTCGGTGCGCAAGAAGACACCGGCGCGGCGCAAGCTGCCGCCGGTGAAGGCGCCCGCCGGGACGCCCGAGGAGCTCGCCGAGGAGGAAGAGCAGGAGCTCGACGCCGAAGAGGCGGCCGAGGCGGCCGCGGCTGCGGTCGTGGTTCCGCCCGGCGAGGAGCTGCGCCGCCCAGGCGCCGGCACTGGTCGGCGCAAGAGTCGCGGCGGTGCGGGCGCCGGCAGCGGTGAGTGAGGGAATGACCGCATGAACATCAGCGCCGAGGCCGTCCGACAGCTGCGTGAGCGCACCGGAGCCGGGATGATGGAGTGCAAGAAGGCCCTGGTCGAGACCCAGGGAGATCTCGATGCCGCCGCCGAGCTGATGCGCCGGCAGGGGCTCGCCAAGGCCGACAAGAAGGCCACGCGCGTCGCCGCCGAGGGCGTCGTGGCCGCAGCCAAGTCGGCCGATGCACGTACCGCCGCCATGGTCGAGGTCAACTGTGAGACCGACTTCGTCGCGCGCGGCGAGGAGTTCTCCGCCTTCGCGCGGCTGATCGCCGCGGTCGCGCTGCGCGAGCGGCCGGCGACGCCGGCGGCACTCGCGGCGCTGCACCCCGAAGGCGGCGACAGCATCGAGGAGCGCCGCCGCGCCCTCATCGCCAAGGTCGGCGAGAACATCAGCATCCGCCGCTTTACTGTGCTCAGCTCGCCCGAGCATCTCGGCGTCTACGTCCACGGGACACGCATCGGCGCGCTGGTCGCGATCCGCGGCGGCAGCGCCAGCCTCGCCTACGATCTGGCGATGCACGTTGCCGCGAGCAACCCGCGTTATCTGGCGCCGGCACAGGTACCGGCGGAAGTGGTGGCGAAGGAGCGCGCCATCCTCACCGAGCAGGCGCGCACCGAAGGCAAGCCGCCGGAGATCGTGGCCAAGATGGTCGAGGGACGGCTGCGCAAGGCGCTCGCCGAGATCACCCTCGCCGGGCAGCTGTTCATCAAGGACCAGGAAGTGACGATCGAGAAGCTGCTGAAGGGCGCGGGCGCCGAGGTGGTGGCGTTCGAGCGCTTCGAGGTCGGCGCCGGCATCGAAAAAAAAGCGGATGATTTCGTCGCCGGTGTGATGGCGCAGGTGCAGGGCTCGGGTCCGGCGGTCAGGCCATAAGTGCCCGCGCGGTGAGCGTTCAGGAAGGTAAACCCCGCCGCGTGCGGGGTTTTTTCCATGCGAGTTCGGGAGAAGTTGAGATGACGCAAGCCAAAGGGGCCTACTCGCGGATCCTGGTGAAGCTCTCGGGCGAGGCTCTCATGGGAGGGGGCGACTACGGCATCGACCCGGCGGTGCTCAAGCGCATCGCCGGCGAGCTCGAGGAGATCATCGCCATGCAGGTGCAGCTGGCGGTGGTGATCGGTGGCGGCAACATCTTCCGCGGCGCCGGGCTGGCACGTGCCGGCATGGACCGGGTGGCCGCCGATCACATGGGCATGCTGGCCACGGTGATGAACGCGCTCGCCATGCAGGATGCGCTCGAGAGCCTGGGGCTGCACACGCGCGTCATGTCGGCGATTCGTATCAATGCGGTGTGCGAGGACTACATCCGGCGCCGCGCGGTACGCCACCTCGAGAAGGGCCGGGTGGTGATCTTTGCCGCCGGCACCGGCAATCCGTTCTTCACCACTGACACCGCGGCGGCGCTGCGCGCGATCGAGATCAATGCCGATGTGCTGCTGAAGGCGACCAAGGTGAACGGCGTGTACTCGGACGACCCGCTGCGCAATCCGGCGGCGGTGCGCTACCCGCGCCTGACGTACGACAAGGTGCTCAACGAACGGCTCAACGTGATGGACGCGACCGCGATCGTCATGTGTCGCGACAACCGCTTGCCTTTGCGGGTGTTCAATCTCAACAATCCGGGTGACCTCACCCGCATCGTGCGCGGCGAGGACGTGGGTACTACGGTCACATTCGAGTAGCGGCGTTCACCCGCTGCAGGAGGAACCACCCATGCTCGAGGATCTGAAGAAAGATGCGCGCGAGCGCATGACGAAGTGCGTACAGAATTTCCAGGCGGATCTGAAGAAGCTGCGCACCGGCCGCGCGCATCCGAGCCTGATCGAGCAC
>Ga0187783_10001504_pt1 | contig 17245 bp, 10 predicted proteins | sample 1015_SJ02_MP02_2_FD_132471 | JGI IMG/M metagenome (GOLD analysis project Ga0187783, IMG submission 132471) | Tropical peat soil microbial communities from peatlands in Department of Meta, Colombia - 1015_SJ02_MP02_20_MG | ecosystem: Environmental > Terrestrial > Soil > Wetlands > Peat | place...
GAATTGGGGTGGACGCTGGCGCGAGGTCCGCGGTGTTGCCACCTGCTGGAGCGGGCGGCACCAACGTCGGGCCACCGGGCATACGCGCGCCCAGTGCCGGCATCGCGGGCTGCATCGGCATCGGACCGACTCCCATCCCGGGGTCGGGCGACCACGTGGGGGCTACGCGACCGAACGAACCCGGTGGCGGCGACGAAGGGTTCGGCACTCCACTGTCGCCGGAGCCATCAAATATTTCGGGTGGCACCCTGATCCGCGGATAATACCCCAATCGCACAGGCCCCCCTTCGCCCACAGCCTGGACGGAGAGCACTCCACCGGATCGACCATCGATGACGACCCGCACTAAGCGTCCGCTATAGTCGAGGGCGCGCACAAAATATGTCGGACCCGAGCGTACTGGTCGTTCGGTCGGGACCAGCCCAACCGATCGAACGATGGCAAGAATCTGGTAAGGCGGCAACATGCCGACAAACATCTGCGCCACGCCCGGGGAAGAAAATGTCGCAATCAAGCTGGCGCCGACAAGGAACGCGGACAGCTGAAGCCTAAACTTCACGGGGCCAATCTCCTTGACAGCCTTACGCGCGCACTCGCGCCCCACATGAATCACCGGCTCACCAGCAAGACGATAGCCTGTCGATTGGGGCAGAGCTTGGGCAAGCAGAACCGCGAAATGCCGCAAGTCCCTCAAATCGAGGTCGCGACAATCATGGCCATCGGGTTGCTGTGGGGCGCCAATCGTGACGCAATAGGCGGCCGCCGACCGGCTCGCTCATCCGCCATTTGCTCGGGTGCGTCTGCGACCTGACTACATGAGCGGACTACTCGTCCGGACGAAACGGACCCGGTCTGTTGACGCCAAGGCCTCGGCTCCCATCACCTGGTCCTGCCGGGAGATCGAGCGCCGGCAGAGGAGTGATTGGCTTTATAGTCGGCGACGGCATGGGCGCCACCGACGTCATCGGCACGGCGTCGATCGAGTGATTGGAGACCGGAAGGTGACCGGCATCCTCGGTTGCGAAATCGGGCGCGGGTTGCGGACGGGCAACGAGAGAATGATCAGACACGGCACCCGGTCCATGCAGCCTTGCCTCAGTGCCACGAAATTTTCGGCCCAAGGCGCGCTGGACATCCGACCCCGATCGCGCGCTCTGACTGCTTTGGCCACGGGATGCTCCGATTGGTTCAATCGACAAGATATCGCCGAAGCCAGCACCTAACACGACACGAACCGGCATCTTCTGGCGATTGAGGGCGCGCATGACGTAGGTCGCCCCGATCCGGACCGGATTCGCTGTCGGATCGAGCCCCGCCGCACGCACTCGATCGACGATATAACTGGGCGGTACCGGCGCTTCGACCCTTTCGCCGGGCGGCAGGACCGCCGGGGGGACGGCTCCGCCATAGACCGAATAATTGCCGAATTGCTGGTCACCGGCTGACTGGGCCAGGCCCGAAGCGTATCCGGCGATCAATAATCCGGCCCCTAATGCTGCTATTCTCATTCGGTCTTCCGATATCCTCATCAACGCCCAATTATCTGGTACCTCAGCCGGCATCGCTGCTAACTTTTGGCAGAGACAACGTACCCCCCCACACCGTGCTTGATTCTTGCGCCGAGGCGATCGCCGCAAACCTTTTGATCTCAGATTCGCTCGTAGCAAATGACGTGACAAGCCGGGCCAGAAGCTCGTCCTCCCCGAGGGTATAGTCATCGGGCTGCGACTGCGTCGACCACACATAGTAACAAGCCCCCGCGGCCCGAAGTCGCCGGTCGAGCCGGTGCGAGACCACGACAAAGACCTCGTTGGCTTCCACCGGCCATACGATCCGCAAGCCAGCAGCCCGAAGGCGGGCAGACAAGATGTCCGCCATGGTGTTGGCGTGCGCGGCCAGTGACAGCCACAGATCGTCTGTCAGAAAAGCTTCGAACTGAGCCGCCAGGAATCGGTGTTTGGATACCAAATGCCCTCCGCGCTTGCGTCGTTCGGACATTCCGGCAGCACGGGAAGGATCGAAGAAGATCACGGCTTCGGCGGCCAGCGCCCCACCCTTGGTGGCACCGAGCGACAACACGTCGACGCCACTGCGCCACGTTGCCTCAGCGGGAGTGATATTCATCCGCGCCAGTGCATTGGCAAGACGAGCACCGTCCATGTGGACAGCAAGGCCGCGGCGCTGAGCGATACCCGCAAGTTCGCGAAGCTCGTCGAGCCCGTAGATGGTGCCGGCCTCGGTCGGCTGAGTGACGGATAGGACCGCCGGGACCACATGATGCGGGCCGCCCCAGGACCCGTGAGACAGTCTGGCTTCGACGGCAGATGCAGTAACCTTCCCGCCGGGCCCCTTGAGCCCAACCAATTTGAGCCCGCCACCAAAGAATTCCGACGCCCCGCACTCGTCAGTGGCGAGATGGCATCCTTCGTGACAAATCACGGCGCCCCACGGCGGCGCCAAGTGAGCCAACGCTAGCGCGTTCGCGGCTGTGCCGCTCGGCACCAGAAACACCGCCACCTCGCGCTCGAATACCTCCGCAAACCGTCGGTTCAGACGCTCTGTCACGTCATCATTGCCATATCCGAAGGCAAAGCCTTCATTGGCTCTCGTTAGCGCGTTGAGAATGGGCGCGGCGATGCCGGCTGCGTTATCACTGGCAAAATGCATCAGGCCTCTCCGAGGACAGATTGCGGGCATCTTGGGCCGAATCCCGGGATTTGCGAGGCAAATTCTCAAGCTTGCTGGCGAAGTCGACGGCTGAGCACCACGGACGGCCCGCCGTTGCCGGCCAATGATGCACGCGTGACGCGCAATGGCATTGCGTTGACTGGCCCATTTGTGATCCTCTTAAGCTGTCAAAAAGTTGAGCTTGGCAACATTCGACAAGGCAGGGGCCGTTTTAGACTGCTCGCCACCTTGTAACGCCAGGCAAAATTTGGCATGGTCGCTTAGGACAGCAATACTGTCCCAAATGGGTGTCCGCGCCTGATCCGAGATCGGGATTGACCCGGCAAAATGTGCGGAGTGGCGCCCCGGCATTGGCGAATCCGAGGATGCCCAATTGATGGCCCAGCGAGGGGCCGATAAGCGGCTGACCGCAAAGCCGCCCATTCACGAGAATGGCTCAAACCTCGTATCGGGACGCCGAACGGCGCCGCGCGCGAGAAAACTGCGTCGATGAGTGGATGGTGAAGCTCCGCTCGAGGCAAACAAGGGGAAGACGATGGACAAGGATGGTTGCGGCACGAGGAAGGGGCGAAGCCCCGCCTTGCCCCTGGGCCAGCGGGACGCCCCGAGGCCCAGCGTGTCGGAGCACTCCGCTTGCTTGCCGGTCGGGCTCTATGATCCCGCCCTTGAAAAGGATTCGTGCGGCGTCGGGTTTATCGCCGACATCAAGGGCCGCAAGTCCCATAGCCTCATCGACTCGGCGCTGACGATCCTTGTGAACCTCGAGCATCGCGGCGCGGTCGGGGCCGACCCACGCGCGGGCGACGGAGCCGGCATTCTTGTTCAAATTCCCCATCGGTTCTTTGCTCGTAAGATGGCGCTGCATGGTGTGACCTTGCCGGAACCGGGTCACTACGGTGTCGGCTTCGTATTCATGCCACGCGATCCGGCTTGGCGTCAGGTGATCATCGATATCTATGCGCGTACGGTCCCGCGGGAGGGCCTGCGCTTGTTGGGCTGGCGCGAGGTGCCAAGCGACAATGCCTCGCTTGGCGAGTCCGTCAAGCCGACCGAACCGGTGCACATGCAGGTATTCATCGGTCGCGGGCCCGAAATCGATAACGAAGACGATTTCGAGCGGGCGCTCTTCATCCTTCGCAAGGTGATTTCAAACGAGGTCTACAATCGGCGTGAGCGCCGCCTGGCCGACTATTACGTCGTTTCGCTCTCCTGCCGGACCGTTGTCTATAAGGGAATGTTTCTGGCTGACCAGCTCGGCAGCTACTATCCCGATCTCCATGAAGACGATTTCGAGTCGGCGCTTGCGCTGGTCCACCAGCGCTTCTCGACCAATACATTTCCGACCTGGTCGCTGGCGCATCCCTATCGAATGATCGCTCACAATGGTGAGATCAACACGTTGCGCGGCAATCTCAATTGGATGGCGGCGCGGCAGGCATCGGTCTCATCAGAGCTGTTCGGGGATGACATCTCCCGGCTGTGGCCGATCTCGTATGAAGGCCAATCGGACACCGCCTGCTTCGACAACGCTTTGGAATTTCTGGTGCGAGGCGGCTATTCGCTGGCGCACGCAGCCATGATGCTCATTCCCGAGGCGTGGGCCGGCAATCCGCTCATGGATGAGGAGCGCCGCACTTTCTACGAATATCATGCGGCCCTGATGGAGCCCTGGGACGGCCCTGCAGCCATTGCGTTCACCGACGGCCGTCAGATCGGCGCGATGCTCGACCGCAACGGTTTGCGTCCAGCACGATGGATTGTCACCGCCGACGACCTCGTCATCATGGCGTCCGAGGCCGGCGTCCTGCCGGTTCCGGAATCGCGGATTGTGCGAAAATGGCGGCTTCAGCCGGGCCGGATGCTGCTGGTCGATCTCAACGAGGGTCGGATCATCTCCGACGAGGAGATCAAGTCGGCGCTCGCGCGCAAGCATCCCTATCGCAAATGGCTCAATCGCACCCAGATCGTGCTTGAGGACCTGCCGGCTGCGAAAATCCGCGAATTGCGCACGAATGTCTCGCTGCTCGATCGCCAGCAAGCCTTTGGCTACACCCAGGAAGATCTGCAGATCCTGCTCGAGCCGATGGCGACCACGGGTCAGGAAGCTGTGGGATCGATGGGCAACGACACACCGATCTCGGCGCTGTCCGATCAACCGAAGCTGCTATACACCTATTTCAAACAGAACTTCGCCCAAGTCACCAACCCGCCGATCGATCCGATCCGCGAGGAGCTGGTGATGTCGCTGGTGTCATTCATCGGCCCCCGGCCCAACCTGTTTGATCTCAAGGGCCTGTCACACCGTAAGCGTCTGGAAGTGCGTCAACCGATCCTCACCAACGAGGATCTCGAAAAGATCCGCGCCATCGGTCATATCGAAGCGCAATTTGATACCAAGACGCTCGACATAACCTATCTGGCGGAAGCCGGCAGCGTCGGCATGAGGGACGCAGTCGAGAGACTGTGCGAGCGGGCCGAAGCTGCGGTGCGCGGCGGCTATAACATCATCATCCTCTCGGATCGTCAGACCGGACCAGACCGGATCCCGATCCCGGCGCTACTCGCGACCGCTGCCGTGCATCACCATCTGATCCGCAAGGGCCTGCGCACCGCCGTTGGCCTTGTGGTCGAGACCGGAGAAGCGCGCGAGGTTCATCACTTCTGCTGCCTGACCGGCTACGGTGCCGAAGCGATCAACCCATATTTGGCGTTCGAGACTCTGATCGCCATGAAGGGCGAGTTGCCTGAACCGATCGACGAGAAGGAGATAACGAAGCGCTACATCAAATCGATCGACAAGGGCATTCTCAAGGTGATGTCCAAAATGGGCATCTCGACCTATCAATCCTATTGCGGCGCCCAGATATTCGATGCAGTCGGCTTGAAAAGCGACTTCGTTGATCAGTTCTTCTTCGGTACCGCAACGCGGATCGAGGGGGTTGGTCTTGAGCAGATTGCCGAGGAAACCGCCCGCCGACATCGCGATGCCTTCGGAGAATCGCCGGTGCTGCGCCACGCGCTGGCGGTCGGAGGTGAGTATGCCTTCCGGCTGCGCGGCGAGGCCCATGTGTGGTCCCCAGAGACCGTCGCCACTCTCCAGCACGCCGTTCGCGGCAATTCCTTCGAACGATACCGGACCTTTGCCCAGCTTGTGAACGAGCAAACCGAACGAATTCTGACCATTCGTGGATTGATCCGGATTAAATCGGCGTCCGAGGACGGACGCGAACCGGTGCCGATCGAAGCGGTCGAGCCGGCCAAGGAGATTGTCAAGCGCTTCGCGACCGGCGCCATGTCGTTCGGCTCGATCAGTCGCGAGGCTCACACCACGCTGGCAATCGCCATGAACCGCATCGGCGGCAAGTCGAATACCGGCGAAGGTGGCGAGGAATCCGACCGGTACCGGCCGCTGTCGAACGGCGATTCAATGCGTTCGGCGATTAAACAGGTCGCCTCCGGGCGGTTCGGTGTGACCACCGAATATCTGGTCAACTCCGATGTCATGCAGATCAAGATCGCTCAGGGTGCCAAGCCGGGCGAAGGTGGGCAATTGCCGGGCCATAAGGTTGACGCGGTCATCGCCAAGGTTCGCCATTCGACGCCAGGCGTCGGGCTGATCTCGCCGCCACCTCATCACGACATCTATTCGATCGAGGACTTGGCTCAGCTGATCTTTGATCTGAAGAACGTCAATCCGAGCGGCGACGTATCAGTCAAGCTCGTCTCCGAGGTGGGTGTCGGCACGGTCGCCGCCGGGGTCTCAAAGGCGCGCGCCGACCACGTCACCATTGCGGGCTTCGAAGGCGGGACCGGCGCCTCTCCGCTGACCTCGATCAAGCATGCCGGGAGTCCGTGGGAGATCGGACTCGCCGAGACCCACCAGACGCTGGTCGCCAATCGGCTGCGCGGTCGGATCGCCGTTCAGGTCGATGGCGGCATCCGCACCGGCCGCGACGTGGTGATCGGCGCATTGCTGGGCGCCGACGAGTTCGGCTTTGCCACCGCGCCACTCATCGCAGCCGGCTGCATCATGATGCGCAAGTGCCACCTCAACACCTGTCCGGTTGGTGTCGCCACCCAGGATCCGGTCCTGCGCAAGCGCTTCCGCGGGGCGCCCGAGCACGTCATCAACTACTTCTTCTTCGTCGCCGAAGAGGTCCGCGAGCTGATGGCCGCCATGGGATTCGTCACATTCGACGAGATGATCGGACAGATGCAGATGCTCGATAAGCAGAAGCTGGTCGAGCATTGGAAGGCACGGGGGTTGGATTTTTCCCGGCTTTTCACCAAGCCCCACGCACCCAAAGGCGTCAACATTCATCATTGCGAATTGCAGGACCACAAGATCCACCATATCCTCGATCGCCGCCTGATCAGCCAGGCGCGTCCAGCGATCGATCGCGGCGCGCCGGTGAGGATCGAAACGCCGATCACAAATGTCGACCGGACGGCGGGCGCCATGCTGTCCGGCGAAATCGCGCAGCTCTACGGTCACGCCGGACTGCCCGACGACACCATTCATGTGAAACTGACCGGAACTGCCGGCCAGAGCTTCGGCGCGTGGCTGACGCGCGGCGTCACTTTCGAGCTTGAGGGCGAGGCCAACGACTATGTCGGCAAGGGCCTGTCAGGCGGTCGCCTCATCATCTATCCGTCATTCGAAGCAGCCATCATCCCCGAACAGTCGATCATCGTCGGCAACACGGTTCTCTATGGCGCGATCGAGGGCGAGTGTTATTTCCGCGGCGTCGCCGGTGAGCGCTTTGCGGTCCGCAATTCCGGCGCCATCGCGGTCGTCGAGGGTGCCGGTGACCATTGCTGTGAATACATGACCGGCGGCGTCGTGGTGGTTCTCGGATTTACCGGCCGCAACTTTGCGGCCGGCATGTCGGGTGGCATTGCCTACGTGCTTGATGAGGAAGGCACGTTCGTCTCGCGCTGCAATCTGTCGATGGTCGAGCTTGAGCCGGTTCTCGAGGAAGAAGACATGATCGCCCGCCATTATCATCAGAGTGGCGATCTCGGCGGCCACGGCCGGGTCGACGTGATGGCGGATATGAGCCGGTTTGATGCCGAGCGCCTGCATCAACTCATCGCCAATCACGCGCGTTACACCCAGTCGCAGCGGGCCAAAGAGATTCTCGACAACTGGGCGCGTTATCTACCGAAATTCCGCAAGGTCATGCCGGTGGAATATCGGCGCGCCCTCGCCGAACTCAGGGCTCGTGAGGCCGAACCACCACGCCTGGCAGTAGCCGGAGCATAGCGCGCATGGGCAAGGTCACTGGCTTTCTCGAGATCGATCGACAGGATCGGCGCTACGCACCGGCCGCCGACCGAATTCGCCACTGGCGCGAATTCGTGATGCCTCTATCTGAAGAGGCCACCCGCGATCAGGCAGCACGCTGCATGAATTGTGGCATTCCCTATTGTCACAGCGGTTGTCCGGTCAACAACCAAATCCCGGATTGGAATGATCTCGTCTATCGCAATGATTGGTACGCCGCCCATCTGAACCTGCACTCAACCAACAATTTCCCCGAATTCACCGGACGAGTCTGCCCGGCACCATGTGAGGCCTCCTGCACGCTCAATCTCACCGACAACCCGGTCACCATCAAGACGATTGAATGCGCTATTGTCGACCGCGCCTGGCAGGAAGGTTGGATCATGCCGGAGCGAGCGCCCTCACACACGGGTCGCAGCGTCGCAATCGTCGGCTCCGGTCCTGCGGGACTCGCCTGCGCCCAGCAGCTCGCCCGCGTCGGCCATGACGTCCACGTGTTTGAGAAGCATGCACGGGCCGGCGGGCTGTTGCGTTATGGCATTCCTGATTTCAAACTCGAAAAATATCACATCGATCGCCGCATCGGCCAGATGCAGGCCGAGGGCGTAAAGTTTCATTTCAATGCCCATGTCGGACACGATTTGCCGATCGGCACGCTGATCGACGAATATGACGCGGTGGTGCTTACCGCGGGTGCAGAAAAATCCCGCGACCTGCCGATCCCCGGCCGAGAGCTCGACGGCATTCATTTCGCCATGGACTTCCTGCCGCAACAGAATCGCCGGATTGGCAACGAACCCGCAGACGACATGCCGCCGATCCTCGCTGGCGGCAAGCATGTCGTGGTGATCGGGGGTGGCGATACCGGCTCGGACTGCATCGGCACGTCGATCCGCCAAGGCGCCCTGTCGGTCACGCAGCTTGAAATTCTAGGCCGACCGCCAGACAAGGAAAACAAGCAGCTTACATGGCCGAACTGGCCCTTGAAGCTGCGGACGTCGTCGAGTCAGGAAGAAGGAGCGGACCGCGACTTCTCGGTCATGACGGTCGAATTTTCCGGTCAGAACGGCCGAGTTCAGAAACTTCACTGCGTGCGCGCCGACGACAAGCTCCAGCCCAGAGCTGGCAGCGAATTCGATATCAAGACGGATCTGGTGCTGCTTGCCATGGGTTTCGTGCATCCGGAGCACGACGGCATGATCGAAGCCCTTGGGGTCGATCTAGATCCTCGGGGCAACGTCAAGGCAGACACCGCATCCTATCAGACATCGATCGCGAAAGTGTTTGCAGCTGGGGACATGCGCCGTGGGCAATCGCTGATCGTCTGGGCGATCCGGGAGGGGCGCCAGGCAGCGGCCGCCGTCGACAGCTTTCTGATGGGATCGACGGTTCTGCCGCGCTGACGGTGCCTTCCACAGGCTGTTTTCTGGCTATCGCTGGCCGCCACCGAACGGCCAAACCGGTGTCGACCCTGAGATCGCTCGGGGCGGCCGCGGCGCATCTGAATCGGTACTGGCGGCTGCGGGCCGCTGCGGCCTGGCGGCCACCGCAGAGGCACCAGTCCGACGGATATTACTAGTAGCAGGTCCAGTCCGGTCGGCGCTGGCTGGGGCAGGCTGGCCCGGTGTCGGCCCTGGCCGGCCGGGTGCCAGAGCACCGTTGCGCGCCGCCGGCGGCTTGTTGGTGGTTTCGTCAGGCGGCTGAGGTGCTGTCGGTTCGTCGGCCGGCTCTTCGGGCTCGGCGGGCGGCCTCGACTCGCCCCGCGGCCAGGCAAAATCATCGGCCCGGCCCGCCTGACCACCCTGTGGTTCGCCCTTTACGAGGACGCGGTTGACGAGCGGATCCGAGGCACCGGCCCGCCCAGACCCGCCGCCCAGCAGAGCGTCCGCGCCGGTCGTCGCCACATTGGTCAGCGGGACGACTGGCCCAGCAGTCGGACGGGCGGGTGCACCGGGTCGCCCAGCCGGCGCAGCCACTTGCGGCTGCGGTTCCTCGGGCGCCGGCATCGCACTTGGCGCACCGCGTGCCAGCATCACCCGACGGATTTCGCGCTCGACGTAATGGGCCAACTTGCGGGCGCCATACTTGGTAAAATATACGCCGTCGCCGGACCGAAGCCTCCGGATCTGGCCTTCGAAATCGGGACCCTGTGGAGAGAAATTGCCGTTTTCGTCGACAAATCCGTCCCAGATATCGACATAGGTGACCCCCGCCTTTTCGGCTCGCGCGCGATACAACTCGTTGAGGTAAACCATGTCGGCGGTTGCCCGGGATCCGCGAATGGCGGGGAGCCCCACCCAAAACACCGGAAGGCCTTTGCTTTTGAGCACCGCAATGGTCTCATCAATGCGCTTGGCGTAGGCCTCATCCCATTTTTCGGACCGAAATTCGTGGACGACCGTGCCGGATACGGTCGGCTCGGGAGCGGACGGCGGCGGCGCTTCATCGGCTGGCGCATCAGGCCCCTGCTCGGCCGATTCCGGAGGCGTGACAGGCGGCTCGGCGGCTGGTTGGGCACTCGACTGGTTTGCAGCTGCGGCGCCGGGTTGGCGCGATCCGGCCTGACGTGGGACATTTTTAACTTGGCGCTCCCGGATCGGCTGGCGATCGGCGAGGCCAACCATCATCACCACGAAGTCGGCCTTCTCGCTTGCAAGAATTTCGCGCGCTGCCTGCGGCCAGTCGAAGGGATCCGAACGGGATTCGCTGCGGATGAGGCCGCGGTAGGGCTTGGGCTTACGGATGACACCGATTTCGGGGGTTTCGCCGAAAGCCTCTTCCAGTCCGTACGCCAACCAGTCCGCCATCGAATCGCCCATCACCACCACGTTGAGGGTTGGGGTCGTATCCTGTTTGTGCGGCGGAGGAGCCTTGCTGAAATCCACAGACTGCTGATGTTGCTCGGGGGCTGGCTGCTGTTGCTGCTGCCACGGCCAAAACGGACCCGAGTGGTGTCCCCGGTCGGAGAACGGAAACGGAAATCGGAAGGGGAACCCGCTGTCGGACTGCGCAGCCGCAGGGCCCGTGGCGCTCGTGAGCAAGCCACCTGCCATAATCGCCTCAGCGCATAGCAGCAGCAACAGACCCGTCAGAACCCGCAAGAGCCTGCGACCTGCCTGGCGCCCGAGCCGGGACGTATAGGTCTTCATCGCCGGTCCACCAAAGCGTTCACCCGCGCTGTCACGGCGTCGGTCCTTCCGGCACGAACGTCCGGCCATGGTAAAATTGTCAATACACGATAACTGCGTCGACCTGAAGGCCACACGCCTGTGCTGAGGACGATCGCGCTGCCAAAGTTCTTCCTGCGGCGCCAACGGGCACACGTGGTCGGTCAGGGCTGGCGCAACCGCACCAGAATGTCGGCAGACGCAAATCCGTCGGGGATCATTCCGGCACGTGCCTGAAAGCCCCGGATCGCCGTGCGTGTCTTGGCCCCCAGTTGGCCATCCGGTTCCCCGACATCGAACCCGAGCATGGCGAGCCGCTGCTGCAACTCATAGCGCTCGGCCAGCGTGAGCACGCGTTCGTCCCGCGGCCACGGCTGCGCGATAGGCCCCGCCCCGCGCAGCCTGTCGGCGAGGTGACCGATCGCCAGTGCGTAGGCTTCGGCCGGATTATACCGCATGATGACCCGGAAATTATTGAGCATCAGGAAGGCCGGGCCTCTTGCTCCAGCCGGAACCAGCAGAAAGGCGCGTTCGGCCGCGGAGGGGTAGGGTCTGCCGTCGACGCGGCGGACGCCGAGCTGCTCCCATTCGCGCAGCGTGAAGTTACGCGACCGGTCGGCCAGGGCATAGTCGAACCGCTCCGGCACGGCCACCTCGAAGCCCCAGGTCTGACCGGCGAGCCAACCGTCCTTGCGCAGGTTGTTGGCCGTGGACGCGATGATGTCCGGGACGGAATCCACCACGTCGCGCCGCCCATCGCCGTCGAAGTCAACGGCATAGCGTTTGAATGCAGTGGGCATGAACTGGGTGGGGCCGAACGCCCCGGCCCAAGATCCCTTGAGGCGATCGGGTCGAATATCGCCGTGCTGCAGGATTTCCAAAGTGGCGAGAAATTCCTCGCGAAAATAGGGCTGGCGCCGGCCCACGCAGGCCAGCGTCGCCGTCGAGCGAATAACCGGCCGTTCGCCGATCGCCGTGCCGAAGTTCGACTCGATTCCCCAGATCGCCGTGACGATATGACGATCGACGCCATAGGCCCTCTCGACGGCGTCGAAGATCGGCTGGTACTGCGCGAGAATTTCGGCACCCCGCTGGATGCGCGCGTCGCTGACAAGTGTATCGAGGTAGTCCCAGATCGACTTGGTGAACTCCGGCTGGGCGTCCAACAAATCCATTATGTGCAGATCTGGCTCGAGATTGGCCGTGTAGGTCTCAAAGGTTTGTGCGGAGACGCCGCGGCTCGCGGCCTGTGGCCAAAGCTCGCGGATACAGTTCGGAAAGTTGGCGGCTGCCGCCAGGATCGCCTCGTTGGTCATCAGGGGATGGACGCCGCGCGCGCCGTCCGTGCCAAACGCACCCGAGGGACTGTTCACCTGGATGGTGCCGGTCATGTCGCGCGGCTCCACGGGTCGGTCATCGCGCATTTGCGCAAAGGCCCGGCCAAACGGTCCGAGCAGACCAATCACCGCCAATACCGCTACCGCCGTGGACGCGCTAACCCGTCGCATGCCGGTATGGCAACCAAAAAGGTCGATCATCTGCTTGCTCATGGTCATCGCCTGGCATGCGAGAAGCGGACCCGGACCGTGGAGGAACGAGGCAATATTGGTTGCCCAATAGTTGCCTACCGATTAACGAGCGGAGAATCCCCAGCGTCCGAATACCTTAATCCTGACAGGTCAATCCGCCCAAAACGAGACCTCTCTCGTTGGGGATTTAATCCCGCGCCTGGCATCGGTGGCCATTCGGCAGGTTACTCACACGCGCGGGGGAGCCCTTGGCGTCCTCCCTTGACTGGGCACGGGCGACCGTCACATTAGCCGGTTCATCGACCGCCGGCGCGGAAGTCGAAGCATCTGGACGGATATGAGGCCATGCGGGGGATAAGATTGAGAGGGGCGGCTACCACGGTCCCGCCGACTTTGCGGTTGGCTTGGTTGGCCATTTTGCTGCTCGTGGGCATCGGGCCCGCGACCGCGGCCTCGACTGCCGGATGCCACAACGGCGAGAACTTCGGGCGCTGGCTCGAGAGCGTGAAGCAAGAGGCTGCGGGCCTCGGGGTCTCGCGAGCGACCTTGGCAGAGGCTCTGGACGGGGTCACCTTTGACCCCTCTATCGTGGCGCGGGATCACCACCAGGGGGTGTTCCAGCAGAGTTTCCTGGAATTCTCGGACCGGATGGTGGCGCGCTATCGCCTGGAGACCGGCGCCCAGATGCTCCGCCGCTACGCCGACCTGTTCGCTCGCATCGAGCATCAATACGGCGTACCCGGCCCAGTCATCGTCGCGTTCTGGGGATTGGAAAGCGATTTCGGCACCAACATGGGCAAGCTGCCGATCCTCAGGGCCCTTGCAACCCTGGCCTACGACTGCCGCCGGCCCGAGTTTTTCCGACCCCAATTGATCGATGCGCTACGGGTTGCCGAGCGGGGCGACCTGCCTCCAAGCGAAATGCTCGGCGACTGGGCAGGCGAACTCGGGCACACCCAGTTCACTCCGTCCGACTATTTCAGATACGCCGTCGACTACGATGGGGATGGCCGGCGTGACTTGATTCACTCGGTCCCGGATGCGATGGCCTCGACCGCCAATTTCCTGGTCAATCTGGGGTGGCGACGTGGTGAACCGTGGACCCAGGAGGTTCGAGTGCCGGCTGATCTCGCCTGGCAGGAGGCCGACCTCGCCATTCAGCATCCTCGTTCGCAGTGGGCGCACTGGGGCGTGACATCCTCCGATGGCCGCCCGCTACCTGCCGACAATCTGCCGGCCTCGCTGCTGCTGCCAATGGGTCGGTTCGGCCCCGCCTTCTTGGCCTATCCGAACTTTCAGGCGTATCTAAAATGGAACTCCGCCCTGGTCTATTCGACGACTGCAGCCTACTTCGCCAACCGGCTCGCAGGGGCACCGCCGGTGAGCCGCGCCACCCGGCCGATCGCCCGGCTCGACGGGCACCAGTTGCTTGAGCTGCAGCAACTGCTGGTCCACCAAGGCATCAAGGTCGGCGACCTTGATGGCAAATTGGGCCTCACGACGCGCGCTGCCATCAAGGAGGCCCAGTTGAAGCTCGGTCTGCCGGCCGACTCCTACCCGACCCCGGAACTCCTCGAAAAGCTGCGCGTCCAGCGCTAAAGGGGAACTTCCTGAAGACCTAAAAAACTCCCATGCTGTCCCACATGGAACGGCTCGGCGCCCTGAGGTGTTCGAGGACAGCCCCCACAGCCGGGTTCCGCAGGAACGGACGTTTCCCATGATCAAGCCGATCCGAAAAGCTGTGCTGCCCGTCGCCGGGCTCGGCACTAGGTTTCTGCCCGCCACCAAGGCCATGCCCAAAGAGATGCTCACCGTCGTCGACCGGCCGGTGATTCAGCACGTGGTGGACGAAGCCCGTGAGGCCGGCATCGAACATTTCATCTTCGTCACCGGCCGCAACAAGAGCGTGATCGAGGATCATTTCGACCGCCAGTTTGAATTGGAACTCACACTCGCCGAACGCGGCAAGCGTCAGGAACTCGAGACACTGTCGCGTGACCTCCCAGGACCGGGCACCACGAGCTTTACTCGCCAGCAATCGCCGCTTGGCCTCGGCCACGCCATCTGGTGTGCGCGCGAACTGGTCGGGCCGGAACCGTTCGCCCTGCTGTTGCCCGACGTGCTGGTTCAGGCGGAACGCGGCTGCCTGGCCCAGATGATCGACGCCTATCGTGAGCTCGACGACCACGCCAACATGATCGCCGTCGAGGAGGTCCCGCCCGAGCGGACCCACATGTATGGCGTGGTCGGTGTCGCCGACGGCGACGGTCGGATCTTCTCCGTCACTGAGATGATCGAAAAACCCGCCCGCGGCCGCGCTCCCTCGAATCTCATCATCACCGGCCGCTACATTCTTCAACCGGAGATCTTTGCCCTGCTTAGCGATCAGGATCGCGGGACCGGGGGGGAAATCCAACTGACCGACGCCATGATTCGACTCGCCAAGGACCAAGCCTTCTATGCACTGAAATTCGATGGCCGTACTTTCGATTGCGGCTCAAAGGTCGGATTCCTGGCAGCCAACGTGGCCTATGCGCTGGCGCGCACGGACATTGCGCCAGACTTCCGGATGGAAGTGACCAGGCTTATCGGCGGCGGATGACCCGAGTGGTCCGCGGCCGGGTGACGGGTTGATCGGTCGCCCGCGAGCCCGAACCATGCTACCCCTGGGCTCACTACCACGGCGCGGCGGGGGACCGACAATGGCCAAGCCCAAGAATCCGGTGGCGGACGAACATCCGCTGTCGGACCAGCAGGACGATCCGCGTGCCCGGACTTTGATTGACTCGGCCCTGCGCACGCTTGCCACCGAGTCCGGAGGTATCTCGGCTCTTGCGGCCGCCATCCGCGGCAGCTTGGGGCAGCCATTCACGGCTGCGGTCGATCTGATCCTGCATCGCCGCGGGCGCCTGATCGTGACCGGAATGGGTAAGTCAGGCCATGTCGGCCGCAAGATTGCGGCGACGCTCGCCTCAACCGGGACGCCCGCGTTCTTCGTTCATCCGGGTGAGGCCAGCCATGGCGACCTTGGCATGATCACGCCCGAGGATGTGATCATGGCGTTATCGTGGTCGGGCGAGACCGTCGAACTAGGCAATCTCATCGAGTATTCGCGACGCTTCCGCATTAGCCTCCTGGCAATCACGGCGAACGCCTCGAGCGCACTCGCTAAAGCAGCAGACATTGTCCTCCTGCTGCCTTCGGCCCGGGAGGCCTGTCCGCACAATCTGGCCCCGACCACGTCCTCGCTGATGCAGCTGGCGCTGGGTGACGCGCTGGCGATTGCGTGCCTCGAATCGCGTGGTTTCAGCGCGATTGACTATGGTGTGTTTCATCCGGGCGGACGGTTGGGCGCAATCTTGCGATTCGTGCGCGACATCATGCATACCGGGGCGGACGTGCCGCTGGTTCAGCTAGGCACCACCATGGCCAGCGCGTTCGTTGAGATGTCGGCGAAGAACTTCGGCTGCGTCGGCGTCGTCGATGACCATGGTCGGCTGGTCGGCATGATTACCGACGGCGACCTGCGGCGTCATATGCGGCCCGACCTACTGAAGGCCCACGTCGAGGACGTGATGACGCGGCATCCCAAGACGGTGCGCGCCGACCAGCTCGCCAGCGAAGTCCTCGAATTTCTCAACTCTTCGAAAATTACTGCCGCCATCGTAGTCGAAGACGACAAGCCGATAGGTCTCATTCGACTCCACGATCTGTTGCGGGCCGGCGTCGCCTGACGGCGAACCTCAAGCCTCGGCACGGTCGACCACCAGGGTCACACCCTGGGTGCCTGCGACCCGCACGCGGCTGCCGGCTGGACAATCGGGTCCGGTAACCCGCCAGACCGTATCGTCGATCCGGACCGAACCCATCCCATCGATGATGGGTTTGTCGAGAGTGAACACCCGACCGATCAGGGCCTCCATCCGGCGATTGAGGAAGGGCTGGTCGGTCTCGGGGTCTTCGTGGTGCGCGAAATACCGCCACACCACCAGCGAGAGGATCGCCAGCACCGCAAAGGCGACCAGCTGCGCCTGCCATGACCAGTCGATCAGCAACGAGATCAGACCCACCAGGATCGCCGACAATCCAAGCCACAGAATGAACGTGCCGGGCGCCAGGATCTCAATGGCGAGCAGCAAGACCCCCAGGATAAACCAGTTCCATGAGCCGAGCGCTTCGATCAAATCCAGTATTCCGCGTTTCTGTCCAAGCGCGTCGACGAACTCGATCATGGCGTTTGAACTCCCTCAGTCCTTGTCCACGGAGGTCGGCACCGGCGGAGGCGGGCCGTCCGGACGCAGGGGTCCGTTTGGTCTGCCCCCGTTGGTCCCAAAGGTCTCCTTGGCGATCTCGGCGATGCCGGCGAGAGAACCTAGCACGCCGGTGGCCTCGATCGGCAGCAGCAGGACCTTCTGATTGGGCGCTTTCGCGAGCTGAGCGAAGGCCTGCAGATATTTTTCGGCAACAAAATAATTGAGCGCCGCCACGTCCCCCCGCGCGACTGCCGCGCTGACCATCTCGGTGGCGCGGGCTTCGGCCTGCGCCAGCCGCTCGCGGGCCTCGGCATCGCGGAA
>Ga0187783_10001505_pt1 | contig 17244 bp, 13 predicted proteins | sample 1015_SJ02_MP02_2_FD_132471 | JGI IMG/M metagenome (GOLD analysis project Ga0187783, IMG submission 132471) | Tropical peat soil microbial communities from peatlands in Department of Meta, Colombia - 1015_SJ02_MP02_20_MG | ecosystem: Environmental > Terrestrial > Soil > Wetlands > Peat | place...
CCATGCCGACCACAATGGAGCCGTCAACATAATGGCTCGGAGCGAGCCATCATTCGATAACATCAGTGCAGTAAGGCTGGCGTAGAGTGAGAATCCTCGCCCTTTAGGGCGGGGAGGTTCAAAGGAGATTCACAACTAATCCGTCGTCGCTGGGTTCCTATGGTAGGAAGCATTCATTCGCCTGCAAGCTTTCGAAGTAAGTACTGGAAGTGCGCGTTGTTGCACGCGGCCAAGCGCACCACCGCGGACGCGAAGAAATCAGTGCCTATACGCAAGAACAAATCACACCTCTTGCCAATCATTGTTGCCTTCGTCGGCCTCGCCGTCGCCCAAGATGGCCCGACGCTGAAGCGGCCCGACCCTGCCGCCGGGGCCTCCGACTCCGCCGCCACGATTTCCGTCAAGGTCAAAGTCGTCAATGTCCTCGCCACCGTGCGGGACAAGAGCGGCAAAATCGTCAACGATCTTAACAAAGACGACTTCACCCTCAGCGAAGATGGCCGTTCGCAGTCCATCCATTACTTCACCCGTGAGACTGATCTTCCTTTGACGCTAGGCCTTCTCGTCGACACCAGCATGAGCCAGCGCCGCGTCCTCGATCAGGAACGTAGCGCGAGCCACAGCTTTCTTGATCAGATGGTCCGCGAGGATCGCGACAAGGCTTTCATCATTCATTTCGATCGTGAGGTCGAGTTGTTGCAGGATCTGACCCCTTCGCACCAGAAGCTGGAACAGGCTTTGGGGCTCCTGCAGACTCCGCAGTACACTCCGACCGGCGGAGGTGGGGGCGGCAGCAGTGGTGGTGGTGGAGGTGGAAACTGGCCTGGCGGCGGCTCCGGCCGCCACGGCGGTCATCACGGCGGTGGCACCATGCTCTACGACGCCGTCTATCTCGCCTCGAACGAGCTGATGCAGAAGCAGGAAGGCCGCAAGGCGCTCGTCCTTCTCACCGACGGTGTTGACACGGGCAGCAAAGAGAGTCTTGACTCGGCCATCGAGTCCGCCCAGCGCGCTAACACGGTCGTCTATTCGATCCTCTTTAAGGATGACGAGGCTTATGGACACAGTGGCGGCGGCTTCGGTTTCCCGGGTGGCGGGTGGCCTGGGGGCGGGCATGGCGGCCATCAGCGATATCCCGAGCAGCGTCCTGACGGGAAGAAGGTCCTCGAGCGCGTCTCCACAGAAACCGGCGGACGCATGTTCGAAGTTTCAAAAAAACAACCCATCGACCAGATCTACTCCCAGATCGCCAGCGAACTGCGCAATCAGTACAACCTCGGGTACACCCCCGATAGGGCGGGCACGAATGACTCCAGCTATCACAAGATCCAGGTCGCGGCAAAGCGGAAGGACCTGATCGTCCAGGCGCGGGAGGGATACTACAGCGACAGCGACAAATGACATTCGCCCTTTCCGCAGGGAAGGGATACGGCTGGCTCAGCGCATCTGCCGGTCCGCATAACCCAACCTGCCCCCGTCCGGGCGGTGGCCTTTAGCAGCTAGAATGATTCTGCCGACAAGCGCCTCGTGCGCCTCGCTTGCGCACTTTCCACGGGATCAAAATCGCAGGCGCCACGAAGATTTCTCCCTGAGAACATACCGGTCCAGGCAGCCTGGCGGCGGTTCCGTCTCTCTAAACCACCCAGTTCCGGGCTGGGCAGAGAGTGCCAACCGCAGATTCTAGTGCGAGGCGACATGCACCGGTGTCGCCCCCCCCGCCGTGATCGACCGCTTCCTTCGGGGCTGAGTTACCACGCGCATGAGATTCTTGCCCAGGATTGCCGAGGCCGAGACGACTCCACCGAAGAGAGCTCCGGTCACCCCAAGCGAGGTCACGTCCTGACCGGTGAGGAAAAGATTTTGAATGGAAGTGTGGGGCGTCAGCCCGCGGGTGCGAAAGCGGTCCGGCGTGGCCGCCAACCCGTACGCTTCGCCGCGTTCGTAGTTCATGAAGTGTTGCGCGGTCAGCGGGGTCGAAAGCTCCGCATAGTCGATCTTTCCTCGGACCGCCGGAACATGCTTTTCGAGTTCACTCTCGAGACGAGCGGCAAGCTCTCGTTTCAATTCGTCGTACTCAGCGCCCCGCCTCTTCCAGCGCGTAAGTTCCCACCGTCGAAACCAGTCATAGGATGCCAGTGTGACCACTTCGATGGTGGCGCGCCCGGGATATCGCGCGCTAAAGTCTGGATCCTTGGCCGAGGGGAAGGAGATGAATAACACAGGAAATTCCGCGGATGGATTCTCCAAGAAATGCTTGACGTTGCGGTCGTGGTCGAACGACGGGTGGATCCAAAGGTTCGTGCCGCTCAGGCCCAACTCAGCCGCACTCTGCTTCACGCCGACGTACAGAGTCAGATACGCCATGGATGCCGGAATGTGCCGCAAGGCTTCCGAGATCGGCTGCGAATCGCGCACCAGACGATGGAAGGTAGTTCGCAACCCGGCATCGCTAATGAGCAACGGTGCATAGAGCGTCCGCCCGTCTGCCATACGCACGCCTACAGCTTTTCGATTCTCGACGAGAATCTCCACCACCTCGGCGCTCACCGCGATCTGGCCACCCGCTCGCTCAATGGCAGGCGCAATGGTTTCGGCAATCCGCGAAGCGCCGCCCACCGGATAGCTCGCGCCATCAAAGTAATGGGCGGCGATGATGGCATGGGCACCGAAGCTGCTCTCCGCCGGGGGTAGTCCGTAATCAGCCCACTGCGCCGTGAGCACTCCGATTAACTCCTGGTTGCGGGTGAATTCCCGTAGAACCTCGAGAGTTGTGCGGTCCGCCCAACCTAAGAACCACGAGCGCATCATTCCTCCCACCATCCAGGAAACGGCCCGGGGAATGGCTTTCTCCGCAAAATATGGGCCGCTCGCCCGGCGGGCCGACGTCACGGCTTTGAAATAACGATCGATGGCCGGCTCTTCTTGCGGGAAGTAGCCGACCAAGCGGTCCCGCAGCCTGCCTTTGCCGGTGGGGAAGTCGAATGTACTGCCGGCGATCATGGTCCGGTCGTAGACGTCCGGCAGCGGTTGCCACTGTAATTGCTGATCGCTCAAATAATCGAAGGCGGCTCGCACCGGCGACCGCGGGTCTTCACACTCGCCGATATAGTGAAGACCGACATCCCATGCGTACCCGGGACGGTCGAAGCTATGGGTATACCCTCCGGCCGTGTAGTGCCGCTCGAGCACCAGGACCTTCTTTCCTGCTTCCTTCGCCAGCAGGGCAGCCGCGGTCAATCCCCCGATTCCCGAGCCGATCACCAGGGCGTCCCAGCCTTCTTCCTTCAGTTGCTTGTAGGCGAGCATGGCCTACCTCCCAAGAGGGTCACGATAACCTGTATAGACTCTATTCTTTAATGTTGTCAGTGTCAACATAGTCTGCTATAAGACTAAAGGTGCGGCGAAAATCCTCTTACCATCACGAGAACCTGAAGGAACACTTGCTCAACGCCGCGGTTCGCCTGATCGCTGAGGTGGGCACGGAAGCCTTCACCTTACGAGAGGTGGCACGTCGCGCTGGTGTTTCGCACAACGCGCCCTACCGCCACTTTGAAGACAAGCATGATCTGCTGTCTGCCGTCGCAGCGCAGGGCTTTGAGCGGTTAACCGCCTCCATGCGCCGAGCTATGGCGCAAGCCCGTAATGCCGAAGATCGCCTCCGGCTGTGCGGTCGTGGTTATGTGCAGTTTGGGTTGCGCTGGCCCCAACACCTGCGCGTGATGTTCGATTTGAGCGAAGCGGAGAAGATCAGTCCCGAATGCAAACGGGCGGGTGACCGCGCCTTTCAGACGTTGCTCGATTGCGTCGTCGGGTTGCAGGCGGAAGGGGGCCTGCCGCCAGGAAACCCTCGCACCTTCGCGATCATTGCCTGGTCGTCCGTGCACGGTTTCGCAAAACTCGCGATCGCCGGACGCTTGCCTTTCCCTCAATCGCAGGCGCTCGACTTCCTGAATCTGATGGCAGTGGTCCTGAAGGAAGGCATGCTTCGGCTCCCGGGCGGCTCTCGTGCGCCGCGCTGAAGGTGGCCGATCAGAGAAGCAGTGGTAACTCGGTGCTCCAGAATCTACCGTATGCCTCGGAATGCGCCCATGCAGGCTCATTCGCCAACTTTGGTGAAGTGTGTTCGCACCAGCTGGGTTTGTGGGTAAGTGATTGATTCAGAAATGTGATCGACGGTTGTCGGGCGGTGAGTTCTAGTCTCCGATCAGGACATCGCCGAGGGAACTGGTGGGCCGGTGACACCCTGGGGATTACCACCTAGCATGCCAATCTCCAATCCCCACACGCTGGCGCTGGCACTAACGTGTTAGCGCGGTGACAACGGCAAAAGCCATAATAGCTAAGGCCAAACCGAGCCGGTAAACGCATGGACTGGTAAACGCAGTGCGCGGCGATGACAGTTTGGCCAAATTTTTTTGTTCGCTTCGTGAGCATGGAGTCGCCAGCTGGGACTGGCACTTGGATCGATCCAGATCGATGCCATCGCCGGGTGCCAGGCAACCTGTTTTTGCATCCAAGAATCGCTCCCGCCTCGAACCAGGCTGGCTTCAAGGCGACCAAAATCGAGTCACAGAGATTTCGGGTCTTACCCTCGGCTGCCCACCGCTATCGCTGACGAGCGCGTGCCCTGCGGTAGTCGTCTGCATTGGTTCGATAACATGCGAGCGTACTCTGACGCTGCTGCGAAGACTTGGCACTCAGTTGAAGTCGAGCGGCCTGGGGCCAGCCTCTGGTATTTGCCGGGGTTACCATTTGCCGGAGAGGCTCGTCACAACTCGGATCTCGCGTGGCCCGCAGGTTATCAATGGTTGGGTAATTCGGACCAAGGTCGGAAAGCCGCGGCTGGTAAGGGAGAAAATCGTAGACCAGCTTGATGAGCCGGGATTGGTGCCGGGTGAGCCGCTCTTCGGCGATGAAGACCTCGAAGTTCGAAAAATACGAAGAGCCGGGGAGAACCAAGGCAGGCCCGATAAAATTCACGTTGAGCTCGCTTGCATTCGAGACCACGTTCGGGTCTACCGAAGTTTCCTCCTCGCTGTTTGTGATCTCCCCCGGCAACAATCCACCCGGGAGACCGCTCGCCAGCATAGGCTGTCCTCCGCTCTTCGTGCTAGCCGCGTTTGGGGCCGCCATCGGAGGCGCGATTGGGGTGGCAGAGGGACGGAGTGAACTCATGCTCCGACCGCCGGGCTGCCCCAGACTCTGGATCGAAGGCGCAGGTGGTACGGCGGAGGTGGCGAGGCCGCCTCCATTGCCCCGAGCGTAGCTGCTTCCACCCTGAAGCTGGGGGGCAGGCGGCACGACTGCGGCGCCAGTGTCGGCCAAGGAAGTCCCGCCCCGGGCGCCGGGATGCCCCACAGTCTCGATGGAAGGCGGAGGTGGCACGGCGGCGGCACTGGCGAGGCCGCCTCCATTGCCCCGAGCGTAACCGCTTCCACTCTGAATCTGGGGAGCAGGCGGCACGACTGCTGCGCCCGTGTCGGCCAAGGAAGTCCCGCTCCGGGCGCCAGGATGCCCCAGAGTCTCGATCGAAGGCGGAGGTGGCACGGCGGCGGCACTGGCGAGGCCGCCAGCATTGCGCCGCGTGTAGCTGTTTCCACTTTGAAGCTGGGGCGCAGGCGGCACGACTTCGGCGCCGGTGGCGAGTGACGAACTCGGGTTCTGGCCGCCCGAATGCCCAAGACCGCCAACCGGGGGTGGAGGAGGCACGATTACGGATCGAACCTGGGGAAGGGTTGTCAGATAGCTGGTGAGGCGCTGAAGCCAGGGCGCAGGCGGCACAACTTGCGTACCGGCAGCTGGCATTGAACTCACGCGTTGCCGAGAATTTCCCACCCCCCGAACCGACGGCGGAGGTGGCACGACTGAGGTTGCCGTCCGGTCCTGAGTCGCCTGTGCCCGTATCGAAAGCGAGCTTAGAGGAGGCAGGGCTACGTCGGGCGCCGGCCTGACAATCTCCAAGTGGCCGAGGCTGATCTCGGCCGTCTGACGAATGGAAGGATGGACAGAAGGCGCCGGTTCAACGACTGCGGGTGTCGCCAGCGCGAGGTCTTTGGTTCGCGACACACCCGAGACGTCCGGCGGCGGCGCAACCACGCCAACGGTCGGGCCCGGGGTACGCCGCAGATTTCCGGTCGTCGCCGAAAATGGCACGGCGGGCACGGTCGCATCCGAGGCGGCGATAATTGTGAGCAGTCGCAAGTCGTGTTTTAGTTCGATCTTGGGCGGTGTGATCGACGCCTCGGTCGGCCGCGGCGAGTCCCGCCGCACGGAGATGACCGGCTGGCGGTCGACTGCGGAGCGTGGCGCCTGCCGAGACGATAGCCCACCTTCCCTGCTCCCATGGCGCAAGTACTTCCGCGGTAAGTGGTAAATAATGTCCGAGCGATTCAAGGCTAGCAGGCTGTGGCGCAACATGGGCCGCTGCGATAGTCCTAATTCAACCAGCGCCAAGGCGGCGACCATCATGACGTGCAACAGCATCGATTGACCAAATCGATCCCAAGGTACTTGCGAAGGCACCAAAACATCCGGCCAAAAGGTTGCTGGACGCGAAGTCAGGTTGAGGGGTGCGGCCTGAGGGGGGAACAGAAGGTCAATCAGGTTGCCGTAGAAAACGCAGTGGGCCGGTTCCAGTTGGAGCAGCAGTTTCGGCGCTCTGGAAAGGATAGGCACAGGCGTCTGAGGATCGGGAGTTCGGGCCGGCGTGGTCTTTGAGGAAGACGGGGCCAGGAATACAGTTTCCGCCAGATGCTCAACGATCGCGGCATCGCTATCCTGAAAGGCGAATCGCTGGGCAGAGTAAACTTCCAAAAGACCAACGACCTCGCCCCCCAAGCGGATGGGTGCTGCCAGCATCGAGTGGATATTCAATCGGCGGCAGCTTGCGGCATCAACCCGGGGGTCGGTGTCCACATTGTCGCAGCGCAGAACCGAGCCGGCACGGACACATTCTCCCGAAAAACCAGTGCTGATATCCACCCGAGAGCCGAGCGTAGGGGCGTTTCCCACACTGGCGCGGCAAATCATCGATCCCTTATGGGCGAGTGCGATGGCGGCGCCACTGCTGCGGGTCAGCATCCGGGCGCGCTGGCTGACCAATTGTAGCATGGCAGTCGGATCTCCACCGTCGGCTTGCCACACAGGTTGCATGGGCGCTGGCGTCTCCTAGCTCGACAAACCCTTCATAGGACGCGGCTTGGCCTCTTTGCCTAGCCGGTTGAGGCGGAGTCTACCGGCTCCAGCCCGAAGCCGATCACAGGAGAGGTTGGTTTTGCCCTCTCTCCCGGAGAATGATCGGGCTTCCGATATTTGGCTTGATGGTAGCTTGATCAGCGGAGGCGGTTGAAGCCGGAAGGCCCAAGGCGATGTAACGAAAGTAATACGCAAGGAGGGTTACGGAGGCGGTCTCCCAGTCTTGATCGCGTGTCATCGGCAGACAGGTTCGGCAACTCATCGCCAGCCTGCGCCCGCTGCCGATGGATGAGTTGCGGGAAGCCATGAGGCACTTCCGAGGAGGGTTCCGAGAGGAAGTAACGTTCGTGGCTGGAAGCCTCGATGACCTCTCGATGGTCGGTGCTGGTGAGAATCAGGAGGGGTCGGTTCTCGCGCGAACCGAGGCTTTGCGCGTTCCGTCTGGCCACGACTATAATTCATCCCATCCGGTCGTGAGCTTAGGCGAACGGAAGGTCCGGACTGCCATCAGTCCCAGTCGAGGAAGAGAAGAGGAGCAATCCCGATGTCCGCACCCAGCCGGCGCCCGGAGATCCGGCGTCGCCGTACGCGCAAGGAAAAGGCTGATAAGTTACGCAAGCGGTACGCCGTAGCATCGTCGGAAACCGACCGCAAGCGTCTGGCAGAAAAGCTTCGGCGCCTGGGCCTGGCGTCGCCTGGAATTCCGCTGCTGAAGAATGCCTGAAGCGGTGCCCGGCAAATTCTTTGGCCGGGCTTCCCGACTGCGGAGGGCCCTGCGGATCCCCGAGGCGGAACTTCAGGCCACGCTGTGAATTCCGGCTCGAACCTGAACCCCGGTTGCAACCTCCTCGTACACTTCCAGAATGCGTTGCGCCGAGGCATCCCAAGAAAACTTCTTGACCTGCTCGTATCCGCGTTGGCGAATCTTGTCGCGTACCGACTGATCGAGCAGCACCCGGTGCAGCGCCCGCATAATCTCAAAGACGTTTTCCGGGTTCACCAGCACGGCCGCGTTGCCGACTACTTCCGGAAGGGAAGAGATATTCGAGGTCACGACCGGCGTGCCCAGAGCCATGGCTTCGAGCGGGGGCAGCCCAAACCCCTCATAGAGCGAGGGAAACACGAAGACTTTGGCGGCGTTGTAAAACAATCGTAGCATCTCAATCGGGACGAATCCCATGAAGCGGACGTCGTTCTGGACACCACTGCGGATGACCGTGCGGCGAAGATCCGGATGCTTCGACAATTCGTCACCGATGATGATCAGCTTGAGGTCGGCATACTGGGGCGGGGACCGCTTTTCCAGTTGCGCCTTGAGGGCGGAGAAGGCTTCGATGATCCGCACCAGGTTTTTGTGCGGGCTGATGCGGCCGGCGTAGAGCAGAAAGGGATAACTTACCAAGTAACGTTCTGCCAGGATTTGGCGATCGGCCTCGGTGGCCTGGCCGCGGAGGAAACGCTCGTCGATGGCGTTGTAAACCACCTCGATGCGCTGGCTGGGAATGGCAAACAACTTCTCGATCTCACTCTTGGTGAACTTGGAAACCGCCAAAATGCGCTTCGCCCCTCGCAGGACATGACGGGTGAAATGGAAGTGCAACAAACGCTTCACACTCGATCCCTCCCCCGCCCCATACATGTGCTCGAGCACGTCGTGTACGGTCATGACATAGGGGCACGGCAGATTGCGCGGGATGGAGAAAAGGTGGGGGATGTGCGTAATGTCGCAATTCCATCGCTTGATCACAGCGCGGCAATCCAGGTAGCCCTTGGGCGTCCTCTCCGTTCCGACCAGAGGAACGCATTGGAAGTTCGCGGGCAGGGGGCCAATCTCGGCTGCCTCCTGCGGTGATCCGAGCAGCAAGTACTGATTGTCGTGGTCGGCCCGGGCGAGCGCACGCACCACATTTCGGGTATACGTGCCCACGCCAAACTCGGTGATGCGACGAATATCAATCGCGACTTTCACGGAATCATGGAAGCCACGGGGCAGAGCCCGCCGGGCGGCCAGAAACGCCCGCGCACCCTACCCCCTCTCTCCGGGCTAGGCCCTAGCTTCGGCTGGTACCTTGGCCCTACGTTCCGGGTAGAGCGGAAATGCCTCGGCCAGAGCCATAATCGCGCTGCGGATCTTGGCCAGAATAGCATTGTCGGTTCGCTGGTGGAGAGCTTCAGAGATCCAGCGACCAATCTGCCTCATGTCTGTCTCCTTCATTCCCCGTGTGGTCAGGGCGGGGGTGCCGATGCGGATGCCGCTTGGCTTCAGGGGGGGATTGGTGTCGAACGGAATGGCGTTCTTGTTGACCGTGATTCCAGCCAGATCGAGCGCCCGCTCCGCCTCGCTGCCCAGCATGCCTTGGGAGAATACGTCGACCAGCATCAGGTGGGTGTCGGTCCCTCCCGAGATCAGACGAAAGCCCTCGGCGGCCAACGTCTCGGCCAGCACTTTCGCATTGGCCACAACTTGCCGTGCATAGTCGCGAAAATTGGGCTGCAAGGCCTCCTCGAAGCAGACGGCCTTGGCGGCAATGACGTGTACCAGAGGTCCTCCTTGCAGACCGGGGAACACTACCTTGTCAATGGCGGCGGCGTGCTCTTGTTTCGATAGAATCATTCCCGCCCGCGGACCGCGCAGCGTCTTATGGGTCGTCGAAGTCACGATTTGAGCGTGGGGCAGCGGGGAAGGGTGGACGCCACCGGCCACGAGTCCTGCGAAGTGCGCCATGTCAACCAAGTAGAGGGCCCCGACCCGATCGGCAATCCGTCGCATGCGGCCAAAATCGATGATGCGCGGATAGGCGCTGCCGCCCCCGATGATGAGCTTGGGCCGCTCCTTCTCGGCGAGCTTTTCGAGATCGTCATAATCAATGGTTTCGGTCTCCTTGGTCACACCGTAAGGCACGACGTGGTACGTCTTGCCGGAAAAGTTCAGGTGATGACCGTGGGTGAGGTGTCCGCCGTGGGCCAGGTTGAGACCAAGGATTGTGTCCCCCGGCTGCAGGACCGCGGCATAGGCTGCCATGTTGGCTTGGGAGCCGGAGTGGGGCTGCACGTTAGCGTGCTCGGCTGCAAAAAGCTTTTTGGCGCGTTCACGCGCCAGATTCTCCACCACGTCGGCGAACTCACAGCCACCGTAGTACCTCTTGCCGGGGTAGCCTTCGGCATACTTGTTGGTGAACACAGATCCCATGGCCTCGAGCACGGCCTCACTCACGAAGTTTTCTGAGGCAATCAATTCCAGGCCTTCGTGCTGGCGCTGGGTCTCGTTTGCAATCGCGCCGGCGATTTCCGGATCGACCTGCTCGAGCGGACGGGAGCTGCGGTTTTCTGTCGTCATCCTTCTCTCCCTGCGACTTGCCGAAAAACTAGCGTCGGCCGGCCCACCCGGCGTGGGTCAGGCCTGACCGCGCTCATAAACATCGGCATCGTAGCGTTCCATGTAGGTTTCTGGCCACTTGGGGGAAGTGAAACCGAATTGCGCGTACAACCCATGAGCATCGCCAGTAACCAGGCTCCAGCGCCGCAGCCGCTGCAGACGCGGATGATCGAGGATGGATTCGATCATCCATTTTCCCAGGCCCCGGCCACGAAAGGACGGGAGCACGAAGACGTCGGCAAGGTAAGCATAGGTGGCGAAGTCGGAAATCACCCGCGCAAACGCCACTTGCTGGCCACAGCGATAAATACCGACGCACCATGAATTGGCCAGCGATCGAGCGACGGTCTCCCGTGGGATGCCTTTCGCCCAATACGATTCGCGCAAGAAGCCGTGAATGACCGCCAAGTCGAGGCGCCGGGGATCGGTACTGAGCAGGAAGTCATCCCTGCGAAGTTCCATCACAGGCTCGGATCGGCGGTCCGGGGTCATAAGAACAGGAGCGTAATTCATTCTAACCAAGCCGCGAGCGGTTTGGCAGTGGGGAGCTGCCACCACGGAACGACCCCTGAGCCTAGCTGTCAAATGCGGTACGCATGAACGAGGCGATTTGCCAGCCGTCGATGTACTTAAACGGGGTCTCGCCGGTCGTGTAATGGCCGCAAGGCAGAGCCACGACCCGGTGCTCGAGACGGTGGCGGGCAAACTGCTCGACCACGGCACGGGAAAATTCGGGCAGGAAGGTCATATCGTATTTGGCGTAGATGAGGAGAGACCGCCGCGGCCAGCGTGCGAATTGCTCGAAGTACGACATAGGACTGATGGCACTCCAGAGATGGCGCAGACGCTCCAGATCGATCTCCGATTCCAACCCTTGACGAATGTGGCGGGTGGACTGTCCGTACCAAACCACGTCCGCGAAGTAGGTGGAGATATGATTGAAGGCAACCACGCGGATGCGGGGGTCGTGGGCGGCGGCGAGAAAAGCGTAGCAGGAGCCCAGGCTGGTGCCCACAACTCCTAGCCTGCGATATCCCTGCGACTCCAGCCAATCCAGGCAGCAGCGGAGATCGAGAACTCCCTGACGGCAGGCGTCGAGGGTGCGGGTGATATTGGCGGAGACGGCATAGTCGGCGCGCTCGATCTCGCCCGGCATGCGAATCTCGTGGTAGGGCAGGCTGAGGCGCAACACCGATATCCCCAGAAGATTCAGGGCCGAGCACAGGCTGGTATAGGCGAGCGCGTCAGAATTCCAGTGCGGCAGCACGACCAGCGCGCGTTTGCCGCGGGCGGGAAACCAGCGAGCGCTGACCAAATTGTTCTCCGCAAAGGGCGTGCGCACGGGCGAGGTGAAGCGCAGGAAATCGCCGTAGGTGCCGCGAACTTTCTCTTCTAAGCGGGGATCGGGCACCGCCCGGGTGCTGAAGACGCGGATTTCGCGGCGCTCCAGGCGGAAATCGGTGGGTTTTCGGTAGCTATAGAACTGGTCGCTGGCGGAAAGAATTCGGCGATTGTATTCGCGCAGGAAGCCTTCGCAGTCCGGGGGCCGGTAGCCGGGAGCGAAGCCGTTACGACAGGGCCAGTTCTGCGCCCATTCCAAGCCCCACTCGAGGGGACGGATGACACGATTGCTGTCCACGGAAGTGAGCCTGGTTTCCCAATCGTACATCCATCGCGCATAGCGGGAAGCCATGACCATCCCTAACCATACAACAGACTCGTCGAAGATGACTAGGATTGGGTGAGCGGTGGTGGCTCCTAAGCGACATACTTCCTCGGCACCCGCTTCGAGATTCCGCAGAGAATCTCATACACTATGGTGTTGGCCAACACCGCATGCTCATGGGCATCCACGCTGAGTCCGTCGGAGGCACCGAGCAATACGGCTTCATCGCCGACGGCAATGCCGCGAAGGCCGGTGACGTCGACCAAGGTTAGATCCATGGAGATGCGCCCTACGATGGGCGCGTAATGTTCGCGAACGATCACGCGACCGCGGGAGGAGAGAGCCCGATCGAGTCCATCCGCGTATCCAACGGGCAGCACCGCGATGCGGGACGGAGCCTTGGTAACGTAGATTCCTCCATAGCCGAGGGCTTGGTTGCGAGGCACGTCGCGCAGGGAGAGGATGCGAGTTTTCCACGATAACACCGGATGAACCCCGAGCCGCAGTCCGCTGCCGCTCACCTCCCGTCCGGCGCGCTCGAAGGGCAGATAATAGCCATAGAGCGCGATTCCCGGCCGCACCATCGTGTGCCATGATTCGCGGTGCGAAATGACCGCCGCCGTGTTGGCCGTGTGCAGGATGGGAGGATCGAATCCTTCCTGCTTCAGGGAACGGCATACTTCGTGAAAGCCACTTAACTGGTCCGGCACCGAGGGAGCATCGAGAACCTCCGAGGAGGCAAAATGGGTGGACAGACCCTCTAGCACGAGGTGGGGAGAAGACCGTAGCGCCGAACAGATGCGCGGCAACTGCTGCGGCGCGACTCCGAGCCGCCCCATGCCCGTGTCCACCTTCAAGTGAACCGGGTGCCGAACCCCCAGTGCGAGTGCGGCCTTGTCGAGCCATGCGATTTGCTCGGGTTCCCAAACCGTCGGCGTGAGCTTCAAGCGGACAATCTCCTCCTCCTCGCCCCGCCAAAAACCGGTCAGGAGCAGAATATTCCCGCCGATGCCAGCTTCTCGCAGGGGGATGGCCTCATCGAGCGAGGTGACACCGAACCAACGGGCACCTTCCTCCTGGAGAGCGCGGGAACACTCCACCGCGCCGTGTCCGTAGGCGTCGGCCTTCACCATGGCGCAGATCGTTACTTGATGGCCGACGTGCCGCGCGAGCAGGCGGAAGTTGTGCCGCAGGGCGGTTAAGGACACCTCCGCCCAAGTGGGCCGCGTCGCCACGCGCTCGCAAAGTTCGCTGGTAGCCACTGAGGGGATTATAGCGAGCGCGCAGAAGCACCCTCAGGTTACCGGCGTGCCATTCGCGAGGCGCTGCTCATAGCCCTCCCCGGTCTGCGGCCGAACTCTATTGAGCCGAAAGCCTGAACTCGACCTTAATGTAGGTCTCCACTTCGACCGGTTGTTCGTTCAGGTAGTAGGGGCGATAGCGCCACTGTTGGACGGCTCGGACCGCAGCCGCAACGAGCAGGGGATGGCCGGCGAGAACCTGCAGATTTTCGATCTTGCCCTCGCGATCGATGACGGCACGCAACAGGACGGCTCCTTCGCACCGAGCCTGCTTGGCGAGCGGCGGATATTCCGGCAGTACCTGGTGAATGAGACGGCCCTCCATGCTGTGAGAGATGCGAGGCGGGTGATTCGAGGGAGGCGGGTTCAGAGGGGCCAGGTACGCGCCCGAGCCCGTGCCGAGGCCTTCCGAGAGCAGATTGCCCAGGCCTTTCGAACCCGGGTCACCTTCCGTTCCATAGCCGCCGCCGAACAACTCCGCGGGCGGTGCCACATCGGTTGGGTTGAAATTCGGCAGTTCGGAGGGAACCTGGCGCGGAGTGAGCGCGCTGTGGCCGATGGTCCTGACGACAAGGCCCTGCGGATGCGCGGGCGCGGGGCCAGCTCTTCCGGCGAGGGCTGCGAGAACGGGAAGGGACTCGATCGGTCGCAGCCGCGGTGCGGCCTGGGGATCTAGCAGAGGCAACAACCAGAGTCCGGCGGCGATTCCTATCTCGATGACAAAGGCAGCCAGGCTTGTCCAGCGGCGCCGCGAACGATTGTCCCAACCAAAGTCTCGAGCATCGGCCCACACGTTGTCCTCCGCGTCCTTGCTTTTTCTTTAGACACTGTGACGGTCCGGTTCGGGGCGGAGGGGGGAAGAGAAAGGCCGCGGAGGATTGCGGCCCTGCGGGAACCTTTGGTCACTCGGAGGTGTCGCGATTATTTGGGCGGGTTGGTGGACGGGTTGACAGGAGCAGGCTTGGCGGTTGGCCCCGGAATGGTTGGCTTTTGCGCAGCAGGCCTGGCTGGCGCCGGCACACCGGATTGGAGGTTGTAGGCATCCACAATCGCCTTGGTGATGTCGACCGAAGGCGCAGCCCACAGCACGGGTCCTTGCGGCCAAGGATTCGAAGTATCGACGATCAGGCCGAAGCCTTTGTCGCCTGCGTATTTCACGATCACGGGAGCCATCTTTTGCAGGATGCGCTGGGCGATTTCGTTCTGCTGAGATTGAGCATCGTCCCGCGCGTCCTGCACATTGCGCTCCAGACTTTTCTGCTTCTGCTCGATCTGCTTGACCAGGTTGTTGCGGGCATCATCGCTGAGCTTGTCCCCGGAAGTGTTGAGCTGCTTCTTCAGGCCCTCGACTTCGTCATTCTGGTTCTTCAGTTCGGTTTGCTTGGGTTCGAGCTTCTTGCTGAGGACGTCGAAATCGCGTTGTCCTTCATTGCAAGCGAAGATCGCCTGCTCGACGTTGATGGTGGCAATCTTGCTGCCGCCGACCGGATTGGCCTCGGGCGCCGTGGTGGAGTTGGTTGCACTCGGGGCGGCGGGCAAAGCTGGATCCGGGCTAGCGGTTTGGGCCAGAGTAGCCGCGGTGCAGGCAAACACGACGGCCAGAAGGAAGGGAAGGAACTTGATGTTCATGAGTTGGTTTTGGACTCCTTGGAACTGATTCTGGACTTGATTGGATCAATAATATTAAGCTCGGGCGGATCATTCGACGTCAACGATCAACTTGGAGGCAGACTCATCACACCCAGAGCCTCGGGCCACTGTCGCAAGCGTGCCACCATACCTCATCATGTTTGATTGTCAGGGTATGGATAGCCGTATTATAGGAAGATTGCCGCCTGAGCGTCAAACCGCTGCGGCAATGCCTCCGTCACTTTGCGGGTACTCCATGGCGCACCACCGGCGGCGAATCGGCTCTTAGGTCCCTGGCCGGAAGCATCGCCATCCGAGAGCAATTAGAACGTGGTGGCCACGGTGAAGCGGAATGTCTTGCGCGGTTCCCGCAGTTGATAGGGCGGGCTAAAGGCGTTCTTGGTCAGCTGGTAGGTGTAGTCCCCCGCTCCGCCGACCGGGAACATGCTGCGCGTAATCGGAACCGGCGCGTTCACGATCTGGTCCAGTCGCAACGGGTTGTAAGCCCAATAAATGCGGAAGGGAGCATTGATCACCGGCAGAAAGACCTGCAGCTCGAGTCCGGTCGACATGCGGGGGACCCAATTGGTGCCGCTGAAGGGTGTCAGATACTGCGAGAAAGTCTTCTTCACTCCCCCGGCGCAATTGAAGGCGATGTCGAGCGAAGGACAGCCAAACTCCGTGCTATTCAGCAAATTCAGCTCGGTGTCGGTAATCTTCAGCTGGGATGGCCGCAGGATGGGCTCGACCCCGAGGTCGGTGAATGGCGCCAAGGATACCGGCCCGGCGATCGTAATGCGGTATTCGGCGTTGCCGGTGAGGCTCAAATCGCCGCCCGGAAAGACAATCTGGTCGACTGGAATCGGAATGGTGTAACTGCCCTGCAGAGGATTGGCCGGATTCTTCGGCACCAGCGTCCCGTCTGGGTTGCGCAGGGGAGTCGAGTTCACCGTCGGCAGGAAGGAAACGGGAGAGATCGAGCGGATATCAAAACCGCGCAGATCGTTTTCCCCGCCATCATAGAAACGCTGGAACGGAGGTGGTACCAGCCCGCCGTACCCGCTGAGAAAAGAGCCGACAAAATGCAGCCCAATGGTGTTGCGCCGATTCTGTACGGGAAACCAATGGGTAAGCTGTACCACCGGCCGAACGGTCCGGACCGTGCCTCCTAAGCCGGCAATCTCGGCGCCAAAGAAAATGTTGCTGCCGCTGTGGGGAAACAGGGCCCGATCCAAGCTGTTCTTGGTGAAGCTGGGAGTGATTTTGCTGGTCACGATACCGGTAAGCGCGCTCGGACCGCTGATCCCGCTGAACTGCAGGAAATCAAAGAGGGTTTTCGAAGCCGTGGTCAGAGCCACGATCGAGGAAGAGTCCAGCTGGTAAGCGATGCCTAAGCGCTTGAAGGCGTGGCGGCGCAGGGGATAGGAGAGACTGGTGGTGAATCCCCGGCTCGATTGGGTGTAGTTCTGCAGATTCTCCTGCAAAGCGGAAGGTAAACTGATGGCCTGGCCGCTGAATAAGGCAGCTTCGCGGGCTTGATCATAGATGAACCTGGTTCCATAAATGGTGAACCCCCAGGACAATGGCCGGTCAAACAGATAAGGCTCGGTAAATCCGAACATGACGCTGCGTTCGAGGTTGCCGAGGTTTGCCTGAACGCTCAGGGTTTCCCCCTTGCCCAGGAAGTTGTTGGTAGCGTAGCTGACGCCGATAAAGGTTCCTGCCAGTCCGCTGACACCGCCGCTCAACCCGATGCTGTTTTTTCCCCTCTCCCTGACTTTGAGCAGAAGATCGACCGTGCCATTTTGCTCGTCGAGGTGGCGCTCGGTAACGCTGGGGTCGTCGGGCTTCAAGGCGTCGAAGAATCCCAGCTGGTTCAGGCGTTGCAGACTAAGCTCCCAAAGCCGCTGGTTGTAGACTTGACCCTCCTCGAGCAGGATTTCGCGGCGGATGACCTTGTCGCGCGTGGTGGTATTGCCCTCAAATTCGATGCGGCGGACATAGAACTGCTTGCCCTCATCGACATCGATGTCGATATAAATCAACTTCTTATCTTCATCGAAGCGAGTTTCGGGGAC
>Ga0187783_10001506_pt1 | contig 17243 bp, 15 predicted proteins | sample 1015_SJ02_MP02_2_FD_132471 | JGI IMG/M metagenome (GOLD analysis project Ga0187783, IMG submission 132471) | Tropical peat soil microbial communities from peatlands in Department of Meta, Colombia - 1015_SJ02_MP02_20_MG | ecosystem: Environmental > Terrestrial > Soil > Wetlands > Peat | place...
AATTTCTCGAACACGATCTTTCCATTAAACGCGATCACTCGCGGGCGCAAGTCCTCCAGTTTCTGTGCCAACAGCACCCGCCCCTCGGCGAATTCCTGCCGCTCGATCTCATCAATTCCGCGCGTAGGCCGTTTCACCAGATCCGTCATGCCGATGCCGAATTCGACCATCCGCCGATCATCTTCGTAGCCGATCGGCTCAGGAATCACGCCGGAGTCGTACAGGATGGGCCAAAAATGGTTGTTTCGGCCGGCATAATAGTGTCCCACGCGCGCCGAGCGGTCACCCGGATTCGCGCCGTCAAGGATCATCTTCATCCCTTTGCGCAGATAATCCGGCAGCGTCTTCATGGTGCCGGCTGGCTTCGCGGCAGGGTGACCTCCGGCGCGCACGGGGAGCTTCAGAGTTCTCTCCGGCTTCCCCTGGCACAGCCGAACTGCGCGCCCCCCTCCCAGTCGCCCGCTATCATAATACATTCCCGCCAGCGGGTCCCGGAAAGCTGTGCTACTCTTTCTCACTGGAAAATCCCCATGAATTCGCCGAAACTCGACCCGGTCCAGGCCCATACGTTGCCTTCGCAAGTCGTAAAGGCCGACGAGCCGATGCTGGTCGCTGCGGCGAAAGCAGGAGATCTTTCCGCCTTTGAGACCCTGGTAAGTCGCTACGAACGCAAGATCTTTCGCCTCACCCAGAACATCACGCAAAATCGCGAAGATGCGGAAGACGCCATGCAAGAGGCGTTTCTAAAGGCCTTCGAACACCTGGGCGAATTCGAAGGCAACTCCAGGTTCTATACCTGGCTCGTGCGGATCGCGGTCAATCAGGCATTGATGAAACTCCGCAGGCGGCGCCCCAATGTCGTGTCGCTCGACGACGAGATTGACACCGGCGAAGACATGATGCCCCGCGATGTCGAGGATTGGGGGCCTTCTCCGATCGAGCGATACGAGCAAACCGAGCTCTCGGGGATTCTTTCCCGGGTAATCAGCGAACTCGATCCACCCTTCCGAATCGTTTTCCAGTTACGCGACATCGAACAACTATCGACGGAAGAAACGGCCGAAGCGCTGGGGCTCTCTGTGCCCGCGGTCAAATCGCGGCTCTTAAGGGCTCGACTGAAATTGCGTCAAAGGCTGAATCCGTACTTCCATCGGGGGACAAATTCGTGAAGTGTAAAGACATCGTGAAGGAATTGGCGGATTATTTGGACGAAGCGCTGGATCCTTGTCTGCGCACGTCGATTGAAGAACACCTAGGTCAATGCAAGGACTGCCGCGTCGTGGTTGATACCACCAAGCAGACGATCGAAATTTTTTGCAACTCCGAGCCAGCCCCGCTTCCCTCGACAACCCGCCAGAGATTGCACGATGCACTGGTGAAGCGCCTGCGCCGTTCGCGGCCCGGCAGCACCCCTCAAGCCTGAGTCGCAGCGACTCCCTGCCACATCGGAACCTCACGCCCCATTCCCCGTTCGCGGGCGATTTCGTAAACTCTTCCTCCGACGACGATATCCTCGATTGCGAGTCCGTTGGATTTGAAAAGAGTGATCTGGTTCTCATTCGTACGGCCGGGCACTTTGCCGGCCACGATGTCTGCAAGTTCGCGCACCGTCGCCCATCGAGACAGATCTGTTCCGAAGGCCTGGATCAAATCTCCCGCCTCCATTTTCGACTGCTCAATCGAATCGGCAGCCACGACATCGCAGCGCTTCACCGCCTCGGCGTCCAGTTCCTGCTTTTCGGCAAAATTCGATCCGATTGCATTGAGGTGTATGCCCGGCTCAAGCCACCGCCCCTCTATGACGGGCCGGCTCGCCGTCGTCACCGTGATGACGATCTCGGAGCCCCGTACAACCTGTTCGGCCGACGTAACGGCCGCCACGGGCACGGCCAGCCGTGCCGTCATTTCCTGGGCGAACTCTTCCCGCCGTTTGACGTCGCGGCCAAAGACGCGTATCCATTCGAGTTTTCTTACCAGCGCCACCGCCTGGAGTTGCGTCTTCGCCTGCAGCCCTGTCCCGATGACTCCCACACGCGAAGCGTTCCCTCGAGCCATGACGCGCGTGGCGACGCCGCTGGCCGCGCCCGTCCGCATTTGCCCGAGATAGTCGGCCTCGATCAGCGCGCACATCTCGCCAGAGCGTGCGTCGAACAGCAACACCACAAAACGCACGCCATTCGGAGAGACCGTGTAGATCTTCAATCCCATATAGCCGCCGGCGGAATCGGAAGCCGCCATGTAATTCAGCAGCCCTTTGCTGACCATACGAAGTCTCCGCCGCGGGTGCAGGACCGCCGTGCCCTCCGCGAGCCGCCGAAACGACGCCTCGACCAGCTCCAGAGCCACGGGCATGGTTAGAATCGCATGCACGTCAGCTTCCGTCAGCAGCAGCGGCATGAGAATGACCCCCTTCTCGGCGGATCCGTGGTGCTGGCAAGAAAGTATCAGAAGTTCAGCCGGTAACGAAGAACTCGCTGTTGAGGGGCGTCCAGCACGAGCAGCTCTTTCTGCGGACTCACTGCCAGCGCGGGAGCCAACCTCTTCCCTGGTCCGAGCTCGCTTGCGAGATCGGTGTCGAGCACGGGCCGGCCGTCGGTTGAAAACACATGGAGCATGTGGCCGTCGGTGCCCATGGCAAAAACGTAGCCCCGCCCAACGGCGATGCGATCGCCCAGCTTTCGACTGGAGCCGTCTGAATCCGCGTTCAGAGCCGCGAAGAAACGTCCGTCGCTTGTGAAACGCACGATCCGATTGGCCTCTGGATCGGCCACATAGAGGAACCCGTCGAACCCGTTGGCGACAGCCTTGGGCCGGACCTTGGAACTCGGACCGTCGGCGGTCGGCATCCAAGCCCGAAGCAGGCTGAAGCGTGAGTTGTAGGTGAAGATTCGGTCCGCGTTCGGATCCAGGATGTGGACCGTCCCGTCGTCCTCGACCGCAACACCCAAGGTATCTTCAAGACTCGGGCGCGTTCTCAATCGGATCTCACGGTAGCGATCACCCGTTGGCAGAAAGACCGTTGCACTCGCTCGTTGAGAATCGGTCACGTAGATCGCGCCGCCGCTGTCGACAGTGATGGCTTGCGGGTGTTTCAAATCGTCTTCTTCAAACGCCAAAAGAGGTGTCCCGCGCCGATCGAACTTTTCAACGTAATGGCTTTCCGCGTTCACGATGTAGGCATCGCCCACAGAATCAGTTGCGATATCCACCGGCTCGCTCAACTGCCCAGGACCGTCGCCTTTCACGCCCCAGGCCCCAATAAAGGAAACCGACGCCGTCTTAGCCGCTTGCGACTGCGCCTCCATTCGAACGCTCGAGCACCCAGCCACGGAAACGGCGGCCGTCACAATTCCCAGCGCCAACCAACGCGGGGTCCGTGTCGGCCTTGATCGGACGAAAACGGACGTACGGCTCAGGTTATCCACGGGCATGTGCTCGCTTCCTGGGTGCAGACTCACCCTCACGTACGCGCCTTACCACGGTGCGCTCCATTCGATATTTGCGCTCCTCGACGGTTCCAGTGCTGAAATCCTCAAACGAAAACGTGACGTCACCACCCGGTGCGGACGGCTCGTTGAGCGTTATTGGTAACTTACCGCACACGTTGCTTTCTACATAGGCCGTTTCGTATCGTTGTTTCTGTTGGCCCCAGGTAAACACGCGCAACATGGTGAAATCGCAGGCCTGCCCTTCAGGACCTCGATTGCCGACCACAAGATACTGAGGCTTGGAGGCCGCCGATCGATCCACTACGCGATTCAGTTCGAACCAGGCCAAAATGTGCATCGCTGCGGCGCTCGCGTAGTCCGGCAGAGGTGCGGGCACCTCCAGATCGATGAACCGCCCCAAAATCCATCCGGCCACCGACGTCTGGTCGGCAAAGTGAGCTCGCACCAGCCACCAGTCTTCCTTCTTGGCCGGGGAGGCCTTCCCATCGGAAGAGGAGCCAGCAGGCGGAGTTTTCTCGTCACCCGCTGCACCTCCAGGTGCCGTCGGCACATCGACAACCCTGCGCTCGAACAGCTCGACCGGAACCCCCTTGCTCAGCTGGCGAATGCGCGGCGATTCGCGGCCGGCTTCCACATGCAAATTGCTGATCGCGTGGGTATGACCGCGTGCCTCCACGGGCGACTTCGCAGTCATGGCTTCAAGATCGTTGGCCCTCTGCCAGAGATCGGCCGAAAGTAAATCGGACTCACTAATCCAGCCCACTGAACCGCTCCCCGTTTTCACTTCGACCTGATCCTCAACCCGCCCCAGGACCTCGAGACGGTCTCCGTACTTCGCCGTTGCAACCGGCTCACGAACCTGCGCCGTCGTGCTCCACAGCGTCACCTCGCGATTGCCCGCATAGGCCACTTCTCGAGGGCTCGACGGACGACGGAACCGAACATAGAACGTCAGAGTGATGGCCAACACAACCATGAAGCCAATCAGAACCTTGCGCATCAGGCCGCGTCCCCGAAGCGGATTCCCATGGTGCGCGCCGCCTGCAGTAGCTCGTCCTGGGGATCCACCAGCCGGACCGGATCAATCGCTTCTGCCAGAGGCACCGACGTGATTTTGGCGGCGTGCAGCGCAATCATTCTCCCCCAGGCGTTTCGCTCGACCAGCTCGACCGCTCCGGCTCCAAAACGCGCGGCCAATGTACGGTCGAAAGGACTCGGGCTTCCCCCCCGCTGCAGGTGCCCAACGACACTCAGGCGCACTTCCTTGTCGATGCGTTGGCCAATTGCCTCCGCGAGCCTGTGGGCCGCCTCTCCCGGTTTCCCGGGAGCACCCCGCTCCGGCAGATGGGCGCCTTCCGCAATCACAATCACGGAAAACGTCCGGCCCAACCCTTCGCGTTCAGAAATCGCTTCGCACACGTTTTCCACTGTGAACCGAATCTCCGGGAGAAGGACCACATCGGCGCCGCCAGCGACTCCCGCATGCAACGCAATCCAGCCCGCGGCGCGCCCCATCATCTCCACAATCATCACGCGGTGATGGCTTTCCGCTGTGCTGTGCAGCCGGTCGACTGCTTCGGTCGCGATATGGAGCGCACTGTCAAAACCGAGCGTCACGTCGGTGCATTGCAGATCGTTGTCGATGGTTTTCGGTATCGCGACGATCTTCATCCCCATCCGTCGAAATCGCTCGGCGATGGCCAGCGTTCCATTGCCGCCGACGACAATCAACGCTTCGATTCCAAGCTTCTCCATTCCTTCCAAGCAGCGCCGGGAAAAGTCGCATTTCGTGATACGCCCATTGTCCAGAACGGGAAAGGCAAACGGGTCCTTTGAGTTCGTCGTTCCGAGGATGGTCCCACCCAGCGGCAGGATTCCGCGGGTGGACTCGAAGGTCAGCTCGCGGCATGTTTCCGGCCAGATCAGTCCCCCGAAGGCATCGCGAACGCCGATCACCTTCCATCCGTGCTGCCGCTTCCCCGCGTGCACGATGGCGCGAATGGCAGCGTTCAGGCCGGGGCAATCGCCACCCCCTGTGATCACACCAATCGTGCGCGGGCTGGCTGTCATCGTGGAATCTTCCGAGGCAAGCGACAATTTTACACCAACGCGCGAGCGCCCCTGCGCCAAGCGCTCACAAAGAATCACGCCCTGTGTTCCAAAAGATGCCAGCTTCGACCTTCTGCTACAATTCGGCACCAGGTTCGGGCGCCGCGATTTCGCCAGCACGGAGAGTTTCGATGCAGAGCCTCGAAAAGTTGAAGCCTCTGGCGTTGCTTCTGCTGCGCTTCAGTCTCGGCGTAATCTTCATCTACCACGGCTATCCGAAACTGTTCGGACACACGCGCGAGACAGTCGAAAGTTTCGTTCGTATAGGATTGCCGGGCTATCTTGCGTACGCTTCCGGACTGATTGAATTCTTCGGCGGGTGGATGCTCATCGTTGGACTATTCGCGCGCGTGGCGGGATTGCTGCTGACCATCGAGTTGGCCATCGGAATTTGGAAGGTCGGCCATCTGGTCCGAGACCCCATGGCGGTGGGCAGTTACGAATCCCCTCTGGTGCTTGCCGCGAGCGCATTTGCGCTTGCCGCGTTCGGGGCGGGGGTCGTTTCGCTGGACGAGGCGCTGTTTGGCGCCCCGCGCTCAACCTCTCGGAAGGCCAAAATCAAAGATTGACCCTGCGCCTGCTCTACTACCACGAACCACGCGCCGGCTTCATGTCGCCGGTGTGGAGTGCGGAGCTGCCGCAGGTGACCCCGCCGGTCGCGCCGGATAGGGTGCCAGCGGCATCACGATCCATCCCACAAAGTATCCCACGACCGCGGGTACGACTGGGACAGGTATCAGAATCAGCAGCACCCAGATCAGACGCACCAGTGTGGAGTCGATGTCCAGGTACTCCGCGATGCCACCGCAGACTCCAGCTATCTTGCAGTCGACAACCGAGCGCATCAGCCGCCGTGGAGGACGGAACGGCTCGGCCGGGGCTGCAGGCTGCCGCGCACCACAGAAGTAGCAGAAATTCGAATAATCGGCGATTTCTCGCTGGCAGTGCCCGCAGGTCATGGCCGAACCTCCTTACTCATGCCTTTTCGTCTTCACATCTAGATACGACGGGAGGCCACGAAAAGTTTCCGCTCCGGCTCAGTATCCTGCCAGTTCTCTGACCGCGCGCAGAATATTCTCCGTCTGCGGCAAGATTACGTTTTCCAGTTTCGGGTGGTAGGCGCAGAACGTATCGGTTGCCGCCACACGCCGCACCGGCGCATCCAATTCATCGAACAGCTCGTCCGCAATGCGCGCGGCGATCTCTGCGCCGTAGCCCCATGAGCGCATATCCTCGTAAGCAACAATCACCCGGTTCGTCTTGCTGACGCTCGCACGAATGGCCTCCCAATCGTACGGGCTCAGTGATCGCAGATCGATAATCTCAACGGAGATTCCTTCTCTCGCCAACTCCGCCGCTGCCACCTCGGCACGATGCACCACAGCGCCGTAGGTGACGATGCTGACATCGGTCCCCTCTCGCGCCACCCGAGCCTTCCCAAACGGAATCATGAAAGCAGGGTCTGGATAGGGCGATCGGCTGTACGGTTGCCGGTAGAGATGCTTGTGCTCAAGAATCATCACCGGGTCATCGGACCGGATTGCCGTGCGCAAAAGCCCGCACAGATCGAGCGCCGTCGAAGGCATCACCACGCGCAGCCCCGGAATATGGGTGAAGACGACTTCCCCGCTCTGGCTGTGATAGATCGCGCCACCGGTAAGATAGCCGCCGATGGCCACGCGAAGCACCACGGGCGCCTTGAAATGCCCCGCCGAACGCCAGCGGATGTTGGAGAGTTCATTGCGAAGCTGCATCATGGCCGGCCAAATGTAGTCAAAAAATTGAATCTCCGGCACCGGCTTGAGCCCACGGATCGCCATGCCGAATGCACGTCCGACGATGGCTGCCTCCGCAATGGGCGTATTGAAGACACGCGCGGAGCCGAACCGTCTCTGCAAGCCCGCCGTGGCTTTGAACACACCCCCTTTCCCCTTCAACTGGGCCAGGTTTTGTTCGCGCGTGCAATCAGCCACATCCTCGCCGAAAACCACGATCCGTTCGTCGCCCTCCATCTCATCGGCCAGGGTGGCGGCAATCATTTCGACGATGGTCTTCGATTTCCCGGGGCCGTTGGAACCGGAATGGCCAGGCTGTGTCGACGCGGCTTCAAACTGCGGGCCCGTCGGATCAAGATCCGGTGAATACACGGCCGTATAGACCGAGTCTGGGGAAGCCACTTCCGCCACGAGTGCGCGGTCGGTCGCGCCCAGCACATCGCGCTCAACCTCGGCTTCGAGCTCCTCCATTTCGCGTTCGTCGACAATGCCCTCGCGCACAAGAAATAGACCGAAGCTCGGAATGGGGTCGCGACGGGCCTCCGATTCGCGGTCTTGCGGCGTCTTGTAAAGGTTTTCGTCGTCGGAAAGGGAATGGGAATAGGGTCGTGTCACATGCGCGTGGACAAGCGCCGGTTGTCGCTGGGTCCGGCAATAGGATGCCGCCCGGCCCAGCACCGCATAGCATTCCAATGGATCGGCTCCATCGCACTCCTCCACCATCAGACCTGCAAAATTGGAGACCAGCTTGGAAATGCTTCCACCTGCGGTTTGTGCCTCAATCGGCACTGAAATGGCATAGCCGTTGTCCTGAATCAGAAACAGAACCGGAACCCTCCGTAGACAGGCCGCGTTGATCGCCTCGAAAAATTCACCTTCGCTCGTCGAACCGTCTCCCCCGGAAACGTAGGCGATTTCGTCCGTGTGATGGGTCAAAGAATCACCCAGGGGGGCCTGGCGCGCCTGCTCGAGGGCTTTCGGGAATCGGTCGTAATACAGCGACGCCTCGGCCGCTCCGACGGCGTGAAGCCATTGCATCCCCGTTGCGGAGGCACTCGGGACGATATTGAGTCTCCTACTTCCCCAATGCGAGGGCATCTGGCGCCCTCCGGAGGAGGGGTCGTCCTTTGCCCCCACGGCTTGCAGCAGCATATCGAGCGGGGTCACGCCCAGCATGAGCATCAGAGCCCGGTCGCGATAATAGGGGAAAAACCAGTCATATCCTGGCTTGAGGACCAGCCCGGCGGCAGCCGAGACACCCTCGTGCCCCGCCCCGCTGATTTGAAAGAAAATCCTGTTCTGGCGCTTGAGCTGAATCTCGCGGTCGTCCAGGCGCCGAGAAAGGAACATCGTGCGGTAGATACGCAGGAGCGCTTCCCGATCAAGACCGTGGTACTTCGAGGAATCAAATAAGGCTGTTTTGATTTTGGTTTGCGAGGCCACCCTGCCCGCCTCCGCTGGACCGTCCGCCGTCACACCCAACCTTCGGCCCATTATAGCCAAATCGCCCAGATTGCATAACCCGCGCTCGTCTCGAAGTACCCCCACGGAACGGGCGGCTGTGAAGGGTTGGCGCGCTCGGGCATGGTGCTCGCAGACCGGCGAGGGGATCGTTCCGTCTAATCGAGCGAGTCGAAAAGCTCGGCTGTCTTGGGAAATTCGGGATCGCCCGTGCGGACCGTTTGCAATTCCGCCGACTTGAACGGCTCCTCGACGGGAATCCGGTCGAGCCAGCGCTGGTGTGAAAGCTTCTCGTGCTCGGAAAAGCTAAGACGCACAAGCAATCGAACCCTCCCGGAATTCTTGGCTTGGTTGTTCTCCTTCGTCGGTTTCTTCCTGACCGATTTGCCGCGAGCAGGTTCCTTTGCCGACTCCTCGCCGCCCTCAGGGGAATCGGTGCGCTCGAACTTCAGCAGCATCTTGTTGCCCAGACGGAAACCCTGCTTCCAGCCGTCCACCTTGTGCCGCGCCTGCTGGGCCAGGTCCTCGTTCGTGCCAAAGTCAAAAACAAAAATCGATTGTGGCATGCACCTTCTATAGCGACCCTGCCCGAACGTGTCAAGGGCAGCAGAGCAGGCTCAATATTCCAGTTGACCGGAGCCACCCTCTGCCAGCCCGTGCTAACATGCTGGCGAACCATGAATACGATGGACCGGTGACTCCTGGCCGCCGCTTGGCGCCAGGAGTTTTTTGTTGGCCCCCGGGCGGGTCGTATTTCTGACGCAAAGAATTCGCGGCACCGTTCTCACAAAGAGCGAGTGATACGCTGAGCTCAAAGCGCGTGTAAGGGGTAAGGAATGGACAAGCAAAAACTTCTTCAGTACATCGAGCACTTTAATCACAAACGCTACGAAGAGGTGATGGCCTTCTACCATCCCGACGTCGTGATCGAATACCCGACCATGCTTGCCAATCCGCAGGCGCAGCCCGTTACGCGCCGGGGACGCGCTGGCTTTCTCGAGCAATACATCGTCCTGCACCAACATTGTCGCGAAGCGCTAGAAGCGCAAACGATCTTGCAAGACGGCCATATGATGGCGGCCGAGATGTACACCGAATTCCATTTCTTTAAGGACTATGCGAACTTTTCCGGCCGCCGCATGAAGGCCGGTGACGTCTACATCACCACAAACTGGTGCATCTACACGGTCGAAAACGACAAATTCACGCATATTCGTGTCGCCCACTTTCGGCTCCACGACCCCCAAACCGCGCGCCTGTAGCCGACGGGCAGTTCGTCAGCCGAGATACCGTACAAATTGCTGATTATAAACACGATAGAGCTGAACTTGCGTGCGCGCGACCAGCTATGGTAGTGTGAGCGAACAAAAGGCGAAACAGTCCCATCAGGGAGGACTCATGTCGTCGCTCCGGCAGGGCTTGGCGGTAAGATCGATTTCAACGCTCGATACGTTTCAAGACATCCTGCGCGGTCTGAGAGGACGGGACCGTTCCGAGCCACCGGTTCTCTCCGTTCAACACATTCCCGCGCGGGAGGCGCAGTTCCGCCCCCTGCCTGCCTGGGTCAATCCGGATCTTGCGGCTGTTTATCGCCGAAAAGGAATCGACCGACTCTATTCTCATCAGGCCGCTGCCTGCGAATTGGCTCACGGTGGACGAGATTTTGTGGTCGTCACACCTACCGCTTCTGGGAAAACGCTCTGCTATAACCTGCCGGTCCTCAATGCCATTGTCGGAAACCCGGACACGCGCGCTCTCTATCTATTCCCCACCAAGGCCCTCGCGCAGGACCAGTTGTCCGAGCTACACGACCTTGCCACACGGCTCGACCACTCCTTCGGCGTCTTCACCTATGACGGTGACACGCCGTCCGATGCCCGCAAAGCGATTCGCGAGCGTGGCCACATCATCCTCACGAATCCGGACATGCTGCACACGGGCATCCTGCCACACCACACGAGGTGGATTCGCGTCTTCGAAAACCTGCGCTTTATCATCCTCGACGAACTGCACACCTATCGCGGCGTCTTTGGCAGTCATCTTGCGAACGTCCTGCGGCGTCTCGCACGCGTTGCGAAGTTCTACGGCTCACGCCCGCAATTCATCTGCTCGTCCGCCACGATCGCCAATCCCGGCGAGCTCGCCTCTCAGCTCACCGAGCGCGCCATAGAAGTCGTCGACAATAACGGCGCACCTGCCGGTGAAAAATTGTTCGTTTTCTACAACCCACCTATGGTCAACCGCAATCTCGGCGTTCGCCGCAGCTATTTGAACGAAGCGACTCGTGTCGCCAAGGAATTACTCAGCCGCCGTCTGCAAACAATCGTTTTCGCCAATAGCCGCCTACATACCGAAGTGCTCCTCACGTACCTCCAGCGGGCCTATCCACCGCAACCGGGTGCTTCAGAACCGATTCGCGGCTACCGAGGGGGCTATCTACCGACCGAGCGACGTGAAATCGAACGGGGATTGCGCGAGGGTCGGGTTCGCGGTGTCGTCTCAACCAGCGCTCTCGAATTGGGCATCGACATCGGTTCTTTGGATGGCTGCGTAATGGCGGGCTATGCGGGCTCGATCGCATCGACCTGGCAGCGCGCAGGTCGCGCCGGCCGCCGCAGCGGGACCTCTTGCGCTGTCATGGTGGCGTCTTCTGCACCGCTCGACCAGTTCATCGTGCAGCATCCGGAATACTTCTTCGGACGCTCTCCCGAGCATGCCTATATTCAGCCGGACAACCTCGAGATTGTCATCAATCATCTGAAATGCGCGGCGTTTGAGCTTCCGCTCACTCCCGATGACCGATTTGGCAGCGTGGACCTTCCCGGGCTCTGCGACCGGATGGTCGAGGCTGGCTTCTTGCATCCGAGCGGCGGCGGTTGGCACTGGGTGCAGGAAGCCTATCCGGCCGACACAATCAGTCTGCGCTCGGTGACCTCGGACAACTTCGTAATCGTTCAGTCGCACACCGAAGACGACGGCAATACTTCGGGTTCAAAAAAGGGTGCTCCCGAAGTAATCGGCGAAGTCGACTTCTCCTCCGCCCTCACCACTGTCCACCCAAAGGCCATCTATCTGCACCAGGGGCAGCCCTATCACGTGGAGCGTCTCGATTTCGATCAGCGCAAGGCCTATGTCGAGCCGGTCAGCGCCGAATACTATACCGACGCGATTCGTTACACGCAGGTGCGTGTCCTCGCAATCGCCCGAGAGGAATGGATCGAGGCCCACTGTCGATCTCACGGCGACGTCTTGGTCCGCTCACAAGTCGTCGGCTTTAAGAAAATCAAGTTCTCGACCAACGAAACGATCGGCGACGGCAAACTCGAACTGCCCGAGAATGAAATGCATACCACGGCATTCTGGATTACGCTTAGGCGCGCCCTGCTCGAATCGCTGCCCTTTGCCCTTCGAGATCGTCAAGGCGGTGTTCTCGGGCTCCTCTATGCACTCGCGTCGATGGCCACGCTCCTGCTGATGTGTGACAAACGCGACCTCGGCACAGCCGTCGGCGAACGCCCGCCCAGCCCCGGCGTCGAAACGGAATGGCACGAATACATGGGGCCGGACGATCCCCTCAAAAAGAGGGAGTTCTTTGAGCCGAACTTGTATCTCTACGATGCCTATCCCGGCGGCATCGGATTCAGCGAGCCGCTCTATGACATCCACGGAGTGCTCGTAGGGCGCACACGCGAACTGGTTGCCGCGTGCCCCTGTGCCAATGGCTGCCCGTCCTGTGTCGGACCTGGCGGAGAAACAAGCGAGCGCGCCAAGGATGCCGCTCTCGCGATTCTCGATCAGCTGCGCGCCTGATCTATGCAAACGCTCCGATGACCCCAGTCGACCCATTCGCCCGCATTAAAGCCCTTCAGCCAGCCCATCGGCGTCCCCTCACCGCCTCGGTCGTTGGGTGGGACGCCCCTCGCGGCTTCTCTGCTGATAAGCCCGCCGGCGCTGAGCGTCTCGCCGAAATTCTGGGCGCTCAGCTCAGGCGCAATTCCTTCGGCGAACATCTCGCCCTCTGTCGATGGTTTTCCGAACCGATCGGCGCTGTGGCGGCCGGCGTTCCACCATTGGGCATTCTGGATGCCGCCGTATTGCGCCTCCTTGCGCCGACTCTCCCGGCTTGCGCGAACAACCCTCAAGAATGGCTCTTCATCGACACGGAAACCACGGGCCTGGCGGGTGGAACCGGAACGTATCCGTTTCTGATCGGTGTCGCGTGGTGGGATGCGGGAGGCCTTGCAGTCGAGCAATTCTTCATGCGCGAACAAAGCGAAGAGCACTCTCTGCTCGTCGCGCTTGCGGAGCGCATCGCCGAGCGCCCCGTGATCGTCTCATTCAACGGGAAATCCTTCGATTGGCCACTCCTCGAGACGCGCTACCAGATGACGCGCGTCATCGAGCCTCCCGTGCCGCTTGCCCACATCGATTTTCTCCACCCGGCGCGCCATCTTTGGAGGCTGCGCCTTGGCTCCGTGCGCCTTGCAGAACTGGAAAGGCATGTCCTCGGATGGGATCGTGGCGCCGACCTGATCTCCGAGCTGATTCCACAGTTCTATTTCGACTACCTGCGAGGCGGAGCTCCCGAACCTTTGGTTGCCATCTTCCTACACAATCAAATGGACCTCAGGGGTCTGGCTGGCCTCGCCACTTGCGTTGTTGGTCTGCTGGAAGACTCGGAAACCCAGGGCCGCGACCCACTCGAACTCTTTGGTCTCTCCCGCCTATGCGAGCGCCGAGGCGAAGGGGTCCGGGCCCGCAAGCTTTACGAGCGCTCGATCGCCAGTGCTTTGCCTCCTCAAACCGACCGCCTGGCACGCCGGTCGCTCGCGCGCCTAGCCAAACGCGATGGCGACCACACGCTGGCCTGCCAGATGTGGAAGCAACTGCTCGACAGTTCGCGAGAAGGCTTGGAAGCGTACGAGCAGCTTGCGATTCACTACGAACATCGCCTGCACAAGCCGCATCGCGCTCAGACGCTCGTACGGAAGGCCCTAGGCGAGCTCGGCCGGGCGAGTTTTCTCGGCACCCTCGCCCCATCTGCTCGCAGGGCCTGGCGGCTGCGCTTCGAACGGCGTTTGGCGCGCCTGGAACGCAAGGCGGGCGGCATGCCTCTCAGTACCCCAGGACCAGAATCGAAAGCGGCTCCGGCCGAATCCAATTAGAGGGGGAATCTATGCCAGAATCGGATAGCCTGACATCGCACACTCAGAGAATCTCAGTTTCGGAGAAGACCATGGCCCCAGTTACAGATCCCTATCTGCGCGCGCAACTCGAGAAGCGCCGCGATGAACTTACAACCGCCATCTCCGTCGCCCCGGCTGACGAGGTGTCTCTTCGCGATCTGCTTCACGAGGTGGATGGTGCCATCCAGAGAATGGATGAAGGTACCTACGGAATTTGTGAAGGTTGCCGGGGGACCGTCGAGAACGAACGCCTCATTGCCGATCCGCTCGTACAACTCTGCCTCGACTGCCTAAGCGACGAAGAGCAGCGTGCTCTCGAACGGGATCTTGAACTCGCCTCGCGCATCCAGCGCGGCCTGCTGCCTCAAGCTGATCTTCGCTTCCGCGACTGGCGCATCCATTACCGCTATAAACCCGCCGGCGTGGTGAGCGGCGACTACTGCGATCTCATCCCCCCGGCGGCCGCCGACGGCAAACTCATCTTTCTCCTTGGGGATGTTGCCGGTAAGGGTGTTGCCGCGTCCTTACTGATGACCCATCTTCATGCCATGTTCCGAAGCCTCGCGGGCATCGGCCTCGAGCTCGACAAACTTCTGGAAATGGCCAATCGCCTCTTCTGCGAAAGTACCATCGCGGGGCAGTACGCGACGCTGATCTGCGGGAGCATCGGCCGCAATGGCGAAGTCGAAATCGCCAGCGCGGGCCACAACCCGGCTCTGCATGTATCCAAGGACGGCGTGAAGCAGATCGGTGCCACCGGTCTCCCGCTTGGCCTGTTCAGGACGAGCCGGTATGCGGTCTCGCGCGCGCGTCTCAATGCGGACGAGAGCCTGCTGCTGTATACCGATGGCATCTCGGAGGCGAACGGCGCCTCCGGCAGCGAATATGGAATCAGCGCGTTGTCCGTTGCCGCTGGCAAACGGTATGGCTCGACGCCGCAGGACCTCGTCTCGGGTTGCCTAGGCGAGGTCGAGAAGCACTGCGCCGGCGCGCGCCAGAGTGATGACCAGACCCTGATGGCGATTCAAAGGTCAGCGGCCGCGGCCGCCTCGTTCAACGACTGACAAGCCAAACCTGGCTCGGAAACGAACGCGCGCATCTAGACGCTCGACTCAGCTGAATTCTTCGAACCGCGTTCGATTCCGATGTGTGTCGACAGGTGCTCGAATACGCGTGCGCCTCGAAGCGGTGAAGAGTCGAGCATCCTCTGCAACTCTTCGATCGTGTACGCGGAACGCACCGAATCGCGAAAAAGCCGACGCATCGTGCCGGAGTAGTGCCAACCATGCCGCCAGACGTGCAGCGGATACACCAGCCGTCCCGGCCGGCGCAGGTCCCGCAACAGGATGGCTCCGCCGGGTTTTGCAAGGCGCGCCATTTCCCGCAACAGGTTCTGCGGCTCGGCCAGATGATGCAGCACCGAATTGCACATGACGAAATCGAAGGTGCTGTCGGGAAAAGGGAGGCTGTTTCCGTCGGCTAGTTGAAACTCGACCCGTCCGGCGAGCCCGGGGCCTGCAACCGCAAGATGGTGGTTGGCCTGCGCGATCATCGCCTGCGAGCGGTCGACCCCCGTGAATTTCCACAATGTCAGCTGGTGCGCTAGCTTGATGAGGATCCGTCCTGGTCCGGTTCCGATGTCCAGCGCTCGCCCCCGTGGTTTTCCCGCAAGCAGCCGGATCGCATGGAGGACAAATGTGTCATCGATCGCGTCCAGGTGCGCCTGTTCGGCGGCGGATGTGTAGGCCTCCACCTCCGCTCGATCGTCCATCACTTCAGGCTCAGGAACCCGCGGCAGATCCAGCAGTGCCATGGCGGAGATCCTAACGCGGGGGCGTAGAGGGCCGAATCGAAATCTGCACCAGGGAGGGAGAGGCGATCTCAGCCGGCGCCGGAGCCGGTGTCCAGCCCAGCGCGCGACTGATCGCGTCGAACGTCTCGCGCGTCGCGCCCTCGACCGTCAAGCACCGCTCAGAGACACAATACAGGTAAACGCCTCCGCCGCTGATCTGAAACTGGAAAAAATTTGGGCGGCGGTACAGATGATTTCGGGTCGGGTACTTCCTTTCCAGAGCCTCGCTGTATTGCCCGAAATAGCGAAACGTATCGTCCTGAGTCTCGAGCGCCAGGAGGAAGACGAGCCCCAGATTTTTCGACTTTTGATCCTCAAAAAGGGCGTAGCGATCGCCGTCCCAAGCGTAGGCGAGATTCTCAGCTCGCTCGGGATCAAGAAACTGCCTGAGCACCTCTTGCAGGCCGAATTCTCCCAGTACATTTTCCTCCAGCAGCCTCCAATCCTCGGGAACCACTCCGTTCCAAGCGGGAAGGCTGACCTTGGCGGGCCCCACATTCTTGAGGTAGAAATCCGGCTGCATGATCTGCTGCGTTGACACGGGAGGACGCTCGAAGAGCAGGTGGAGATCCGCCCAGCCTGTATGGGCCTTTAGGAACTGTTGCGAAAACGTGGTGCCGGCGAGATAGGGAAACAGCAGCCCATCGCGGATGTAGAGAGGAGCCTTCGCGAGCTTGGGATCTTCATTCATCTGCGCGACGGCACCGGCGCGAATCACCATGGAGACATCGGCCAGGTCGCGCACGCTCATCTTTGAATCGCGCAGCGCGTAATCGACCATCGCCGCGAGTGCCGTGCCTTCACTGACGGCGTCACGGGCTAGTTCTGCGTCGTCGTTCGGGCGCGCCGCCTTGATCCACGGATCGACGTTGAACGACTGATCTTCCAGCGCGTGAGTCAGTTCGTGCGACATCACATCCTTTTGCTCGTCGGCAGGAATCCAGTCGGCGATATAGAACTCCTTTGCCTTGGGATCGTAAAGGCCCGCCACCTGTTCGGTGAGCACGTCGAGCATGAATTGATCGAGCGGGAAATTCTTGGGGATGAGACCGAACGCCTCGAGAGATTTCTCATCGGCATAGCGCTGGGCTTCGGTCCGGTCCTCGGTCTCCTCGCGCACGAGGTAGTCCCGGATTTCTTTCTTCGATCGGAGGCTTTTTTTCAGGGGCTGCTTGATCGGCAGATGGAGAATCTCGCTCATCTGGTCCAGCACTTCGTCGGCGGCCTTCAAAAACTCGGGATTCGTCTCAGCTCGAATCTGCCGTAGCACAGCATCGTTCGCGGTCGCCAGCTCCCGGCCCACCGTCACCAGCCCAACGAGAAGAACCAACTGCGCTAGAACCCGCTTCATCCGTTCCTCCACGTAACAAAAACAGCATAGCAGGTTTCGTGCTCCTCGACCGGGCGCGAC
>Ga0187783_10001507_pt1 | contig 17217 bp, 9 predicted proteins | sample 1015_SJ02_MP02_2_FD_132471 | JGI IMG/M metagenome (GOLD analysis project Ga0187783, IMG submission 132471) | Tropical peat soil microbial communities from peatlands in Department of Meta, Colombia - 1015_SJ02_MP02_20_MG | ecosystem: Environmental > Terrestrial > Soil > Wetlands > Peat | place...
ATGGTGTCCCCTGCGGCTCGTTCTATACTCCGAGCACTTCCTATCCCGGCGGCGTCGCGTTCTCAAAGGATGGCAAGAGTGTTTACGCCCTGCTAAACCAAAACAATACGCTCGCCAAGATCGACCTGAGCGCGACGCCACCGGTGCAGGGTGAGCAGATCCGCGTCGGCAACGCGCCGCACAGCATCGTGATCAACAGCACTGGCACGACCGCCTACGTGAGCAACGAGGGTGGCCGGGTCGCTACGGCGGCGGACTTCCAGATCAACTCCGCCGGCACTGAAATCGTCGCCGACCCGGTGGTTGGCGCCGCGATCACCGGCACCGTTTCTGTGGTTAATCTGCCGTCGATGACAGTCACCGCTAACATCTCGACCGGCGGCCTGCACCCGACGGGGATGGCTTTCTACGGACCGTACCTTTTGGTCGCCAACACCTACAGCGATACCATCTCGGTTATCGACACTGCGACCAATGTGGTGGCGTGGACGATCAACCTCGGGTTGCCAATCGGAGTACCCGGCGCTGGCCAAGCGGCCTATGGCGCGGCGCCGAATTCGATCGCCGTTGACGCCACGAGCGGCATTGCCTACGTCGCGCTTTACAATGCCAACGCGATCGGCGTGGTCAACCTTCGCTTTGGCGCGACGAGTCCCGTCATCGGCATGATCCCCGTAGCTTATGCGCCGGCTTCGGTGATTTGGGATTCTGCGTATAACGTGCTCATCGTAGCCAACGACAAGGGCATCGGCACGCGTGATTCGTTTGAGTGCGACCACGGTGTCTGTGGCTACAACACCCACCAGGACAATGGTACCGTCAGCATCGTCCCTGTCCCGGATAGTGCGACCTTGGCGACGATGACGAAGCAGGTTTTCGAGAACAACCACTGGGATCTGGCTGTGAATATCGCGTCTGCCGCCGGTGGCAAACCGTCTACCAAGCCGGTCGCAATCCCAGCCAAGATCGGCGATCCGTCGCTCATCAAGCACGTGTTCCTGATCGTCCGTGAAAACCGTACCTATGATCAGATCCTGGGCGACGTTGCCGCCGGCGATGGCGACCCCTCGTTGGCAGTGTTCGGCGACAACACGGCCGTGACCGGCGCATCCGGGCCCGTCACGCCGAACGCGCACAAGCTGGTGAAGCGTTTCCCTCTCTTCGACAATTTCTACGACCCGAGCCGCCAGTCGGCTGACGGTCACCAATGGATCCAGGAGGCGATGGCGCCGTACGCCGACGACATCCAGTCGCCTGACTGGATCCGCAGCTATCCAGGCGGGAACGGTGGCGATGCACTCGTCTATCAGGAGAAGGGCTTTGTGTTCTCGGAAGCGTCGGCCGCCGGTCTGCCGGTGAAGATCTACGGCGAATACATCGAGAACAATACGTATAAACAGCCAAACGGGTCGACCACGGAACCGAGCTGGAGCGAGTTTTACGCCGACTCGCAGTGCTTCGAGGGAGGGCCGGCTTGCGCAGCACCTGGTGTCCCGGGCGAGAAGACGCTGTACTATCAGAACACCATCCTGGCAGAGTCCTCTCTCCCAGCCGTGTATAACCACATGGTCAAGAACTTCCCATATTTCGACCTGAACATCCCGGACCAGTTCCGCGTCGATCTGTGGGTGCAGGACTTCAACAATGATGTCGCGAACGGTACGGTGCCCGCGCTGGAAATGCTGTGGATCATGGACGACCACACTGGTGGGCCACCGACCCCGCAGGCCGAACAAGCTGATAACGACTTGGCGGTTGGGCGCATAATCGACTACATCAGCCACAGCAACGTCTGGTCGACGTCGGCCATCTTCCTAGAGGAAGACGACGCGCAAAACGGCGTCGACCACATCGATGGTCATCGCAGCCCAGGCTATATCGTCAGCCCATACGCCGTGCAGTACGGACCCACCCAAAACACCTACTACACGCAGGTCAACATGACGCGGACGATCGAGCAGATCCTCGGCCTGCCGCCCATGAACCAGTTCGATCTGGTGGCGTCGCCGATGAGGACGGCTTTCGTCACAGGCACGCCTCCCGCGCGCAACTTCCTGCCGTGGACGCACGTGCCAAACCAGATCCCGCTGACCGACGGCGTTACGGCGAGCACAGACAAACCAACCGACAGCCCTAAGATCAAGGCCTTGAGGGCGGCCTGGCTCCAGAAAAAGGCGCAGATTTTCGCCGGCAAACTGACCAAGCCCGACTCTGAAGACCCGGACACCGTCAACCATCTGAACTGGTACCTATCTACCGGGTTTACACGACCCTATCCCGGCGAGAAGACCGTTCGCCCACCGAGCGACTTCAACAACCCGGCGCCTGCCGGTGATCTGGACGACTAAAGCACGTTCGACTGCAACCGCCCTCTCCCCGATGAGCGGGGAGAGGGCTTACTTACTGCAAGGCCATCCGGTCGAGGTTGAAACCCTGCCCAAGATGACTTTCTCGCTCACTGGGAAGTAAGCTCCCTCATATAGCTAATTGCACCAGCTACTCGCTAGACTATTTCCGTCGGAAGTTTAGCTCCGTGAACTTGCGATCGGTGCTCGTTGAAAGATCCCAATTCTAGAAGATGCGTGCCTCTGCTGGTCGCTTTGTTGTCTGCGACGACATTTGGACAATCCTCGGTAACCTGTCAGCGAACGAAAGACCTCTCGCAAAAAGCTCAGATCACGAAGTTCTTCATTGTAGAACCGGCTGGCAGTTCTCGATACGAAATTGGCCCTTTGCACATCATCTATAGTTTGCCGGATTGGGCGACAGGCGCCCGCTCGACAACCGATAAACAAAGGGGCCCGTCGAGAAACGCCGGCGAGTCAACTTCAGGCGGAGAGGAATCGGATCTTGGTCATGTCGACACGCCGTGAATTCATTGCAGGTTCCTCCGGTGTAATCGCAAAACTCGTAACTTCGAAGGTACCGACGGCCGAGGCCAGCGCGCAGTCTTGTGGCACCGAGGTTGTCAGCTGGTGCGGGGACTGGCTTTTTCGTACGGACCCAGAGAACGAGGGAACTCGGGAAAACTGGTTTGGGTCAAGCACCGCTGACGTAGCCTGGCGGAAAGTCCTGGTGCCGCACACCTGGCAGGTTGAGACCGCTCTGGCCGATTATCGTGGTGTTGCCTGGTACCTGCGTTCCTTCGATGTCCCTGAGAGGTGGCGCGGCTGCGCGGTGCGCGTCGAGTTCGAAGCCGTATTTCACAGCGCGACGGTATGGGTCAATGGCGTCCTCGCCGGTGAACATGCACGTAAAGGCTACACCTCCTTTACCCTCGACATCACGCAAGCCCTACAAGCGGGACGACCAAACACTCTCGCCCTGCGCGTGGACAATGCCTTCAACCAGAACATGGTTCCCCGCGGCAGATCCAGCGATTGGGCCCACGACGGAGGCATCTATCGGCCGGTGCAGATCCTCGTCACGCCGTCAACGTTCGTAGAGCAGGCAGATGTCGACGCAGTGCCCGACCTCACCAGCGGTGCCGCAAGGTTGACGATCGCTGCCCACTGCCGAAACGCGAGCACCGATTCGTGGAAGGGCACGGTTGCGCTTCACATTGCCGAAGAAAACGACCCTTCCGCAGTCTGGACGCACTCCGCTAGCGAGGTATTTTCCATCCCGGCCCAAGCTACCCGGAAAATCTCCTTTGAAGCAACATTGGCGAAAGCCAAGCTCTGGCACTTTGACCGCCCCAATCTGTATCAGCTTGAGTGTTCGATCTCAGATGAGAGGGACTCACACCGGTTCACGACCACCTTTGGCATCCGCAAATTTGAGATTCGAGACGGTGCTTTTCACTTGAATGGCGAGCGCGTGCGCCTAATGGGCGTCGAGCGAATGGCAGGCAGCAATCCTCAATTCGGGATGGCGGAGCCCAGCGCATGGATCGACCACGACCACGACGACATGAAGCACCTGAATTGTGTGTTCACGCGCGTCCATTGGCCCCCGGACAAACGCGTTCTTGATTACTGCGACCGCCATGGAATTCTCATGCAGAGCGAGGTTCCTGTCTGGGGACCCGACACGTTCGCGGGTATGACGACTCGGCCGGACGAGGACATCCTGCAGAATGGCTTGGAGCAACTTCGCGAGATGATTGCCCGCGATCGCAACCATCCATCCATCGTCGTTTGGGGGCTGTGCAATGAAATTGACGGACAGAATCCGCCCGCCTACCAGTTTGCCAAACGCTTGTTGGAAGAAGCCAAGCGTCTGGACCCTGGCCGGCTATGCTCCTACGCGTCGAATTCTCTGGCCGACAGCCCACAACGCGATGTCGCAGGGTTAATGGATTTTATTGAGACCAACGAGTACTTCGGAACCTGGACTCCTGGAACAGCGGATGATGCGGCGCGGCACCTGGATGCCCTTCACGCCGCGTTTCCTGAAAAGCCCATCGTGGTCTCTGAATATGGGTACTGCGCCTGCACTCCGGATCGACCCGAAGGTGACGAAAAGAGAATGCAGATCTTGGCGACCCATCAGAACGCAATCCGATCTAGAGAGTTTGTCGCGGCAGCGATCTTCTTCTGTTACAACGACTATCGCACGCATATCGGCGATCGCGGTTTGGGTCCCTATCGGCAGCGCGTCCACGGTGTCGTCGATATCTGCGGCGCGCAGAAGCCGTCCTACGAATTTCTCCGGCGCGAGTCGAGCCCAATCGAATCCCTCAAGCTTAAACCTGTGAGGAACCGATTCGAAGTCCAGATCAAAACCCGGCGCGATTTTCCCATGTACATGCTCACGGGCTACAGGCTGCGGGGAGTATTTTTCGGCCCAGGCAACATCCCGGTTGAACAACAAGAGGTGACTCTACCCCGGCTCGCACCCGGCAGTGAAACGACATGGGAGTTGGCATTCAGCGTGTCTGAGGCACCGGTCCGCGTTCACATCGACGTGCTACGGCCAGCCGGCTTCTCCGTTCGTTCGCAGGATTGGAAACCGTAGCAAAGAAATGAGGAATCTTGCTGAGGCTCTACCACGCCTTTCCGAGTTCGAATGACCGCTCACCGACTTGTCAGTCACAACGGACTTAGGACCCAGGCTATTCCGTCTTAGCGGCAAACCGCGAGGCGATGGCAATTCAATTCGTCACTAACTGAATCAGAGTTGGGGAATGCCATCAGTAGGAATCCCGACGCGCGGAGCGTACTTGTAAACAATGCCACCTTTCATCACAAACACGACACGTCGTACCCCCGTGATGTCATTCAACGGGTCTCCCATGATTGCGATGATGTCCGCTTGCAGCCCAGGTGCGATGGAACCAATCTGATCCGCCATTCCCGGAGCTTCAGCCCCCAAGAAGTTAGCCGAAACCACCAACGGCAAACATGCAAAACGCCCACAGAAGGATCACGGTTGATTGCATAGAACGCTTTTCTCGACGCAGACCTTCGAGTTGGGAAGCAATTCTCTCATAGTCGAGGAAGCTAACCAGAATCGGTTGTAGTCAAACAACGGATGACTGGCGCCTCCTGCTGCGGTACTATGTTCGGCCACGGGGCTTCTCGATGCGTGTGATGATATTCGTGCTTGTCTGCGGAGCAACATTGACAGCGCAGAACGTGCCAACACCGGCGAAGTCGGGCCAACCCTTGCCCATCCAAGGCCGCTCGGTGGTCACCACCCAATACGGCATCGTGGCTGCGAGTCAGCCGATGGCCGCTGCCTCTGGCGTACAGATACTCGAGCGCGGCGGTAATGCCGTCGACGCCGCTATCGCCACCAACGCGGTAATCGGGCTGATGGAACCGATGAGCAACGGCATCGGGGGCGATCTGTTCGCCATCATATACGAGGCGAAGACCGGCAAGTTGTATGGGCTGAACTCGAGCGGATGGGCCGCAGAGGCTGAGACTGCTGACCTGGTGGCGTTAAAAGGAATCACGAAGATGCCGGATCGCGGCGTGTGGACCGTGACCGTCCCCGGGGCGGCAGCCGGTTGGGCAGCACTCAACGAACGGTTTGGCACAAAACCCTTGTCGGAACTACTCGCTCCCGCCATTTACTATGCGGAAAACGGAGTGCCCATCAACCAGGTGACCGCCGAGTTGTGGAGTCGGGCTGAAAGGGGGCTGGCGTCACAGCCGAACGCAAAGGCCACGTATCTCATCGGTGGCGAGCGCGCACCGGCCTTCGGCCAAATCTGGACGAACCCCGACCTCGCCAACTCACTCCGCCGTATCGCCGAGGCCGGGCGCGACGGCTTCTACAAGGGCCCGACCGCGCAAGCGATCGTGGACACCGTTCACGCCTACGGCGGCGTGATGACGCTCGAAGACCTGGCCGCCTTTCAGCCGGAATGGGTGGAGCCGATCTCGACCACCTATCGCGGCTGGACGGTGTATGAAATCCCGCCGAACACTCAGGGCGTCGCCGCGCTGATGATGCTCAGCATTATGGAGCAGTTCCCGATGTCGGAATACGGTTTCCATTCCGCCAAGGCGCTGCACACCATGATCGAGGCAAAAAAGCTGGCCTACTCCGACATGCTACAGTATGTCGGCGACCCGAAATTCTCGAAGGTTCCCGTCCAGCAGTTGCTAAGTAAGGATCGGGCGGCACAACGGGCGAAGCTGATCGGGGAACAGGCGAATTGCAATGTGGCAGCGGACCAGATTCCCGGGTTCACCAACGCCAAGGGCAGCGACACGATCTACATGACCGTCATCGACAAGGACGGAAACATGGTGTCGTTGATCCAGTCCAACTATTCGGGTTTCGGATCGCTGATCGTGCCCAAAGGCACTGGTTTCGTGACGCAAAACCGGGGCGCGCTCTTTACGCTTGAGCCCAACCAGCCCAACACACTCGCCGGTCACAAGCGCCCACTGCACACGATCATTCCGGGGTTCATGAAGAAGGGCGACATCGACATCGCCTTCGGTATCATGGGTGGCTGGAACCAGGCGCAAGCGCATGCCCAGTTTGTCGCCGACATTGCCGATTATGATATGAACATCCAGCAAGCGCTCGAGGCCGGGCGCTTCACCAAGCAAGACTTCCCCGGCTGCGATGTCCAGATCGAAGACAGTGTCCCCGAAGCGGTGCGCAACCAGCTCACCGCCATGGGCCACCAGTTGCGGGTCGAGTCCCTCCATACCATTTGGTTCGGCTTCGGTCAGGCGGTCATGGATCAACACACTGGCGTCCACTTCGGGGCCAGTGACCCCCGCCACGATGGCGAAGCCATCCCGCAGCCGGCTCGAGTGTCGACTTTGGACCTGAAATAGCCGGAAATGAATCGCCTTATGAAGTGAACCATTTCCGAGTGGTCGGCAAAGGGGAATTTTCCAGATAGGCGCTGAGAAGCGCCCTCCTGGTGAGCGAACTTCCGAGTTCAGTTCGTATGGGTGTGCAAGGTTTCGGCACTGCACTACAATGCGGTGCTTATGCTCAAACGGATCGGTGTTTTCCTGCTCGGTTGCTTAGCTGTAGTTGTCTCTTCCCCGCAACCGGTGCCCAAGCCACTAGCCATCAGGGCACGCGAGGTGCTTTCGCCGATGAACGGCAATCTTGTTGTGCCGGGGCTCAAAGACCCGGTCGATGTCCTGCGAGATCGCTGGGGCGTTGCCCACATTTACGCAAAGAGCCAGCACGATCTTTTCTTTGCGCAGGGCTTTGTCGTGGCACAAGACCGGCTGTTCCAGATGGAGATGTGGAAACGCGCAGGACAGGGCCGTCTGGCCGAGGTGCTTGGACCATCGGCGGTCGAGCGCGACGTCAATGCAAGGCTACTTCGTTATCGGGGCGATATGAAGGCCGAGTATGAGAGCTACTCACCGGATACGGAAGCAATCCTGCGCGCTTTTACCGACGGGATCAATGCTGAGATAGGCTCGTTGACCGCAAAGAGCGATACTGGCTTGCCGATCGAGTTTCAGTTGGCCGGCTTTGAGCCGGAGCCCTGGAAGCCGGAGGATTGTCTCAATCGAATGGCGGCATTTTCGATGACCGGAAATGCCTTCAGTGAGCTCCGCAATGCGGAACTGGTTGCCAAGTTAGGTGTCGAGCAGGCCAGCGCCATTCTAAGCCTTGATCCCAAGGTAAAACTCGATCCCGCACCCGGTGTGGACTTCGGCGGATTGAATCCGTCACTTCTCAAGAACCTCGTCGGCAGTGATGTACGGATCGAGTTTCCATCGGACTCCGCGCCAGGCAGCAATAATTGGACGATTTCCGGAAAACTCACCTCCACTGGCAAGCCGATTTTGGCCAATGATCCTCATCGGGTGATGGCGTTGCCCTCGCTGCGCTACATCGTCCATCTAGTAGCACCCGGTTGGGATGTGATCGGCGCGGGCGAGCCGGGCTTGCCAGGAGTTGCTCTGGGCCACAACCGGCAGATTGCTTGGGGATTCACGATCTTCGGCCTCGATCAGCAGGATCTGTACCTCGAGGATCTGAATCCGGGAGATCCGCTCCAGTACAAGACGGCGAGTGGATGGGCGCCCATGCGGGTTGCGCACGAAAGCATCGCAGTCAAAGGAAGGCCGCCGGTCGAAGTCGACTTGAAATTTACCCGCCATGGCCCTGTCCTTTGGGAGGATGGGAAGCGGGCGCTGGCGCTTCGGTGGGTTGGAGCCGAGCCCGGCACAGCTGGCTACCTAGGATCGATTGCTGTCGCCCGGGCAACGAACTGGAACGAATTCGAGGAAGCTATGAAGCGCTGGAAGGTTCCATCGGAGAACATAGTGTATGCCGATATCGAGGGCAACATCGGGGAGCACTCCACAGGGTTGGCGCCAGTGCGGAGGACTTGGACGGGACTGCTGCCGGTCCCGGGTGCGGCGGACTATGAGTGGTCAGGATATGTGCCGAACTTGGAACTTCCCCACAATTTTAATCCCCCGGCCGGGTTTGTCGTGACAGCGAATCACAAGATGATCCCCGACAATTACCCCTATAACGTGGGGTTTGAATGGGCTCCTCCTTACCGGCTACATCGTATTGAGGAGGTGCTCTCTGGGGTTCGCGATAGCCGGAGGAAGATAACTATGGGCGATATCGAGAAGCTTCAGACTGATGTTGTGTCATTGCCGGCGCGTCAGCTCGTGAACCTGTTGAAAGAGGCCCCGCCGAACCCAAGCGCTGCCTCGCAAATGATCCTCGGATGGGATGCGACGCTGAGCAGGGAATCCGCGGCCGCCGCGGTTTATGAGATCTGGCTGAAGGAGCTGCGGAGGGTGGTCTCTACGAAGGAAGGGATTGAAGGCATTGATGACCATTGGTCCATAGAGGACGTGCTTGGGGAGCTCTCGGAGCCGTCGCCGCAGGTGTTCGGGGCCAACGCAGTCGCGGGCAGAAATCAAGTATTGCTGGAAACGCTCGATTCGGCATGGAGACAGACGGATCAGTTGCTTGGTCCCGATCCGCAAGGGTGGTCGTGGGGTAGGTTGCATACGATTCTTTTCCGACACTCGCTCGACCCTTTGCCGGGGGCCGCGATATTGCTCGATCTGGGACCGCTGTCGCGGCCCGGCGACGGCGAGACCGTAAATGCCACTTGGGTTGGCGAAAAGTTCGAGCAGGAGGGTGGGGCGAGTTATCGAGAAATCCTGGACACGGGAGATTGGGACCGTTCGCTGGCGGTGAATGCTCCGGGACAAAGCGGACAGCCTGGATCACGACACTACTCGGATCTGCTTCCGCTATGGAACGAAGGCGAATATTTTCCGCTGTCATATTCGCGTAAGGCAGTGGAGACGAACGCGGAAGATCGGTTGGTGCTCGCGCCACAGTGATCCCACTGCCGAGGTCGCGAGCCAGAGCGGCTCACCCAAAGTCAAACGCCAAACTTCAGCGGACCTCGATTTCGATGTGAGCAAATTCTGGTTTCCCGATTGCCAACGGTAGTTGAGAGCGGCCTTGCAGATTCTTCAGGTTTGGATCGCGTCGGAAGAAGGGCCAGCAGATCGAATGCGGAGACGTATTGCCCCCTTTTCAACCAAGCCCGAGATTTGCGGGATTGCCTGCTCGCTTGCCCGTTCCTTGGCATTGTGGCGGATCACCCAACCTTGGGTACGGCGGGATTCAATGGTACAGCAGACACAGGATTCTGGCGTAAAATTTAGAGTACCCTACCACAACCGAGAAAGTGGCTTCGATGTATTGGTACTTTTTGTTCTTCCTGATCTCTGGTTATTGCAGTGTGCTCTACGAGGTGATCTGGCTGCGATTAGCGATGGCACAGTACGGGGTCACCACGCCTCTGGTTTCACTGGTGCTCTCCATCTTCATGTTGGGTCTTGGACTCGGGTCGTGGGGTGCCGGAATTGCGGTAAGGAGATGGAGCACGCGAATATCATTTCCCATCCTCCGCCTCTACGCTCTTACGGAATTCCTGATTGGCATTGCGGCTCTGCTAGTTCCTTTTGAGCTGCTGGCAGGAAGACATCTTCTGGAGAAATTAGAGCCGCGCGGACTTTCTGGATTAGATTTTTACCTGCTTGCCGGCATCTGGATCGCTCTCACCCTGGTCCCTTGGTGCACATGCATGGGAGCGACGTTTCCCTTTGCGATGTTCTCCATTGAAAAAACCAATCCGGGAGAGTCCCCGCGTTCTTTCAGTTATCTGTATCTGGCCAACGTCCTGGGAGCAATTCTGGGAGCAGGATTTCCACTGCTGCTGATCGAGTTGATCGGGTTTCGAAGGACTCTGCAAGTCACTTCGAGCCTTAATTTCCTGCTGGCAGCCACTGCCTTTGTTCTTACTCTCAGGCCGGCTGCGAAATCTACCGACACCATTTCCGAACAAACCGTGGCAAGTGCCGTTCCAACGGCTTCTGATATTGGCAAACTACCTTGGCTTTTGTTTGGTACAGGTATGACCAGCATGGCTGCCGAGGTGATCTGGGTACGAATCTACACAGCATGGTTGGGCACGGTTGTCTATGCGTTCGCTGCTATCCTGGCCTTCTATCTCGGGGCCACCTATCTCGGTTCGATCGTTTATCGACGAAGAATCTTCAACAATCTCCTGCAGGGCAACTTGCTGTGGGCCACGCTTGGTTTCACGGTGCTGCTGCCGGTGCTGGCAGGCGATCCCAGATTGTCTCTGCGCACGTCTATGCGATTGGGAATTGGGGTGATTCCTTTCTCGGCCCTGCTTGGATTCATGACACCTCTGCTGGTCGATCGTATTTCCGGCGGCGATGGAGAGCGCGCCGGGCGAGCCTACGCAGCGAACATTCTGGGATGCATTCTCGGGCCGCTGGTGGCGGGATTCATTCTATTGCCCAGTCTGGGAGAGCGCGCGTCGTTGAGCGTGCTGGCATTGCCCTGGTTTGCCATTGGATTGCTGATGACCAAGTCCGCCGTTTCTGCGCGGTCGGTGGCGCCCATCGAAAGATGGATCGGTGCGGCTGTAGCCGGAGCTGCCCTGGCTATGTTTTTCTCTACAACTCCATTTGAGGAACAGTTCTCGACGAAATGGGTTCGCCGTGATTATGTGGCAACGGTTGTGGCCAAGGGCGGCGCCCGATTGGAAAAGCGGCTTCTCGTGAACGGCATCGGGATGACTGGTCTTCGCGCCGTGACCAAGACCATGGCTCATTTCCCCCTTGCGATGCTGGGCCGCGAGCCGAATAACATTCTGATCATCTGCTTCGGCATGGGAACGACTCACCGTTCTGCTCTGTCTTGGGGAATCTCTTCCACTGTGGTGGAGCTGGTCCCCAGTGTTCCGCAGGTCTACGGGTTTTTCCACGAAGACGGGCCCCGGCTCCTACAATCGCCAAGGTCGCATCTGGTGATCGACGACGGGCGCCGATTTCTAGGGCGCACATCCGAGCTCTACGACGTCATCACAATCGATCCTCCGCCCCCGGTGGAGGCGGCTGGTTCGAGCTTGCTTTACTCCAAGGAGTTTTACAGGCTGACAAAACGGCACCTGCGCGCAGGTGGGGTTCTGCAACAGTGGCTGCCCACGGCCGAACCAATCGTCCAGGCTTCCGTGGCTAAGGCGCTGCAGCAGTCCTTTCGGGATGTGCGGGTGTTCCCTTCGATCCTGGGCAATGGACTTCATTTCTTAGCCAGCATGACTCCGATTTCATCTGCGTCAGCGGAGACCCTTGCTTCCCGCATGCCGAAGGCTGCCGCTGGGGACTTTGTCGAGTGGGGCCCTGAGCCTACGCCCGAGCGTCAGTTTGAAAATTTGATAAGCAAAGAGATTCCTCTGGGACAAGTCATCAATCAGTCGCCAGATGTGCCGGCGATCGATGATGATCGCCCAGTCAATGAGTATTACTACTTACGGCGATCCGTTTGGGCACCGCTCACGCGGTTCGTTCGAGATTAGAAGGGCAAAATACTACTCCATAGCTCTTGTCTTTGCGCACTGTACTTCGACTGGGAATTTCAGCTTCCGAATTGCAGGCGTTCCAGCATCGGGCCGAGAGCCAGGGACGGCAGGTAGCTCACCGCCACCATGACGATCAAACAAGCAGCGAGCAGTAAGGCGAACACGAAGGAGTGAGTCGGCAGCGTTCCCGATGTAGCCGGAGTATTCCGCTGACGTCCAAACAACCCAGCCAAAGCCAACCCGGGAATCGCGAGTCCAAACCGTCCCACCATCAGCGCGGAGGCCGTCGTCAGGTTATAGAAGGGAGTGTTTGCGCTCAGGCCGGCAAAAGTTTGACCGTTGTTGGCAAAGCAGGACGTGTAGGCGAACAGGATTTCGGTGAACCCATGCGGACCGCTATTCGTTGTCAGGCCTGACAGTCCTGCATGTGTGCTCACGGCAATGGCGGTGAGCGGAAGGACCACCAGCGGCGCCGCCAAGGCATACAACATGATCATTTTGTTTTCGGGCGGTCCTATCTTTTTGCCCAAATATTCCGGGGTACGACCGATCATAAGACCGCCTAGGAAAACTGCGATCGTGGCAGCCATTACCATGCTGTAGAGGCCACTGCCTAAGCCTCCGAAAACAAGTTCACCGAGGAGCAGGTTTATCAGCAGAACCATTCCGCCGAGCGAACTGAAGCTGTCGTGCATGGAGTTATAGGACCCGGTTGCGGTGTTCGACGTCACGACTGCAGTGAGGGTCGAACCAGCGATGCCGAATCGTACCTCCTTCCCTTCCATGTTTCCGCCGGACTGGCCTCGACTGCTTCGAAAGTCCACAGCGCTCATCTGCGGATTGCCCCGCTGCTCGAAGCAGTGCACGGAAATCAAACCGCAGACGAAGAGAAACACCATAACGTAATAGAGTACCCATCCCTGCCGCGGTTGACTCACCATCCTCCCGAAAGTGTTAGTTAGCGCAGCCGGAAGAAGCACGATTGCCAGCATCTCGAGCAAATTACTGAGAGGCGTTGGATTTTCATATGGATGTGCGCCGTTCGCGTTGAAGAAGCCGCCTCCGTTAGTACCCAGGTTCTTGATGATCTCAAGAGCGGCAACAGGGCCTTGGGGAATGATTTGCTTTGAACCCTCGATCGTGGTCGCCACCGTGTACTGACGGAAGTTCATCGGCACCCCCTGATCGACCAGCAAGAGGGCACCGACCAATGATGCCGGCAAGAGCACCCACAGAATCGAACGCACTAAATCCACCCAGAAGTTGCCCAATTGTTCAGAGAGCTGCCGCGCGAGTCCGCGAATGAAGGCGATTCCAACCGCCAAGCCAGCGGCTCCCGCCAAGAAGTTCTGTACGCACAGTCCCACCATCTGGCTGAAATAGGTCATTGTGTTCTCACCGGCGTAGGCCTGCCACGTAGTGGTAGTCGAAAAACTGAGCGCGGTATTCCAGGCCAGATCAGGGGTCAGAGGAGTGGTGTGGTAGGCCGGGAAAAACCAAGGTAAGAAACGCTCGAGCCGGAGAATGGCATACAACAGGAGCGTACCGAAAAGTCCGAAGAGGATGAAGCAGGTTGCGTACTGACTGAACGTCATTTCTGCCGAGGCATCAACTCGGGTGATGCGATAGATGAGCCGCTCAGCTGGAAGGAGAAAGCGATCGAGCGCGGTGCCCTTCCCGGTGAAAACCCGCTCTAAGTATCCCCCCAGGGGTTTTACCAGGATCGTGACGATACCGATGAAGAGTAGATACTGTACAACGCTATAGACAATAGCCATCGTTCTGATTCAGCCCGGACTGAAAGTCGGTTCGAGGACTGGTACCGGCACTCAGTCTTCCTGATTTCATCACAGACGCCGCAAAATGTGCATAAAGATTTCTTGAGCTGGAGCTCCGCTGTCTTCGCCAGGAACTTTTACGAGTTCTTTATGGACCTTTTATGCCAATTTTACGCCGGCTGATTTCTAATGCAGTCCGGGGATGCGGCTGAAGACGAGGAGCTGTTGCTCGCTGTGCTCATGGCTACTTGCATCACGACAATTGCCACGCTAGGTATCGCCTTCTACGCCAGATTTCTTTTTGCTTTGTGCAAGGAATGCCGACAACGCCGCATTTGCTACGTGGTGCGCCTACCGACGCACACGCCGGAACGCACGGCGCCGGACGACCTCGTATTCGATACACCGATTCCCCGGCTGCCAGAGGCGCGTCGCCCGCCTTTGCTGAATCGCCATGAGTACTAAGCGACTAGATAGCACACTCCGGCTGACGACCGGAATCGGCTTAGGATCGATCATCGCGCTGATTGCAAGTTATTGTGCCTTCCGATTTCACTTTAACTTTCCGACGGCTGGCTTTATTGATTTGCTGATTGTAGTTTTGACTGCCCTGAGGTTCGGTTTTTGGGAGGCTACCGGTTGTTCCTTCGCTGCCCTTGCCTGCCTCGACTATTTCTTCGCGCCCCCGATTCACAGCTTCCATGTGGACGATCCAAAGAATTGGGTTGCCCTGGTGACATTCGAGGTTATCGCGTTGATCGTGAGTCGCCTCTCCAACCAACTGCGAAATGAGAGTCGGAACTCGATACTACATCGCCGGAATGCAGAGAGACTCTACGAACTCAGTCGCGGAATTCTACTACTTGATCTGCAACGCCTTGCCGGACCTCAGATCGCGTCTCTGGTCGAGAAACATATTGGAGTTACCTCAGTCGCCATCTTCGATGCCTCCGCGGCCGAGTTCTATACGGCGGGTGCTTGCACGAAAGAAGATAAGGACTTGGCCCGAAGCACCTATCTTCTGAACCACAACTATCACGCCCCCGAATCCTCCCAATGGCGGCGCGTACTTCGCCTAAAGACTGCCCTGATTGGAGCGATCGTGATGACGGGGAACGACCTGCATCCCCTGATGGTCGACGCGGTCGCTTCCCTAATTGCCACTGCTTTTGAACGAGTCCGATCGTTCGAAAAGGAGAGCCGCGCCGAAGCGGCGCGCCAGACTGAAGAACTGCGCACGACTGTCCTAGACGGATTGGCTCACGCCTTCAAGACACCGCTGACTGTGATCTTGACTTCCACCTCCGGGCTTTTCGAAATGAAGAACCTCAGCCCGGCGCAAACACAATTGGTCGCACTGATCGATGAACAGGCTAGCCGATTGAATGGCTTGACCACGCACCTGCTCCAAATCGCCAAACTCGAATCGAAAGAAATTCGGTTGCATCGTGAAGATGTTCTGCTTGCTCCATTCATTCTGCACGTGGTTGATGTCTGTGCCGGCCAGCTGGGTGGTCACGAGGTTCAGTTATCGATGGAAGACCAGGACTTGGAGCTTTCCTGCGACCCGCAGCTACTCGCGATCACAATCTCCGAGCTTCTAGTGAACGCGGCCAAATACTCGAGCGCCGGTTCCGCAATTACCATTTCAGCTCGGATCGAGGGCACAAAGGTTCTCATTGCCGTGCATAACGATGGCCCCGTCATTGATTTTGGGGAGCGGGAGCGAATCTTCGATCGTTACTATCGCAGTCCCGCGACGAAACATCGAGCCTCGGGCAGCGGTCTTGGTCTTTCGGTCGCGAAGAGAACTGCTGAGAAACATCAAGGCAAAATGTGGGTGCAAAGCTCGCCAGAGACAGGCACAACATTCTTCTTGTCTTTTCCGGCACTGATCAGGAGTGAACATGCAGACCTTACCGAGTAAAGTGTTGATCGTTGACGACGAACTCTCCATCCGCAAAGCGCTGCATACCGCACTGAGCGGGCTGGGGTTCGAGATTGAGGAAGCAGCAGGCGGAGAACAGGCTGTGTGCTTCGTTCGCTCCGAGCACTATGATGCAGTGCTTCTCGACATCAACCTGCCCGGACTTGGTGGCATTCAGACCTGCCGAACGATGCGACGATTAGAACCTCAGCTTCCAATCCTGATGTTAACCGTGCGCGATGATGCCGAGGACAAGATCCAGGCCTTGGACGCCGGAGCCGATGACTACATCACAAAGCCTTTCCATGTTGGGGAATTGATGGCTCGCGTCCGTGCGGCAGTTCGGCGTTCTCAGGTCACCCAAAATAACAAGGACACGGTGATTACAATCGGCAGTATCGAACTCGATACTGGGCGTCGTTTAGTTCGCAAGCGGGGCCTCGTTGTCCATCTCACTCCCAAGGAATTCGATCTGCTCCACTGTCTCATGTCGCAAGCTGGCAAACCGCTTACCCATGCCCGGCTGCTCACCTCTGTGTGGGGGACGGAATATGGAAACGAGTTGGAGTACACGCGCACATTCATCCGTCAGCTTCGAAAGAAGTTGGAAGATGATCCTTCCCGGCCTGAATACCTACTGACGGAATCCTACATTGGCTATCGATTCACAGATCCTGCACCGAACGGGACGGTTGAGTGAATCGGCGCGGCAGGCGACTCCACCCTGTGTGTCGGCAACAAGCGCTAGGTTCGCTGTTCTACTTAGAGCCTGTAACAAACCCATAGAAGGGCGGTAGCAGATCGGGCATTCTATTGCTGTTCGGGGACGTTCACATGGCTGGCGCGCTCGTTCCCGATGCGTTGTGGAATTTGATCGAACCCCTTCTGCCAATTCCGTCGCCCAAGCCGCATGTGGGCGACCGCGCCTAGCAGACCGGCCTTGCCCCGCGGGCATATTTTCGTGCTCCCAATGGTATTCCCTGGCGGATGCCGCCGAAAGCACTGGGTTGCGGCTCCGGCATGACCTGCTGGCGATTCTGATGGCCATGCTATAGTTTGCACGCTAGTTTCGTGCCATGTCCCAGTCTCCAAACCCAGCGGCGCCGCAGCAAGTGGCGCCTCTGCTTGCGTTGGCCACTAAGGCGCTCACGGCCGGTCGACCAGCCGATGCGATCGCGCCATTGCGCGATGCAGCG
>Ga0187783_10001508_pt1 | contig 17214 bp, 16 predicted proteins | sample 1015_SJ02_MP02_2_FD_132471 | JGI IMG/M metagenome (GOLD analysis project Ga0187783, IMG submission 132471) | Tropical peat soil microbial communities from peatlands in Department of Meta, Colombia - 1015_SJ02_MP02_20_MG | ecosystem: Environmental > Terrestrial > Soil > Wetlands > Peat | place...
CGACCGCGCCGCCTCCATGGTGCGCGCCATCGCCGAGCTCGCCCGCAGCATGTCGATCACGACGGTGGCGGAGTACATCGAGACCGAGGCGATCAGCGTGCGCATCGCCGAGCTCGGTGTCGAGTACGGTCAGGGATTTGCCATCGGCCGTCCGATCCCGCTCAGCGATCTGCTCACGGAACTCCCCCTGCCGAGCGAGTCGAAGGAGCGGTCCGGGACGGCCGAGGCACCGGAGTCGTCGGAGCCCGCCGAGGTGGCCGAGCGGTCCGGCGCCGCGGCACCCGCGCAGGCGCTGAGCGATGCGGACGAAATGACATGGTTTGCCCGGGGGAGGCGCTGATGGCGCGCAGGGAAGCTGCGCGGTGGCCACGGGATGCGAAGTCAACGCTTCCCCGTTCCACCCGTAATGTCCCTGACGCCTGGTACAGGGAGTCTTGAGCATGTCCATGCGCTCGCGCACGCTGATCGCGCTCATCGCCGGGGTGATCCTCGGCTTCTGCGGGGCCCTGACGAGCGGCGCGCTTGCCGACCGCTCCGCCGAGAGCGCACGTCACCCGGCCCCGACGGCCGCGGCGGCCCGGGCGGGGCTTCCGTGGGAGGAAGCGAGCCTGTTCGCGGAGGTCTACGAGCACATCAAGCGCGACTACGTCGATGAGGTCGACGACCACGCCCTCATGGAGAAGGCGGTCCGCGGCATGGTCGCAGCGCTCGACCCGCACTCCGCCTACCTCGACAGCGAGGAGTTCGACGAGATCCGCCTTTCGACGATGGGTTCGTACCCGGGCGTCGGGATCGAGGTGGTGGCGGAAGACGGGGTCGTGAAGATCCTCCGCCCCATCGAGGGCTCACCCGCGCAGCGTGCCGGGCTTCTCCCGGGCGATGAGATCGTGAAGATCGACGGCTCGGACATCGGCGCCGACCTCGCCGGTGCCATCGCCCGCATGCGGGGTACTTCCGGCAGCCTCGTGACGCTCAGCATCCGCCGCAACGGCGCCGCCGGGGTGCTCGAATACGCCCTGCGCCGGACCCAGGTCGAGGTGCACAGCGTGGCTCAGCTCAGCCTCGAGCCTGGCTACGGTTATCTGCGGATCACCAGCTTCAGTGAGACGACGGCCCAGGACGTGAGTCGCGCGGTTTCGCGCCTGAAACGCGACAATCCGGATGGTCTTAAGGGTCTCGTGCTCGACCTGAGAAACAATCCCGGCGGCGTGCTCGAGGCGGGCGTTGCCGTGGCCGACGATTTCCTCAACTCGGGTGTCATCGTGACGGCTGACGGACGCACGCCCGAAGCGCGCTTCCGGATGGACGCGACCCCGGGGGACCTCCTCAATGGGGCGCCGCTCGTCGTGCTCGTGAACGGCGGGACCGCGTCGGCCTCCGAGATTGTCGCCGGGGCGCTCAAGGACCACGGCCGGGCGCTCCTCATCGGGCGGCGCACCTATGGCAAGGGATCGGTGCAGACGGTGATGCCGCTCTCTCACGGGGGCGCGGTGAAGCTCACGACCTCGCGCTATTTCACCCCCTCGGGTGCCTCGATCCACGGCAAGGGGATTGTGCCCGACGTCCTCGAGGACGGTCCCGGCGATCCGCCCGCGGAGCTCGGCGTACCGCGAGGGTCGCTATCCCTCGTTGCCCGCGATGCCGATGTGCGGCTGGGGCTTGAGACGCTCAAGCACCGCCTGCGTGCCGAGCTCACTCCGCGAACGCTCACGACCCGCTTGCTGATTCCCTGAGAGGGGAGACCGGCAGCTCCTCGGGCGCGGCCATACGCCCCCGCCCCGCGCGCCGCGCCTTGCGTTTACCGATATCCTGCCGCGCCATGCTCGGCTGGCTCATCGACCTGATCCTCCATCTCGACCGCCATCTGGTGGAGCTGCTCGTCCGCTACGACCTGTGGATTTACCTGATTCTCTTCGTCGTGATCTTCGCGGAGACGGGCTTCGTGGTGACGCCGTTCCTGCCGGGTGACTCGCTGCTTTTCGCGGTGGGGGCGCTCGCGGCCGTCGACACGAGCGGGACGCTTCGCGCGCCGCTTGCGAGCCTGCTGCTTGGCACGGCGGCGGTGCTTGGCAACGTCGTGAACTACAGCATCGGGCGCCTCGTCGGCCGTTCCGCGTTCAGCGGCCGCTATCGCTGGCTCAAGGTCGAGTACCTGAAGCGTACCGAGGAGTTCTTCCGGCGCCACGGCGGCATGGCCATCGTGCTGTCGCGCTTCATGCCGATCATCCGGACCTGCGCGCCCTTCGTCGCCGGCATCGCCCGCATGCCGTACGCGCGCTTTCTCGCCTTCAATCTGGTGGGCGGCTTCGCGTGGGTGCTCGCATTCGTCTGGGGCGGCTACCTCTTTGGCAACATCCCGCAGGTCAAAGCGCACTTTGGCCTGGTGACGATTCTCATCATCGTGATCTCGCTCGTGCCGCTCATCAGCACGCTCAGGCGTCCGGCGCCCACCGGCTGAGGACGCCCAGAGTCGGCGGCGGCACGCACCCCGCCCGTGCGCGACCCCTCGGCGGCGGCACGCATTCGGTCGGCCGCAACCCGGTCGACAGCGGCACAGCCTGTCAGCTAGCACCCCGACGGCGCGTGCCGTCAAAGTCTCAGCCCCCCGCCGTGAGCGCGCGGATGGGACCGATGATGGCACCGATCAGCAGCACGACGTTTGGGATGGCGCTCAGGCCAAAACCAAGGTGCCGCCGCTCGGGGGCCTGCACGTAGCCGCGGAAGTACACCGCCCGGCCGATGATGAAGAGCACACCGAGCGCGGCCGCGACGTGGGCGTTCACGTAGCGGCCGAAGAGCTGCATCGCCGGAAGGAAGACGATGAGCTGCTCGAGCGTATTCATCTGCACGCGGTAGTAACGGTCGAACACTTCGTGGCCGGTGGTGGCGGGAGCGGGGACGTTGTAGCGGCCGCGGGCCCGCCCCACCGCCCAACCGAATGCGAGAAACTCCACCAGCGCGAGCATCATGACCAGGTGAACGTACGCCACGGGACCTCCGGTTCAGGGACCTCCGGCTTTTGCGGCCAGAATGGCACAATGGCCCCATGGGCGACAGGGAGCGGGGCTATGCGCACCGCGTCGACATCCTTGCCGATGCGGACCGGGTGTGGCGGGCACTCACGGAAGTGGAGCAGCTCGCCCGATGGTGCTCGCCGGGCGCGCAGATCAGCGCCCGGCAGGGTGGGCTGTTTCGCGCCAGCGTCGACCGCGTTACCGAGTTCGAGGCACAGATCGATGTGTTCGAGCCGCAACGGCGGCTGCGGCTGCTGTATCTCCCCGCCCGCGAGCTGCCGCGCGCCGATACGGTGATGGTCGATGATTTCATTCTCGATCCTGTCGGGGAAGGCACCATCGTGCGGCTGCTCGGCTCGGGCGTGCCGGCAACTCCGGAGTGGGATACCCAGTATTGGCGGCTGCGCACGAGCTGGCAGCAGGCGATGACGCGCCTCAAAGTGTTCGTGGAACAACAACTCAAAAAAGGAGCGCCCCGATGACCGGATTCCTGCTGCGCGCGGTGATTACTGCGATCGGGCTGTGGCTCGCGAGCCAGTGGGTGAGCGATGTGCACATCGACAGCACCGGGACGCTGGTTCTCGCGGCCATTCTGCTCGGCGTGGTGAACGCCATCGTGCGCCCGATCGCCTTCATCCTGACGTTGCCGATCACCATCCTCACACTCGGGCTCTTTCTCTTTGTGCTCAACGCCGCCATGGTGGCGCTGGTCGCCTGGATCCTGCCGGGTTTCCACGTCGGCGGCTTCCGCGGGGCGCTGCTCACCGCGATCATCGTGTGGCTCGTGAGCTGGGTAGGCTCCTGGCTCATCGGGCGTCGCGGCTTCGAGCGGTACGCGCGCCGCTGAGCGCTCGCCTGCCGCTCATGACCGGCGCGGCCGTACCCGGGATCCTGGAGGCGATCGGCAACACGCCGCTCGTGACGCTCAGGCGGCTCGCGCCACCCTCGGGTGCGCGCGTGGTCGTAAAACTCGAATCAGCCAATCCCACCGGCAGCATGAAGGATCGCGTGGCCCGCGCGATGATCGAGCGCGCGGCTGCCGATGGCAGGCTGGCTGCGGGCGACACGGTGGTCGAGTACACCGCCGGCACGACCGGCATCTCGCTCGCGCTCGTGTGCGCGGCACTCGGTTTCAAGACGCATTTCGTCTTCTCCGACGCCTTCAGCGAGGACAAACGCCACACCATGCGTGCCTACGGGGCGACGATCACCGACGTACCGAGCGAGCGCGGGCAAATCACGGCGACCCTGATCAAGGCGCTGATTGCGACCGCCGCCGACCTCAGCCGCCGGCCTGACCACTGGTATTGCGACCAGCTGAACAACCGCGACGGCGAGGCGGGTTACCACGCGCTCGGTGAGGAGCTGTGGAGGCAAAGTGGAGCTTCGGTCGCGGCATTCGTGCAGGCGGTCGGCACCGCACATTCGCTCAACGGCACCGCTCACGTCCTGCGCCGGCACAACCCGCGCGTGCGCGTGGTGGCGGTCGAGCCCGCCGAGTCGCCGGTACTCTCGGTCGGACGCACGGGTGCGCATAACATCGAGGGTATCGGTATCGGCTTCGTGCCCCCGCTCTTTCGCCGCGCAGACGTCGACGAGATCCTCACGGTCTCGACGGCAGAGGCGAAGGCGATGGCACGGCGCCTCGCCCGCGAGGAGGCGATCTTTGCCGGCACCTCGACCGGCGCCAACGTGGTCGCTGCGCTGCGCCTGGCAGCGCGCCTCGGCTCCGGCGCGACGGTCGCAACGGTTGCGGTCGACTCAGGGCTGCGCTACCTCAGTACGGATCTCTACCGCGCCTGAGTCGGCCCGCGCAATGCCGCCCGACGCGACGCGCATGTTGCTGCGGCTCATCCTCGCGAGCGCACTCGTGCGAGTCGCGTTCGCGGGCGCGGTGGGGCTGTCGGTGGACGAGTCCTACACGGTGGCGATCAGCCGCCACTTCGCGTGGAGCTACTTCGATCACCCACCGCTCCACGTGTGGCTCGTGGGGGCATGGGCGCACTTGCTGCGGAGCGAGCAGCCGCTCCTCGTGCGCCTGCCGGACATCGTGATGTTCGCCGCGTCCACTGCAGTGCTCTATCGCCTCACGACTCGCTGCTACGGTGAGCGGGCCGGGCTGTGGGCGGCGGCGGCGTTCAATCTCGCCCCGGTCTTTACACTCAACGCGGCAGGCGGCGTGCTGCCGGATGGGCCGCTGGTGCTGTTTTCGCTCCTCGCGGTGTCGTGCTTTGCTCACGCGGTGCGGCTGCCGGCGCCGGAGGCGACGGCGCGCGCACGGATGCTCACCGCCGGTATCCCGGGGGGCCTCGCGCTCCTCTCGAAGTACACCGCTGTGTTTCCGCTTCTCGCGCTTGCGGCCTACCTGCCGATGTGCCGGCCGCGGTGGCTCAGGGAGCGCGCTACCTGGCTCGCCGCGCTCATCGCGCTCGCGCTGTTCACGCCCGTTCTCGTCTGGAACGCTACGCACCACTGGGCGTCCTTCACTTTTCAGGGTGCTCGCGCGCTCCCCGGTGGCTTGAGCGTTGCGCGCGCGGCGCTCGACTTCAGTGGACAGCTCCTCTACCTCTTTCCGTGGCTCGCCGCGCTATTGCTATGGGCGCTGCTGCGCGCGCTGCGCCGCGGCCCGGCCGATCCCGCCGGATGGCTCTTTGCAACGCTCGCGATCGGGCCGATCGCTGTCTTCACCGTCATTGGCCTCTGGGCCACGGTGCTGCCGCACTGGCCGGCGATCGGCTGGCTCTTCACGCTGCCGCTTGCCGGGCCGCTGCTCGCCGACCTCGCACGCCGCCGGCCGCGCCTTCTGCACGGCAGCACCGTGGCGACCGCGCTGCTGCTTTTCGGCGCGATATCGCTGGTCGCACTGCAAACCGCCACCGGCGCCCTCGGCCGGATCGTGCCTGCGCTCGCCGCTCACGACCCGACGCTCGATCTGCTCGACTGGCGCGAGCTCGGCGAGGCCGCTGCGCGATGGCGGCTGCGCGAGCGGGGACTGTTCATCGCGACGGTGAGCTGGATCGATGCGGGCAAGAGCGACTACGCGCTCGGGGGTGCCCTGCCGGTCCTCTGTCTGTCGGAGGATCCGCGTCAGTTCGGCCTCATGTACGACGCGCGCGCCTTCACCGGCCGCGACGCGCTCATCGTGGCGGCCGCCGGGCGGCCGGACTGGCTGGCGCTTGCCGCCCCGCACTTCCGCCGCGTCGTCCCCGGTGAGGACCTGGTGGTGCGGCGGCGCGGCGGGGAGGCGGCGCTGACACTGCATACGGCCTTCGGCTACGGCTATGCCCCCTCGGACGGCGCTCGTGGGCACTACGGGCGGTAGCGTCCGCAATGGATTCTGTGGCATCAGCGAAAGATGCAGCCAACCCTCGAGCCTGTGACTTCCTCACGCTCGTCCGAGAATTCCCGCCTTGAGGCGGCGCCGCCCGCCCCTGAGGCCGTGCAGCCGGCCCGTGAGGCGCTGCAGACCGGCCGTGAGCCGCTGCACACTGCCCGTGAGGTCGAGCAGCCCGCCCGTGGGGCGCTCCAGCAGGCGCTGGAGCTCTTCGCCGAGGGGAAACTCGCCGCCGCGGGCGTGTGCTGTCAGCAGGCGCTCGAGCTCGAGCCGCGGCACTTCGAGGCGCTGCACCTGCTCGGCATCGTCAACCTCCTGTCCGGGCATCCGGCGAGGGCCGCTGAGCTCTTCGGCCGCGCCCTCGAGCTTGAGCCGCAGAGCGTCGCGGCGCACGCCAACCACGGCAATGCCCTGTACCAGCTCGGACGCTACGACGCCGCGCTCGTGAGCTACGACAGAGCGATCGCGCTCAACGGGCAGCTGGCGGAGGCCCATTTCAATCGCGGCAATGCCCTGCGGGCGCTCCACCGACACCCGGCGGCGATTGCCAGTTATGACGCCGCGATCGCACTCAAGCCGGACTACGCGGACGCCTTGGGCAACCGCGGCCTGACGCTCTATGACCTGCGGAGCTACGACGCCGCGCTCGCGAGCTACGAGCGCGCCATTGCAGTGCGGCCGGAGCACGCTGCCACCTTCCACCACCGCGGCAATGCGCTGCGCGAACTGAAGCGCTACGAGGCTGCCATTGCGAGCTACGACAGGGCCCTGTTGCTCGCGGAGCACGCCGACATCTTCAACGACCGTGGCATTGCGCTCGCGGCGCTGCAGCGCTCCGAGGAGGCGCTCGCGAGCTACGAGCGGGCCGTGGCGCTCGATCCAGGAAGTCCCGAAGGCTACGCCAACCGCGCCAACCTGCTGCGCGCTCTCGGCCGATACGAGGCCGCCATCGCCAGCTACGACCAGGCCGCCGTGTTGCAACCGCAGCTCAAGTTCCTCGCCGGAGCGGGGCTCTACGCGAGAATGCAGATCGCGGCATGGGATGGGTTCGAGGCGCGGCGCGCCGCGCTCGCTGCCGCAATCCGCGGCGGACAGGCGGTCGCAAATCCGCTGTGCGTAATGAGCCTGTCGGACTCCACGACTCTGCAGTGCCAGGCTGCCCGGATCTGGATGCAGCACACCTGTCCGCCGAACGCCGCGCTGCCGCCCATCGCGAGGCACGGGCGGCGCGACAGGATTCGTGTCGGCTACTTCTCAGCCGATTTTCGCAGCCATCCCGTCGCGATGCTGACGGCGCCGCTGTTCGAGACCCACGATCGCAGCCGCTTCGAGCTGACCGGCTTCTCCTTCGGACCGGACACGCGCGATGAGATGCGCCGGCGGCTGGAGGGGACGTTCGACCGCTTCATCGACGTGCGCGAGCACGACGACCGTGACGCCGCGCAGCTCGCGAGAAGCCTCGAGCTCGACATTGCCGTCGATCTCGCTGGGTTCACCGCGGGCGCGAGACCGGGGATCTTTGCCCTGCGGGCTGCCCCGATCCAGGTCAGCTTCCTGGGATACCCGGGAACGATGGCCGCCCCTTACATCGATTACATCCTCGCCGACGAGGTGGTGATCCCCGCGGCCGATCGGCCGGGTTACAGCGAGAAAGTTATTTCCCTGCCTCACTGTTATCTGCCGCCGGGTGACCGGCCGCCGATCACGCCCGGCGGGCAGAGCCGCCCCGACTTTGGGCTACCGCCGCAGGGCTTCGTTTTCTGCGCCTTCAGCGCGCACAGCCGCATCGTGCCACCCATGTTCGACTGCTGGATGCGGCTGCTGCGGGCCGTCGCAGGCAGCGTGCTGTGGCTCAGGATGGGGAGCGAGATGAGCGTGCGGAATCTGCGCGGCGAAGCCGCGAAGCGCGGCATCGCCCCCGAGCGGATCGTCTTCGCTGCGTCGCTGCCGAAGCTCGAGGACCATCTCTCGCGTCAGCGGCTCGCCGACCTCTTCCTCGACACGCTGCCCTATAACGCGCACACGACCGCGGGCGATGCGCTCTGGGCGGGACTGCCGGTGTTGAGCTGTGCCGGTGAGGCGTTCGCTGCCCGGGTGGGTGCGAGCCTGCTGCGCACCATCGGCTTGCCCGAGCTCATCGCGACGACCCCCGCTCACTACGAATCGCTCGCCATCGAGCTGGCCCGCGATCCGGCGCATCTGGCGGAGATCCGTGCACGGCTCGCGCGGAATCGTGCCGCCTCGCCGCTCTTCGATACGGCACTCTTCACGCGCCACCTCGAGAGCGCCTGCGTCGAGATGCATGAGCGCTACCGGCGCAACCTGGCCGCCGATCACTTCTGTGTCGAGGCGGGGGACAAACGGCTTATCCGCCGGTAGAGCGCATAGATCACCAGTGTGAACGCGATGGCCCCGAGCCACACCGCGGGGCCGTCGGCGAACGCATCCCCGACGAGCGAGAGCGGGAAATCCCGGCCCGAGAAGGCGACCAGCGCCGCAACCAGCACGCCGACCAAACCCTCACCGACGATCATGCCCGAGGCGAGCAGCACGCCGAGCTGTTTGGCGGCCTCCGGCTTTGCGCCCCGCTCCGCGCGGCGCTCGAAGATCCAGCCGGCAACCGCGCCCACGACGATCATGAGCGTGCTCTGCGTCGGCAGATAGATGCCGAGCCCCACGGCGAGCGGCGAAAGGTGCGCGCCCGGCTTCAGCCGCCGCAGCAGCGCGTCAGCGACGATGAGCCCTACGCCGATGAGACCTCCGACCTCGATCAGGCTCCAGTCGACGTTATGCTGGATGACGCCCTGCGCCAGCGCCGAGATCAGGCCGGCCTGCGGGGCGGGCAGGGGATGCTCGTGGTGCGGTCCCGGCGCACCGGCAAAGCCGTAGGCGCGATTCAGCAGATCGAGAATCGGCGGGATGATCACCGCACCGGCGAGCACGCCGACCACCAGTGCCACCTGCTGCTTCCACGGCGTGGCGTCGACCAGCTGTCCGGTCTTCAGGTCCTGCAGGTTGTTGTTGGCGATCGCGGCGTTTGCAAAGACCACGGCTGTCACGAACAGGGTGTAGGCGACCAGCGCTTTGCCGGTGTCGGCAGATGCGCCGGCGGGCAGCGCGAACACAATGATCAATCCGAAGCCGATGGCGGCGAGGATGCCGATGCCCGATAGCGGACTGTTCGATGAGCCGATGAGGCCGGCCATGTAGCCGCATACCGCGGACATGAGAAAGCTCATGATCGCGATGTAGAGCACGCCGCTCACGACCAGGAAGGCGAGGTGGTCGCCGAGCCCGCTGCTCGAGGCGAATTGCGCCAGCAACACCCCGACAGGGAAGACGCACAGGAGCGATCCGACGCCAACCACGCCGATCGGGATGTCCTGCTCGGTGCGCGGCAGGAGCGCCGCGTTGCCGGCGGCGCGCGTTCGTGAGGCGAGCAGCGCCGAGCGCAGGCCCGCGACCACGGGCTTTACCAGCTTGGCGAGCGTCCACACGGCGGCCACCCCGATCGTGCCCGCCCCGACGAAGCGGACCTTGTGGCTCCAGGTGTCATGGGCGAGGGCGGCGAGCGCCGCATCGCTCAGGTGGGTGACGCTGCCCGAGAGCGCCGAGTAGTGCGGCACGCCCCACAGCCAGCCGATCAGGGCGCCGACTCCCATCGCCAGGCCGCACCACAAACCGATGAGATGTCCGATCCCAAACAGCGCGAACGACAGGAAGAAATCGAAGCCCGACACGCCACCCGCGAAGCGGAAGGTGCGGGCGACGTCGCTGGCGAAGACGCGCGTCGCGGTGATCAGCGAGAACGTACCCGAGACGATCGATCCCCACAGGAGCGCGGAAAGGCCCGCAGTGCTCTCCTCGATCCCCGTGCCGTGCTCGCCGCTGCCCACCTTGAGCACCTCGGCGCAGGCGACGCCTTCGGGATAGGGCAGATCCGACTGCGTGACCAGCGCGCGGCGCAGCGGAATCGAGTACAGCACGCCGAGCGTCCCGCCGAACACGCAGATGGCACACGAGACCCAGTATGGAAAGCCGGTCCACCAGCCGATCATGACCATGCCCGGCAGCACGAAAATGATCGAGGAGAGCGTGCCGGCGGCGGAGGCGACCGTCTGCACGATGTTGTTCTCCTGGATGGTCGCATCGCGCAGCGCCCGCAGCACGGCCATCGAGATCACGGCGGCTGGAATCGAGGTGGCGAAGGTGAGCCCCGCCTTGAGCCCGAAGTAGACATTGGCGGCGGTGAACACCAGCGTTATGAGCACCCCGAGGATCAGGCCCCGCAGCGTCAGCTCCGTCCGCGACTGCGCGTCCGCGGTGAGCTTCTCCACCGCCCGCGAACCATTCACCGCCCGTGACTCGGTGCTCATGTCGTTGTTCTCCGGTGCGCCAGCAACCCCCTGCGCTACGCGCATGGTCGCAGACATGGCCACGACATCGCCACCGGAGGCTTGCCACGGGGCGAGCGTGGCGCTCAGGCTTACCCGCGGGTGCTCAGGCGGAGGCGCGCAGCGCTTCCTCGAGCGCTGCGGTCAGTGGCTTGAGGAAGAAGGCTTCCTCCGGCATGAGGTGCGCCTCGATGCCATGGCGCTCGAGCGCGGCGGCCACCACCGGCCCCACCGCCGCAACCAGCGGACGCGCGAGCGCGGCGCGCACCTCGTCCGCGGCTGCCACCGCGAACAGCCGCTCGACCTGCGGCGTGCTGGTGAAGGCGATCGCGTCCACCTCGCCGGCCGCGAGCTGCGCGAGCAGCCGGTGCACCGCGGCATCATCCGCCGCGCCGGCATAGATGTAGGGCGCGACGGTCTGTACCGCGGCGCCGGCACGCTCGAGAAACTCGATCAGCGGGCGGTTGGGCTCGGTGCCGTAGAGCTGCACGCCGATGCGCCGTCCGGCGAGCTTCTCCTCGGCGAGGCTGGCGATGATGCCCGCGGTGGTGGGCTGCGCCGCCGCGAGGTCGGGCTTGAGTCCGAGCTCGCGCAGCGCCCGGGCGGGCTTTGGGCCCCGGGTGATCTTGCGCACGCGCGCGAGCGCGGTGAGAAAGGCGGGCCCGAGGGCGGGGTCGTGGCGCTCGATACACCCGCGCAGCCGCCGCAGGCCCTCACCGGTCGTGAGGATCAGATCATCGTAGGACCCGCGTGCAAAGTCGCGCGCAAAGGCGAGCACCGGGGCGGGATCGGGCGCATCGAGGATGGCGACGAGCGGGCAGCGCAGCACGGTGGCGCCGCGCCGCTCGAGGAGCGCGGCGAACACCTCGAGCTCGCGTGCCTCGGGCACGGCGACGGTGCGGCCGGCGAGCGGAGAGATATCCATCAGTCAGGCCATCTTAGCCGCACACCGTCACTTGCGCCCGCGCAGCATCCCGGGGGTATGCTTCGCCTGCGCGCGCCGGCCCTCGTCAGGCGCCGGACAGGAACAAATAACATGCTCAAGTTCTTGGTGGGCTTTCTCGTCGCGATCATCCTCGGCCTGACCGTTTTCACCTGGTTCACGCTGAACTGGTCGTACGCCGATGGCGAGCGCGCCGGCTTCCTGCAGAAGTTCTCGCGCAAGGGATGGATCTGCAAGACCTGGGAGGGACAGATGGCGCTCGTGACGCTTCCGGGGACAGTGGCCGAGAAGTTCGATTTCACGGTGCGCGATGACGCCGTCGCCAAGCAGCTCGGCGACAACATCGGCAAGCGCATGTCGCTCCACTATGAGCAGCACAAGTGGATCCCGACCTCCTGCTTCGGCGACACCGAGTACTTCGTGACCAAGATGGAGGTCACGCCGCTCACGCAACCGCTGACCCCCCAGTAGCCCGGGCGCGGAACGACCAGCCGCGGGCTTCACCGCCCGCAGCGGCGGGCTTACCTCACGCCCGCCATCATGCGTCGGACGAAGGGTGTCAGCAGCAGCATCACTGTGCCGCCGATCACTCCATACCAGAAGATCTTGAGGAACAGCGCCGGAAGCGACTCGAGGTGACTCGCGTCGTACTCGGTGGAGAGCTGGCCGGCGAGGTTACTGCCGAGCGCGAGGGAGAGGAACCAGATGCCCATCACCTGACCGACGAAACGCGGCGGCGCGAGCTTGCTCATGTAGGAGAGTCCCACCGGCGAGAGGCTCAGCTCGCCGAAGGTGTGCAGCAGATAAGCCAGGATCAGCCAGCTCGAAAGCACCTTCTCACCGCCGAGCACACGCAGCGAAGCGACATACATCACCAGAAACCCAAGGCCGAGCAGAATCAGCCCCGCGCCGAACTTGGCCGCGGCGTTCAGGTCGCGGCCGCGCCGGCCGAGCGCGATCCACAGCGCCGCGAATACCGGTGCGAAGGCGATGATGAAGAGCGGATTCACCGACTGCAGCCAGGCGGTCGGCATCTCCCAGCCGAGGATGTGCCGATCGGTATAGCGGTCGGCGAACAGGTTCATCGAGGCGCCCGTCTGCTCGTAGCCCGCCCAGAAGGTCACCGAGGCCGCGACCAGCGCGATCATCACCAGCACCCGGTTGCGCTCGGTGCGCGTGAGTCCAGCGAAGAACAGCAGATAGGCGAAGTACACGATGCCGAGTACCACCATCGCCCACGACGCCGCAGTCGCCATGGCCACTGCGTTGATCCTGAGCACGCCGGTCATCGCGAGCAGCGCGATGAGCGCGAGCGCGGCGGCGAGCACGAGCAGCGGGCGGGCGCTCTGCACGCGGCCGTCGGGAGCGCGACCTGCGCTCCCGAGGTAGTGGCGCGTCCACCAGAACTGCACGAGCCCGAGCGCCATGCCGACTGCCGGCAGCATGAACCCGAAGCGCCAGCCGTAGCGGTCGGCGACCCAGCCGACGAGCAGCGGGCCGATGAGTGCGCCGAGATTGATGCCCATGTAGAAGATGGAGAACCCGGCGTCGCGCCGCGCGCCACCTTCGGGATAGAGCGCGGCGACCATGGCGCTGGCGTTGGGCTTGAGGAGGCCGACTCCGATCGTGATCACGAGCAGCCCGAGAAAGAACACGTCGGGCTTGTCGAGGGTCAACATGAGATTGCCGGCGATGATGAGGAGCGCGCCGCTGGCGACGGCGCGCTGCGCACCGATCAGCCGGTCGGCAACCCAGCCCCCGAGCAGCCCGAAGAGATAGGTGCCGCCGATGTACATGCCGTAGACGGCACTCGCGGTCTGGTCATCGAGCCCGAGGCCGCCTTTGGCGAGCGCCTCCGCCATGTACAGAATGAGCACGCCGCGCATCCCGTAGTAGGTGAAGCGCTCCCACATCTCGGTGAGGAAGAGCGTGGCGAGGCCGCGGGGCTGACCGAAGATCGTCCGCGAGGCGGCGTCGGCGGCGATGGGGGCGGCGGCGACCTGGTTCATCGTTGCGGCAGACGGCCTCAGCCGTCGCCGATCTTCGCGGTCGCTTCCGGGCTGCGGCTTCTCGACATGATGCGCGCCATCAGGATGCCGCCTTCGTAAAGGAGGTACATCGGGATCGCCAGCGAGCACTGCGAGATCGCATCCGGGGGTGTGAGCAGCGCCGCGAGTATGAAGATGCCGATCAGCACGTAACCGCGGTTCCGCTTCAGCTTCTCGATCGGCACGATCCCCATGAGCACGAGCAGCACCACGGCGACTGGCACTTCGAAGGCGAGCCCGAAGCAGACGAACATGGTGAGCACGAAGTCGAGGTAGTTGTTGATGTCGGTCATCATCGCCACGCCCTTCGGGGTGGTGCGGATGAAGAACTCGAACATCACGGGGAATACGAAGTAGTAGGCGAAGGCGATGCCGACGTAGAACAGCAGGATGGAGGAAACGAGCAGCGGCACGGCGAAGCGGCGCTCGTTACGGTAGAGGCCGGGGGCGACGAACGACCACAGCTGGTAGATGACGTAGGGCATCGCCAGCATCAGGGCGGCAAAGAAGGACAGCTTGAACGGCGTGGTGAAGGGCGACATCACGCCCGTGGCGATCAGGTTGCTTCCCTGTGGAAGCCTCGCGAGCAGCGGCTGCGACAGGAAGGAGAAGAGATCGTTGGCGTAGTAGACGCACGGCAGGAACGCGAGTCCCACCGCGACGAACGCACGCAACAGCCTGTCCCGCAGCTCGAGCAGATGCGAGATCAGGGTGCCTTCGGCGAGCTTCTCAGGTTCCTCGCTCATCGGCACTCGGCGCAGTGCTTCCCGGGTGAGCCGTGGGAGGCGCGCCCGCGGCGTCGGCGGGAGCGGCATACGGGAAGGTCGGCGACGCCGCCGACGGGTCGGGGGAAGGAATGGGAGCTGCGTCGGCAGGCGGCGGTGCCGCGACGGGTGCGGTGTTGGCTGCGGCCTCCGCATGCCCGGGCGATGCGGGTGGCGGCGATGCGGGTGGCGGCGATGCGGGGCGCTGCGCCCGCCGCGCCTGCTCGAGCTGCACTTCCTCCTCGAGCTGCTCGCGGAACTGCCGCGCCATCACTCGCGCGCGACCGACCCAGCGGCCGACTTCAGACACGAGGCGGGGCAACTTCTCCGGACCCAGCACGATGAGTGCCAGGACGAAGATGATCAGAACTTCAGAGAATCGCCCTTCAAACAGATCAGCTGCTCCGTTCGCTCTTGGCGTCGCTCTTCTTCGCGGCTTCGGCGAACTCTGCGTCCGCGCCCTCGGACCGGATCTGCTTTGGCGGAGCGCTCTGCTCTTCCTCGCCCTCGCTCATCGCCTTCTTGAATCCGCGTACCGCGTGCCCGAGGTCCGAGCCGACCGTGCGCAGCTTCTTGGCGCCGAACACCACGAGCACGACGAGCAGAATGATCACCAGCTCGCGCATTCCTAAGCCCATACTTCTCCACTCCAACGACTTCCGCCGACACGGCGGAAAAGAATCAAATCATAGGTCAAATGAGCCCCGCGAGCCGCATAAGTTCGCTCGCGGACCGGGACGCACATCACGCTCGCACGGCTCAGGTCTCGAGCCAGAAGGTCACCGGGCCGTCATTGATCAGCGACACCTGCATGTCAGCCCCAAATACACCTGCGGAAACAGGGGCATAGGCGGCCTCCACCCGGGCGATGAGCTCGACAAAGAGGTTCCTTGCGTCCTCAGGCGCCGCGGCCGCGCCGAAGGAGGCGCGCGTGCCCTTCCTGGTGTCTGCCGCGAGCGTGAACTGCGGCACGAGCAGCACGCCGCCGCCCACCTCGCGCACCGAGAGGTTCATCCGCCCCTCGCCGTCGGGAAACACCCGGTAGGTGAGTAAGCGCTCGGCGAGACGCTCGACCGCGGCGGCGTCGTCCCCGCGCTGCACACCGATGAGCGCGAGCACGCCGCGGTCGATCGCGGCGACGAGCTTGCCACCGACGCGCACCTGCGCCTCGCTGACACGTTGGATGAGGGCAATCATGGCTTGCGGCAAAGTCGCGACCGCGCCGGAGCGGCGGCGACCCGCGCCAATATACCGTGCGCGCAGCGATCGCTCCTCGCGCACGAGCGTTGGCAATTACCGCGGCGAATCCGTAAGATTCGGGGCCGTTTTTACATCGGGGAGCGTGCGTTGATGGGGCGCGGCGGGAGGTCTGCAGGCGGGCGACTGGCGCTCGCGGGAATCGCCTCATGCGCCCTCGCCGGGCTGCTCACGCCCGAGCGCGCCTTGGCCCAATCGCCCGCCACCGCATCGCCCGCGCCGGCGGCGCCCGCCGCCCCGGCACCGCCGCCGACGCTCACGGCCGATCCGGCGCGCGGCAAGGCGATTTCCTACACCTGCCTCGGCTGCCACGGCATCGACGGCTACAAGAACGCTTACCCCAACTACAGCGTGCCGAAGCTCGAGGGACAGAATCCGGCGTATATCGCGGCGGCACTGCACGGCTACCGCGACGGTGATCGCTCGCACCTGACGATGCACGACCAGGCCTCGACCCTCTCCGATCAGGACATCGTGGACATTGCGGCCTTCTTCGCCGGCACGCCGCTCAAGCCGACCGGTAAGCCCGAGGGCACGGTGCCGAAGGCGGCGGTGCTGTGCACCACCTGCCACGGGCAGGACGGGGTGGCGATCGCGCCCATCTATCCTTCGCTTGCCGGGCAGCACGAGGACTACCTGGTGCGCGCCATCGAGGAGTATCAGAAGGGTGGGCGCAAGAATCCCATCATGAAGGGGTTCGCCGCGAGTCTCACGGACGCGGACATCGACGCCATCGCCCGCTACTTCAGCGCCCTTACGCCATCGCTCCACACCGAGTCGCGCCCGTATACGCGCTTCAGCGCGCAGTAGTGCCCACCCCTCGGGGGCCGCGGCCACCCTTAAGACTCCCATAAGGCGGCTTGCCTAATCTTCGTGCCACCCTTGGAGCGTCAACTGGGAGCCATGAATCCATGAATCTGTCGAGTTTCATCCGCAAGCCGCTGTTTGCCGCCATCGTCGGCGCCACGGCCATCGGTGCGCCGGTCGGCGCTCTTTACATTGCAGGCGCGGCACGCGCGGCCGCGCCTCCCGCAGCGACCGCCCCGGCGCCAGTGACGCCGGTGCCCGCGGCAGGCAACCCGGGCGCAGTGCTGCCGGACTTCAGCACGATGGTGCAGAGGTATGGCCCCGCGGTCGTCAACATCCGCGTGACCACCAAGGTGGCAACGAGCTTCAACCGCGGCGACGACAGCGGCGATGACAGCGGCGAGGACAGCGGCGAGGAGAATCCCTTCGGGCCCAACAGCCCGTTCGCACCCTTCTTCCGCGGCATGCCCTTCCAGATGCCGCAGCAGCAGCCGCTGCATGGTGAGGGCTCGGGCTTCATCATCCGCCCGGACGGCTACATCATGACCAACGCGCACGTCGTGAACGGCGCGAGCGAGGTCACGGTGCGCATGACCGACCGGCGCGAGTACACCGCCAAGGTGATCGGCGTCGACACCAAGTCGGACATCGCC
>Ga0187783_10001509_pt1 | contig 17213 bp, 12 predicted proteins | sample 1015_SJ02_MP02_2_FD_132471 | JGI IMG/M metagenome (GOLD analysis project Ga0187783, IMG submission 132471) | Tropical peat soil microbial communities from peatlands in Department of Meta, Colombia - 1015_SJ02_MP02_20_MG | ecosystem: Environmental > Terrestrial > Soil > Wetlands > Peat | place...
GCCAATGAGCAACTCATTCTGAGGAGGAAAGACACATTCGATGGCAACGCCGATGAGCAAGTCCAAGATCATTGCGCACCTGGCTGAGAAAGTGAGCACGAAAGACAAGCCGGTGTCCAAGAAGCAGGTCGCGTCGTTTTTCGACGAACTGTTTAACCTTGCTGTGAAAGAAGCCAAGGGCTCGGGGAAGTTCGTGATACCTGGACTGGGACGCGCCGTGAAGGCGCACCGCAAGGCACGCATGGGCCGCAATCCGGCCACGGGCGAAGCGATCAAGATCAAGGCCAAGACGGTGGTACGCCTGCGCGCGGCCAAAGCGTTCAAAGACGCCGTTTTGAAGTAGTCCATCCCGGCGCAAAGTTTCGCGGCAAAACCCCCAAGATTTGTCGGTCCCGCAAGGCGGGATGCGGCTCGGGGGTTTTGTCTTTTCCTGCGCGCCTGCCGAGCGCGACACCCCAATCTCATGCGCGAATACTCGGGCCTTCTGACCGATCTCTACGAACTGACCATGGCGGCCGGCTATTTCCAGACTCGCTTCGATGGGCGCGCCACGTTCGAACTGTTCGTCCGGCATCTCCCTCCCCATCGGAACTATCTGGTTGCCGCCGGTCTCGAGCAGGCCCTGGAATATCTGGAAAACGCCCGATTCACGCCGGAGGAGGTGGAGTATGTCCGGCGCCACCGGTCGTTCCGCAGCATCGAGAAGGAATTCTTCGACTACCTCGGGCAGTTTCGCTTTACCGGAGACGTCTGGGCCATGCCGGAAGGCACCCTCGTCTTTCCGGGTGAGCCACTGCTGCGCGTGACCGCTCCCATGATCGACGCGCAAATCATGGAGACCTACCTGCTGGCTACGCTCAGCTACCAAACCATGATCGCGAGCAAGGCCGCGCGCATTGCCACGGCCGCCGAGGGCCGCCAGGTGGTCGACTTCAGCGCGCGGCGCGCACCCGGAGGTCCCGCCGGCCTGTTTTCGGCGCGCTCGGCGGAAATCGGCGGCTGCCAGGGCACGTCGAACACGCTGGCCGGGGAACGGTTCGGGATTGAAACGTACGGAACGCAGGCCCACTCCTGGATCATGGCGTACGAAGATGAAGCGGAGGCCTTCCGCCGTTTCCTCGACGCTTTCCCGGAAGGCTCCGTTTTGCTGGTGGATACCTACGACGTGCGCAACGCGGTGAAGACCATTCTCGACATCGGCCGTAAGCCCGCCGGCATCCGCCTGGACAGCGGCGATTTGACGGCGGACAGTCTTTGGGCACGGCGCGCGCTCGACCGGAAGGGCTGGAAGGAAGTAAAAATCTTCGCCTCTGGCGACCTGGATGAGTACAAGATCGCGAAAATCCTTCGCCGCGGCGCTGCCATTGACGCGTTCGGCGTGGGAACGGCGCTGGGCACTCCCGGTGACGCACCGCATTTGAATCTGATCTACAAACTGACAGAGGTCGAGCGGGGAGGCCTGGTGCAGGAAGCCGCCAAATTCAGCCGCGCCAAGGCCACCTATCCGGGTCGCAAGCAGGTTTTCCGCTACGTGAACGGGCACGGGGAATTTCAAGCGGACCGGATCGCGCTGGAGGACGAACCGGCCGAGGGCGGTGAAGTGCTGCTGGTCGAGTTCATGCGCGGCGGCCGACGGATTCTGCCGAGCGAGTCCGTCGGTCAGCTGCGTGATCGGTGTCTTCGAAATCTGGACCGGCTTCCCCGGCGCTACCGGCAAATTCACCGGAGCGTCGTGTATCCAGTGCGGTATAGCAAGCGGCTGACAGCGATGCGTGACCAGGTTCGCCAGCGCATTCGAGGTTTTGCGCTAAAATAGCCTCACAGCAGTTACCTGGACAAAGGCATGGCGCCTCCGAAGATCATCCTCTGGGAAGTGGACACGCAGGCGGACTTCATGCAGCCGGGTGGAAAACTCTACGTTCCGGGTGCCGAGAAAATCATTCCCAATGTCCGGCGCCTGGTGAACGCCTCTGTCGAGACCAGCGCGTTGCTGGTTTCCACCGCGGATGCGCATCAAGAGGGCGATCCTGAATTTCGGAGATTTCCGCCGCACTGCTTGCGAGGTTCGCCGGGAGCGCGGATCATTCCGGAGGGTCTTGCGAAAAAAACGTTCACCGTGCCAAACGATCCGTCGGTCGAAGTGCCGAGAGATATCTTCCGCCATTTCCAGGTAGTGCTTGAAAAGCAGACGCTCGATGTCTTTGACAACCCTCACGCGAGCGAACTCGTGGAGCGGCTCGGCGACGAAGCCGAGTACGTCGTCTTCGGCGTGGCCACCGAGTACTGTGTGCGGTGCGAGGCCAAGGGCCTTCTGGATCGGAAGCGAAGGGTCGTGATCGTCCAGGATGCTATTCGACCGCTTGAGCCCGAAGACGGTCAACGCGCTCTGGAAGAATTAAGGGGTCTGGGCGCGCGCCTGATCACCACCGACGAGGCCCTCGAGGAAATCCGTTCGCTCGGATCGAAGTGACCTGCGCGCTAGCTGCCGGCTCCGGCCGCCCCTGGCCGAACCATCCGGCCATACACCCACATCAGCGCAGCCGTCAGAACTCCGATGCCGACGATAACCCACCACATCCCCTGGGGCCGGCCGAGCACTTCCCCAAATTGGCGGAGCAAATAGCCGCCCAGCGGTCCTGCGATCGCGTATCCGATGGCGATCGGCAAAAAGGCATAGCCCATGTAGAGCCCCTGCTGATCGGGCGGAGCAAGGCGAGAACAATATTCGTAGTAGCGAGAGGCTTGGGTCAGCTCTCCGAGCGCTAGGATGACCAGCAGCAGGCCCAGCACCCACATCGTGGGATGCACCGCCAGCAAAATCCACGAGAGCGCCGCGACCAAAAAGCCCAAGGCAATCGTCTCGACGGTAGGAATTCGCCGGGTCAGGTAGGTCACAACAATCTGACAGGCGATGACGGTGAAGGCTTCAATGCTCAGCAGTCGGTCGACGGCGGCCCGGGGGTCCACATAGCGTCGCATGAAGATCGGTAGCGAAATCCACATCTGCCAGTAGACGACGTAGAAGCCGGAGGAGATGAAAAGGAAAATGACGTAGCGAAGATTTCCGAGCACGGTAAAGATGTTGGTGAGGGCCGCCCACACGCTTTCGACTTTCCCATGCTCCGCGCCTCCCGGCTCACGATAAAACAGCATCGTCACCCAAAACATCCCAAAGACACTCACGGCAGAAACGCGAAATACGTTTCGGATGCCCAGCTGTAATGGTTCGCGAACCAGCCAGGCCATGAGCGGGCCGAGGGCGCCGCCGACGTTCACGAGCGTGTAGTAAATGGAGTAGCCGAGCGACCGTACGTTCTCTCGGGAGGCGCGCGCCGTGGTACCGGCAACGGAGGGCTTGACCATTCCCGGCCCCAGCGCGGGGACCAGCAGGACGATCGACACCAGCCACCTATCGCCGATGGCCCTGCGCAGCGGCGCCATCCAGGACGACTCGATCGAGCTCAGCAGAAAATAGCCGATCGTCAGCACCAAATAGGCACACATCAACGTGCGTCGAAAACCAAACCGATCGGCCAGCGCTCCGGCAACGATCGAAAGCCCGTAGACAACGAAGCCGGCAATGCCCAACAGCGTTCCGGTCAGCTCGGTGGAAAAACGCAGTTGCTCGCTGAGGTAGATGGCCAAAACGGCGCTCGTCGCGTAATAGGCCAGACGCTCGAAAATCTCAGTGAAATTGGCGACCCAAAAGGAACGCTCGAAGCCGGACCGGATGTCTTCAAGCCGCTCAACCAGTGCCAAGGAGAACCTCATGCCGTAGGAAGAGGCGGGCGCGATTGTAGCGGATCATCGGGCGATCCGCGTGCCAATTTTGGCTTTTTTCTCCTACGCAGCGGGGGCGATCTGCGGGCCCATTCTCCGATACAGTGCCAGCACGAGTGCGCCGAGGCCCCAGATGATGACGATGACGGCGATCAGCGGCCCCGCGACCGGCACCATGGTCAGAACGCGGATGACGGCCAACCCGAAAGCGAGCCTTCCGATCGCCGGGCCCACTCCCACTTGCGCGCCCAGCAACTGTTCACCGAGCCACGACCCTACAAAAACCTGCGACGCGTAGAGGGCAATGACATAGAGCAAGAGGGTCGCGATGCCGATGCCCAAACCGACGATGGTGACGCAAGCGATAATCGCCACGATGGGCGTTGCGAACAAAAACAGCGCCCCGAATCCCATGGCCGGACCGACTCGCTTGGCCGCCTGTGCGGCATCGGCAAACAATCCAGGCAGCAGCAACAGCAGGAGGAGACCGAACAGAAAGCTGGCTCCCCAGAGCAGCACCCGGTGCCAGTAATAACTCAGACGTGTATAGTCGGGACCTCTTTTCGGTATGGTGATTTGAATCGGGCTGCCGAGTTTTGCGCCCGAAGCTACATCCGGCTGGTGGCGTCCTTCATATTTTGTCTGCCCCACGATTTCGGCGTTTGAACCAATGGTCAGCCGGCCCCCCCGGATCGTGGCGTCATGACCCAAGAAACCGTTGATATCCATGGCATCGCTTGAAAAAGCGAGCAGATCACCGGTAACCCGTCCGTCCAGTTCTAGAGTGCCGCCCGCTAAGGTCATCGTGCCGCCGACAGTGGCTTTATCGGCAAGCTCCAATACGCCCGCAAACCCCATCACGTTTCGGCTTACTGTCGAATTCAGAATTACTGTCTGGGACCAAGCCCGGATGTTGCCGTCGACCGGGCCGTTGACACGAAGCTCCTGCCCGAATGCGAGGATATCCCCTTTCACGTGGCCGTCGACCACCATCGTTTGGGACGCGACAATCAGGTCACCGTCCACGTCCCCATCGATCCGAACGCGGTCGGCAATCACGATCAGGTCTGTCTTGACCTCCTGCCCGGCCGGCAGCGTATAGCTGGGACGTCCGTGCTCCAAATCAGCCGCCCGAACCTCCGGAGCAAGACCCAGTGCGCAAACCAGCACGCCCATTACCAAGGAAATGGCCGTGAACCTGAGCCACTGTTTTCTCAGCAGCCAGATGGCGACACCAAACAATGTCGTCGCCGCCAAGAGTTCTGTTATGTTTCGCATGTTGTCCCATCCTTGCCAGAATGCGCCTTGAAAGAAGAGCATCGTGAACAGGTTTCCCTGAGAAAAGCCGGCGTCCGACGCCTGTGCAAACGCAGGCGCTACCAGCCCGTTCCATACCGTGTACAGGCCCGCGGCACACAATCCGAACGCGGCGATCCAGCCCCAGTGCGTTCCACTCCGCTCTGAGACTGCCAGCACGCGCGCAGGAATCGGTTCATCGTCCACCGTCAGCGCTTCTCGCAGCCACACGCTCTCGCTCTCGAGCGCGTTGAGCAGTTCTCGGCATGCCGCGCAAGAGGCGACATGCCCCCGCACCTCCCGCGCACGGCCTTCATCGAGCTGCCCTTCGAGATACAATAGGCCCGTCACTTCGTCGAAGTGGCTCGCAGACACATCATCAGAAGGACTCATGGTTGTCTCCCACCTGTGGACTGGGCCGCCATGCTTCGTGCGGTCCCGCCCAGTTGATCACGCAACTGGTGGCGGGCGCGCAACAGCAGAACACCTACAAACGCGCGGCGCACGCCCAGCGTGTCGGCAATTTCCTCGTAACTCATCTCCGCGTAGTAGCGCAGCACCAGCGCCATGCGGGCGCGGTCCGGCAGCCGGGCCAGGCCCGCGCGCACTTCCTTGCTCGTGTGCTCCCTCAGCAGGCGCTCGAGCTGGCCCGCGTCAGGATGCTCGAGCGGAAGCGTTTCCAAATCGCCGGTCTCCAGGTCCTGCCGGATCCGGCGACGTCTGAGCGTGTCCCAACAGTGATTGCTTGCGACTTTATACAGCCAAGCCGCAAAGGGCCGCGACGAATCGTATGTGCCGATTTTCTGCCGCACCTTCACAAAGATCTCCGTGGTGGCGTCCTCCGCATCCTCCCGGGCCGGCAGCAGGCGCCGGCAGAACCGGAAGATCGCCGGAGCATATTGCCGATACAGCTCACCCCACGCCTCGGTATCGCCCGCCCGAACCTGGGACAACATTTGCACCAGATCGGCTTCGCTCATCGCCCCGGTCGTCTTCTGCCTGTCCATGGTTAATACGCTGGGCGGCCTCTCGATATTTCACAACTATCACAAAGAACCACACTTGTCTGGACTTTATGCCACCGATCGGCACCGCCCGCCGAGAGCGACCGAGCGCTTTCAGGACACCTGCCGCTGGGTTACCCGCAAGAGGAGCCGTCCGAACCGTTTGCTATACTCGCTGGATTGCGCCCCGCTGCCATTCCGCTCAAATCGAGTCGGAAAGGAGCCATGACGACGAAAAAGACAAAGCGACTGTTTCTGGTGGACGCGATGGGCTATATCTTCCGCGCTTTTTTTGCCCCCATGGACCGTCTGCAGAACTCGGCCGGCCTCCCGACCAAAGTGCCCTACCTTTTTGCCACGATGATGCGCAGGTTGCTCCAGAATAAGGACTTACGTCCAGATTATGTGGCGGTCGTGTTTGATTCGGCCGCGCCGACCTTTCGAGACCAACTGTTTGCCGATTACAAGGCGCAGCGCCCGCCGATGCCGGAAGACCTTTCCGTTCAGGTACCGTTCGTTCGCCGCTACTGTGCGGCCATGCACCTGCCGATTCTCGAGTATCCCGGTTACGAGGCCGACGATGTGATCGGTTCGCTTGCGCGTCAAGCGGCGGATCTAGACCTCGATGTCGTGATCGTGACGAGTGACAAGGATTTGTTGCAGCTTGTGGGGGGCCGCGTCCGCGTTCTCAACCCAGCCAAAAACGACCTCGTCATTGACAGAAAAAAGGTCGAAGAGATCGTCGGGGTTCCCCCCGAAAAAGTGGCCGACGTCATGGCGCTGATGGGGGATGCCATCGACAATATCCCGGGGGCGCGCGACCCGAATGAAAAGCCCGCTCCCGGCGAGCGACGGAAAGCGGGGATCGGCGAAGTGGGCGCGCGGCAGTTGATCCAACAGTTCGGCAGCGCCGATCAGGCCGTTCGGCACGCAAGCGAAGTCAAGCGAGCGAGCTATCGCGAGGCTCTTGAGAAATGCGGTGAGTTCGTGCGGCTGAGCAAGCAGCTCGCGACGATTCCCACCAACGCGCCCGTGCCGCTGTCGCTGGATTCGCTCGAGCTGCGGGAGCCGGACAGCGCGGCGCTGCGCGAGCTCTATGCCGAGCTGGGCTTTACTTCCCTGCTCAAGGATCTGGCGCCTCTGGCGAACGATCGCCCGACCGACTACCGAACGCTGGACTCTCTTGGCGCGTTCCGAGATTTTCTCGATTCCACGCCAGAGGACCGCGACCTGTCGGTATGGCTTTCGCTGGATTCCGAAGGTCCCGACGAAGAGGGGTTTGGCACGCGCGTTCTGGCGATCGAGATGTCCGCGAAGCGGGATTCCGCGCGCGTTGTGGCAAACGACATCGAAGGCAATGCACTCAGGATGATGAGTGAATGGCTCGCTGATCCGAAACGGGTCAAAGTTGTGCACGATCCGAAGCTGTTTCAGCTGCTGGCCTCTCCCGATTCGTTCCGCGCCGGGACAGAAGTGGACGGTATTCGCCATGCCACCATGCTTTACTCGTACCTCCTCCGGCCCACCACCGCCAATCACGGATTTGCGGATGTCGTCCTTCGCCATTTGAATCACACACTGTCAGGTGCTGTGGGCGAGCGCGCAGACTTTTTGTTGCAGCTTGCGCCCGTGCTTCGAGCGGAAGTCGAAAAGCAGGGTCTCGTCGATGTCTACGAGAAGATCGATCTTCCTCTTGCGCCGGTGCTGGCTCAGATGGAGAGAGACGGCGTCCGGGTCGACCTGCCGGCACTGCAAACCGTATCGGCCAATGCGCAGGAGGAGATCACCCGGCTTGAAAACGAGATCTACGAGCTTGCCGGTTTCGAATTCAAAATTGGCTCTCCTCAGCAGCTCGCCGAAGTGCTGTTCGACAGGCTCAATCTAGAGCCCCCCCGAAAAAGCCGGATGAAAGTGCGATCGACGGCTGCCGAGGTGCTTGAAGAGCTGGCCCTCGTCCACGATCTGCCCAAGAAAATCCTCGACTATCGCGAGCTGGCAAAACTGAAATCGACGTACGCCGATGCCCTCCCGCGGCTCATTCATCCCTCCACCGGTCGGCTGCACACGCACTTCAGTCAAACCGGCGCCGCGACGGGCCGCCTCAGTTCCTCGAATCCGAACCTGCAGAACATCCCGGTGAGGACCGAACTCGGCCGCGAGATTCGCGCCGCGTTCATTGCTTCGCCCGGCCAGCTGCTGCTTTCCGCCGACTACTCCCAAATCGAGCTGCGGATCCTCGCCCATATGTCGGAGGACCCCGTCCTCATCGAGGCCTTCCGCCGCGGGGAGGACATCCATTCGCGGACGGCGCAGGAGGTCTTTGGCGTGGCGCCCTTCGCGCAAACGCACGAGCATCGCCGCGTCGCCAAGATCATCAACTTCGGCGTTATTTACGGGCTCTCCCCGTTCGGCCTGGCCCAGAATTTGAGTATCGATCGGAGGGACGCCGCCAGGTTCATCGACGCGTACTTCGAGCGTTACGGCGGCGTGAAGAAATACGTCGACCAGCAGATTGCCCAAGTCCGCAAGACGGGGTTCACCCGCACGCTTTTGGGGCGCACGCGGCCGATCCCGGAAATCAATTCACCGCAGCCCAGCCTGCGCGGCTTCGCCGAGCGCACGGCAGTGAACACGCCGATGCAGGGCACGGCGGCAGACCTGATCAAGCTCGCCATGATCGAGCTCGAACGCCACCTGCGGACCGATTTCCAGGCGCGCATGATCCTCCAGGTGCACGATGAGCTGCTGTTTGAGGCCCCCGAGGAGGAGATCGCTCGGCTGACGGGCCTCGTCAGGCGGGTGATGGAGGGAGCTTACAGGCTCAGGGTTCCGCTTGTGGTTGAAACCAAGGTGGGTCCAAATTGGCGCGACATGAAGTAATTCGAAGACAGAATCCTCGCGGCGGCGAGAGTGTTTGAGTGGCTCTTAAACTGCGCTCCTTTCGCTCGCCTTCTGTGCTAATTTTTGGGATGAAAGACAGAGAGGTGAAGAAATGACTCCTGACCACTCCGAAGGATTTCTCAGCCTCGTGAAGGACGCAAAGTCGCGCATCCAAGAAGAAGATTATCGCGAGACGAAAAGGCGTCTCGATGCGGGCGAGAAATTCATTCTCATCGACGCGCGGGAGGATTCGGAATGGGCGCGTGGCCACATTCCTGGCGCAATTCACCTGGGCCGAGGCATTCTTGAGCGGGACGTTGAAAAGACCGTCCCTGACAAGAACGCGAAGATCGTCCTTTATTGCGGTGGTGGCTTCCGCTCGGCGCTGGCGGCCGACAATCTACAGAAGATGGGCTACCGCAACGTGATTTCGATGGATGGAGGCTGGCGCGGCTGGACCGAAGCAGGCTTTCCGATTATCCGGGATTAAGTGCGGCACAGAGCATCCCGCGGAAGATCCTTCTGCTACGGTTGGAGAGGAAGATCTCATGCGTAAGGAAACGACCAGACGGGTTGGGCTCAACATGCGCGCGAGCATTTACGATAGCCTCGCTCAGCTGGCGAAAGAAAGCGGCCAGACAATGACCCATCTTTTGGAGCGGGCCGTCGAACACTATATTCAATTCGTCGCTCCCACCGAGAGCACCGTGCGACCTGAAATCATGACGCACGTTCGTCGGTCCATCACAAGAAATCACAAGTTGCTTCAGCGTTTGAGGGCTGAGTAAGTGCCGCAAAGTCAAATCCTTGGAAGAGTTACATATTATGAAAAAAAGGGGCCGGACAGCATCAAAAATCAGGTGGCCTAGGAACCAAGATGGCTGCTAGGAATTGGCTGGGGCGGTTGGACTCGAACCAACACCATCCTCATTAACAGTGAGGTGTCCTACCGATTGGACCACGCCCCAATCCTTGTTGATACTACCATACGCTAAAAGGACTAGGCGGGCACGGCCTGGGCTTGCTCGGTTGCACCGGTGCTAGAATTTCCCTGATTGTTGAAGATTGCTGGACCGGATCCCTATCCGGGTTACCGGACATCGGATGCGCTGCGCCGGTCGCCTGTGCGTTCTGGCATACCGGCACCCGCCACATAGAGAACGGATTCGCCAAGCCCGTCAAGCCCCAAATCTTTCTCAATCAGAGAGTCCTTGAGTGCAGCTGTACAAAATGGGGCCAGACGCAAATGAGTCGCCACCAGACAAAAAGTCTGACAGACATGACCAGCATCCAGGAGAATGGTGCGGTAGGCGCGCGGGAATCGGTATTTCCACATAGATCTTTCCCAAACCGCGGTCATGATGAACAGTGCCGCAGCATTTCGAACCCAGTCCTGACCTGCACAATATTCAGCGGCTCGCCGATTCCTAGGTGAGACGGTAAGCTTTTCCAGACGATGACCGTCCGGAGCATAGTGATACAACCCTTGACCTAAGCCTCGGACCCTTAGCGCTAGAACATAAACCTCAATGGCGTGGCGAGCACCGGCTGAGGGAGAAGTCTTGAGCGGTAGTTTCCCAAACAAGGAAGGACGGAGGTAGCTGGTTACCCCCCAAGTGTAGAATAGCAATTGAGACAACGCTTCCAGGGATAAAGGTTCAGAGGAAAACTCTCGATGGGTACGACGCCTAAGCAAGGTATCTAAGAACTCGTTCTCTGAGGATGGCTTCGTAAGTTGCCGACAGGTTTTGCCTGGACGCTTAAAGAAGCGAGGTTGAGGCGAGTCCTTCAGATACCGACGCAGCAAGCGAGTGATCTGCACGTCCGAAGCTAAATAGGGAGCATCTTTAGTTGCGAAATGGAAGATGCCAGCATGAGGAAGCCAGGATGACCAAGTGAAGGCTAGCTTTTCATCTTCGCGCGCCTCTCGTGAGCCTTTCCGCACCAGGAGGCCCGCCTTGACAAGTCCGCGCAGAGCATGGCCAAGGCTCGAACGCGTATATCCGGGCATCCAGCCATAGAACTGCTCTGGCGAGGACCAGCGTTCGAAGTGGTGCAGCACTTCAGCGGTTACGGGGGCGGCGGCGACAGCGGCACCGGTCCTGTAGTTCTCGAATATGAGCTGGTTCTCGCCCCAATATGCGAATAAAGTCTTGGCCCGCCTAAGACGCACCTCTCCAAAACCAAGCGTCATATCTTGCGTGAGCGCGGCCTATCTATGAACGGATGATAAGGTACCTCGTCAAACCTTTTCTTGAGATTCTTGATCTTCAGATCGAGGTCTCTTTCGCCGCGCTGCACTTCTTTTAATGCTTTCTTAACCGCGCGCAGCTTCCTTTTGTATTCGGCCAGTTTGCCTGAGTCATGTTTTCTTGATTTGCGCGCCATGCGAGCTCCAGAACCAAGAATTAATCCGCGGGGTTCTCTGGTTCACAGCAAGCTGAACTCTAGTCGGTTGATCTGGCATTGTCAACGCAGGTACGTAAGTTGTGCAAGCATCGACGGGTTGGATCGGCCTTCCTCCGGCAATTTTGGTCGTTACCCTCGGACCCGCGACAGAACGCCGATTTGCTTCGTGACGCGGCTCAAGCGCAGAGGATAAAGTATGGGCAGACCCGCTAGCTAAGCTGGTTTCGATCTGGGGACCCTCCGATTACTGCGTTCTACATAAATCAGCTTGGTGCGTGACACCCGTCGTATATACTGTGTTTTCGGGCCCCGTGAAACCTCAAAGGAACCTCCGGCACGGTCTCCGCTCCCGTCAGGAGGAGCTCACGTCGTACACGCCGAATGGCTCTCGCGCACGAGGTCGAGGAAATGGTGATGGAATCGACCGCGCAGCGCTGGAAGCCCGTTTGGGAGACCTTGAAGCGATACTGGAAACCGACGCGCCGGAAACGGGAAGGCGCAGGCCCGAGTCGGGAACGTGATCCGGCAGCTCCGAAATCTAGGATACCGGATTGGACCATCGAACCTTCAGAATGTTAGTTCAGCACAGGGCCGGTGATTTCGGACCCTGTGCGGATTCCAACCATCAGGGACAGGGACCATGGCCATTCAGTCCGGCTCCCACGTGGGCCCCTACGAGATCCTCTCAACTATTGGTGCGGGCGGGATGGGCGAAGTCTACCGCGCCCGTGATCCTAAGCTAGGCCGCGACGTAGCCATCAAGGTCCTACCTGAAGCGTTTGCACGCAATGCGGAACGTAAGGCGCGCTTCCAGCGAGAAGCGAAGGTCCTCGCTTCTCTCGATCATCCGAATATCGCTTCGATCTACGGACTGGAGGATTCTGGCGGCACGTGCGCGCTGGTAATGCAGCTGGTCGAAGGCCCCACTCTCGCGGACCGCATCAGGGCCGGGCCCATTCCCATCGATGAGTCAATCCGGATCGCCAGGCAAATCGCTGACGCGCTCGAGTATGCGCACGAACGTGGAATCATCCATCGCGATTTGAAACCTAGCAACGTGAAGGTGACAAACGACGACACCGTAAAGGTCCTCGATTTCGGCCTGGCTAAAGTACTCGAAAGCGATCTGTCGTCGATTGATATTTCCACGTCCCCGACCATCACCCGGGCTGCAACGCAGGGAGTTTTGCTGGGAACAACTTCATACATGTCGCCGGAGCAAGCCAAAGGTAAATCCGGGGATCGGCGGTCCGATCTCTGGGCCTTCGGTTGTGTCCTGTATGAAATGCTTACTCGAAAGAAGGCGTTTCCGGGCGAGACGGTGACGGACACGTTGGCGGCCGTGATACGCGCCGAGCCTGAGTGGTCGCAACTCCCCTCAGCCACGCCAATGCGAGTGAGAGCTCTGTTGCAGCGTTGCTTGCAAAAGGACCCGAAGCAGCGCCTGCAGGCTATTGGTGAGGCGCGCATTGCGCTCGATGAAGTTCTTTCGGGTGTGGCGGAACCGCTCACATCTGCGAGTACGGCACGTGTCTCCGCAGGATTTTGGCGTCAGGCGTTGCCGTGGATGCTGTTCTGCCTGACCGCTGTGGCGCTCACGGCGCTGGCCATCGTTCACTTCGGCCGAAAACGGCTTGTGTTGAATTCTGCGCATGTACAAATTGTTTTACCTGTCGGCGATCAGCTCGATATGGGCGGTCTCGACGTTGCGCTCTCATCCGATGGGACCGAGCTGGCCTATGTCGGAATCCACGAAGGAGTACCACAGCTTTATATACGGGCGCTGGACGCCCCCGAGCCCAAAGCGATTGCCGGCACAGAAGGTGCTTTCAATCCGTTTTTCTCTCCCGATGGCCGATGGATCGGTTTTTTTGCGCAAGGCAAGATGAAGAAGGTTCCGGTTGGTGGCGGCCCGGCACTGACTTTGTGCGATGCCGGGTCAAGCGGCGGAGCAAGCTGGGGATCAGACGATACCATTATTTTCGCCCCCTCTGCCCAAGCAGGAGCTGTCGGTCTGTCTCGAGTCTCTGCCTCCGGCGGCGAGCCCAGGATCCTTACGACTCCCGACCTCACCAAGGGTGAATATAGCCACCGCTATCCGCAAATCCTGCCAGGTGGGAAAGCGGTGGTCTTCACCGCCATGGACGGCTTTGGATGGGATGAGAGTCGAATCGAGGTGCTGCGATTGGACACCGGGGAACGCCGGGTCCTCATTCGCGGCGGACACACGGGACGCTATCTTCCAGCAGGAGACCTAATTTACTACCGCGCCGGGGCGCTCTTGGAAGTTCCGTTCGACTTAGCTCGCCTGGAGGCCAAGAGCAACACACCTGTAGTTGTGGCCGACGGAGTTTTTCAGAACGCAGGTGCTGCTGCTGCGTCGTACGCGGTCTCCGATGCGGGCGTATTGGCATACATCCCCGCCCCCGCGGGAGCGCGCCAGTTTGAACAGCGCCTCATCTGGATCGATCGGCAAGGAAAGATCGAAGCGCTTGCGGCTCCTACGCGGGCCTATGCTGAGGCGGCCCTGTCTCCCGACGGCCAGCACGTGGTCGTTGTCATTAACTCAGGCACGCAAGAGCTTTGGGTTTACGATCTGGTGAGACGCTCTCTCACGCGACTCGTCTCCGACCAAGGCAGCAGCCAGGATGCGATCTGGACACCAGACGGGCGGCGTATCGCCTATCGAAGCAATAGAGCTGGGCACTGGGAGTTATATTGGAGGTCAGCCGATGGCAGCGGCTCGGAAGACCCGCTGACGGGGATCGGTTACAACGACATGCCTTCTTCCTGGTCGCCCGATGGAAAGGAGTTGACGTTTACCGCGATCAGTCCCAAGACCGGTTTTGACATCTGGATGTTGCCGCTGGAAGGTGATCGGAAGCCGAGGCCATTCCTTCGAACGCCCTTCAACGAAAGCTGGGCACAGTTTTCGCCAGACGGGCACTGGCTGGCCTACGAATCGGATGAATCGGGGAGCACTCAGATCTACGTGCAAGGCTATCCCGGTCCAGGCGGCAAATGGCAGCTCTCAACCGAGGGGGGCCGCTCGCCGGCTTGGAATCCCAGCGGTCGAGAGTTGTTCTACCGCAATGGTGACAAAACAATGGTTGTGGCCACTACGACTTCACCAAGCTTCAGCGCCGGCAAACCGAGGCTTTTATACGAAGGTCCGGAGGGTAATCCCACCCGCGACGGGCAGCGTTTCCTTGGGATCCAGGCCGCAGAGCCGGCGCAACCCCCGACGCAGATCACCCTAGTGCTAAACTGGATCTCCCTTCGCAGGAAATGACGCCGGGCGCAAAACTCACACTCGATTTTGCCTGGCGCCTCAAACCTTTCCGCTAGATTCACCAAGGAACCTGGCAGCCTTGTTTACCTGTGTCGTCAGAGACGGTGCAGCGGAGCCTGGCCATGCGTGGCTCCGCCAAACAGCGGGGCTCACCAGGATCGGTAACCAGAGCGGATAAAGCCTTTGTGTTTTCTTCGACCAGCAACGACCTATGCACTCCCGCCGCCTTATTCGAGAGGGGGCAATCTAATCTCAACGGCGGCAGGAAGTGGCCGGGGGAAGGAAGCCGGCCCAGCCCTCAATCCCCTAAAGGGATCCTCGGCTTTCCTCCCCCTGACAGGCTCCAGCGTCGCACGCGGAAAACCAAACTCAACACTCTGCATCACAAAGAGTTAGTTCCCTGGGTTTAGGGTAAAAAGTCCCCGGCGCTAGTAAAAATTCCGGGCTCATGCTCGCAAAGTTTAGCTCCTACAGGGTTTGCCGTACAAAAGGCAAGCGAAACTCGGCCGATCGTTGCACTCGCCTTGACCCTCGCGAACGCCTCTTGCTATGTTGGTTGATTACACTGGGCTCATTCTGCCCCGACGTGTAAGGAACTGTTCTGTATCGGAGCGCTCCAGCCATGGGTCTCAACAAGATCATTATCCGCGGAGCGCGGCAGCACAATCTCAAGAATATCAACCTGGAAATCCCGCGCAACACGCTGACTGTTATCACCGGGCTGTCTGGTTCCGGCAAATCCTCGTTGGCCTTCGATACGCTCTATGCCGAGGGCCAGCGCCGTTATGTCGAATCGCTTTCGGCCTACGCGCGGCAATTCCTGGACCAGATGGAGCGCCCGGAGGTGGATTCCGTCGAGGGCCTTTCGCCCTCGATCGCCATCGAGCAGAAGACAACGACTCGCTCGCCTCGCTCGACGGTTGGCACGATCACTGAAATTTACGACTACCTGCGCGTTGTCTACAGCGCCATCGGCACACCGCACTGCCCCCAATGTGACAAGCCCATCGCGCGGCAATCGACCGAACAGATCGTGCAGACGGTAATGGCCCTGGAGCCGGACGACCGCATCATGGTCCTCGCGCCCGTCGTCCGTGGCCGGAAGGGGGAATACAGGAAGGAACTCGAAAAGTATGCCAAGCAGGGTTACGTCCGCGCGCGCGTCGATGGCGCACTCGTCAGTCTCGACGAGCCGGTTCCGCTCGACCGACGCAAGAATCACACGATTGAAATCGTGGTCGATCGCCTGCTGCTGAAAAAGGGCATCGCCCAACGGCTGGAACAAGCAATCGAAACAGCCCTCAAGCTGACTGGCGGACTGGTGACGATTGCCGTTGTGGGGGGCGAAGAGCACGTCTATTCGGAGAAGCTGGCGTGTCGGGACTGCGGAGTTTCCGTGCCCCAACTGGAGCCCCGCTCCTTCAGTTTCAACTCGCCGTTCGGGGCCTGTCCGGAGTGCCATGGCCTTGGCTCGAAGTACGAGTTCGACCCGGCCAAGGTGATCGTGGACTGGACCAAGCCTCTGTTTGAGGGCGGTCTGGGCCCGGGCTCTGCGACGTCGTCGCTGCAGCGGACTCTGGAAATGGCCGCCACGGCCTATGGCTTTAACCTCGGAACACCCTTCGAGAAACTTTCGCGCAAAACGCAAAATCTGATTTTGTACGGAAACCCGTCAAACGGTGGATCAGCTGCAAACCTGAACTTTCTGGGAGTACTTCCTTTTCTAGAGCAAAACCTGGAAGAATCGACCTCCGACACATACCGCGAATGGCTCACGCAGTATATGTCTCCGGCTCCCTGTATGGTTTGCAAGGAACGCCGACTGCGTCCGGAAAGCCTGGCCGTGAAAATTGCGGAGCTTTCGATCGCGGACTTCACGGCCCTCGCGCTCACTGACGCACGCGCCGCTGTGGACAAAATTCGAGCGACGCTGACGCTGCGACAGCGGAAGATTGCTGGCCGGCCGCTCAGCGAGATCGCCGAGCGCATCGATTTCCTCCTCGCGGTCGGTCTCGGCTATCTGACGCTGGCGCGCTCTGCGGCCACGCTTTCCGGCGGCGAGGCGCAACGCATCCGTCTGGCAACGCAAATCGGCTCGCGCTTGCGTGGCGTGCTGTACGTCCTCGACGAGCCATCGATCGGCCTGCACGCCCGCGACAACGGCCGCTTACTGGCAACACTGGAAACCCTGCGGGATCTTGGCAATACGGTCCTCGTGGTCGAGCATGACGAGGAAACCATCCGGCGCGCCAACTACGTGGTGGATCTTGGCCCCGGAGCGGGAAAGGCCGGCGGGCATCTGGTGGCCTCCGGTGCGCCCGATGAGATCTCGAGGAATCCAGCTTCGCTTACCGGCCAATACCTCTCCAGACGGATGACGATCGCCGTTCCCGAGGCGCGCCGAAGCCCGAACGGGAAGACGCTCTCGATTCTGGGTGCGCATGGCAACAATCTCAAGAATATCGATGTAGCGATTCCACTCGGCGTGCTGACGGTTGTGACCGGCGTCTCGGGCTCCGGCAAATCAACGCTTGTGAACGACATCCTGTACC
>Ga0187783_10001510_pt1 | contig 17207 bp, 15 predicted proteins | sample 1015_SJ02_MP02_2_FD_132471 | JGI IMG/M metagenome (GOLD analysis project Ga0187783, IMG submission 132471) | Tropical peat soil microbial communities from peatlands in Department of Meta, Colombia - 1015_SJ02_MP02_20_MG | ecosystem: Environmental > Terrestrial > Soil > Wetlands > Peat | place...
AGCGATTCGCGGGATTCCCAAATGTGGGACTACTCACGTTGCGCACAGGACGATTTGCCTTGGTCGGGCTCGAACGGCCGCTTGCGTGTTTCTCGCGTCTGTCTCGTTGTTCGTCAGGCGACTTCCGATCGATGATTGGCTTACTATCGTCGGCCGGCGTAGCCTGCTCTGCGCCTGCTGGGTTATGAACTGCGTTGGTCGAGGAGATCGCAGGAGATACTTCTTGGGAGGTCGGAGGCGGGGCCGCAGAGGTTCGCCCGTGCACCAGAGCTACAGGGAAAGTCATCATCAAAGCTAAGCAAGCGGTCTTCATGCAGACTCAACCTCGTGTGCAGGCCGGTTATCGCGGCCTAGAAAGACCATTCTCAGCGCTGGCACGACGACGAGAAGCATGATGGGCCCCACAAGCATGCCCCCCACGATAACCGTAGCGAGCGGGCGCTGAACTTGGCTTCCAATGCCGGTGGACACTGCGGCGGGAAACAAACCGATACATGCCGAGAGCGCCGTCATCAGCAACGGGCGCATGCGAGTAGATGCGGCGCGAAACATCGCATCTGTCGGTGTTCCTCCGCCCACCAGCCTTTCGTTGTTGTAATAGGTGATCATGAGAATCCCATCCATGACGGACACGCCAAAAAGTGAAACAAAGCCAATGGCAGCAGAGATGCTGAAATTCAGCCCCGACACATAAAGCGCCAAGATGCCGCCGGCAATGGCGAAGGGGATTCCTGCCAGCGCCAGCAAGCAGTCCCGCAGCGAATTAAACATGCTGTAAAGCAGCCCAAGAATCAGCAACAGACTGATCGGGACGACGATCGCCAGCCGCTTTTTGGCCTCTTGGAGGTCGCCATATTCGCCGGCCCAAACCAAACGGTATCCGGGCGGGAGCGCGACATTTCTCGCAATGCGTGCCTGAGCTTCCTCGACCGTGCTGCCAAGGTCACGACCGCGGACGCTGAACTTGACCGGGATGAAGCGCTGCATGCTCTCGTGATAGACCCAGGCAGCTCCTGTGTCCAAGGTGATCGTCGCCAGTTCACTCAGCGGTATGTAGGCATTGGCACCGCTATTGGTTTGATAACCTACTTTAATGTCGGCGATTTTTTCGATGCTATTGCGGTATTCAGGCGTATAGCGGACGACGAGATCGAATTGCCTGTCACCCTCCAAAACCGAGGTGGCTACAGCTCCTCCCATTGTCGCTTGAATGACCGAGTTGACATCGCCCGAGTTCAAACCATAGCGGGCGGCCTTGGCGCGATCCACTTTGATGTTCAGGTTAGGCTGGCCGAGGACCGGGAAGATGCCAAGGTCGGTAACGCCGCGGACCTGGCTCATTTGGTCCCTAATCTGCTCGGCGAGCTTCGTCAGCGTTTCGAGATTAGGTCCGAGGATTTTGACGGAATTGACACCTTTGACGCCCGAAATCCCTTCCTCGATGTTGTCCTCGATATATTGGGAGAAATTGAAGATCACCCCTGGCAGTTCGTTGTTAAAGTCCACTTGGATCTGGTCGGTCAATTTCTCTTTGGTTAGCCCCCTGGGCCATGCGTCAAATGGTTTGAGCGGCGCGAAGAGCTCGACGTTGGAGAATGGTGCTGCGTCGCTTCCGTCATCGGGCCGACCATGCTGCGAGACCACCGTGATGACTTCAGGGTGTCTCAGGAGAATTTCGCGCATTTTTCTCGTGGCCGCTTCGCCATCATCGAGCGACAGCGTAATCGGCATCGACGCGCGAATCCAAAAATTGCCTTCTTCCAGGTGCGGGAGGAACTCACTTCCAAGCCGCACCCCAAGAAATACGGCGCCCGCCAGAAAGAGCCCACCGAGTCCGACCGTGAGGGCACGCCGGCCAAGGGCCAAACGAAGCACGGGATTGTAGATCCGGTGCAACGCTCTGACTACGAATGTCTCCGCCTCCTTGACCTCGTCTGGAAGAAGCAAGGACGCGAGGACGGGGGTGATCGTAAACGTCGCAATCAAAGCGCCGGCTAGCGCATAGCCGTAAGTGCGCGCCATGGGACCGAAAATCTGCCCTTCGACTCCTTGCATGGTGAACAGGGGTACAAAGCCAGCCACGGTGATAAGCGCTGAGAACAGAACAGCCTTGTCGACTTGTACAGCACTGATAAGGATCAGACGCAAACGATCGGTCCATCCGTGTGTCGAGGCTGACTGCCCGGGACCTGTGGTCGGATCTGGTCCCCAAACGCCACTCGCCAGACGCTGGATCATCATCTGTCTTTCCTCTGGGCGCGCCTGGAAATTTCGAAAGATGTTTTCAACAAGGATTACGGCTGAGTCCACGATGATGCCGAAATCCACGGCTCCCACCGAGAGGAGGTTCGCGCTTTCACCTTGCAGCACCAAAAGGATGATTGCGAAAAGGAGCGCGAACGGGATGTTCAAGCCAACGATGATCGCGCTGCGAAGATCGCCCAGAAAAATCCATTGGATCAAGAAGACCAGCAAGCACCCGAAAATTAGGTTGTGGAGAACGGTGTGCGTCGTCAAGGCAACCAACGACGAACGATCGTAATAGGAAACAAGCTTGACTCCGGGCGGAAGACTCCCGTCGTGATTCAGGTTGTCGATTGCTGCTTTCACTTTTGGAATCATGTCGGCGGTCTTTTCGGTCCGCCTCATCACAACAATCGCGCCGACCACGTCGTCGTGTTCGTCGCGGCCCAAAATGCCAAGCCGGGGCCTATAGCCGACCGACACTTTTCCGACATCTTTCACCAGCACGGGTACGCCGTTGATCTGACTTAAAACTACGTTCTGGATGTCGTCAACTTTGTAGCCTTGAACCAAGTCATCCGCACCCCCATCGTCAATCAGCCCGACGCCCCGGATATTGATGGACTGCTGGCCGATTTGGATTTCGCGCCCTCCCACGTTGATGTTCGCATTGCCGAGCGCTGTCAGGATTTGCGGTACGGTGACGCTGTAGGCCTCGAGCTTGTGAGGGTCCACCTCGACCTGGAACTCCTTGGTTGGGCCGCCCCAGCTGTTAACCGCAGCGATGCCGGGAATGGTCAACAGGCGGCGCGCTACAATCCAGTCCTGCACAGTGCGGAGATTCGTAATTCCAAAATGCGGCGGACCGACGACTTGGTAGCGATAGATTTCTCCCGTCGAGCTATTTGCCTGGATGGTGGGCACCAGGCCACCTGGAAGGCTGACGTTCTGTTGCATGGCAATCGACGCCTGGCTGTAGGCGAAAAAGTAGTCGACGCCATATTTGAAAGTCACGCGAACAAAGGAGAGTCCGTAGAACGACGTGGAACGGATGACATCGATTCCGGGCGTGGAGTAGAGACCGATCTCCATGGGCCGCGTGTAGTAACGTTCCATCTCCTCTGCCGATAGGCCCGGCGCTTGCGCTGTAATCTCCAGAATGACGGGCGTCGGGTTCGGATATGCCTCGATGTTGAGCTTTTCGAAAGCAACCAGTCCGGCCCCGGCAAACAACACTAAGCCGAACACGACAATCGCTCGACGGCTCAGGCAGAAGGCTATGAGAGACTTGAACATCGCCTACGTTCCTTAAGGGAATGACGGGGCATGCGACTTAATCGGTCGGTGGGGCTTCCAGCATGTTGCTGAGGAAAACGGCCCCATCACTGACCACCAGCTCTCCTCGCACGAGGCCTTCAAGAATCTGTACCTGACCGCCTGCTCGCAGTCCCGTTTTGACAATTCTCTGCGAAAAAAGGTGGCGGTCCGTTGTCACCCAGGCTGTCATCGTTCCATCGCCTTCGCGCACTACGCCATTGGCTGGTATCGACGCGGATTGAACCGGGTTCTGGACGCGAATGACAAAGTTGGCGAGCATCCCCGGACGCAGCTCATTCTGAGGATCTCGAATCTCGGAGCGAATCGTCACCCGGTGTGTGTTGGGATCGACAGCCGTATAGATCTTGGACACGCTGCCTTTGAATTCCCTCCCTGGATATGCCATCACCTGCACCTCAACCGGCTGGCCCAGGTGAAAAAGTGGAATGTCACTCTCGACGACATCGGCCAGCATCCATTTCACGGAGAGGTCGGCAACCGAATACGGCGCCGGCGGGTTTCCCGGCTGCACAAAGAATCCAGGCTGTGCGTTTCTGGATGTGATCTTTCCGGAAATGGGGGAGCGCACCACCAGGGCGGGGTCAATCTTGCGCGAGGCAATCATTTGATCAATTTCAGCGTCCGTCTTACCAAAGACACGCACAGCATCCCGCGCCGCTTTGAGAGCGCCCTCCGCAGTTTGCTCATCCGAAGTCGCCTGCTCGAGCTCCCTTTCGGAAACCCCATTTGTGCCGTTGAGATCTCGAGCCCGCACGAGCTCTTTGTTGGTCATTTCGAAAGTTGCGGCGGCGCCGATCAAAGTTGATTCGGCTTGGATGAGGTCTGGGCTTTTAATCGTATAGAGGGGTTGATTCTTATGAACCTCAGCGCCAAGCTCCCCCAGGGTTTCAATGATCGTTCCCTGATAAGGCGGGAAAACTTGAACCGACAGGTCTTCATCAAAATCAATGTTCCCAATCGTCTCCTTCTCGAGGGGAAACAGGTGGGTTCCCACGGGCTCAATTTTGATTGCATTCAGTTGGCTCGGAGACAGTTCCAGGGTCACGGAAGATTGGGCAGAGACGGATTTTGAATCTGAGGCGTGCGAGGCGTCCGCGTCCAGGCGACGGCCAGACCCTGATTTGAGAAGGAGCGCGCCGGTAGCAAACGCCCATAGGGCGACAATGACGCCCACTAGCTTCGTCCTACCTGATATTCGGCCTTTCATCCTCAGACCCTTTTGCACATCTCTTGTTTCGCACCCAGACCAGCGATCAGCCAAAAAACCGGGGAGTCTTTTCCTTACCGACCCTTCCCTCCGCCGGGAATCACCTCCGACTGTCTCCTGTACACTCTAGACAGGCCAGCTCTCTCAGTGAGGAAGGGCCGAAGTGCAAGGTGCGGAGCACGCGACTGCCAGAAGAAATATTCTTGGGCTTCAGCTAGAATTGAGGAAACTATCTTTCAGCCTGGGCATCTATCTTTTGGATATTTTTACCATCTTTTAGTCATCCGCCTCAGGTGGGGATGGTCTGTGAGGGCGAGTTGCGGCAATATTCGTGCTACGTATGGAGTTCTCTTCGATCTACTCGCGCAAGAACCGCCTGCCATTCTTGATTGCTGCGGCGCTTCTGATTGCGGCCATTGCCACGATCGATTGGATCACAAAGCCCTACATATCGATTGGGTTCCTGTATCTGTTTCCCATTATGTTGATTGCAGGCGTCCTCCCGCGCTGGCAGATCGTCGTGGTTGCGCTCATCTGCGCTGTCCTACAGGAACTGTATAGCGAACTTCCGTCGGGCGAGGCCATTACACGACTGCTGATGGCCTCAGCCGGCTTCGCCGGAACGGGACTTTTTGTCTCCGAGATTATTCGCAGCCGGCAGACCGCGCTCGAGCACGCCGAGGAGGTGGAGACCCACTCGAAGCTGCGACAAGAAGCGGAAGAACAACTTCGCATGTTAGTCGACAGCAGCCCAGCGGCTATCGTGACCATCGACAACACGGGGAGGATTTTGGTGGCGAACGAGGCCGCCCACAATTTGTTCGCCTCGGAGGACACCACCCTCGTCGGCCAATCGATCACCGAATTTCTTCCTGCCTTGCACAGTGCCATGCGAACGCAGCGTCCGAACCAATTCCGCACCGAACTTCGATGTCGCGGAAAACGCAGGAACGGAGAGGCGTTCCTCGCCGCGGTTTGGTTCTCCACCTATACGACGGTCCAAGGATCACGATTGGCGGCGATCGTCGTTGACCTGTCCGAGGACCTTCGCGATAGGGAGGATTTGAGTCTTGATCACCTGTTAAAAAACACGAAGCTTCTCATGGGTGCCGTGGCGCATGAGATTCGCAACGTATGTGGCGCTGTTCTCGCGGTCTACAAGAATCTATCCCGCCTGCCTGCGTTGCAGAATAACGATGACTTTCAGGCCCTCGGCAGCCTAATCAAAGGATTAGAAAAGCTCTCGGAAATGGAGTTGCTGTCACCTTCAACCGGCGACCTCGCTCCGGTCGAGTTGACCGGCGTGCTTGACGAACTGCGCGTTCTCATCGAGCCACCCTACCGAGAAGCGGGTTGCGAAATTCACTGGCGCTTACAAGACGCACTTCCCCTGGTGATTGCGGATCGTTACGGACTGCAGCAGGTCTTCCTGAATTTGGCCCGCAACAGCCAGCGGGCCATGGCCTCGGCCCAGTCCAAACGACTCACGGTCAGCAGTGAGGTCGAGAATGACAGCGTTGTGATTCGGTTCGAAGACAGCGGGGTAGGTATGGCCTCTCCGCAGGAACTCTTTAGACCGTTTCAGCCCGGTGCCAATGCGACGGGCTTGGGTCTGTACGTCTCTCGCGCGATTCTGCGCAGTTTTGGAGGCGAGCTCACGTTTGAGCCGCGCAGCAAAGGCTGCTGCTTTGCAGTGAATTTAACGACCGTATCGAAATAGGAAGGAATCACCCGAATGACCAAAGTCACCGCCAAGAATATCCGGATTCTAGTCGTTGATGATCACGCTCTGTTTCGAGAGAGTGTTGCCCGACTCCTGCAGGCCGAGCCCGGTTTTGAAGTCGTTGCGGAGTGCGGTTCTACAGCGGAAGGACTGCGTGTCTTGAAATCGAGTGAAATCGACGTCGTGCTCCTAGACGTTGATCTCGGTCCCGAGCGGGGTACCGATCTTCTCGAAAGCCTGAAGGCCGAACGGTTCAAGGGCAAGGTTCTACTGGTAACCGCGGGAGTGGAGGAGAATCAAATTCCGACCCTGATTCGGAAAGGGATCTCTGGAGTCATCATGAAGCACAGCTCTCCGGCCTTGTTGATTCAGGCAATCCGGGAAGCGATGGAGGGAAAGGCTTTGTTCGAACAAGATCTCCTGCGTAGGGCCATGGAAAGCGCCGAACAGCTTGGCGCGCGGCAAACGACCGCGAGACTAACAGAAAGGGAGAGACGTGTTCTTTCCTTTATCTTCGAGGGTCTGGCCAACAAGCAGATTGCCGATCGGCTGGGAATTTCCGAGAGCGCCGTCAAGGCTTGTCTGCAGCAACTGTTCGTCAAAACGGGCGTAAGAACACGAAGCCAGTTAGTCCGCATTGCGTTAGAACAATATCGAGACCAGATCTAGTTCAGCTCGCGCGCGTCAAAGGATATGGGCGATATCATGGAAGTCCTCCGCACGTAAAACCGCACATTCCGCTTCATGAGTTTCGACCGGGTAAGAAAACGGTCTTGCAGTTGTCATTTGGCCCAAGCAACATCTACCTCCCTCAACAACCAAAGGGGCGTATGTGGAACAGCACGCGGAAATTCCGGGCTGGCGCGACGTGAGGACCACTCGGCACAAGGATACGATTCAAGTCCGCACTGCAGGATCACCTGTCATCAACGATGCAAAAAGAACGCTGCAGACCATCATCCGCTGGGGACGATACGCCGAAAGCTTCACTTACGACGATGAGAAACGAGCATTCAATCTGAATCATTCCAGCCCCTAGTGACGTCCGCCGCTTCGCTTACCGGTTCCCGGATCACATCCTTGCTACGACTCGGGCCCCTTCGGCGATAGGGGTCTGTGATGGGAAACAAGCGGACGGCGAAAGCTGACGACGACGATGGCAGCAGAACCGACGGCTGCTCCGGAACGCTTAGCCGGCGTGAAGCGCCATTCGTTAGCGGCCGCGATGGCAGCTGCGGTGAGGGGTTCGACGCCGCGCAGCGTCTGAACGGACCGGACGTGGCCCTGGCGGTCAATCGATTCGTATAGGATGACGGTGCCTTCGGTGCTGGCTACAGAGGGATACTTTGGCTCGACCGTCGTCAACGGGAGCGCCGCGCTGTCTTGCGCCGCAGACCAGAACTCTTCGTCATAGTGGTGCACGGTTGAGGATCGGGGTGGGACATATGGCTGTGGGAACTCAAACGCGATTGCGATCCGCGCCTCAACGGTGTGGCCGGAGGAACGGGCAGGAAGAAATGTCCAGGTGCGGACTGCCGCGAGTGCTTCTGTAAGGAACGGCTGGTCCCCGCTGATAACCTTGACATCACCGGGTATCCCGCTGCGGGCGACGAGCGCGTCGAGCACCACCTCACCACCGAAGAGCGATTGCGAAGGATAGGGAGCAGGAACCAAGGAGAGTGGAGCAGGCGGAACGAATATTTCGCCCTCTTGCTCGCTCTCCGGAACTTTGCCTGACGCGGTCCGCCAGTCGACGCTCTTCTGCTGCAACAGTGCAATCGCGTAGTGAATGGGTAAGACAGCACCGGGAACGGGCACAACTTCACTTGCGGTAGAAGGGGCTGCGCTGCGGCGTTGAGGGAGGTGGTCGAGCCCAGCAACTTCCGCGGGACTCTCCCGCAGCCATTGTCCTTCAACCAAGCCGACCACTTCCCTTGAGTCAAGCGAAATCACCGGCGCTCCGCTCTGTCCCGACTCTACGGCATGGTTAAAGAGGAACAGCTCGGTGTCAGCGCGCCCCTTCTCAAGTTGCGAGAACTGAAAACCGAGCATTTCCCCTGCCGAGCGCTCCTCGAAAGCCGGCTCCAGTGTGTAGGCCTCGCGCGGCTTGAAGGGGCGTAGCGCCGCTAGAAGCAGGGTCCGTCCCGGCACCGGGCTCTCGCGAGCCAATGGCAGCAACGAGACCGTGTCGGTACTGGCGAAGGGATTCGCTGTGGCGAGCAAGATGGCAACGTCGTGATCACGGTCGACGGCAACGACACTGGCTCGCACGAATTTCGGCGCTGCGTTTGAAGTGCGAAGCAGAAGGTAGGGCTGGCCTCCATGAAGCTGGCTCAAGACGTGTGCCGCGGTCAACAGATAGCCATCCTTATTGATGAAAAACGCGTTGCCGTAGAAAAGGTAGCGGTAGCCACGTGAGGAGGGAACCCGATCGACCGGATACACGATCGGGCAGAGGGCTTCGGCGAGAGCTCGGTCATCGAGAGGCGCAGCCGACGGCAGCTGCGATAGCTGGCCTTGGGCGGACGCAACCCGGGCCGTGGAAGCCATCATGACCAAGCAGGCCAGCAACGCGAGAGTCTTGGCAGCTGGGTTGCGATTCAGCATCATTCACGTCCAGGAAATCCAACGCCTTACATTTACCAGAACTTCCGCCCTCGGACAGCCAGGAGATGCCATGAGGCAGTGAGAACATAAACAGCCGCTCCTAGCAGTCAGCTCTGATGATAGGAAGCCTCTCGGCAAGGGTGTTGCTGGATGGGACTCGCTGAGCGATGATCGTCGTGACGTCCGTTGCGATGGTTGCCGGGTTTGCCTTGTGGCGCTACGAAAAGACGTTATCACTGTCCCCGTCATTCGAAGGACGGATGTGGAATGGGAAATGCAGCCGAGTTTTTGGGCAGCCCATTGCAGGAAAACATCGCGGAGTCTCTTGACGCAAGTTTCGGTATGCAGCGTACGGGCGTTTCCTGCCGAAGGCGTGAGGCACATCTCGGGCACATGTTTGAGGATGGCCCGCGTCGATCAGGACTCCGATCAGGATGAATTCGATGGCCATGTGCTTCGCCAAAGCCTAACGGGATCGGTCGGCACGTTTTCGCGGGACGCAAGCAAGAGAAGGGAGACAAAATGAGTCGAATTCTGAGGTCTTCGCTATGGGTCGTGGCGCCTGCCGCAGCACTCTTGTATGCCCTTGGCTGGAACCCGCCGGTCGCTGCCACGAGCCTTCCCGATCCGAACGTGGACGAGTCGATGGCAGCCGTGCAAGGCAGAGAGACCGTCGTCCTTGCGGGAGGGTGCTTCTGGGGCATCCAGGCTGTCTTCGAGCACGTCAAGGGAGTGACCCAGGCCACGGCGGGCTATTCGGGAGGGTCGGTCAAGTCTCCCAGTTACGAGCAAGTCAGCAGCGGCGAGACCGGACACGCGGAGTCAGTGGAAGTCATTTACGATCCGTCAAAGGTGACGTTCGGCCAGCTTCTGAAAATATTCTTTTCGGTGGCACATGACCCGACACAACTCAATCGACAGGGTCCCGACGAGGGAACCCAATATCGTTCGGCTATCTTTTACGAAACTCCGGACCAGCATCGCATTGCGCAAGCCTACGTCGACCAGTTAACAGAGGCAAAAGCGTTTTCGAGCTCGATCGTGACGCAAATCGTGCCATTTCAGGCCTTCTTTCGCGCCGAGGACTACCACCAAGACTACGCCTTGCATCATCCGGGCAACCCTTACATCCTGATCAACGATCTCCCTAAGGTCGCCAATCTGAAAAAGCAATTCCCGAATCTTTTCGTCAGTTATCGCTGACGAACGGCGCCTCAGATCGGAACGATGCCATGACGAATCCCGAACATCACCGCTTCTGTGCGGTTGCCCACGCCGAGCTTCCCGAGGATGGAGGCTACATGAAATTTCACGGTGTGCTCGGAGATTCCCAATCGCGCTGCGATCTCTTTATTCTCAAGACCTTCGGCCAACGAGCGAAGGATTTCGATTTCGCGAGCCGTTAAGGCCTCGGGAAGGAAGTCTGCCGATTCCAGCGCACTACCCGGCTCGAATAGACGATCGGCCTCGCTGGCATCGAAAACAACCAGGCCAGCAGCGGCAGCCTCGATGGCCGCAGCGATTTGATCTCCGGAAGCGTCGGTCGATAGGACTCCTCTAACCCCGCGTCGAAGCATAGAAGCCCACTCCGCCGAAGGGCTGCGAACAAGCACAATCGCGGGCGCACCGGCCTCCGCCTCCTCGAGCACCTCCTGGATCTGTGGGTCGTCTTGGTTTTCGATCTGCGCAACGATGACATCAGGTTGGTTTGTATACCCGGCAATCACCTCGAGTGAGGGATACGAGCGTATCAAACTCTCCAGCCCCGCTCTGGCTACCGGTGTCGGCGCTTTAATCAGCACACGAATCATGCAGCGACTCTATTCCCCGGTCGAAGGTGCACCGCAACGATTCTGACCTTCGTCCGGTCACCCCGGAGAAACTGCAGTCGAATCACTCGATCTCCCGCGTTCTCCAGCGCCGCTTCGAAATCGTCAATCGAATCCAAGTCCCTGCCCTCGATGCCGATCACGATGTCGCCGGGCATCAGAGACGCGATGGCCGCCGCACCGTCTCTCGCAACCTCCAATATCCTGAGTCCGAGACACTCGCGCGCATTCTTCGTCATTTCAACCGGGCGGACGACGATGCCGAGCGGAGACGCCACATGATGTGCCTCTAAGTATCGTGCAACGGTATTGCTCGGGACAGCCAGGCCCATGCCCGCTGCGACCATTGTGTTTACGCCGAGAACGTGTCCTTGTGCGTTAGCCAACGGCCCTCCTGAATTTCCCGGGGCGAGTTGCACATCTGACTGAATCCATTTCCTTGGCCCGAGACCGGGCACTCGACCGATGGAATGCACGATTCCGGTCGTGAGCGCTCCGATGAATCCCAAGGGATTCCCAATGGCAATGACGAGTTCGCCCACCCGCACTTGATTCGAGTCGGCCAGTGTGGCGAACGGCAGACCGGACCTCGAAAGGCGCAGAATGGCTATATCCCGCGCTACATCCCGCATAACTACATTGGCTAGGGCGGGTGTTCCATCCCACAGCCCCACCTGAATCGGGCTCAAGGCGGCGACGTGTGCGTTGGTCACGACGACGCCTTCCGGTTTGACGATAAATCCCGAGCCGCGTCCGCGCCGACCCGAGCCGAGGTACACGGTGGCGCGACGCAGTTTTTCCGCTATTTCTCCAAAACCTTCGATGGGCATCTTAGCTTCTCCTCGCCGGACGCTCTCCTACGACGATGGTCGATTCACTCAGCGCGCCGCCGCGCAGGAATTTGAGCTGCGCCGGCGTTCCGACGACGGCAGACTGCGAAAAGGAATGAAGATCTTCCGTCTGTTCGGTCCTGACATCATTGACCCCGATTACGATGTCCCCTGCCAGAATGCCGCCCTTCTCGGCCGGTCCATCGGACTCAACGGTAAGGACAATCAAACCACTACGATTGGAGACAGAAAGCTTCTGTCGTAGTCTTTCGTTGAGGAGTACCGGCTGCACACCGATTCCCAGGTAGCCACGGGGCACGAATCCTCGTTCCATCAGTTTTGCCGTGACGCTTGTGATCGTGGACCCAGGCACAGCCAACCCTGCGATTCGCGACAGAGCCGACGTGGCAATTCCAATGATTTCACCTCGGCCATTCACGACGGCTCCTCCTGAGGACTGAGGGAACAGGCGTGCATCCAGGCGAATGTATGCGTCTAGTTGCCCTCCCCGCCACGTTCGCCAAGGTCCCGAAGCGGCGCTGACAATCCCAAGACTTGCGTTTAAGCCGCTATTCGGCGATCGGCCGACCACGAGCGCCAGCTCTCCAACCGTGGCCACATCGGTGATGGTACGCTCGGCCGCGGATGGTCCCTCCTCTTTCACTCGCAGAGCGGCTAAGTCACTTCCCGGATCTCGTCCGACGAGCGAGGCCGCGACGGTCGCTCCACTCGCAAGCATGACGGCGATGTCTTCGTCCCGCTGGACGGTATGGCTGGCCGTCACAATGATGTCGCGCCCCCACCTGAGCCCGCTCGAAGGGTAATGCCGCCGAGCCCGAACGCTCACAACGTATGGGTTCAATCGTTGAACGATTCCGGCCAACTCGTTCGAAACGCTGACTAGTGTGTTTTCCATGGCAATCCTCCTCGAACAACTTGGCATTGTCCGAGGCGCTTCGCATCAGCCGAACAGCTAGGCCGAGACCTAGGCGAAAGGATGGCTTGGATGGGAATGTGGGCAAATTTGGCAGCGAAATCAGCCAGGCTCCCCAAAGGCTTCGAGGGCAGGTTCATCCCCGGGGTAGATGTCGAAAATCCTGTCGAGTTGAGATATCTCGAGCACACTCAATATCTTCGGGTTCACGCCAGCCAACTTCATCTCACCTCCCACCTGCCGGACGACTGAATAGGACCGTGCCAACTCACCGATGCCGGAACTGTCGATAAACTCGACCTTGGACAGATTGAGTATGAGCTTTTTCGTCCCATAGCCCGTGACGACGTGAATCAAGTCGCGGAGTCTGGTATGGCCTTCGGTCGAGGTGAGCCTCCCCACTGCCTCGATCACAACAACGCGGCCGATCTCTCGCTGACGGAGCTGAAATCCCAAGGTTGCTTCATTCCCCGAGGCCGACCGATCCGGCCTCCCTCGGCCGAGTACGCTACTAGTGTGCAGCGGTGCGCTCCCGCTTCTCCGCCTGTCGCAAGTCCGGCCGCCAACCCAGCTCTGTCAAGATTCGGATGCCAGAACTGAGAAGTTCACTTTTCACTCGATCCAGATCGGCAAACAGTAACTTTCCATCCCTCTTCCGCCAAACCCCAGCGACCATGACAGCATCGATGTTTGCCAAGTTGGCCTGCATGACCACAGTCGCCACCGGATCGTGCACTGGCCAAACATTGAGCGCATCGGCGCGGATCAGCACGAGGTCCGCTTGTTTGCCTGGCGTAATGGTGCCGATCCGATCTTGCAGGTGAAGCATTCGCGCCCCTTCGATTGTGATCCAGGAAAGAGCATCGCGCGCAGGAATCGTCGATGTTTCGGGAATCGTGCCGATGCGAGCGCGGGAGGCCGCATTGTCCAGTGAACGCTGATGCGCCAACGCTATGCGCGCAGCGGTTAACATATCTCCCGAGATAACGCTCTCAAGATCGATACCTAGCGAGGGAGCCGCGCCCAGCCTGCGCAGGCGGCCAATGATCGGGTGACCGTGTCCCTGCGCCATTTCGTTCTCGGCCGCCACTGAAAACGTCACGCTGCGACCGACAAACCGCTCCAATTGATCATCCGACAGATCGTTCCCGTGCACGATGTTCACAAAGTTACCGACAAGGCCTTCTCTTTCTAGTGCGTCCCAACCTTCGGGGGTTTTCGCCGGCCCCCCGCCCTGGTGCATCGATGCAATGAGGCCCATATCGCGAGCCAATCGGAAATCGTGTAGCGAGACTTCCAGGGTTGAGTAATGCGGGCCTAGGATCGCGAGACCGAGCGTGAGCAGCTGGTTTTGTGATGCGAAGGGCCCTCGCAGCAAGCGCTCGACCTCGCCCCGAGGATGGGGCACCTCTGAGAAATGTCGCTCACCCGGCTTCGGATCCGGTTTCGGTGAGCCGTGGAAAAAGGCGGCGCGGATGCCGGATTGTCGAAGGCCTTCGATGGCGGCGTCAGTGTGCTCGGGAGTGGGGTTGTTGTGGCACCAATCCACCAGAGTCGTTGTGCCGCAATTCAGCTGGTTGAGAGCACCCGCAAGAGTGGCAATGTGGATGTCCTGGGGAAGGAACCGCGTTGCCAAACCCGCATGCATCCAACGAAAGTACTCGAGCAGCGTCCAGTTCGAAGAAACGGCTCGCAAACCAGTCTGCCAGGTGTGCATGTGGGCGTTCACCAGGCCCGGTATGACGATGCACGCGCGTCCCTCAACAACCTCGGCATCACCCACGTCGATTTGGTCCGCCACAGCGACAACCCGTTCGTCCTCGACCAAAATACTTCCCGTCCGCAGATCTCCCAGTGTGGGATCCATGGTGATGACGGTTGCGTCACGAATCAGATATCTACTCATGGCAAGCTCCCAGGATATCTCTAATCGAAGAGCGAGTCGTATTGGTTCGAGAAGGTAGCGATCGCAGTCATCATACCGCAAACGATTCACGTACTCCTCGCTTCCGATCTGGAGTACAGAAACTTGAAAGCATTCTCAATGGGGCTCTGCTGTCGGGTCGATCACAACCGCGCGTTCGAGGGAATATTGTCGAGTCCGGCTACTATATGCGAAGTTCATTTGCGACTCGCCGACCTAGCGCGGCGCGATGCTGGCCAGGAGGGATCGATGCATCCGAAAACCGACGGCATTGTTGAATCCTCGTTGTACGTGAGCGATCTGCCTCGTTCGGTTCGGTTCTACGAGGAAACTTTCGGGTTCCGCCTCATCAACCAGTTCGGTGACCGGGGTTGCGCGATGCAGGTAGGCGCACGTCAGGTGCTATTGTTGTTCAAGAAAGGAGCTTCGCGAGCCATTCCATCGCCTCACGATGGCGATGGTGAATTGCATGTCGCCTTTGCTATTCCGTTGGCCGCATTGGCCGATTGGGAAGCGTGGCTTGCAGCCAGAGGAATAACGGTGGAGGAGAAGAAGACGTGGGGATTGGGGGGGCAGAGCCTTTACTTTCGTGACCCCGACCGCCATCTGATCGAACTGGCAACGCCTGGCACGTGGTCGGTTTATTGATATTTCTAGATTGGTGATTCAAGCTGCGATCACCCGCGCTTGGGATTCGATGTTTTCTCGCCGCGCTCTCGCCGCGACTGTGCGAAATGTCGCGGGCCCTGCTTGTATTTTTGTATTTCCTGTGTTCTCCAGGGCCGAATCACCTGAGGATGGCGTGACTTATCCATGGCAAGCCTCTCGTCAACTCTCGCTATCCCGGTTCGATTCGCTGCAGCCCCGTTTGAAAGACAATGAGAATTCTGCCAATTCCCGTCTAGCGGCCAAACATGGATAAGACAACATGTTGCTTGGTCGACTCGTCGCTTTTCACGACAACCTCTGTCTGACTTGGTTCGGGAGCTTTTTGTTCGGAAGGTTTCTCTACTGGCGCCGGCGGCTGTTTGACAGGAAGCGGCGAAGATCCCAAATGGACCACTAGCTTTTCGAGAGCATCGGCGATCCGTGACAGCTGATGGGCCAGTTGGTAGGTATCGCTGTTCTTGTCCGATTGCACGGTCCGCCTGCCTCTTATCAACGAACCCAAGAGAACCAACAGGATCACAGCGACGCTTATGCCAAGGTAATATTCGGGAGGCACAGTGTCACCTCAGGCTGGGACATGATATGCGATGAGGTCACTTGAACGCAACTCTTGCGCCGGTCCCGCGGGATGTCATTTCGCGTGCGTAAATAAAGCGAGCGTGTTGGTGAGCGGTCGTTTCACCGCGGTTTTACCGTAACGGTTCGTCGTCTGCTTTCTTCACTTTCTCAGTCGGCGCTTCCACAACCTCTAATCGAGATGCGTCGACACGGAAATTCTCTGCAGCGATCTTTCGCGCGTTTTCTGAATCTTTGGCCTCACAATGGAGCACCCTGGGATTGTTCCCCTTCGAGACGTAGGTACATTTGAAAATCGGCATGATCTCCCCCGGCGAGCGGTTTGCGAATTACCAACCAAACCTCCCTATCCTAACGGCAGTTGTCCCGTGTGTCACCGGATTGATGGCGATAAGGGGTGAAGCGAGATCGAAAGGATCTAGGAGCGAGGATATGCGCAACAAAGGCTGCTGTTCGCCGGTGATCGCGTGGGGCAAGCGTCCAGGGTGCAGATATCATATTCCTTTAAGCGGGCCAAAAGGGAGGGCCAAGAGTCCATGAACAGTTCACGTTCTAAGGTGGTTATTCCCGTACCGCAGCGTCGGTCAGTGGAAAATACTTCGAAACCGCAACAACCAACGCCGCGGCTAGGTAGCCGAACGCAAAATGCAGGGGCAACGCTGAAGGGGCACGCCACGGAAGAATAAATGTGCCCTGCGCTGTTGGCGAGTGAATCACTCCAAAGGCGCAAAGTAGTGCCGCCACTGCCAAGTACATTGCGCTCCGACCAAAACGGCGATCGAGCAATTCCGAGGCAGCCGCTCCCCAAATCACCGCCGATAGGATGAACCCATTGCTGAACGCCACCAGAGCACGTATGGTTTCGCCCGTCTCCCCCGTCAGTTGAGTGATGCTCGCTCCGACGGCACTTAGAACGGCGTTGGCCTGCAGTGTTGCCAGGAAAGCGAGAGACGGCAGCAGAGAAATCGCCACCGCCAAGCCGTGCCGGGCCGGGGTTGCCAAAAATGCCTGGGAGATGACTTCGAGACCCACATAGACAAGGATCGGCGCAACGGCGGCTGCGGGAATCCAAGCGACCAAGAATGGCAGATAGCCAAGGATGCCACCTAAGCCCATAAACAGGCCTGTCAGGATTACATAACCTGAACCCGCCCCCATGGATTTATAAGCAGGATGGCCAATGTAGGGCGTACTTTCCACGACCCCGCCGCAAAGGCCAGCCAGCAGAGTACAACAGCCCTCGGTGAGCAGGATCGCTCGAGTGTCATATTCATCTCCTGCCGCTGCTGCGCTTTCGGTGTTATCGATTCCTCCGACCACCGTCGC
>Ga0187783_10001511_pt1 | contig 17205 bp, 21 predicted proteins | sample 1015_SJ02_MP02_2_FD_132471 | JGI IMG/M metagenome (GOLD analysis project Ga0187783, IMG submission 132471) | Tropical peat soil microbial communities from peatlands in Department of Meta, Colombia - 1015_SJ02_MP02_20_MG | ecosystem: Environmental > Terrestrial > Soil > Wetlands > Peat | place...
CCGGTGCCGCGCTCAGCCAGGATGCCCAAGCCGCCGCGACCCCGCGTTCGTTAGGCGCTAGCTTCGCACCACGATCGTTCCGGCTGCCTTGTCCTGAAGGCCCCGCAGGTCGCGGTCCATCATCAGGGTCGGGACGACGAGCATCAGCAGGATGGTGCGCGGGAGCGCCCATAGGCCCACCGGCCGGCCGTCGAGCCGCACCACCCGCAGGCCGAGCAGCCGCTTGCCGATCGTGAACCCCGTCAGCGCGGTCAGCACGAAGTCCTCGATGGCGAAGATCACCGGGGTCCACAGCCGCGGCTCGACGAAGACGTCGGCGGTGTGTCCTGCGTGCGGGTGGTAGAGGAACGCGATCGCGATCAGGCTGCAGGCAATCCAGTCGATGAGCAGCGCACCCAGCCGCCGACTCCAGCCAGCTACCGAGCCAGGGCCGAACTCCGGCAGGCCGAGGTGCTGGCCCGGATAGAAGTCGCCGTCGGCGGCAGCCTGCTGGTTGGTCACGGGTCAACGGTATCCGCCCGGCCGAGGTACCGGCCGCGCACCTCGCCCGGCTTGGCATGCTGGCGGAAGGCCGAGTGCGATGCGATTCACCCTGGCACGCCCGGCGTAACACCGGCGAAACATCAGGGACACGACGAGGAAACTGCGCCCGATTACCGTGAGGAGCGCCCCTCGGCTGTCGTCTGGACTCGTGACCAGCCGGTTTGCCGAGACGGCAGGACGGGGCGGCGCCGTGAGGGCATTGTTGGACTGGCGGCAAGCATTCCGCCAGTGGCACGCATCTGCGCCCGCGGCAGACACCGCGGCTGCGCCTTAAGGAGAGTGGATGTTCACAAGCGGTGATGAGGTTCTGCGGTTCATAGAGTCGGAGGGCGTCAAGTTCGTCGACGTGCGGTTCTGTGACCTGCCCGGCACCATGCAGCACTTCACCGTGCCTGCCGAGTCGTTCGACGCGGGTGTCTTCACCGAGGGCCGGATGTTCGACGGCTCGTCGATCCGCGGGTTCCAGCAGATCCACGAGTCCGACATGCTGCTGCTGCCGGACCCGAGCACTGCCGTGCTCGACCCGTTCCGGACCCACAAGACCCTGAACATGACCTTCTTCGTCCACGACCCGCTGACCGGCGAGCCCTATACGCGTGACCCGCGCAACGTGGCCAGAAAGGCGGAGGACTACCTGCGCGGCAGCGGCGTCGCCGACACGGTGTACTTCGGCCCGGAGGCCGAGTTCTACATCTTCGACTCCGCGCGCTACGAGACCGGGCCGAACCAGGGCTACTACCACATCGACTCGATCGAGGGCGCCTGGAACACCGGCCGCGACGAGCCCGGCGGCAACCTCGGCGCCAAGCCGTCGTACAAGGGCGGCTACTTCCCCGTGCCGCCGATGGACCACTACACCGATCTGCGCTCAGAGATGGTCCGCAAGCTGATCGACGTCGGCGTCACGGTGGAGATGCAGCACCACGAGGTCGGCACCGCCGGTCAGGCCGAGATCGACATCCTGTTCGACACCTTGCTGCACATGGCCGACAAGCTGATGCTCTACAAGTACGTCGTCAAGAGCGTCGCCCGGGCCGCGGGCAAGACCGTCACCTTCATGCCCAAGCCGCTCTTCGGCGACAACGGCTCGGGCATGCACTGCCACCAGAGCCTATGGAAGGACGGCGCGCCGCTGTTCTACGACGAGGTCGGCTACGCCGGGCTGTCGGACGTCGGCCGCTACTACGTCGGCGGCCTGCTGAGGCACGCCCCGACGCTGCTCGCGTTCACCAACCCGACGATGAACTCCTACCACCGGCTGGTGCCCGGCTTCGAGGCCCCGGTCAACCTGGTGTACAGCCAGCGCAACCGGTCGGCCTGCATCCGGGTGCCGATCACTGGGCCGAACCCCAAGGCCAAGCGGCTGGAGTTCCGGGTGCCCGACCCCTCCTGCAACCCGTACCTGGCCTTCGCCGCCATGATGATGGCTGGCCTGGACGGCGTGAAGAACAAGATCGAGCCGCCAGAGCCCGTCGACAAGGACCTGTACGAGCTGCCGCCGGACGAGGCCAGGGCCATTCCGCAGGTGCCAGGCTCGCTCGAGGCCGTGCTGCACAACCTTGAGACCGACCACGACTTCCTGCTCGAAGGTGGCGTGTTTACCCCGGACCTGATCGAGACCTGGCTGGACTACAAGCGGTCCAACGAGATCGACGCGATCCGGCTGCGCCCGCATCCCCACGAGTTCGAGCTGTACTACGACGTCTGAGCGCGGCAAGCGCCTGAGCTGGGACGGCGGGCTGCTGCGCGGGTATTAGTCCGCGCAGAGTCCGCCGTTTTCCCGCGTACCCGTGTAGGTACGTAGCACAGCCTCGATGGCCGCTCTAGTGGACTCGTCCTTGTCCGGCCAGAGGTGGCCGTAGGTGTCGAGCGTGGTTTTGGCACTCCCGTGCCGGAGCCGCGCTTGCACCGTCTTAATGTCACACCCGCTCGCGATTAGCAGACTGGCGAAGAAATGCCGGAGGTCGTGATACCTGAACCCATCGGACAGGCCCTCCACGGTCGCCCTGGCCGTCCTCACCGCGCGCTCCAGGGCCCAGGTCGAGTAGCCAGTTAGGTCACCATGCTTCTGCACCTGTGCGGCCAGCTCCAGCGCGAGGGATCGCGGGATCGGCACAGGCTGCCGCGAGATCTCAGTCTTTAGCTCCTCCGCCGGGTACTGCACCTGCGGGTAGATGATCCCGCGCATGTAGTCAACGTCATCGACACGGAGGCCGCACGTCTCAGCGAGCCTCAGCCCCGCGAACGCTCCGAGGAGGATCGCCGCTCTCATCCGCTCCGGCATCGCATCGTGCAGCGCCCACACTTGCTCAACCGTGCACACGTAGGGCCGCTGTCTACCCATTGGCGGTGAGGTACGCCGGGAGCAGGGTGACCTGGGGATGATCCCTCGTGCACCGCGTCGGCCATGATGTGAGCGAGCCGTGCGTGGATGGCGTAGATGAAGCTGTCGGCCAGCCCCTCCTGCTTTAGCTTCGCCATGAAGCTCCGCACCTGGCTGGGCCGCACCGTTGACAGCGGCATGGTGCCGAACTCCTTCTTGATCCTCGCGATGTGCACCTTGGCCTGCCTAACCGTGGACGGTCGGCGGGTGTAGCCAGCGAGCCAGGTATCACACCACGACGACAACGTGGTCTTGGCCGTCTTGGGATCGGTCCAGGTGCCCGCGAGGGTGGCAGCGGTCTGCTGGTCCAGCCACCGCTGAGCATCGATCTTGCGCTCGAAGTGCTTCGCGTATTCCTTGCCGGTTGGGTCGCGGAACCTGGCCCGGTACTTGCCGTTGCCGTGCTTCTGAATACTGCTCACCGGCCTCGCACCGCCAGCAGCTCCATGGCCTTCTCAGTGAGGTCACCGCCAGCGCGGCCAGGGATCGTAGCGGTGAGCATCCCGCGCGTCCGGCAGGCTTGTATCAGGTTGCGGACCTGCCGGATTTCCATGTTGTGCATCGCTGCCATGTCCTTAGCCGGGTTGCCGCTGGCGGCGAGCGACTTCACATACTCGGCGGCCCACTGGGCGTAGAACATGTCGCCCCGGCCAGCCCTGCCGGGAACCCGCTTGGTCTCGGTGAGTGGCGGCGTGCCAGCGAGGTTCGTGAATGCGTCGGACAGCGTGCGCACGGCGGCGATCAGCTCGCCGGTCCTGATCCTCTGGAGCATCCGGCTGGTAATGCCAGGCTGAGGTGTCTCCTCCACCGGCTCGATCACCAGCCGCCTGATCCGCAGGCCCCGGTCTGTTACGTCTATCTCCGGCCGGATCACCCAGCCCTCGTAGCCCTCCAGCGTGCATTCCACGCTGTCGATCCGCTGCTCGTCCCAGTCGAACGAGCCATCGACTTGCATGCCCTCACCTCCTACTGATTTGTGGTTGTACGTCTCTAACCCTAGTAGGTGTCAACACCTTCTGTACATAGTGGGTTATGAGCGATCACAAAGAACGCGAGGAGGAACGGGTGGGCAGCGACGAGCGCTACCTGACGACCGATGAGGTCGCGGAGATGACGCGCACCAGCGTCTGGACGGTCCACTACTGGCGGCAGACCGGGTCCGGGCCGCCTGGCTTCAAGCTGGGCCGCCGCGTCCTTTACGCCGAGAGCGAGGTCCGGGCCTGGATCGAGAGGAGCAGGCAGCAAGCCGGTGGTACCCGTGCATCCGCCTGACATAAGAGAAGGCCCGGCTGCCGAGACCGGGCCAACTCAGAAGAACTCCGTGAACGCGAAGCTCGGTTCGAGCGTAACGCTCCAGGGCCGCATTCTGCGGTATGCCCTCGCGGACAGGGCGGAAGCGGAGAAGGTGCTGCGGAACCACGGGCAGCAGTGCGTCCAGTGCATGAACGCAAAGATCCACCGTCGCGGTGCCGCTGGCATGTGCAAGGAAGGCCTGGCGCTCGGCGCGACGATCACCGAGCTGGACGCCGTGATCAAGGATGAGCGCAGGCTCGCTGAGCAGCCGCTGCCTGGCCAGCTCGCGTTCGACTTCTGCTCCGACGTTCCAGGCGCGGTGATCGAGCGATGACATGGACAAAGCTAGGCCGCGAATTCCCCACCGACACAGCAATCGACGGTCTCTCACTCGCTGAGATCGCCGTGCATGCCATCGGGCTGTGCTTCAGCAACGACAGGCTGACGGACGGCAGGATCACCAATGCTGAGTTCGCCTGGTGCTTCGGACGGTTCCCAAGGAAGAGCGTCACCGCCGCAGTAGACGCGCTCGTGGCCAAGAAGTACTGGGAACGCACCGAGGATGGCTTTCAGATCCTCCGTCACATGAAGGATCAGCCGACCCGCTCGGAGGTTGAGAAGGAGCAGGAACGGTGGCGGGAGAGCAAGCGGAAGTCCAGGTCGAGCGCGATTAGTCCCGCAGATGTCCCGCCGGGACTCCCAGAAGGACTCCCGCAGGGAGTCCCGGACATGTCCAGCGGAAGTCCCGCGTCTCCGTACCGTACCGAACCGAACCGTACAGATCCCTCCCGAGCCGAGACCCTCACCGCGAAGTTGTCCGACCTCTACGCCAAAGCGGCCGTTAACGAGGACGTCACGAGGGAGGATTTTGAGTTGCTTTACAGCGACTACTGCCGACGCGAGAAGGTCATGGACCCCGCTGGTGCTGCTGGCCTCGAAGGTGAGCAAGGGCGAGCTGGCGCTGGAGGTCGAGCAGATGCGGCGACGGCAAGACGGTCGGGAGCGTCAGCGGTACCCGACATGAAGCCCGGTCATTGAGCAGGCACAGATATAGCGCGTGTCTGGCAACAGCGGCCGACCTGCTACTGCGGAGTACAGCCGATCAGGACGCCGATGGCGGCAAGTGCCTCTGACCGGGCACGGTAGTAGACCCATACACCGCGCTTCTCGCGGTCAACCAGGCCTGCCTCGTACAGCACCTTCATGTGATGGCTGATGGTCGGCTGGGAGAGATCGAAGGCATCGTTGAGATCGCAGACGCACGCCTCGCCGCCTTCGTGTGAGGCGACCAGGGACATCAGTCGCAGCCGCACCGGATCGCCGAGGGCCTTCATCAGCGGTGCTACCTGCTCGGCCTGCTCCATCGTCAGCGGCTCTGCCGACATCGGGGAGCAGCAGGCCGCCGAGTCCGCAGGGGTCAGCACGGTGAGCGTCATAGACATAGGTCTATATTGACAGTGGTCGATGTGTGAGGCAAGCTCAGAGCGAAGAACATAGACGAGTGTCTATATTACCTATCAGGAGGCAGCCATGTCGCGCGTCCAGCTCGCGCTCAACGTCGATGACCTGAACGAGTCGATCGGCTTCTACTCCAAGCTATTCGGCACCGAACCCGCCAAGGTCCGGCCGGGCTACGCGAACTTCGCGATCAGCGAGCCGCCGCTGAAACTCATCCTGATGGAGAACCCAGGCCACGGCGGCAGCGTCAACCACCTGGGCATTGAGGTCGCGGACACCGACACGGTCGACTCTGAGCAGACCCGGCTTGCAGCTGCCGGACTGGCCTCAGTGGATGAGCGCGACACCACCTGCTGCTACGCCAGGCAAGACAAGTTCTGGGTTCAGGGCGCGCCGAATGGTGAGCAGTGGGAGATCTACACCGTCAAGGCCGACAGCCTGACGTTCTACGGCGAGGACAGCACCCAGGCATGCTACGCAGGATCAAGCGAGGATGCCATTACGGCGAGCGCTGATCCGGCTGGAAGCTGCTGCGGGTGACGGTCGGCACAGTAACGGAGCCGCTGTTGTGGCGGCGGCTGCTGGCCGAGTTCACCGGCACCGGGCTCCTGGTGGCGATCGTGGTCGGTTCCGGCATCTTCGCGACCCGTCTCACCCCCGACCCGGCGCTGCGCCTGCTGATCAACTCACTGGTGACCGCGCTGGGCCTAAGCGTGCTGATCCTCGTGTTCATATCGGTCAACGGCGCGCAGTTCAATCCGGTAGTCACGGCGGTTGACTGGGTGCTCGGTCGCCGTACGTCGCAGAGGTACGGCCTTGGCGTAGCAGCGGCGGTGGTCGCCTGCCAGGTTGCCGGGGCGATCGGCGGATCAGCGCTCGCTGACACTATGTTCGGGGCACCTGTCCTACAGGCATCAACGCACAGCCGGGGCGGTTTGCCGGTCCTGCTCGGTGAGGTTGTGGCGACGGCTGGCCTGCTCTTGGTCATCGTCGCGCTCGCCCGGACAAACCGCATGCAGCACGTCGCCTGGGCAGTCGGCGCTTGGATCGGCGCAGCATACTGGTTCACCTCGTCAACCTCGTTCGCCAACCCGGCGGTCACCATCGGGCGGAGCCTGACCGACACCTACGCCGGGATCGCTCCGGTGTGTGTCCCAGCATTCATCGCTGCACAGATCGTCGGCGGCGCTATCGGCGCCGCCCTCGCCGTCGTCCTGTACCCACCTCGCCCTAGCGCCGAAGAAGCGCGGCTAGCGGGCTGATCACGGAAGGCAACAACATGGCCGACATTCCCGAGGTGCTCTTCGTATGTACGCACAACGCCGGACGGTCACAGATGGCCGCCGCGCTCCTCGACCACCAGGCGGCCGGGCGAATACGCGTCACGTCGGCCGGGTCACAGCCAGCGGATCAGTTGAACCCGGCCGTCGTGCAGGCGATGGCGGAGATAGGGCTGGACATCTCCCGCGAGTTCCCCAAGCGGCTCACGAACGACAAAGTCCAGGCGGCTGACATCGTGATCACGATGAGCTGCGGCGATGCCTGCCCGGTCTACCCAGGCAAGCGCTACCTGGACTGGGACCTACCCGACCCGGCTGGTCTCGCTGTAGAGGCCGTCCGCCCGATCCGCGACGAGATTGCCAGCCGCGTTCATCAGCTTGTCGCCGACCTACAACCTGATCCGTAGTCCCACGCCCGACGCCCCGGCATCCGTTTTTTGAGGCATGAGCCCGGAGGCTTCAAGCCGCGCAGAAATCTCTCTCCGGGCTCGCATCGCCCCCAGGCGTTCGGTCCAGACCCCGGTCAAGTGCGTCGATCCTGGTCGTTTCACGCCGATTCGGCGGCCTCCCGCTCTACCCCGGCCAAGGGCTGGCCGCGCTCCGCACGGAGGAGGACATGCCCGCACGGCGGCGGCCCGCCCTGTGAGACGGCCGCAGCCAGGTGAGCTGTCACCGCTGACGGAGGCAGCGAGCGGTGGGCCGTGCCCTGGAGGCTCACGGCACTCGCGTCTACTCGGCGCCGCTCTCTTCGATGATCTCCAGTCTCATGCCGAGATCGCGGAGGTTGTCCGCTGCCACATAACGGATCTGCACGCCTGCCTTATGCTCGGCTCTCCACCCGGAGAATGCCGAGCGGACGATGAACCAGCCGGGGAATGCGGCCTTCAGCCGGGCCAGCTCGATCTCCTCCGGTAACGAGGTGCCTGGTGGGATCGTGGGCATAGCCAACCTCCTACGGGTTGGTCAGGCCCCGGAGTCCAGGTGTGGCAACACCTGCCGGGGCCGCTCAGTACCTCCCCCTAACGTACATTCAGGCATATTAGGCACAAGAGCGATTTTCTTACTTAAAACGTCTTGTCTGAGGAGTTGGACTTCGAGGACGGCATCTACGTGATTGCCCAGGTCGCGCCGAAGCCGCGCGCACCGCGCACCAGCAAGACCAGCTAGTACCGCAGACCACCCGGCCGCAGCGTCGGGTGGCTGCATCTACTCATGAACAAATGACGTGCGTGCGCAAGCCGTCGCGCCATAACGTCCTCTCCGTGGAGTCCATCGACGAGTGCGCCTTTTGCGGCCGGACCTGGGTGCCGGGCGTGGTAAGGCGCACGCGCGAGCATGTCTGGTCAGAGTGGATCCGCAAGCAGGCCGGGCAACTGCCGAACGAGAGCTGGCACGGCTCGCTCGGACTGGTCGGTCACGCTGACGGGTCGTACTCTGATGCGCCGCTCAGGGTAATCCGCAATAAGCGGTCGGTACTGAACCAGGTGACGCGCGAGGTGTGCAAGAACTGCAACTGGACGCTCGGGCGGACGCTGGAGGAGCCCGTCAAGCCGCTGTTCATCGCGCTTGCCCAGGCGGCACAGTCAGGTGACCCGCTGACCATCGCTCATGGGGATGCCAGCACGCTCGCGCGTTGGGCGGAGAAGATGGCGATCACGAACGAGCTTGCAAGCGGTGCGAGCGAGCGGGTAGCAACGACGGCGATGGGTCAAGCGATCCTCGCTGGCCAGACAATCCGCGGGTCGGTCGTCTGGGCGGCGAGGCATCCTGCTGACTACATGTTGCTGACAGCGCTCGCGCAACCGGCTATCGGTGCTTCGGCGTTGCCGGTGCCAGGCGAGATTGAGCGCCGGGCCGCGATCACCGCGATCACGTACCACTACCTGACCCTGCTCGTTTTCATACCTGGACCTGGGCTGGGGCTCCTGCCGCCCTCTCCTTTGTTTGTGTCGCTCGATCGATGGGCGACTATCTGGCCGGTGGCCGGTGATGCTGAGTTCGCGCCAACGCTGACCGTCAACGGCCGCGAATTGGAGCGCACCCTGACCGATTACAGCAATTGGCTGCTCTCACCGCCCGGTCTCAGGAACATCCGCCCCGCGATGCTTCCGCCTACCGTTATCCAGCGGAACTAAGGCCCGCCGCGCGCCTGGCTGAGCCTGGCGAGCTGCGAGCAACCGAGCTTTACAGTGGTAACCCCCCACCTCCCGCGCGCCAGGCAGCCCTCAGCGCGACGTGTGTACTTATGAGGGACAACTCTGATCAGGCTTCGGAGGCTTGCTCAGTCCGGCTGATCGTCAGGCAGTAGGCGGTCAGGAGCAGCATGCCCAGTGGGCTGGGGGCAAACGTGCGGACAGGCTGGGCCGGTTCAGCGCTGAGTGCCGGTGGCGCGCCGAGCCGGGCATACTCAGGTGCGGCCGGTACGTGGTCGTCACCAGGAGCCGCCAGAAGATCTCGCGGGTCGTGTCCCGTGGCCATTTTCGAGCAAACCTGGAACATCGTCAGCGCGGCGGATGACTCGGTGAAACGGTTGGGCCGAGGCGGCAGCTCAACAGTGACGCCCTGCCGTGCAGCCAGATGGCGGACCCACCACATTGCGCCGATGTCTGCGAGCGACCGGGCTGCGAGAATTCCGAAGGACAACGCTGCTGCCCGTGCGGCGATGTCTTCCGGGGAAGCGATCTCGATCTCATGGCGGTTGTGCTGAATGTTGTACTCAGGCCGCTTGCGGATGATCATCTGCCGCTCGGCCTCCCGGACCGACTCGCGGTCGGGGTACCTCTTCATCCTGATGACGCGGGCTTCGAGCATCCAGTCGCTGTTCGCGCGGTGCTCACGCATCCGCCGCGACGGCGAGTTCGTGATGCCGATGTACAGGTAGTGCCTGAACGGCCAGCGACCGTTCCACCCCTGGTAGAGAGTCTGCATGAAAAGGACGGTAACGGCGCCCACCGACAGTTCGCGGTCGCTAGCTCTACCTTCCTCGGTACGACGCCATTCCGTGCGGGCGGGCTACTTCCGTGCCGGTACGCACTGGTACGCGCTCCAGGCCGTTGGGGGCGCAGGTTTTGCCGCTGCCGGGTCCGCAGAGAGTCCGCCACGTACCCACCAACTACACCCGCCAGCCACCAACAGCCACCAGTGACCACAACCCTGAATTCCCAGCTCAACACGGGTATCAGCGCGTTGAGCTGGCAAGACAGCTCAGCGCTTACAAGTACGAGCTGTACTTCGACGTGTGACCTCGGCAGGCGCCCTGAACTGGGGAGATGCCAGAAGGAATCTCCCCAGTTCAGTTCTGGTTCCGCCTCGCAGGCATGGAACTCAGCCTCGATTGTGAAGCTAGTTCTCCTGCGGTCGGCGTCAGTGAGCGCCACCTGGCGATGGCGATTCCAGCAGCCTATTCTGGCGGCGAGGCCGGGAGGCCCGAGATGGAAGCCGAGGGGTGGTACCGCGACCCTTACCTCGTGCATGAGGATCGCTGGTTCTCAGCTGGCCAGCCGACGCAACTGGTACGCGATAACGGGGTGGAGGCAAATGACCCGCCTCCACCAGGGCCGGCGAGGGCCGAACTCGTCGAGGTACCGCACACCGAGCCGAGCTACGGCGAGGATCTTCGCCGCGTCGATAGCCGCGCAGCGGGGGACGTGCACGACCCCACGGCAGCTAGCGTTCTGGTCTCGTGGAACATCGTCAAAAACGCCTCCCCGCCACTCCCTGAGCCGCCACTGGATGAGTCGCCATCATGGCGTGAAGGGTCTGGATCGAGCCGCGACTGAGCCCGTGGGCTCGAGGCGTACGACGGTCACTGGGAGACCTTCGGGGGCCGCCTGAAATATGCCGAAGCTAGTTTCCCTGCCACCTTGGCACCTCATCCAGGTGACCGATGGCTCACTGCGCCGGGTCAGCGGTATCGGCGGGTTCGACACCTCAGCTTAACCGCGTGATCGCGTGGCACGCTCGGGCTGTTCGCAGGAGGCCTGGCGCTCCTACGCTGTGGCAGTGGGGATGTTCGCGTTCCTGTTCACCGATATCGAGGGTTCCACGGCCCTACTGCAGCGGGTTGGTGGGGACCTGTACGCCGAAGTGCTCGCTGGCCATCATGCGCTGATCCGTTCGGCGCTTGCCGCCCACGGCGGCCGGGAGGTGGATACCGCGGGCGATGGGTTCTTCGCAGTGTTCCCGTCGCCGCGCAGGTGCGTGGCAGCGGCGCTGGAGATGCAGCATGCGTTAGCTGCGCACTCCTGGCCGACCGGTGAACGGGTCCGGGTGCGCATGGGCATGCATGCCGGCGAGGCGGAGCAGACTGCCGCCGGGCTGGTGGGCCTGGATGTGCACCTGGCGGCGCGGATCGCCGGAGTCGCACACGGCGGCCAGGTAGTGCTGTCGCACGCTGCGGGCGCGCTGGTCCGTGACAGGCTGCCTGAGGGGGTGGGGTTAAAGGACCTAGGCGTGCACCGGCTGAAGGATCTGGGCCGGCCCGAGCAGCTGTTCCAGCTGTGCGGGCTCGACCTGGAGGCCGAGTTTCCGCCGCTGCGGTCCCTGGGCAACCCGGCCCTACCGAACAACCTGCCGGCCCAGCTGGCCTCTTTCGTTGGCCGCGCGCGGGAGATGGCCGAGGTCGCTGGCCTGGTTAAAGCGACGCGACTGCTGACGCTGACCGGTGCGGGCGGCGCGGGGAAGACCCGGCTGGCCCTGCAGGTCGCCGCCGGGCTGCTGGACGGCTGGAGCGATGGGGTGTGGCTTGCCGAACTGGCCGCGGTCACCGACCCGGACGCTGTCCCGGCCGCGATCGCGACCGCGCTGCGGATCCCGGCGCAGCCGGGCCGCCCCGCGCTGGACGGCCTGGCGGATGCGCTTGGGCCTCAGGAGATGCTGGTCGTGCTGGACAACTGCGAGCACCTCATCGGCGGCTGCGCGAAGACCGTGGAAACGGTTCTGCAGCGGTGCCAGAAGGTGCACCTGATGGCCACCAGCCGGGAGCCGCTGGGGATAGCCGGAGAGCGGATCTACCGGGTGCCGTCGCTATCCCTGCCGGACGCCAGAAACGGGTCCGACCTGGCCGAGGCGGCCGCGTCGTGTGATGCGGTGGCGCTGCTGGCCGACCGGGCCTGGGCGCAGGGCGTGCGCCTCGACCTGGATGGCGACACCGTTCCCGTGGTCGTGTCGGTGTGCGCGCGGCTAGACGGGATGCCGCTGGCGATCGAGCTGGCCGCCGCGCGGCTGCGGTCGATGTCGCTGGCCGAGCTCACCGAACGGCTGGATCAGCGATTCCGGCTGCTGACCGGGGGCAGCCGCACCGCGCTGGAGCGGCAGCAGACGCTGCGTGCAGCGATCGGCTGGTCGTATGCGCTGCTGACCGGCCAGGAGCGGCTGCTGCTGGGCCGACTGTCGGTGTTCGCCGGCGGCTTTGACCTGGCCGCGGCCGAAGCGGTGTGCGGGCATGAGCCCATCAGCGCAGTGGAGGTGGCCGGGCTGGTGGGCTCGCTGGTGGACAAGAGCCTGGTAGTGGCCGAGCCGACCGGTTCCGCGCTGCGATACCGGCTGCTGGAAACCATCCGGCTGTTCGCCGCCGAGCGCCTGGCCGACGACGGAGAGGCCGCCGCAGCCGCAGCCGCGCACTGCGCGCACTACCTGGCCTTTGCCGAGACAACCGCTCCCTGCCTGAGCGGCCCGGACCAGGCCGACGGGCTGGCCCGGCTGGACACCGAGCACGCCAACCTGCTCCGGGCGGCCCAGCACGCGGCCGCCGAACTGGGCGGCACCGCGCGGGTGCTGCGGTTCGGTATCGCGCTGTGGCGCTACTGGTACTGGATAGGGCGTTCGGGGGGAAGCGAGGAGGCGGCCGGGCTGCTGCTGCCAGTGCTGCGGCGACCCGAGGCCCCCGCCGATCCTGCACTGTTCGCCGAAGCGCTGTGGGTCGCCGCGTTTCTTACCAGCCTCCTCGATAGGGCCCTAAGCCTCCAGCTCGCCGAGCACGCGGACGAGGTCGCTCATGGGCTCGGCGACGACCGGCTGCTGGCCATGACGCGCGGGATGCTGTGCATCGCGTATTCCAGCTCCGGTGACCCTCAGCGTGCGCGGCTGGCAGGACACGAATCGGTCCAGCGGGCCCGCAAGCTCCGCGACGACGTGCTGCTGGCGACGGTCCTGCAGGTGTACGCCTGGGCCGTCGGCGCGGCTGAAGCCGGACCGCTGTACACGGAAGCGTTCGCCTGCACTCAGCGGTCCGGCGACGTTGCCGTAGTCAGCGTGCTGCACACCAGTGCTGGCGTTGACGCGCTCGAGCTCGGCCACATCCCGGCCGGACGGGCCCATCTCGAAGCCGCCATCGCGGCCGCGGAGGTGATCGGGGAGCCGCACCTCACGCCATCGGCGAAGCTAGCCGAGGTGCTGCGGGCCGAACACAACCTGGACGACGCGCGGTCTGCTTTCGAGTACGTCGTCCGGGTCAGCAGGCGGATCGGCGACAAGCACGCGCTGGCCGATGCCATCCTCGGCTTGGCGTGCATCGCGGCAGACCTCGATGACTGGCAACGCGCCTCAGCGCTCCACGGCGCCGAGCAGGCCCTGCTAGACCAGATGGGCAAAAGGCTGAGGCCGTTCGACGCGCGCCGACGCCGGTTGAGCCTGGACAGGGCGGCCGCGGCGCTGGGCGAACAGCAGTTCCAGCGCGCCTATACCCAGGGCATGGCGCTCAGCTTCGACCAGGCCATCGACCTTGCTCTCAGACGGGCACGGTGGTCCGCTACGGAGGCTCAACCCTGCGAGCGCTAGCCAACGGCGCGATCAATTCCCGCTGCCATATCAGAGTTCTCAGCCCCCAGGGCCGCCGACATATGCGGTGGCTATTGACCAGGGAGAGGTGCTGGTGTCAGACGCAGCCGGTTGGTGCTACAACCACGAATCCATCCGGCCGGGACCGGCACCGTCCGTCCGCGTGGCGGAAGCGTTCTCTTACTGTCCCCAGGTTGGCAGGCTGCGTTATGCCGCGCAGACTGAGCCACGTGCGCGGCCAGCTGCGGTTAGTTGTTGCGACGCTGGCAATTCTGGGCTGTGCCACCCTCGGGGGCTGCACGGCGAGCGGCACATCCAAGGCGAGGGCCGGCGGGCCGATCGGCAGCCAGGGTAACCCCGTCGTGCTGTCGTGCGCGCAGGAGTCATTCCTGCCCTACCCCCGTTCCGTGCCGCGCCACCCTGGGCCAGGTGACCTGGCTGTCGGCCCGCTCTTCATCATCAACGGCAAGCTGCAGGCCTCCGCGACCCCTGGAGACCATGGGTCATACGCAAAGATCCCCTTCGTTGTCGTGCCCGGGTCAGTGGTCACGGTCACGATCGGAGCTCAGGCACGCGCGCAAGTCGGGATCGATAATCCCTACGCAAGAGCCTGGGGTGCGGGCCTGGTCACCGCTGCGACATACCGACCCTGCTCAGGCCAGATGGGCTTCTTCGCACAGGGCTTTACGTTCCGTCACGGCCAGACACGCGCGTGCGTGCCGCTCAGTATCCAAGTCGACCACGAGCGGCTGGTTCGGCACGTGACAATCTCGCTGGGCGCAGGCGCGTGTGCGGGTGCAGGTGTCAGCGCCTGAGTGCAACCGGAACAGGCTCCGCATCACGCCGATGCCCGCCAGCCGGTTCGTCAGCGCTGAGAGGATCGGGCGGTCCTCCGGCGGCGCGCCGACCAGGTCGTCGATCACCTGCACCGGCAGCGGAGCGGTGATGTCGGCGACGAAGTCGGCCTCGCCCCGGCGGGACACGTCGTCTAACAGACCGGAACGCCTCCGGATCCAGGGCCACCTGCACGATGTTGTCGTACCGGGTAACCGCCCAGAATCCCAGCCAGCCGTCCGCACCTCCATCGGCGTGCCAGTACACCAGCGCGTGCGCGCGCAGCCACGCGAACTGCTCACGCGGCGGCCCGTCGCGCTCGAGCCTGTCGAGATCCACGAGATTGATCTCAGGCGCAGTCGTCATCGCCGGGCCTCGTCAGCGGCCACGGCCGAGGACCCCGCGCCCGCAGCTCCAGTTACGGAGAACAATGCGCTGACCTGAGCCCGATCGCAACCGGCGAGCCCAGGGGGCCCTGCCGGTGGCGACCCGGACGTGCGCGGGGTAACAGGCCGCTGACGAACGATGACAGCGAGGATCCGGCGTGCTGGAGCCAGCCGAGGGCATCGCTCACCCACCCGGCCGCCCCGGCGGGGTTGGTGAGCATGTGCCAGACGAAGAAGATGACGAACGCCCACGTGAGGACCCGGATCATGGCACGGCCTCGCCGGCTGTCGCCGTCTGCTCCAGGCCCTCGACGCGCGGCCACTCGGTCAGCACGCCGGCCCTCGTGACGCCGCGCACGCAGTCATGACCAGAGCCATCACGACATTGTGCGCTAGCGCAATAACGCGGCGTACGCGGCCATGCGCATGACGCGACAGACGACCGGCTGCGAACCCGCCTCTGCGGCGCGAGCGCTACGCGGTCAGGCAGAACGGGTGCCCGGCCGGGTCGGCGAAAACCCGGAACGTGTCCCCGCCGCCCGGCAGTCGCGCCGCTCCCAGCTCGAGCGCCCTGGCCTCGCCCGCGTCGAGATCCCCGACGGCGATGTCCAGGTGACCCTGCTGCGGGTACCGCGGGTCCGGCCAGCGCGGGGGGTTGTAGCTGGTGACCTGCTGGAACATGACGCTCTGGCCGCCGCCGGTGATGAGCGCTCCCTCGGGACCGGAATAGCTGACCTCCATGCCCAGCAGGGCGGCGTAAAAGCCGGCCAGCGCCGTGGCGTCCGGAGCGTCGATCGTCACGCCGAACAGATCCATGACCGGCCCGACACCCTCTCGCTGACAGATGTCAAACGGGTGCCCGGCCGGGTCGGCGAGGGTGATCCACGTCTGGCCCTCAGCGAGCCGGCTGGCGCCCAGCGTGACGGCCCGCTCCGCCGCGTCCTGATAGCCGTCGACGAGCAGGTCGAGGTGAAGCTGCTGCGGGTGCTGCTGACCCGGCCACTGCGGGGCGACATGGTCGGGCGCCAGCTGGAAGGCGACCTGCTGGCCTCCGGGCGCGGCCACGACGATCCAGTCCGAGTCCTCGCTGACGGTCTGCCAGCCGGTGAGCGCGGCGTAGAAGCTCGCGAGCTTGCCGATGTCGGGCGCGTCAAACGCCACCACGTCCAGGTGTGCTGGTGTAGTCATGCGGCCATCCTGCCTGCCGCCTCTGACAATCTGGCTGGCCGCGCGCCGGCGGCTGGCCGCGGACCGTCAGCCAGCCCGTTACCCGTAAAAAATTCGTTCCATCACCGCGCGAGCCTGCCGCGCCGATCGACGCCAGTCCTGAACCAGGTCCTGTGCGCCGTCGGGCGGATAGCCGAGAATCTGGGCGACCACGGCGAGCTCGTCCGGGGACGTCGGCAGCGTGTCCGACGCGCGCCCTCGGGCCAGCATCACCGCGTCCCTGATCCGGCTGGCGAGCAGCCAGGCCGCGACGAGGGTGTCGTTGTCCGCGGTGGCGAGCAGGCCGGCCTTGCTGGCTGCGGCCAGCGTGGCCGGCGTCTGCGTGGTGCGCAGCTCAGGCACCGTCCAGGCGTGCCGGAGCTGCAGCAGCTGCGCCACCCATTCGACGTCGGCCAGGCCGCCGGGCCCTAGCTTCAGGTGCAGCGCTGGCTCGATGCCGCGCGGCATCCGCTCGGCCTCCACCCGGGCCTTGATGCGCCGGATCTCCCTGACCGCCGCCGGGTCGATGCCGCCGTCGGGATACCTGATCTCGTCGGCCATCGCGATGAAGTTCGCGCCCACGGCGGCGTCACCCGCGGCGGGCTCGGCGCGCAGCAGCGCCTGCGCCTCCCACGGCACCGACCAGCGGCGGTAGTAGGCCCGGTACGAGGTCAGCGTGCGCACCAGCGGGCCCTGCCTGCCCTCGGGCCGGAGCCCCGCGTCGAGCAGCAGCGGCGGGTCGAGGCCCGGCTTGCTCAGCAGCGCTCGCACCATCTCGGCCACCGCGTGCGCGGCCCTCGTCGCCGCTTCGTCGTCGGCGCCGGGCCGCGGATCGTGCACGAACAGCACGTCGGCGTCGCTGGCGTAGCCCATCTCCCGGCCGCCGAACCGGCCCATGCCCACCACGGCCAGCCGAGTTGGTAGCGGGCCGGCGGTCCGCTCGGCCTCGCCCACCACCGCGGCGAGCACCGCCTCGATCGTCACCCTGGTGACGGCGGTGAGCGCGACGCCGGTTTCCTCGATGCTGGCGAGACCCAGCAGGTCC
>Ga0187783_10001512_pt1 | contig 17195 bp, 10 predicted proteins | sample 1015_SJ02_MP02_2_FD_132471 | JGI IMG/M metagenome (GOLD analysis project Ga0187783, IMG submission 132471) | Tropical peat soil microbial communities from peatlands in Department of Meta, Colombia - 1015_SJ02_MP02_20_MG | ecosystem: Environmental > Terrestrial > Soil > Wetlands > Peat | place...
CGTTTTTTTTCTAAGTTATGCCTTGAGAGAATCCTCGCGTGCGAGCATCTCACGGTAGATTTCGCGCACCCGGCCGATCGTGTCGATCTCATCGGGCGGTTTATCGTCGCGAATTCGAACGATCCGAGGAAATCGCAGCGAGAAGCCGCTTTCGTGCAGATCGCTCTCTTGGATGACGTCGAAGGCGACTTCGAGCACGATCTTTGGCTGGACGGCGATTTCGTGCGCGCGGGCTTTCTCGCGCCGGTGCGATTGCGGCAGGCGATGCTCGAGAAACCACGGCGTCAACTCGGCGATCTCGGCGTCTGTCAAGCCCGAGTAGGCTTTGCCGATCGTCTGCAGTGCACCGTCGTCGCCACGCACGGCGAACGTGTAGTCGGAAAGCACCTTCGCGCGCTTGCCGTGCCCCCACTCCACTGCAACGACGACCACGTCGAGCGTCGAAAGCTCGCGCTTGAGCTTCAGCCACCACTTGCCGCGCCGTCCCGGCGCATACGGCGAGTCGGCGCGCTTGAGCATCAGCCCTTCGTTGCCTCGCGCCCGTGCTTGCTCAAAACGCGCGTTGACGTCGGCGGCCGCGACTTCGCTCTCGGTTTCAAACGGCGCGTGTTTGAGGTGCGCGCTTGATACGAACAGATCGGCGAGCCGTTCTCGGCGCGCGGCGAGCGGCTCGTCGAGCAGCAACTCGTCGTCCAGTGCGAGCAAGTCGAAGACGACGTAAGCAATTGGGACGCCGCGGAGCAGCGACTCATCGACGTTCTTGCGCTGCAGACGTGCCTGGAGCAAACGAAACGGCAGTACGCGATCGTCGCGCATCGCCACGATCTCGCCGTCAAAAATTGCCTTGCGGCCGATCGTCGCAAGCGCGCCGACCACTTCGGGATAGGATGCGGTCACGTCGTTGAGCCGCCGAGAAAACAATTGTACCGTGGCGACGCGGACGTGCGCCTGCGCGCGAATTCCATCGTACTTGTCCTCGACGTGCCAGACCGCTGCGCCGAGCTCTTTATACGCGTCGCCGTACGCAACCGGCGTCGCTAGCATGAATCCGATCGGCGTTCCGTAGTCGACGCGAAGCTCGCCAAGCGTGCCGTGCTTGGCGGCCAGCGCAACGGCTCCGACGTCGCCTGCGGCCATTGCCCCGCGTCGCACCATCTGTGGATCGGCATCGAAGGCCTTGGCGATCGCGTCGAGCACGAGGCCCTCACGCAAGCCGACGCGCAAGTCGCCGGTAACGATCTTGATCGCGTACATTGCCTCCTGCGGAGACGCAGACGCGCGTAGGATTTGCTCGAGCACCGCCGCTCGCCGCAGATTAGCCCGCTTTCCCGATGCCGCCGCAATCTCGCCGAAGAACCCGTCCAGCGACGCGGGCGTCAGCCGGTCGGCAAAGAGCATCGCGTCGCGCGGCGGGCACGCCAGCGTGGCCAGCGCCGCGCCGAGATCACCGGTGGCGCGATAGCTTTCGCCCAGCGCCGCATCGTCAAACCCCCAGACTCGCCGCGCGACTTCCACGATTGTCCGGCCGCCGACCGAGAGCGTGCGACGATCGCGCGCGGCAAACGGACTTCCGCTAAAGAAACGCGCGGCTGCGAGCAAATCGGCGTCGTCGAGCGATCCGAGATACTGCGCCAGCAACGCAGTTTTTTCGAGTTTAGCCGGATGCGAAGCGATTTCTTCGGCCGTCGCCGCAAAACGCTCTATTGCAGCCTCGCAAAGTATGCATAGGTCGCCTGTATTCCGTCGGTCAGCGCGGTTTGAGGCGACCAATCGAGTTCGGCGCGCGCGAGCGAGGCGTCGAACTGCGCGTCGCGGGCATCGCCGGGACGCGCCGGCCCGCGTTCGATCGGAACTTCGAAGCCGCTGACTTCGGCGATGGTCCGGTAGATTTGGTTGACGCTCGTGCGGCGGTTGGTGCCGATCACGTAGCTGCCGCCCGAGCCGCACTCGAGCACGGCGAGGTTCGCCCGCGCGACGTCTTCTACGAAAACGTAGTCTCGCGTTTGCTCGCCGTCCCAATCGATTCTAACCGGCTCGCGGGCTAGGAACTTTCCGATGAAGATCGAGACGACGCCCGCTTCGCCGTTGGGGTCTTGGCGCGGACCGTAGACGTTGCCGTAACGCAGCGCGGTAAAATCGAGCTCTCGTTGCGCTCGGTAAAATCGCAGATAATGCTCGCCAACCATCTTACTGATGCCGTAGGGCGAGCTGGGGCGTTGCGGCGTCGCATCGGTGATTGGAAGATGCTCCGGCGTGCCGAAAATCGCGCCGCTGGATGCATACAGCACTTTTCTCACGCCGTTTTTGGACGCGTGCTCGAGCACGTTGAGCAGCCCGACGACGTTGACTTGCGCGTCGTAGATCGGCTCGCGGACCGAGATTGCGACCGAATGCTGCGCGGCGTGATGGTTGACGATCTCGGGCTTGAAATCGGAAAAAATTCGGCCGATTGCCTCGTCGCGAACGTCCATGTGCACGAGCGTCACGCCGTTGCGCACGTTGGCGCGCCGGCCGCCGCCGTGTTCCCAGAGCGAATCGACGACCAGCACGTCGTGCCCGGCATCGAGGTAGGCATCGACGACGTGCGACCCGATGAACCCGGCACCCCCGGTAACCACGATTCGCACTAGGGATCCTCGCTAGGGTGAAAAGCCCCTGGACGGCGCAGGGCCCCGTCGCAGGAGAACGGCGATGCCTTCATGCGCGCTCCTTCTCTGCTCCGGCGCTGCAGTACTCGGCGCGCTCGCCGTAACGCCGCTGGACTTCGATGTGCGGATCGTGGCCGGCGCGGGCTCGATTGCGCTGGCGGCCGCCTGCGCGTGCGTCGCCACGTCGCGCTTGAGCTTGCTGGTAGCGGCTTTTTTTGCCGCCTCGGCCGCAAACGCCGCGCTGCGTCAGCCAGCCTCGCCGCCCACGGAGCAGCGCACGGCGAGATACGGCGCAACGCTGATGGAAGCGATCGCCGCCGCCGACGGCACGACGGCGGTGACGCTTTTGCTCGACGACGGACGGCGGATAACGGCGCGCGTTGCGAAAGCGGTGCCCGAGGTGGGCGCCCATCTGATCGTCCGAGGCCGTCTCGAGCCCTTCGATGAAGTGCGCAATCCCGGCGAGCCGAGCGAAGCGGCCATCGAACGAGAACGCGGCTTCGACGCAAAGCTCGACGGCGCGCAGATTCTCTCCGAAACCCGCCAAGCGGATTCGAACTCACGCACGTGGTTGGCTCGGGCGCATGCATGGGCGGGCGCGCAGCTGCGTGAGCGTCTCGGCGAGCCCGCCGCATCGGTGGTCGCGGGCGAACTGTGGGGTGAGCGCTCGGCGCTTCCGCCTTTTTTGCGCGCCGAGTTTCAAGAAACCGGAACCGTGCACGTCCTGGTCACGGCCGGTTTACATCTGGGCGCGGTTGCCGCACTTGCGGCGGCATTGCTGGCGTCGGCGTCGCTGCCGCGCTGGGCGACGTGCGCCGCGACGATCGCCGCGATTTGGGTCTTCGCCTGGTGGAGCGGAGCGCAGCTTCCTGCAATTCGAGCCGCAACGATGGCAACCGCCGCGCTGACGGCACGCGCCTGCGGCCGCGCGACGTTTTCGTGGAACGCTCTCGCCTTGGCGGGAATCTTCATCGCCTTCCTGCACCCGGCAAGCATCGCTACGACGTCGTTTGCATTGTCCTTCTCTTGCGTCGCAGCGATCTTCGCCTACGCCGCACCGCTCGAACGATGGGTCGAGAGCCGTATTGCGTTGCCGGATCGCGTGCGCGAGGCCGTCGTGCTCTCGTCGGCAACGCAGCTTGGGATTTGGCCGCTCGCGGCTGCGACCTTTCTGCAGTTCACGCCCTACGCGGTGGCTGCAAACGTCGCGGTCGTCCCATGCGTGGCCGCGACCATGGCGCTCGGCGCCGCGCAGTTGGCTTTTGCATGGTGCGCGCCGATCGCACAAGCCTTTGCGAATTGCAACTCCTGGCTGCTGGCGTGGATGCTGGGCGTCGTCGAAAGCGTCAGCGCACTTCCAGGCGCCTCGATTGCGATGACGCCGGCGCCGGCGTGGTGCATCGGGGCGTACGACGCGGCATTGCTGAGCGCTCCGCTGCTGTGGCGCCGTAACCGCACGCTAGCGATTGCCGCAGCGATGCTGGCGACGATCTGAGTAGTCGCTCCGCCCCGCGCGATCGACGCGCGCCTGCGCGTCACGGTGCTCGACGTCGGGCAAGCCGACGCGATCGTCGTCCAAACGCCGCGCGGCCACGCTCTGCTGATCGACGCAGGCGGACGGCTCGAGCGCGGCCCGCAGAGTAGCGGCTCCGTTGCCGAAGAGGTCGGCGAGCGCATCGTGGTGCCGTTTTTGCTGCGCCACGGCATCCACGCGCTCGACGCCGTCGTGCTCTCGCATCCGCACGGGGATCATGCCGGCGGCATCGCTCCGGTATTGCGACGGCTTAGCGCGACGAAAGTTGCCGACAGCGGCCAACGCTACGGCGGACACGCGTATCAGGACGCGCTGTCCACGGCGCGCAGCGACGGCGTGCCGATCGTGTATCCGCGCGCGGGAGCGCAATGGCATACCGACGACGGCGTCGCGCTGTTCTTCCTCGGGCCGTCGCTGCCGTTGATTGCCGGCTCGCGCAACGACATCAACGAAAACTCAATCGCGTTCGCCTTGCGCTACGGCTCGTTCTGCATGCTCTTCACCGGCGACGCCGGTGCGACCGCCGAAGAACGATTCCTGACCGAGCGCAGCGACCTACGCTGCGCGGTTCTCAAGGTCGGACACCACGGCTCGGCTTACGGCTCGACGCAGGCCTTCATCACGGCGGTTCGGCCGCGCGTCGCCATTATTTCGGTCGGACGTCACAACCTGTTCGGCCATCCGGCGCCGTCAACGCTGGAAACGCTGCGCCGAGCCGGCGTTACGATCTATCGAACCGACGAGGACGGAGCGGTTACGATCCTCAGCGACGGGCAGCACGAAGAATTTTCGAGCATGCTGGCACCTTCTACGCCTCGGTAAGATTGAAAACCAGTCCGAAGGGATCGCGCATGTAGACGCGCGGCACCGCCGGGTTTTCTTCAATCAGGTCGCATCCGGCCGCGATCAAATCGTTCTTGGCGTGCTGCACGTCATCGACGGCGAACTCGAAGACCGGCCCATCGGATTGCCCAAGCTCGAAATATAGATTCACCGCACCGCTATCGAAGCCGATCATCCCGTCCTTCTCCAGGACGACCGGAAAACCGAGCGTGCCGGCATAGTGCGCTTTAACCGCCGCGAGATCGGGCGCTCGCAGGATGATTTCGTTGGTGCTCTTCACGCGGCTCGTTTAGATGGTGATGAAGTTGGCGGCTCCGCACGGCGTCGACTGGACGGTGGACTGCAGGCTCAGCGAGCTCGGTGCCGACGACGCGGCGCCTCCCGGCCCCGTCAAGCCGGCCGCGTACGACGGAGCCATCGAAAAGGTGTTCTTGGATTGGCCATCCACCAGCGAACCGATCGTGAAGCCCGCCGGCTGAGCATTTGCGGACTGGCTGGCCGGCGTTGCAAGCGGGGCGAACGGCCCTAAGAAGCCATTGTTTGAAAGGCACGGCCCGTACCACGACGGTTGATACCAAAAGATGCTCGGGGTCGGCTGCGATGTGCGAAACGCCGTCCCGGGAAGCGGCCGCGGTTGCACCTCAACGTCGAAGGGCACCTTAAACGTGTCCGGCCCGCTATGCCGGGCGGACGAATCCGCTGAGGATTTGGGCGGCGGTTGCGCGGGACGGGAGACCGCAAAACCTCCCGGCGGCGCGCTGCGCGACGCGATCGGCAGTGCCGCGAGTCCGGCCGCGGCGGCGAAAACGAGAAGCCGTTTCACGGTCGTGCAAACTTCGCGCACCGGCCGGCGGCATCCCCTGGTAAAAGCGCTAAGGCGCGGTCGGGTAGGTGATCGGCAATTCGATCTGGTTTGGGTCGGTCTCGCCGTTAAACGCGGACGGCCGGAAATGCTGCGGCGCAAAGCGCAGGTACATAATCGGGATCAGCAACAGCGTCAGGACCAGCGAGCTCGACAATCCGCCGATCACGACGATCCCCAGCGGGCGTTCGGCCTGCGATCCGGGATCGAGCGCGAGTGCCAGCGGCAACATGCCGGCGATCATCGCGACCGTCGTCATCACGATCGGACGAAACCGCGCAAGCGCGCTCTCCTTGATGGCCTCGAGCTTGCTCAAGCCATGCTCGCGCAGCTGGTTCGCGAAGTCTACCAGCAGGATGCCGTTCTTGGCCACGAGGCCGACCAGCATGATCGAACCGATCATCGAGAACAGATTGAGCGTCTGGTGGGTCAGGGCGAGCGCTCCAAGCGCACCGACTACTGCAACCGGCACCGTGAACATGATGATGAACGGCGTGATGTAGCCATTGTAGAGTGCCACCATCAAGAGGTACACCAGCAGGATCGAGAGGCCCAGCGAGATCGTCATTTCGGCCACCGTTTGCGCCAGCGAGGCTTGGTTGCCGCCGGCCACCGGAGTGACCGTTATATTTTTGGGCAAATCGAGCGACCGCAATCGACGCTCGAACGAGCGCGTGACGTTCGAAAGCACGGCGCCCGGCGCGACGTTGGCGCCGACCAGCACGATGCTGCGGCGGTCGATACGCATCATGAGCGGCGGAGCCGGCTGAAGCTTTAAATTCGTAATGTCGCCGACCGTAATGATCGAGCCGTTGTTCGCGCGAATCGGAATCGCCGCGATGCCGGTCAGCGAGCGCAAATCGGGTTCGGGATAGATGACCTGGACGTATTTGAGACCGTTATTTCCCGTAAACTCGGTCGCGGTGTATCCTCCAAAGGCGGCCCGGACCGCGGTTGAAGCCGTTCCGATTGCCGCGTCGAGCGCGCGGGCTCGTTCCCGGTCGAACTCGACCTCGGCTTGGGGAGCGTCCTGCGTATTCGACGTCGTCGCATCGATCGCGCCGGGAGTCGAGGCGAGCGTGGTGAACACGCGCTGCGCTGCGGTCGTAGGATCGGCGGTCAAGCTGGACACGACGTAGCTGATCGGCTGTCCGATGCCGCCGGACGGATCGGTCGCGGGCACGGCGACGACGCTGGCCGCGGGCAGCAGCTTGCCGATTTGGCTGCTGAGGTTCTGCACCCAATAGGCGGTGGAATGCGAGCGATGGTCTTTCAAAAACAGGTGAATCTGAGCGATCGCGCCGTTATTCACATAGCCGCTGATCTCGCCTTCGTACGCTCCGGCCATCGAGGCCTCCGATTGCAGGTCGGGTATGCGATCGACGACCGCTTCGGCTTGCAGCAAGGCGCCATTGGTTTGCGTGAGCGGCGTTCCGGTGGGAAAATTGATCGTTACGAAGATCTCGCCTCGATCGACCGGCGGCATGTATTCAAAACCAACGATGCCCAGCGGAATGAGCAACAGCGCCACCAACAAGCTGGCAAACGAGACGGTGACCACGGCCGGGCGGTGTTCGAGCGCCCAGGGCAGCGCGCGCTCCGTGTACCAGTTGCGCGTGCGTTCGAAGCCGCCCGTAAACCGGTCGACGATCTTCCATGGCTTCCATTTGGAGTAGAGCGCCCAGCGGCCCGCCAGCGCCGGCGTCACCGTAAACGAAACGAAGAGCGACGTCAGGGTTGCGACCGCTACGACGAGCCCGAACTCACGCAAGAAGAGTCCGACCGAGCCTGGCAGGAACGAGATCGGAAGAAATACTACGACGATGACCAGCGTGATGACGATCGTCGCGATCCCGATTTGTGTCAACCCGTTGACCGCCGCGACGTCCGGTGCCTCGCCCTCGTGGTGATGGCGTTCGATGTTCTCGAGCACGACGATCGAGTCGTCGACCAAGATGCCGATCATCAGCGTCATCGCCAACAGAGAGACCGTATCTAGCGTAAATCCGGCAATGCGCATCGCGGCAAGGGTCACGAGGAATGAAGACGGGACTGATACCATCACGACGATCGCGTTGCGCCACGAGCGCAGGAAGAACAGCATCACGATCGCCGTAAAGATGATGCCTTCGATCAGCGTGCGGGTCACGCCGGAGAGCAGCTCTCCGGTGTAGGCCGACTGCACGTTGAGCACGGTAAAGTTAACGTTTGGATATTGCTGGCGCAGCCGCGGCAGCACCGCCAGCACCGCATTCGACGCGGTCACCTCGCTCGAGCCCGCGGCCTTTTGGACGTCGAGCTCGATGGTCGGCTTTCCGCCGCTGTAGGCGAAGACGCGCTGGGTTTCGTAGGCATCCTGGACTTTTGCGACGTCCCCCACGCGGTAGAGCCGAGCCGACGAGCTCCACGGATAGACCGAGCTCGACGAGGAGGTCGAAAACGTCGTCGTGTTTCCGAGAAGCAGATTCGCTACGGTCGGCACGTCGGTGATGTCGCCGCGTACGTCGAGCGTCGTCTCCCGGCCCGGTTCGTAGACGATGCCGCCCGGAGCTCGAACGTTGTTGTTCGCGATCGCGTTGACGACGTCGGTGAGCGTGAAACCGGAAGATCTCAAGCCACTGGGGCTGACGTTCACTTGGATCGACGACGTCACGTCGCCGTTCTCCTGAACGTACGAAACGCCGGGGACCTGTTCGATTGCCGGCACGATGTTGTTGGTAACGATCGCCGAAAGGTCGCCCAGCGCCAGCGTCGTGGACGACGCGATCAGCGAGACGACGACCGCTTCGCTGGGATTGTAGATCGAAATCTGCGGCGTCGGCAAGTCGCTCGGCAGCTGATGAAGCGAGTCTTGGACGCGGCCCTGTACTTGCACCAGATCGGTGTTCGGATCCGAGTTCAGCGTGAAAACCGCAACGATGGAAGCCTGGCCGGGCTGAATGGCCGTTTCCACGTAGCTCAGATCGGGCGCGCCCGCAATCTGGTCTTCGAGCGGGCGCACGATCGCGTCGCGCATCTCGGTCGTCGATGCTCCCGAATAAGTCAGCAGCACCTGAATCGACGGAACGTCGTAGTTGGGCAGCTGCTGCTTGACGAGATTGAACCCGGCAATCGTTCCGGCAAGCAGCACGAGTGCCAAAAACACGGTGACGAGCGTGGGGCGCCGGACGAAGAGCCGCGTGATGCGCATTTATGTGGTTCCCGAGTAGGCGAGCGCTCTGACCTCGGGCGCGGCCGCCTGGCCGCGAGCCTTGGGCTTGGGGCCCAGCCACATAAACATCACGGGCACCAGGACGAGCGTAAGCAAAAGCGAGCTCAGCAATCCGCCGATCACGACGATGCCCAGCGCCTGTCGCTGGGCTCCGCCGGGATCGAGCGCCAGCGCAATTGGCGACATACCGGCAATCATCGCGCACGTCGTCATGATGATCGGACGAAACCGTTCGCGCGCCGCTTCGATCATCGCGCTCGTTCGGTCCATACCGTTCTCGACCATGTGGTTGGCAAAATCGACGAGCAGGATCCCGTTCTTGGAAGCCAGACCGACGAGCAGCACCGTCCCAATCAGCGAGAACAGGTTGAGCGCCTGATGCGTGAGCGCAAGCGACGTCAGCGCACCGACGGCCGCCACCGGGACGGAAAACATGATGATGAACGGCAGACGGTAGCTGTCGTATAGGGCTACCATTAGCAAGTAGACCAGGCAGAGCGATAGCAAAAGCCCTACCGACATGCCGCTCACCGTGTCGGAGAGGTTCTGCTGCTGTCCGCCGACGTTGGCTCGAACCGAGACCGAGGATGGAAGATGGAGCGCCGCCAGCCGGCGCACGAACGCGTTTTGCACCAGCGACTGGGTCGCGCCGGGCGCGAGATTCGACTGCACGTGCACGACGGTTTGGCGGTTGACGCGGGTCATGAGCGGAGGCGACGGATCGGAGACGAACTTCGCAACGTCTCCGATGTAGGTGAGGCTTCCGCCGTTGCTGCGCAGCGGAATCTCGCTCACCGTGCCCAGGGTCGTCTGGAATGCCGGCGGGTAGATCACTTGAACGTACTTTGTGCCGCGCGACGTGTCGAACGAGGTCGCCAGCGTGCCGCCGTAGGCGGCGCGAATAGCCGAAGCGGCCTGCCCGATGTTGACGTTCATCCCACGAGCGAGGTCGCGGTCGAATTCGACGTCCATTTGGGGCGCGAGCTGCTCACCGGAGGTATTGACGTTGAGCGTGCCTGGGGTATCGCGCAGCGCTTGCGCTACTTGGTCGGCATACGGATCGGGGTCGTCGTTCGTCGAGGTTACGAGGTAGTCGATCGGCTGCGCGTTACCGCCGCCGGTTCCGGTCGCGGGGATGGCGACGACTTTTGCAGTCGGCGCAACCTGGCCGGCTATCCGGCCCAGCACGCGGACCCAAAACTCGGTCGGCCGCCGGCGATTGGTTTTCAAGAAGACGTGGATTTGCCCGACCGACCCTTGCGCGATCATGCCGCCGAAGTTCGATTGCGTTCCGCCCGCGAGCCCGGTGAGGGATTGTACGTCGGGCAACACGGTGAAGCGTTTGTCAAGTGCGCTGACCGCCGCATTGACGGTCGCAAGCGGCGTGCCGGTCGGATAGGTGAGCTGCACGAAGATCTCGCCGCGATCGACCGCGGGAATGAACTCGAAGCCGACGACACCCAGTGGCACGAGCAGAATCGCTAACACGACCGCGGCGCCCGAAACACCGAAGACGAGGCGCGGCCGCCGCAACGCCCACGGCAGCGCCCGCCGAGCATACCATTGGCGCGATCGCTCAAAAAACCGCGCAAACGCCTCGATCGGTCGCGGCGGTTTCCAGCGTGAGAAGAGCGACCAGTTGCCGGCCAACGAGGGCGTAATCGTGAACGAGACGGCGAGCGACGTCAGCGTCGCGACGACGACGACCAGCGCGAACTCCGACAAGAAGCGGCCCACGGTTCCCGGCAGGAACGCGATCGGAAGAAAAACGACGACGTCGACGAGGGTAATGACGACGGCGGCCGGACCGATCTGCGTTCGTCCGTTGATCGCAGCGTCCACGGGCCGCTCGCCGTTCTGATGGTGGCGATCGATGTTCTCGAGCACCACGATCGAATCGTCCACCAGAATCCCGATGATCAGGGTCATTGCGAGCAGCGATACCGTATCGATCGTAAAGTTGACGAGCTTCATCAGCGCCAATGTTACGCACAGGGAAGCGGGAATCGCGATCAGGACGACGATCGCGTTGCGCCACGAGCGCAAAAAGAAGAGCATCACGACCGCGGTGATCAAGATCGCTTCGATCAGCGTGTGGAAGACGCTCCAGATCTGCTGCTTGGTGTACTCGGCTTGATTGTTGAGAATCCTAAAATCGATCGCAGGGTACGACTTTTCGATACTCGGCAGCGCCTTCAAGACGTTCTGTGCGGCCGTGACCTCGCTGGCATTGGTCGCCTTTTGCACCCCGAGTGAAATAGTCGCCGCGTCTCCGACGTAGCTGTATTGCCGCTGTGGCTCGAACGAATCGGTGACCGATGCCACGTCGCCAATGCGCATCTGGCGCGCCGAAGCGCTCCACTGATTCAAGCTCGATAACGAAAGGCCGGCGTAGCCCGCATTTGCCGCCGGCGACGCTATCGCGGCGGCTGCGGGTGCCGGATTCGCCGAAGCTGCTGCTGCGAGCGTTGTCGTTGCGGTTTGCGGCAGCGAGGTGGGCAGCGGCGATGGCGACGCGATCACCGTCGCTGCAGGCGAGATCGAAACGTAGGGCGACGGCGTGGCTGCCGGCGAGCTCGAGGCCGCGGGCGACGGACTTGGCGCCGCGGTCGGCGCCGCGCTCGCCGCGGCCTGCGGCGCCGTGCTCGGAACGGCGATCGCACCGCCTCCCGAGCTCGTCGCGCTCGAACTACTCGAAGGCGCTCCCGGCGCGCCGGGCACGGCGGGCACGTTGTACGACGCGTTGCCAAAGGTTGTCGTGTACTGCGACGCCGCCAAGATCGGCAAGTTTGCGACGCTTGCGACGTTCGAAACGTCGCCTCGCACGTCGATCGTCGTTTCGCGGTTTCCGAGGTACGCTATCCCGCCCGGCTCGCGGTTATTGTTCTCCGAGATCGAGCTCACCACGTCGTTGAGCGTGAAGCCCGCGGCGGAGAGCTTGTGCGGATCGACCTGCACCTCGATTGCCGGCGTCAACGAGCCTCCGACGTTGACGTTTGAAATGCCGTCGACTTGTTCCAGATCGGGCACGATGTTGTTGGTAACGATCGCGGAAAGCGTCCCGGCGGGAAGCGTGCGCGAGCTGACTCCGAGCGTCACGACCGTCGCTTGCGCCGGGTCGAACGTTCCGACGGTCGGAGCGGGCAGGTCGGTGGGAAGATTCGCTTGGGCAAGCAGCAAGCGTTGCTGCACTTGAACGAGATCGGTCGTTTTGTTGGAGATGAGCGAGAAGACCGCCGAGATCGTTGCTTGGCCTTGCTGGACGGTCGTGTTGATATGGTCGAGATTCGGCGCGCCCGCGATGGCGTCTTCGATCGGCTTGACGATCGCATCGCGCATCTGAGTCGTGGATCCACCCGGATAACTGGCGCGCACTGTGATCGTCGGAAAATCGATGTTGGGAAACTGCTGCTGCACGATGGTCGCTAGCGCGACGGCACCAGCGACCGCGAGCAGCGCCAGCGTGACGAAGACCAGCGTCGGGCGATGAACGAAGATGCGAGTCGGCCACACGGATCTGCCTACTGACTAGCGCCGGACTCGTCTCCCGGCGATGGGCTTGCGTTCGGGCCCGCGATCTGTTGCCCCGAGGTGATGCCGAGCTGGCCGTTCGAGATCACCGTCGCACCGCCCGGAAGGCCGGTTACCACGGAGGTCTTGCCGTCGTTCCCTTTTTCCTTGACCGCTTGTAACTTCGCGGTGCCGTTCGAGGCGACGATCATGATGCTATCGTGAGCATCGTCGAGAAACGCGGTTACGGGAACGCCGATGCCGCTCACCGCCGGAAGCGACACCGTGCCGGTTACCGCCATTCCGGATTTTAGGCGAAAGCCCGGATTTGAAAGAATCGCCTGAACGGTAAAGTTGGTCGAACCGGGCTCGACTTGCCCGAGCACGGCGCTAATGTGTCCCTGATAGGCGGCTCCGGCGATGCCCGCGACGCTCACTACGACCGGCGCGCCGCGCCGAATGCGAAAGACGTCCTCCGATGAGGCGTTGAGCTCGGCATAGACCGGATTGAGCTGCTGAATCGTAAAGATGGTCGACGACCCGGGATATTGCCCCGGATTGAGATTGCGGTTGACCACAACTCCGTCGACGGGAGAGACGACGAGCGCCTTGTCAATCGAGGCTTGAATTTGAGCGGCCTGCGCGTGCGCCGATTGCGCGGCGGCAATCGCGCCCGCCACGTTTGCCGCCTGCAGCCCCCGCTGATACGTGCCGTTGACTTGCGCGTTCAGAATCGCCGATTGGAGGCTGGCGCGCGCCGAAAGCTCCTGCTGTTGGTCGTTGTGAACCATCGTGCGCTGTTGATCGACTTGTTGCTGGGAAACGTAGCCCGTCTCGAGCAGATTCTGGTAACGCTGCAGGTTGAGCTGGTCCAGTTTGAGCGTCTGCTGGGCTTGCTGCAGTGCCGCCTGGGCGTTGCGGACTTGATCGTTGCCTTGACCGATGTTGAGCTGCGCTTGGTACTGCGTCTGCTGGGTGCGCGCGTCGTCGGAGACCGCATTCTGTTGCGCGGCGTTGTAACTCGCGCGCAGGTCGGTCGTGTCCAAAACGGCCAAGACCTGCCCCTTGCGGACGTAATCGCCTTCAATGACATCCACCGAATCGGTCGGCTCGACCAAGGAGCTGGAGAGCGATACGTTTTGATACGGAGCGATGATGCCGGCGATCTGCACGGTCGGATGCACCGTCACCGGCAAAGCGGCTGCGGTTGGGACGCTCGGCGGCGTCGGGGCTCCGAAACGGTGACCGCGATGACGACCGCCAGCGCAACCCGGCAATGAAATCGCCAAAAGCGCAAGGACCGCCGCGGCCGCGGCTACGCCGGCTTTAAAGCGATGCCCCGCTGTTGCCATTTCAAGTCAGTATTGTACCCTCGTCGCCCGCGGGCTGGCCTGAAAGACGGCTGAGCCGGCGTAACCAGCCGAAGAGCGCCGCCAAAGCAAGCACAAAGGCGAGCGCGCCCAAAGCGTTTGCGACCGGCGCAAACGCGTCGCCGGCGAGTCCGAGCGGGGAGGCATTTCCGCTGAAAACGATCAGGCCCGCCAGCAGCACGCCAAAAAGGCTCTCGCCGACGATGAGGCCGGAGGCAACCAGGACGCCGAGCTGTCGCGCCCGGTCGGGCTGCGGTTGCGAGGTCGTCCAGCGATTGTACGCCCACCCCAAGACCGCGCCCAGCACGACCGGCGCGGTCGTTGACGGCGGCAGGTAGATGCCCAAACCAACGGCAAGCGGGGGCAGCGCAAACCGTGTGGTCTTGCGCAGGATTTCGTCGGTTGCAACGATCGCCGCGCCGACCAGCGCGCCGGTTCCAATCAGGTGCCAGTCGAGCTGCCCGCTGATAACTCCCTTTGCCAGCGCCGAGATCAGAGTGGCCTGCGGCGCCGGAAGCGGCTGCGCGACCGTCGCGTGAGTAACCGCGGCTCCCGCAAAGCCGTACGCGCGATTGAGCAAATCGAGAATCGGCGGGATGACAAGCGCTCCGGCCACGACGCCGGCCACGAGCGCAACCTGCTGACACCACGGCGTCGCGTCGACCAGCTGTCCCGTTTTGAGATCTTGGAGGTTGTCGTTCGAAATCGTCGCCACGCAGAGAAGCACCGCAGTCACGAACAGCGCATAGGCAATCATCGGCAGGGCGCCGGAGTGCGCTAATCCGTTGCCGACCGCGAGCACGATCAGCGCCGCGCCGATCACCGAGAGAATCGCCAAACCGGAGACGGGGCTGTTCGAAGATCCGATAAGTCCGGCCATGTACCCGCAGGCGGCGGCGACGAAGAAGCCGGCGATCACGACATAGATCACGGCCGCAGCGGTCATCGGTCCCGCAACGGGCGCCAATCCGCTGCCGCCCAGAAACGACCAAAAGAGCACCGCAAGCGGAATTAGGCATGCCAGGCTGACGATGGCAACGATGCCGATTGGAAGATCGCGTTCGCTGCGCGGCAGCTGCACTTGGGACTGGCGGCGATGCCGCGACGCGGCCAACGCCGAGCTTACGCCCAACGCCACCGGACGCGCGAGCCGCCCGAGCGCCCATAACGCGGCGACGCCGATCGCGCCCGCACCGATGAAACGCACTTGATGCGACCAGACCGCGGTGGCGACGTCGGCCGCCGCACCGGCTGCGGGGTGCAGCGCCGTAAGAACGGGCGTCGCGATCGCCCACGCGATCAGCAATCCTGCGAAGATCGCCAGGCCGACCGAAATGCCGATCAGCTGCCCGGCACCGACAAGCGCGAGCGAGAGCGAAAATCCAAGCCCGGTGGTGGCGTTGCCGATGCGAAAATAGCCTGCAAGCCCGCCCGCGAACACGCGCGTCGCTACGACCAGTGCAAAACCGGCCGACGCGACCGTCCCAAGCACCAGCGCCAGTAATCCGGCCCGATTGCGTTGTGCCGCCGAGCGCGACGCCGTTCCCACCTTGAGCACTTCTGCAGCGGCCACGCCCTCGGGGTAAGGCAGATCTGACCCGGTCACCAGCGCGCGCCGCAACGGAACGCTGTACATCACGCCCAAGACGCCGCCGATCGCGCAGATGGCAAACGACTCTCCAAACGGAAACCCGTTCCACCAGCCGATCATCACCAATCCGGGCAGAACGAAAATAACCGCCGAGAGCGTGCCGGCGGCCGATGCGATAGTTTGAACGATGTTGTTTTCGTAAATCGTGGCGTTGCGAAACGCGCGCAGCACCGCCATCGAGATAACCGCCGCCGGAATTGACGATGCAAACGTCAGCCCGACCTTTAAACCCAAATAGACGTTGGCCGCGGTAAAGACGAGCGTTATCGCGGCGCCCAGCACGAAGCCGCGCAGCGTGAGCTCCACACGACGTTCCATGACGCGCTTTTTGCGCTTCGAGCGTGGGCGCCTTTTAGCCGCCCAGAAATTACAAAGCCCGTGGCAGTTACGCTACGGGCTTTGCGGTATCTCCCAAGTCATGCTCGCCTGTTTGAAGCCTTTGACAGCTCCCCACCGACGTTTCGACCGGTTTCAATCGGTCTCACTCGGATTGCCGCTTGTGGCGACGGATCGTCATCGTGTTTCCGACCGCGGTTCGATACGTTCCGCACTTCGTCATTGGGCGAAGTGATTGCATGCTAGCAAAGCGCAACGCGCGTCGCAAGACGTTGCGCCCGCACTCCACAAGCGCTCCACAAGATATTTCGGTTACCCACAGCTTATCGACACGGCGCGCGTTTGCGCGACCGCAAAACCGTGCGTTACGGCCGCATCGTGTTAGCCGGGCTCGGTGTCGCCGATACCATCGGCGACGGCGACGGGGCAGGCTGGGCGTTTGCGGCCAGAGCCGTCACGCTTGCGACGCAAGCTGCAGCGAGAATGATACCGGTGAACAATCTAGTCATCAGAGCGACTCCCTTTCGTATGAAGTTGAACTTTTTGCGGGCCTACTACCCTTAGGGTTGGCCGGCTTAAACCACCCTCGGCGGCTAAGCGGCATAAGCGTCCTTGCTCCCCAGAGAAATCCCTGCCTGGCGCATGGCCTCGACCATGCGCGCGGCCGTCAAAACCATTGCGGCCGCGAGAGATGTTAGAATAGATAGCCTCATGGGTGTCCTCGAACTGCCTTACACCGCGAGCGTCGCCGCGGAGACCGACTCGATCTTCAGCCGGGTCGGCCACGTCATTCCACGCGTGGAGTGGCCTCTGCACGCGCCCTACGTCGCGGCGATCAATCGCCTCAAGGCAGAGCGCAACGCCGTGATTCTGGCGCATAATTACCAGGTACCCGAGATCTTCTACACCGTCGCCGATATCGTCGGGGACTCGCTCGCTTTGGCGATGCAAGCGGCCAAGACCGATGCCGACGTGATCGTGTTGTGCGGCGTTCACTTCATGGCCGAAACGGCCAAGCTCGTGAATCCCTCGAAGACGGTGCTCGTCCCCGATTTGAAAGCCGGCTGCTCGCTGGCCGAATCGATCACCGCGGCGGACGTCCGGTTGCTGCGCGAACGATATCCGGGCGTGCCGGTCGTCACCTACGTCAACACGTCGGCCGAAGTCAAGGCCGAATCGGACATCTGCGTCACCAGCGGCAACGCGGTGCAAATCGTGGAGGCGCTGGGA
>Ga0187783_10001513_pt1 | contig 17180 bp, 16 predicted proteins | sample 1015_SJ02_MP02_2_FD_132471 | JGI IMG/M metagenome (GOLD analysis project Ga0187783, IMG submission 132471) | Tropical peat soil microbial communities from peatlands in Department of Meta, Colombia - 1015_SJ02_MP02_20_MG | ecosystem: Environmental > Terrestrial > Soil > Wetlands > Peat | place...
ATCGCATGACGGATTTCCTCTTCGTTTGGGGTAGGCGTATGCTGCAGCATCACGTACGCGGTCATCAGCATGCCGGGAGTGCAGTAGCCGCACTGCAAACCGTGCTGATCCCAAAATGCCTGCTGCAGCGGGTGGAGGGTGCCGCCCTGCTCGAGTCCTTCGACGGTCGTGATCTCGTGGCCGTCAGCCTGCACCGCAAACATCGTGCACGACTTCACCGCGCGGTTGCCGTCGAGCGCGACGACGCAGCAGCCGCAGTGCGAAGTGTCGCAGCCGACGTGAGTGCCGGTGAGCCCCAGCTCCTCACGCAGAAAATACGCGAGCAGCATGCGCGGTTCGACGTCGCGTTGGTATTTTGTGCCGTTGACCGTAACGGTAACGTTCATTTCAAATCTCCCACGCCGAGCCGTTCGAGCGCTCGAGCGATGGCTCGCCTCACCAAGACGCCGGCCACCGCCTTCTTATACTCAACCGACCCGCGATTGTCGGCGACGGGGTCCGCGGCTTTTTCCGCTTCGCGCGCGGCTTGTTCGAGTAACGCGGCACTCGGCTTGGCGCCCTTGAGCAGTTTCTCGGCAGCTTCGACGCGCAGCGCTTTCGGCCCAAGCGCGCCGATCGCGATGCCCGCGTCGGCAATCGATCCATCGGCAGCCAGTGCGATCTGCGCCGCTGCGGACGCGGTGGCAAAGTCGCCTACCTTGCGTTCGATCTTCTGAAAAGATCCGGCAGTGCGTTGGCCGGGGGTAGGAAAGCGCGCCTCGATCGCCATCTCGCCGGTCGCAAGCGCAGTCGTATACGAGTCCACGATGAAGTCGTCCGCTGCGATCGTGCGCGTGCCGTTCTTGCCGCGCACGACGACTCGCGCGCGCGACGCCAGCGCCGTCACCGGCCAGTCGCCGGCCGGATCGTTATGGCAAAGGCTGCCAACGACGGTGCCCGTCTGCCGCACGACCGGGTCGGCAACGAGTGCCGACGTGTCGGCAAGAAGGCTATAGCCTTGCGCGATGAGCGGCGACGTCTCGAGTGCGAAGTCGCGCGTGACCGCCCCGATAACCAGCTCGCCGCCGTCCTCGCGCAGGTACACCAGATCGGCGATCGGATTGATGTCAACCAAAACCGGCGGACGCGCCAGCCGGAGCTTCATGGCCGGAATCAAGCTCTGGCCCCCGGCAAGCACGCGCGCATCGTCGCCGTAGCGGGTCAGCGCGTCGAGCGCCTCTTCCACCGAACGGGCCGGCCGGTAATCGAACTGGGCTGGAAACATTCGCGCCTCCACACCGTTAACGAGCTGCTGAAAATCGGTTCGGGGAGCTTCGACGAAAAGCGGGCCGCTCCGCCGCAGGCGGCGCTGGTAGCTGCCCGCGAACGCCGGGACGATGGAACCGCTCGATTTGCGGCGGAGACCACCACGGAGTTGCTACGCCGAGCTCGACGGTCTCATGCTCATGCCGCGCACGATCGACAAGCTGCGAGCGCAGCTTCCCGGCGGCGATTCCGGCGGGTATTTCATCAACGGCCGGATCAAAGGAATCTCGGGTTACCTGCTCGATCGCCTGGGAATTGCCGAAAGCGAGCTGCTCGAGGCGGTGGCTCGCGAGCGCACCGACGACGACGTGGCCGGCTGGCTGCGCCAACGTACCGACGCATCGCAATATCCGGCGATCAACGCCACCCTGCGGCGGATCAAACCCAAGCACGCCGAAGACGAAGCCTATCTGCGCGAAGGGTACGCCGAAACGCTGCGGCTGCACCCCGAGCTGGAGTTCATCGTCGACATCGTGGACGCCGACGATCGCCGAATCTTCGGCGATGCTGCTATTCGATGAGTCGCTGCATCTCGGGCGTGTAGCGCGCCCCGGACGTTTGCGCCGCAAGCCCGTCGAGCCGCTCGAGCTGGTCCGGCGTGAGCCGCACGTCGAGCGCTGCAAGGTTTTCTTCGAGATAGCGCACGCGCTTGGTGCCGGGAATCGGCACGACGTCCGTTCCGCGCGAGAGCACCCAGGCCAGCGCAACCTGAGCCGGCGTCGCCGCAGCCTCAGACGCAACCGAGGCAACGACCTCGACGATTCGCTGGTTGGCCCGCGCGTTCTCTTCTGAAAAACGCGGATTGGTACGGCGAAAATCGTTCTCGGCGAGTTCGCCCAAGTTGAGCGAACCGGTGAGAAAGCCGCGCCCGAGCGGAGCGTAAGGCACCAATCCGATGCCCAACTCGCGCGCGGTCGGAAGAATCTCTTTTTCGATGCGTCGCTCCCACAGCGAATACTCACTTTGCAGCGCGCTGATCGGGTGCACGGCGTTGGCGCGGCGCAGCGTTTCCGGTGCGACCTCGGAAAGCCCGAGATAGCGCACCTTGCCGGCTTCGATTAGCTCCTTCATCGCCCCGACCGTTTCTTCGATCGGAACCGATGGATCGCGACGATGCTGATAGTAGAGATCGATCACGCCGATGCCCAGACGCGCCAGCGACTCGTCGGCGACGCGTTTGACGTTTGCCGGCGTTCCGTCCACGCCGCGAATGCCGTTACCCAGGCGAAAACCGAATTTCGTTGCCACCACGACTCCGTCGCGCCGGCCGCGCAGTGCGCGCCCGACAAGTTGCTCGTTGGTGTACGGGCCGTAGACCTCGGCGGTATCCAGAAAGTTGAGACCGAGATCGAGCGCGCGATGGATGGTGGCGATCGCTTCGTTCTCGTCGGCGGCCCCATACGCAAAACTCATGCCCATGCAGCCCAGCCCCATGGCCGAAACCGTCAAGCCCTGCGTTCCGAGGGTGCGTTGTTCCATAGGCCCTCTTCAACGCGCCGTGGAGACTCGCGGTTGCGCTTACGCCGCGCCGGCTTCCACGCCGCGGCTGCCGATCAGGATCACCACGACCGAGGCGAGGACCGCGGCACCGCCGGCCGCGACGTTCCAGGTGACGCGCTCGTGTAACAATAGCGCGCCCAAGATCACCGCGACGACCGGATTGACGTACGCGTAAGTCGCCACGGTCGCGGTCGGCAGCGTCCGCACCGCATAGGCAAAGGCGCTGTAGCCGGCCATCGCGCCGCCGGTGATCAGCCAGAGCATTCCCCACAATGACGTGGCCGAAATCGCGTGAACCTGAAGATGCGAAGCCTCGCCGAGCGATAAGCCGGCGATCGTGCCGAGCACGCCTCCGGCGAACATCTCGAGCGATGCGGTCAGCGGACCTTGGCGTTTTCCCCGCATGTAGATCGATCCAACCGCCCACGAGATCGCCGAGAGCAGCACGAGCAGCGCAAAAAACAGGTTCGCGTGACCGGCGACGCGCCCGACCAGCACGGCAATGCCGGCGGTGCCGAGAACCACGCCCACGAGCTCGGCCGCCGTCGGCAGCGTGCGTGTCCGCACGGCGTCAACGAGCAGCATCCAAATCGGCGTCGTCGCGATCAGCAGCGCGGAGGTTCCGACTTCCATCTTCGTTTCGGCGATGCACAGCAGTCCGTTGCCGACCGTCAGCAGCAACACGGCCGTCACCAGGATGTGCAAGAGATCCTTGCGGCTAGGAAGTTCGGGCTTCTCTTTCGACAGCAGCCACTGCAGCGCAAAGAGCGCGGCTCCGGCCACCATGTAACGCACGCCGGTCATCAGCAACGGCGGTATCGTCACCACGGCAACCCGGATGCCGAGATAGGTCGAGCCCCACAGCAGATACACCGCGATCAGCGCAGCCCATCGCACGCTAATACCCCAATGCCGAACCGGCCGGCGTACGACGATCGCTTCCGCCCTCGAGCATACCCGTTTGCCGATCTACGACAATCGCTTGCGCCGTGCCCCATTGCCGAACGGGCCACAGCGTGTAACCCATCGCGGTCAAGGCTTGAGCGGTCTGCGGTGCAAAGGCTTGGGGTTCGTACTGCAGCACGTCGGGCAGCCATTGCATGTGGGTGCGCGGCGCGTCCACGGCCGATTGCGCGCTCATGCCGTAAACCAGCGCGTTCAGCAGCGTCTCGAGCACGATGGTGATGATGCGCGAACCGCCCGGGCTTCCGGTCACCATCCGCAGCGCGCCGTTGTCGGTGACGATGGTCGGCGCCATTGACGAGAGCGGGCGCTTCCCGGGCTGGATGTCGTTGCGCTCGCCTTGCACCAGCCCATACATGTTTGCGACGCCGGGCTTGGCGGTGAAGTCGTCCATCTCGTCGTTGAGAAAGAAACCGGTATCGCCCGCCATGACCGAGGCACCGAACCAATCGTTGAGCGTGTAGGTTACCGAAACGGCGTTCCCCCAGCGATCCACGATCGAATAGTGGGTCGTGTGGTTGCCCTCGCTCGCGACGTTCCCCAGGCCGGGATGCACGTCCACCGAAGGCGTCGCGCGATCGGCTTGAATCGTGGCCCGCAGCTTGGCCGCATACGCGGGAGCGAGGAGTTGCGCGATTGGGTTTTGCACGAAATCGGGATCGCCCAGATAGGCGTTGCGGTCGGCGTACGCCAGCCGTTCGGCTTCGGTTAGGTAATGTACCGAGAGCAGGCTGTGCCATCCCCAGCTCGCCAGCGGATACGGGGCGATGATGTTGAGAATTTCGCACAGCGTTACGCCGCCGGAGCTGGGCGGCGGCGCGGAGATGACGTCGTAACCGCCATAGGCGCAGTGCAGCGGCGCCGCTTCTTCGGCGCTGTATTCTGCAAGATCTTGCATCGTCAGGATGCCGCCGTTGGCGCTGCTCGCCGCAACGAGGGCTCGCGCGATCGGCCCGCGGTAGAAGGCGTCGCTGCCGTCGCGCGCAATCAGATCGAGCGTTCGCGCGAGCTGCAGCTGCCTCAAGCGCGTTCCCGGCTGCGGGAATTGGCCGCCCGGTAAGAAGATCGCCGCGATGTTGGGTTGCCGGTCGAACTGATACGCGCCGGTGTACCCTTCGGTACGCGAGCCCGTGAACGGTGGCAAGTCGCCGGCGGTAAAGATGAATCCGTCGCGCGCGAGCGAGATCGCCGGTGCGATCAAGTAGCGCAACGGCATCGTCCCGTACTCTTTTCGCGCCGCTTCGAGTCCGGCGACCGTTCCGGGCACGGCGACTGCGAGCCAGCCCTTGGTCGAGGCGAACGGCCGCACGTTGCCGCGCTCGTCCAAGAACATCGTACGCGTGGCACCAAGCGGTGCCCGCTCGCGAAAATCGATGAAGCGCTCGCGACCATCGTGAAGCCGTATCACCATGAATCCGCCGCCCCCGATGTTGCCGCAACATGGATCGGCCACCGCCAGCGCGTACCCCACTGCCACCGCCGCGTCCACCGCATTTCCCCCGGCCTGGAGAATCCGCACGCCTGCTGTCGTGGCTTCGTGTTGCGCGGTGGCGACCATTGCATGTCGCGCCGTTGCGCCCATCAGTGCTACGCCGAGCGCCAGAACGCAGCGCCCCTTAGCTGTTATCATGATTGTTCCAATGCGACATCCGCTACGGATTTGCTGCGTCCGTGACGAAGAACTGCCGCCATGGCGAGCGTGCATCTGACCGAAGCGGAGTTCGAACGTGTGGTCGAGGAGGCGCTGCAATCGCTGCCGGACCGGTTCGCGCGCTTGCTCGAAAATGTGGTTATTACGGTTGAAGAGGAACCGACCGATGAGGATCTCGCGAGCGACGACGTGGAATCCGAGGACGACGCGGAGCTGCTCGGGATCTATCGCGGCGTTGCGCTCACGCAGCGGACGCACGACGTGCCGTTGCTCCCCGACGAGATCGCGGTATTTCGCGGGCCGGTTAACCGTATCGCACGCTCGCGGCGCGAGGCCATCGAGGAGGTGCGCCATACCGTGATTCACGAGCTCGGCCATTACTTCGGACTGGAAGAAGACGAGCTGCCCTAGGTAGCCGTCTACAAAATCGCGCGGGGGCGGTGCCTGCCCGAGCAGCGAACCGCGGGCCAATGTCGCCCAGCGTCCGCGCCAAGGTTATCCTGATGTACGCGCTGCTGCTGGGCGCAAACGCGGCCGTTTGGGCCGCGGCGCTGATCGTATTCTCCGGGCCGCGCAGCCTGCTCTTGGGCACGGCGGTGCTGGCCTATACTTTCGGACTGCGCCACGCCGTTGACGCGGATCACATCTGCGCGATCGACAACGTCACGCGCAGGCTCATGCAAGACGGGAAGAGGCCGGTCGGCGTCGGCTTCTTCTTCTCGCTCGGCCATTCGACGATCGTGATCGCGTTGACGCTGTTGATCGTGCTCGCGGCGGCGGCGGTCAGGCAGCACCTTCCCGGCTTGGAAGGCGTCGGCGGAATCGTTGGAACGAGCATTTCGGCCGGCTTTCTCTTTGTAATCGCGGCGATCAACGCATTCGTTCTTGCCGATATCGTGCGCGCGTTTCGGCGCGCCAAACGTGGCGAAGCGATCGAGTACAGCTCGGTGAGCGAGTCGCTCGAACAGCGCGGCCTATTGGGGCGCATCTTCAAGCCGCTGCTGCGAATGGTTTCCAACAGCCGGCAAATGTATCCGATCGGCGTGCTCTTCGGTTTGGGTTTCGACACCGCGACCGAGGTTGGCTTGCTGGGAATCGCCGCGATCGAAGCCGGGAAAGGCCTGCCGATCTGGGCGATATTGATCTTTCCGGCGCTGTTCACCGCCGGGATGTCACTCGTTGACACCACCGACGGCGTCCTGATGCTGGGCGCGTACGGCTGGGCGTTCGTGGATCCGATGCGCAAGCTGTACTATAACATGACGATCACGTCGGCTTCGGTGCTGGTCGCCGTTTTGGTGGGCGGCATCGAGGTTGCAGGGATGATCGGAGCCAACGTCGACACCGGATGGCTTGGCTTTGCGATCGTCGGCGCCTTCGTCGCCAGCTGGCTCCTTTCGGTTGCGTTCTATCGCTTCGCGCGGCCGCCGGCGATCAACAGTGAGGTTGCCTGAATGAAACAGTTCTGCTCGGCCCTGCTCGCCGCGTTTTGGCTCTCTGCCTGCGCCTCGACGCATCCCGCCGCCTCCGCTTCGCAGGCCGCCGCCACGAATTCGAAGCCGCCCGCCGCCTTTGACAACGTGCTGCGCACGGCGTTGTGGCAAGATCTCCATCAATATCTGGTCACGCGTTCGGTGCCCGAGCACATCTCAGCAATTGTAATGAGCGTCAGCCTTCACGGTGAGCCGCAGAATATCACCATCGGGGTCGGGAATTGGAAACTCGGCCCTCACGCCGTTACGATTGCCAACGACAGCCTATGGCAGATCGGCAGCAACACCAAAGCCTTCACCGCCGCTGCCATCCTTCAACTCGAAGCCGAAGGAAAGCTGACCATCGATCAAACCGTGGGCCGCTGGCTGCCGCAATACCCGGCCTGGAAGAACGTGACGATCCGGCGTCTGTTGAACATGACCAGCGGAATCCCAGGCTACGACAACGCACCGGCGATGCTGACCGATTACGCCAAGAACCCGCAACGCAACTTTACGATTCCGCAGCTGATCGCGTATGTGTATCCGTCCAATCCGCGCGCCCCCAAGCCGACCAAAGGCTACGATTATTCGAACACCAACTACTTGCTGGCGGAGCTGATCGTCGAGCGAGCCGGCGGCGCTAAGTATGGCGACCAGCTGCAACGGCGATTCTTTCAACCGCTCGCATTGAGCACGACTTTTTACACGGCAACGCAGTATCCGCCGGGCATTAGGGTGCACATGCCGGCCGGTTATTACTTCAATCACGACCCCGATAGTGCGGGGCTCGCCCCGCTGCTCGGCCACGACGTGCGCGCCTACAGCGTTTCCTGGATGCAGGGTGCGGGCGGCATCGTCTCGACGCCCGAAGAGCTCACTCGCTGGGCACGCGCGCTCTACGCCGGCTCCGTGCTCGCGCCCAAGCAGCGCGCCGAGCTGACGAGCATCGTTTCGCTAAAAACGGGCAAGCCGATCGCAACGACCAGCGCGCAAGACCCGCGCGGCTTTGGTCTCGGCGTCGCGCAGATGACGACGCCTGAAACGGGGACCGTTTGGTTCTACGAAGGCATGACGCTGGGCTATCGAATGGTGCACGTCTATTTTCCAAAGCAGGACGCGGTGATCGCCTTCGGCTTGAACAGCCAGCCCGATTCGAAGCAGAATCAGTCGGGCAAGCTGGCCATCGCGATTTACAAAACGCTGCACGACGCCGGCAGGCTCTAGCCGATGACGCATTGATGCTCGACGAATTCGCGCTCGACGTGCGCAGGCTCGTTTACGACGGCGCGATCGAACGCTGCACGATCCCATCCATTGCCGAGCTGGCTGCGCAAAGCGGCGCCTCGCGCGAGAAGGTTGAACGGGCGCTGCGCGAGCTGGCCGAGGCGCATCAGCTCGTTCTGCAGCGCGATGGCGGCGAAGTGCTGATGGCCAATCCCTTTTCAGCGGTTCCGACGCCGTTCGTGGTGACGATCGGGGATCGAAGCTGGTACGGCAACTGCATCTGGGACGGGATGGGAATCGCCGCGATGATCGGCGCGGACGCGCGAATTGACGCGTCGTGCGGCTGCTGCGGCAGTGCGATGATGCTGGCGATCCCGGGCCACTGCGATGACGGCGACGCGCGCGTCGCGCACTTCGCCATTCCTGCCGCGCACTGGTGGGACGACATCGTTTTCAATTGAAAAACCATGCTTCTCTTCCGGTCGGAAGAGCACGTCGAGAAATGGTGCCGGGACTGGCGATTCGCACCGGGTGCGGTCTTACCGCTCGGCCAATGCTGGCGTCTCGCTCAAGCCTGGTACCGCGACGACCGGCGCAATCCGCACTGGAGCCGGCGCACCCCCGACGAAACGCAAGCGCTCTTTACCCAGCTTGGCCTCACCTCACCATTCTGGAGCTTACCGCGTCCTAACGCGTCATCCTGACCGGAGAAAGCCGCGCACGAGCGTGGCGGTCATGAACTCGAGCAGTTCGTCGGACGGCGTTTGCGGATGGCGGTGGAAGGTGATCTTGAGGCTCACGATGCCGTGGACGGCGGCCCAGGCGACCTCCGCCAGCACCATAGGATCGGCGTCGCTGGCGAGAAGTTTGCGCTCGCGCAGTTCGGCGAAAGTCGAAACGAGCACTCCTAGCGCCTGCTTTCCGGGGCTGTCGTCCGCTTCGGCGTCTTCCTGAAAGGCCTGCGACGAGTATTTCGGATCTTCCATAAAAATCAGGCGGTACGTTTCGGGGTTCTCCAAACCGAACGCAACGTAACGGCGGCCGAGCTCGCGGAATCGCTCGACCGGATCGGCAATCGCGGTGACCGGCAACAGCGCGGCGAGAAAAGATTCAAAGGCGGCCCGGCAAAGCTCGAACGCGATCGCGTCGCGGCTCTCGAAATAGAGATAGATGGTGCCGGGTGCGTACTCGATCGCCTCGGCAATCTTGCGCATCGTAAGCGCGTCAAAGCCTTCTTCGAGCACGATCCGGCGAGCCGCCGCTAGGACCTCTTCCCGGAACTCCGCCCGTTCGCGCCGGCGCCGTGCTACTTTGGCCACGTCCCTAGTATAACTGAAGCCCTTGACAAACTGAACGGTACAACATAAACTGAACATCGTTCAGAAAACGCCGTTCAGGAGGTGCCGTGGAGGCTCAGCCCGTTCCGGTCGTCGAGTACGGTGCGCGCCGCACGCTAATCGTTGTGGCGGTGATGCTGGCCTCGCTGCTCGAGACGCTCGACACGACGATCGTCAACGTTTCGCTGCCGACCATCGAAGGCAACATCGGCGCTTCGATTGACGACGGCATTTGGATCGTTACCGGCTACATCATCTCCAACGTCGTTGCCATTCCGCTCAACCCGTTCTTGACCAAGACCTTCGGGCGCAAAGCGTATTTCGTGGGATGCATTGCCGGTTTCACGATCGCTTCGTTTTTGTGCAGCACCGCCCACTCGCTGCCGATGCTGGTCGCATTCCGAATTCTCCAAGGCGCGTTCGGCGGCGGATTGATCGCCACGTCGCAAGTCGTGATGCGCGAAACGTTTCCATCCGAAGCGATCGGGATCAGCTCGGCGCTTTTCGCGATGGCGCTCATTTTGGGGCCCGCGCTCGGTCCGCTAGCCGGCGGTTATCTGACCGACAACTTTTCGTGGCAATGGATCTTCGACGTCAACATCCTGCCGGGCGCGTTCGCCGCCGTCGTGCTGGGGATGCTGCTGCGCAATCCGTTGCCGCCGCAACGGCAGACGATCGACTGGACCGGCGTGGGATTGCTCGCGCTGGGTTTGGGGTCGCTGCAAGTGCTGCTCGACAACGGCGAGCGCAACGGCTGGTTCGCCGACGCGCACATGCAGTTTGCCGGCGGCCTCGCGTTGGCCGGACTTGTCGCGTTCGCCTGGTGGCAATGGTCGGGCACGAAGAGTCCGGCTGTGGATCTGCACGTGCTGCGCTTTCGCAGCGTCTCGGTTGGAGCGCTGCTGGCGTTGTCGTTCGGCGTGCTGGTCTTTGCGCCGGCGATCGTTACGCCGCTCTATGCCTCGCTAATCCTGGGCTACACCTCCTTCGACGCCGGCTTGCTGCTGATGACCCGCGCGCTGCCGGTCGTGGTGCTGACGCCGGTCTTTGCCACGCTTGCGCAGCGCGGTGCCGACGTGCGCTACATGATCGGAAGCGGGTTCGTGATTTCGGCGCTGGGACTTTACTGGCTTGCCACGCAGATGACCTCGAGCACGCCGTTCGGCGCGCTGGCACCGGCGCTGTTCGTTTCAGGAATCGGGCAATCGTTGATCCTCGTGCCGCTGATCGTGGGAATCCTCAGCACGACGCCGCCCGCGCTCAACGGCAAGATCTCGCCGATCATCACGCTCTGCGTGCAGCTGGGAGGATCGGTCGGCAGCGCGGTCAGCATCGCGATCTTCGATCGCCGCACCGCCTTTCATTCCGAAATTCTTCGCGGCGCCGTGAACCTGCAACATCTCGGAATGCAAGGATTGACAGCCGGCAGCGATACGCTCGCGCGCCTCTCAAACCTGGTCGCGCAGCAAGCCGACACGCTCGGCTTCGCCGATACGATCCTGCTGGTTGCCCTGCTCGCCGCGATCGTAACGCCGCTGGTGCTGGCCTTTCCTGCACGCGGCGATGCGGCTCTCGAGGAAGCGCCGCTCCGCGAGGTTTCGCGCGTGCCGGATCGCGACGCCAAAGTGCTCGCCCGCAAGGCCTTGGTTGCCTCGCCGAAGCTCCAGTTCACCCCGTGCGGCGTGATAGAACGGATACGCCGACAGCCGGTCGCGATCTGCGATCGCATCGATCGCCTCCAACCCGCGCGTGGCGCCGTCGCGTTGCGCCAAAGCGATGGCGCGGTTGAGCGCGACGATCGGTGACGGTGCAACCCCCATCAGGCGATCGTAGAGTGAAACGATAGCGTTCCAATCGGTCGTCTCGGCCGACGGCGCTTTGGCGTGGACCGCCGCGATCGCCGCTTCGACGTGATAGCGGCTCATCGTCCAACCGGTAGCGGAACGGTCCAGCCACCCGATCCCTTCGTCAATTAGCTCGCGGCTCCAGCGCGAGCGATCTTGATCGAACAGCGACGTGAGGTTGCCGGCCGGGTCGAGCCGCGCGGGCAGACGCGCGGCGTTCAAATACATCAATGCCAGCAACGCCTGGGTTGACGGAATAGCGGCCAGCGGATGGCGGGCCAGCAAACGAGTCAGCCGGATCGCTTCGTAACAGAGGTCGGCCCGCACCACCGATTCGGCCGACGCACCATGATAGCCCTCGCTGAAAATCAGGTAGAGCGCGCCCTGCACGGCCGCAAGCCGCGCCGCAAAATCGCCGGCATCCTCGATGTCGAACAGGGCGGCGGACTCTTTCAAGACCTGCTTTGCGCGGTAGAGACGCTTTTCGACCGCGGCTTGCGAGCTTACGAACGCAGCGGCGATCTCACGCGAACCGAATCCGCCCACCAGCGCCAGCACGAGCATCACTTGCGACGTCTCCGCCAAGCGATGGTTGCAGCATGAGAACATCATCCGCAGCCGGTCGTCGCGCAAGTCGGTAGTTTCGAAGGCTTCCGACACCGCATTGGCGACCGTCCACTCCGTCTCTAACAGCCGTCCGTACTCGGGGGCGAAGGTGCGCGCCGTTCGCTCGCGGCGCAAGACGTCGAGCGCGCGATTTCGAGCGGTCTTCATTAGCCATGCCGAAGGATTCTCGGGAATGCCGCGCAGCTTCCAAACTTCCAGCGCGCGGCAGAAGGCGTCTTGCACGACGTCTTCCGCCAGCTCGAGGTTATGCAATCCGAATATGCGGGTGAGCGCGGCGACCATCCGGCCCGATTGATGTCGGAAAAGATGGTCGCTCGGCTGCATTTCTAGATGTCGAGTTTCATGATCGGTCGGATTTCGACGATCCCGTCGCGCTGCAGAATCGGGCAACCTTTGGCGAGCTCGGCGGCCCGCTCCAGATTCGGCGCCTCGATCAGCGTGTAACCGCCGACGAGATCCTTTGCTTCGGCGAACGGCCCATCGGTTACCGTGTTGCCTTTGTCCCTGACCACTTTGCCGTCGGCTTCGAGCGGCTGGCCGCCGTCCTTGAGATTGCCGCTGGCGGTGAGCTCCTTGAACCAGGCCATCCAGCGCTGCATAACCTGCTCCGATTCCTCGGCCGATGGGTTCCACCGCTGTCCGCTGCGGTAAAGATAGAGAAATTCCGCCATGTTCGTTCTCCTTACTCGGGTGTTGATGGACTATAGACGTTTGAAGGAGCCCGAACCGGACATCGCAACTCTTGTTTTATGAATCAAACAACGATGCGGGCAGCGGTCGTGCCCTCGCCAACCGCCGGCCGGCTCGAGCTGCGCGACGTTGAGCGTCCGCTGCCTCAGGCCGGTGAGGTGCGCATTAAGGTCGAGGCCTGCGGAATTTGCCACAGCGAGGCGCTGGTAGTACACAACGTATGGCCGGGAATATCTTTTCCACGCATTCCCGGGCACGAGATCGCCGGCACGATCGATGCAGTCGGCGCGAATGCCGGCGGATGGAAGGTCGGCGACCGCGCCGGCTTGGGCTGGCACGGCGGATACGACGGCACTTGCGACCGCTGCCGCCGCGGCGATTTCTTCACCTGCCGCAACGCGAAGATAACCGGCATTTCCTTCGACGGCGGCTACGCGCAGTACGTCGTAGCGCCGGGCGGCACCGTTGCCCACATTCCCGACGAGCTGACCGCGGTCGAAGCCGCGCCGTTGATGTGCGCCGGCATCACGACCTTTAACGCGCTGCGCCATAGCCCGGCGCGCCCGGGGGATCTCGTGGCGGTTCTAGGCATCGGGGGGCTCGGTCATCTCGCGATCCAGTTCGCGTCGAAGATGGGATTTCGCACGGTCGCGATTGCGCGCGGCCGCGATAAGGAACAGCCCGCGCTAACGCTCGGCGCCATACGCTACATTGACAGCCGCGCGCAAGACGTCGCCGCCGAACTGCAAGCAATGGGCGGCGCGGCCGTCGTGCTCTCGACCGTTACGGCAGCCGATGCGATGGAGCCCGCGCTCCACGGGCTGGGCGTGAACGGTCAGTTGCTCGTGGTCGGCGCGTCGCCCGAAGCGTTGCCGCTCAACACCGCAGAAATGATCGGCCGGCGAAATTCGATCAAGGCCTGGCCTTCGGGCACCTGCACCGACTCAGAAGATACCATGCGGTTCAGCGTCTTAACGGGAGTGCGCGCGATCAGCGAAGTACTGCCGCTCGAGCGCGCGCAGGAAGCGTATGACCGGATGATGAGCGGTGCGGCCCGCTTTCGCATGGTGCTCACCCCCTGGTAGGAATACTCCCCGGCAGTCGAGGGTATGCTGGGTGTATGAGCTTTTCAACACTGATGCGAGCCGCATTGGCGGCGGCGCTTTTCGCTTCCGTGCCGGCAACGAGCTCGGCGGCAATTTTCGTCGGAATCGGCGTGACGATCGCACCCCCCGCGATCCCGGTCTACGTCCAGCCGCCCTGCCCGGCCGTGAATTACATCTGGGAACCGGGCTATTGGGCGTGGGGACCGGGCGGCTACTATTGGGTGCCAGGCACATGGGTAGCCGCACCAACGCTCGGATATTATTGGACGCCCGGCTACTGGGGCTGGAACTCCGGTGCGTACTACTGGTACCCGGGCTACTGGGGTCCGACGGTCGGATTTTACGGCGGCATCAACTACGGCTTCGGCTACTTCGGCGTCGGCTACCTCGGCGGCGGGTGGTCCGGCGGCGTTTTCCGTTACAACACCGCGATCACGAACGTCAACACGACGATCATTCACAACACGTACATCGACAAGACCGTCGTCTATAAAAACAACAACAATCACATCAGCTACAACGGCGGGCATGGCGGCGTGGTCGCGCACCCGACGTCGGGTCAAGTTGCGGCCCGTCAAAACGGAACGCGGCAGACCGCCGAACAGCGCTATCACGAAACGGTAGCCGGGCAAGATCGCAATCACCTCGCAACCGTCAATCACGGCCAGCCGCACACGACCGCGGTAGCCCATCCCTACAGCACCACCCATCAGCCGACGCACTTCACGCCGCTCACCAACGCCGATCGGCAAGCGGCCCAGCACTACGTGGCGCCCTCGCATCCGAGCAAACCGCCGCGCTAAGCCGCTTCGCTCCCATTGACGGGGTCGCCGGCACTTATTGTGCCGGCGACGGTGGAGGATAGACCGCGACGCCGTACTGGTTTGCGATGTCGTTGGTGAGCGTCTGCTCGATCGTGCCGCTGGGGTATTGAGCGACAACGATATCGCCGCTGTTGCCCTCGTCCACGAAGAGGAGCGTGTTATTGGCGTTCAGCGCGAGCTGGTACGGATCGCTAGTGAATCCCTCGAGCGTGGTCATGATGTTGCTGTACGGCGGGGGAATGATCAGAATGTCGTTCACCGATTGTTCTTCCACGACGAGGTTGCCGCTGTTGTCGAGCTCGATGCCGCCGACGTAGTTCACGGGAACGGGAAGTGCCGTGCCGCTACAACCGCTCAGGCCGCCGGGGTACTCCCAGAGTTGGCTGGCGCCGAACGCCTGGAGGGAACCAATGAAAACATCGCCGTTTTTATCAACCGTCACGCCGGTGACCAGGCCGCCGTCTTGCGTGGTGCATCGCACGATCGGAGTGTTCGACCCTTGCGGAAACTCGTCAATGTGTCCCGGATACACATCCGACTCGCCGACGTAGACGTTACCGCTGCCATCGGTTGTGACGGTGACCGGATTCGTCATGCCGGTTGAGTAAGTGAACGTGAGTTTACCGCCTGAGTTGTACTCGGTAACGGTTCCGTGGAGATTGGCGACGTAGAGATTCTCGTTGGCGTCGAACCAGATGCCGTCGTTATCGGCAACGTCGCGCATGACCGTTTTGGTTTCGTCGTATTTCTTATTGAAAATCGCGACGTTCCCGACGCCAAGCTGCCCGTAGTTCGAGACGCCCAACTTCGTGAAGGTGCTCGAGTCGGGCCCTATTTTGGAGCCCGAACCCGCCGAAAGCGCCGTTCGAGAGGAATCGCCCAAAGTTTGGGGGATGCCGGTTCCGGCAGTTTGGCCCGAGCAACCGGCAAAAATCGCGGAGCATGCGAACGCTCCGATAGCACGCAAGCGGGACATCATGAAGCTCCTTCCTAGCAAAGCGTAGTGAATTTCACCCTGCCAATAGCATGCGGGCGCTTGGGCAGAGCGTATATGCGTGGAAACACTACTTTCTCGTGGTCCCAGCCGGTGGGCGGGCCGCGCCACCAAAAAGTGGTAATTCCACGCATCGACCCTACGCTGCGGCCGAGGCATCCTTTGAGCAGAGGCACTCTCTGTCAAAGGAGCTTGGTCATGACCTCACGTTCGAAATTGGTCGCGCCGGGCTGTGCGCTGGGCATCGCCGGCTAACCCGGACGGCGCGTTGATTTATTCGTCTCTCCATCGGTACGCTGCGATCGCGCGAGCAGTTGCCCAAGCTGCAGGCGCGATCGCAGATTCAACTTTTTCAGCGCTGACGACACATGCTTTTCTGCGGTACGAGAGCTGATGTGTAAGATTTGCGAGATCTCTTCGTTCGAATGGCCCTTCGCCACCAGCTGTGCGACCTCGAGCTCGCGCCCCGATAACCCCGAAGCCGAAGTGTCGGAGCGCTCGACTTCGAGACGCCGCAAATCGCGTACCGAGCCTAACGAACGAAACGCTTCCAACGCGCGCCGCGATTCACCGCCCAACTCGTAGCCGCGCGCGGCAAGCCATGGCCAGCCGATAGCGTCGAAACGCTCCGCGGCATCGAGCGCGCGTTCACGCACGTCGGTCTCGATAAGGCCACGCTGCGCTGCAAACGCGTCGAACAGCGCCAAGACCGCCTTATTCACCCGGTCTTGCGGACGTGCTGCCGCTTCGGCCAGCTGCGCGCGCATCGCCATGAGGTCAACGCTTCGCCCGAACTGTGCGGCTGCGAGGTACGCAAAGAGAAAGCGATGCGGCCCGGGCAGCGCGCGCGCGATCCGGCCGATCCATTCGGCGGCTTCGTCGAGTTCGCCGCGAATGCCCAGAGCCCACGCATACGGACCGCCAAGGAGACCAATCGCCAGCTTCATCCCATGCTCGACGCCGTAGCGCAAGAACGACTCGGAACCGTCGGAGCCTAGGAGCGCGTCGTCGCCGGAACAGATGCCGAGCGCAAAGTTTGCGCTCCTCACGTGAACTAATATGGCGTAGCTCTGTTCGGGCGCGACGCTTGCGTCGCGCAACAACGAGCGCGCGGTCGCGAAATCGCCGCGAAGCGTGTGCTCGAGAGCCGAGGCCGCCGATACCAGCGTGGTTGACGAATGCCGTTCGGGCTGTTGCGGCATCGCCGCGCGAAAGTGCTCGCGCGCCGTCTCGACCTCGCCCAACCCGAGCGCGTCGAGCGCAACCTGGCAGTGCGCGTGATGCCGCCGCGAGTAACCGACGTCGTCCATTCGCCGCGCCGCTTCGAGCGTGCGGTCGGCATCGACGCGCCACTGCTCGATCTCGCCGCGCATCGCGTCCACCTTGAGGCGAGTGAGATAGGTCTGCGTTGCCGTCATCGGATCGGCGATCGGCTCGCCGATATCGCTCAGGAACGTGAAGGCTGAATCGGCGTCGAGCGCGGCAACGCAGTTATACGCGATGCGCGCTCGAAACAGGTCCAGAGCGGCTTGCGGCAGGTTCCCGCTCAGCGCTTCGAGTGCTTGACGATAGACGTTGGTGGCGGCGGCAGCGTCGCCGGAGTTGTATAGCTGCGCACCCAGCGCCGATGCATTCTGCGC
>Ga0187783_10001514_pt1 | contig 17179 bp, 18 predicted proteins | sample 1015_SJ02_MP02_2_FD_132471 | JGI IMG/M metagenome (GOLD analysis project Ga0187783, IMG submission 132471) | Tropical peat soil microbial communities from peatlands in Department of Meta, Colombia - 1015_SJ02_MP02_20_MG | ecosystem: Environmental > Terrestrial > Soil > Wetlands > Peat | place...
CCGCCTTTTTCTTCAGCGCCGGGATGGCGATCGACGCCGACGGCGCGCCAAACGCCTACAACCGAGACAACACGGGGCTCGATGACCTCTCCAATGCGGGTCAGCCGGGCCACTGGGAGGGACTTCTAGCGGACGAAGCCGGTAATCCCTTAATCCAAGGTCCCGACGATCCCTTCCCCGGATACTACATCTCCTGTACCGCTCTGGCCGACTGGACCAAGGACCGCTTCGATCCCACCAGGTTCGTCGACGCCTCACGAGTTCCCTACATCGCGCTGCCGGGAGATCTGGCCCGCCTTGCCGGCGCCCGGCTGGGAGATCTCGCCATGGTTTTCAACCTGCGAAACCATCGGTCTTCCTTTGCCATCTTCGCCGATATCGGCTCGGTGGGAGAAGGTTCGATCGCTCTGGCCGACAATCTCGGCATCTGGTCAGATGCACGCCGAGGCGGGAGTCGCGGCGGAATGCTCTACCTGGTCTTTCCCGGATCGGGCGATCACCGCCCCAAGTCGGTGGAGGAAATCAACGCACGAACCGAACCTTTGTTTCGGGACTGGGGCGGCCCCGACCAAGTCCCCTCCTGCGCCGGTTACGAAACCGGCAGTCACCGGCCGTGGCCCGTTTGGCCGTGGGACCCGCAGACGAGCCAGCCGGCCGACGCTCCGGCAGCGGAAGCCAAGCCCGCGCCGGATGCGCCCACCACCACCCATGCCGATACCCCTTGATGCGCGGAAGAGGCCGGCCGACGTGAAGGTGTACGTCACCACAGGCGAAGGTGTGGCGATCACCTGGTCGGACGGGCACCACAGTCGCTACGATTTCCCTTATCTCCGCGATCACTGCCCTTGCGCGACGTGCGACGACGAGCGCCTCCGGAAAACGCAGGAAAAGCCGGAAACGGTGCTGCTCCCGATGTATAAGGAGCGGGTGAAGGCTCGGGGCGCCAAGGCCGTCGGAAACTACGCGATTCAAATCGAGTTTTCCGATGGCCATGCCACGGGTATCTACTCGTTCGAAAACCTCCGGGAAATCTGCCCCTGCCAGAGCTGCGCCCGAGAATTTCGCGGTGGCGCGAAACAGACGACCGCGTAGGTACGACGTGGCCATTTGAAAAGTGGATCGCTTCCATATATGAAAAACATACAGTCACATATTTCATTTCTCTGATGTTTTTCGTATAGTAGGTTCCCGCGCTCTGAAATGTCATCCAACCCGGCAAAGTCTTCTTCCGGTGTATCGATCCGGCCCGTCGCCAAGGTTCTTGTGGCAACGACGGCCATGCTTGCCTTCATCTCCTATTGGCGGGCGGCCGCTATTGTTCTCAATGACTTGGGATCCTCCGCCTTCTATGCCGGGGCCATTGCCGAGCATTTCATCGGCAAAGCGGCTCCCTGGTTCGTTCTCGCCATCATGCTTTTTGCTTTTGCCGTGCAGGCACTGTACTTCGAGAGCTGCGGAATGTTCGTGCGCGGCGGAGTCTACCGCGTGGTCAAGGAAGGTATGGGCTCCACGTTGGCGAAGTTCTCGGTGTCGGCTCTGATGTTCGACTACATCCTGACCGGACCCATCAGCGGCGTTTCGGCAGGCCTGTATTTGATTGGGCTGTTGAACGCGCTGCTGCATTACGCTCATTTGCAGATCGCGCTGCCGGTCGATGCTTCGGCGGCCGTGTTTGCGATCTTGGTCACCCTCTATTTCTGGTGGGAAAACGTCAAAGGCATTCCAGAATCGAGCGAAAAGGCCCTGCGCATCATGTATGTCACGACTCTTATGGTGATCGTGATGATCGTGTGGTGCGCCTGCACGCTGGGGATGCGTGGAACGCATCTGCCGCCTTGGCCGCACCTTGCGAATCTGGTGTACGCGCCCGATTCACTCGGCTGGCTGAAGCACACTTCGCTTCCCTACACGATCGGGCTGGTGGGCATTCTGATCGGTCTGGGCCACTCCGTTTTGGCGATGAGCGGTGAAGAAACGATGGCCCAGGTGTACCGCGAAATCGAGCATCCCAAGCTGCCCAACTTGAAGAAGGCAGGTTTGGTCATCTTCCTCTACAGCCTGATTTTCACGGCGGGCGTTGCGTTTTTTGCGGTCATGATCATTCCCGACTCGGTTCGCGGCAGCTTTTCGGATAACCCCATCAGCGGACTGGCCATGTATCTGGTGGGTCCGCTTTCCTTGCGCCTGGCCTTTCGTACGTTCGTCGTCGTCGTGGGCGTGCTGATGCTGGCCGGAGCGGTGAACACGGCGATTGTGGGGTCCAATGGCGTGCTCAATCGTGTTTCCGAAGACGGGATTCTGCCGGACTGGTTCCGCCACCCGCAGCGGCGCTATGGAACTTCCTACCGCATTCTGAACCTCGTCGTCGCGCTCCAGATTCTGACGATCCTATTGAGCCGCGGGAACATTTTTGTTCTGGGCGAAGCCTATGCCTTCGGCGTGATGTGGAGCTTTTCGATGAAGGGGCTAGCGGTGCTGGTGCTACGCTACAAACAACCCGGTGAGCGCGAGTTCAAAGTGCCCCTCAATTTCAAGATCGCCGGGGTCGAGGTTCCCCTGGGCGTCGCGCTGATTACGCTGGGGCTGTTCGCTCTCTGTGCCATCAATCTCTTCACCAAACAGGTCGCCACGATTTCCGGAGTCGCGTTTACGATGGCATTCTTTATCGTGTTCGAAATCTCCGAAAAGGTGACAAAGAGACAGGCCACCTCGCACGCCGAGCTCGATAAGTTCAATCTGGGGCAGGCGGGCGATCTGACGCTTGAAAATGTCGGCGTCAAGCCCGGCGCCGTACTCGTACCCGTCAGCACGTACTACGCACTCTACCCTTTGGAAGCGGCGCTCGGGCGCGCGAAGCGCAGGGAGGCGGAAATCGTCGTGCTGCATGTCAGGCTGTTGCGGCGCGCGGCTTCCGGTGAATTCGATCTCGCTCCGGACCAACTTTTCACCACCATCGAGCAAGCCCTTTTCACTCGGGTATTAGCGATCGCGGAACGGGAGGGCAAGCCGGTGCGGCTTGCCGTCGTCGCCGCCAACGACCTATGGGACGGCATCTTGCGCACGGCCACCAACCTGCAAGCAAGCACGGTGGTCGCGGGCAGCTCGTCGAAGATGTCGACCACCGAGCAAGCCCGAGAGATCGGCATTTCTTGGGAGCGTTTGCCAGAGCCAAGACCTCGGATTACGCTCGAGCTGTTCACGTCTTCCGGACAGGAGCAGATCTTCTATCTCGGTCCGCACGCGCCGCGCTTGACCCCGAAAGAGATCGATTTGCTGCACAAGATCTGGCTGCAGTTGAGCGACCGCATGCCCGGCCACGAGATTCATCACCATGACATCGTGCATTTTGCACTTGCTGAAGTGGAGCGCGAGATGGCCGACGGCCAAGAAGGGGATGTGCTGCAGCGACTGCACGAACACCTCAACGACATCAGGAGCCGCCGGGTCGCACCCTGATGCGGGCCTGCGCCCGCTAGCGCGCCATCTGCGAAGTACAATTCGGACAGCGCGTGGCCTGGATAGGAATCGCCAGAAAACAATACGGGCAATCCTTCGTCGCGGGAGGGGCCGGCGGCGCCGGCTTCGACCAGCGATTGATTTGCCGAACCACCAGGAAAATCACGAACGCCACGATCAGGAAATCCACCACCGTGCTTAAGAAGATTCCGTAGTTGAGGGTGGCAGCGCCAGCGGCCTTGGCTGCCGCGAGCGTATCATAGGGCTTCCCCGAAAGGTTCAGGAACAGGCCGGAGAAGTCCACCCGTCCGAGGATCAGCCCAATCGGCGGCATGATGATGTCGGCCACCAGCGAGCTAATAATCCTGCCGAAGGCGGCGCCGATGATAATGCCCACAGCCATGTCCATCACGTTGCCGCGCATCGCAAATTCCTTGAACTCTTTCAGCATGGTCTCCTCCTCGATTGAGCAGAACCTGGATGGCCCACCCGCACCCCTCACGCCCTACGCAGCCAGAGAACGCTGCCGAGCACGCCCCGCAATACCAGTACGGCGCCTGCGATTTCCAGCAGGGGATTGGCGTCGCGTACCGGAAGAACGAGAATCGCCAGCACCAGCATCCCGACGACAACGAGCGACGCCGCGCGAATCTGTGCCTGCTGCCGTCCACCCTCGGGCTCCGGCCGCAGCAGTGCGCGAACGCCCCAGTAAATCAACACGACACCGAGCAGCGCCAATGCCACCGGCCGCCCCGGCAGCCCCACACGGCCGGAAACGGCCAGCACGATCAGCAGCACCCCCAGCAACAGTACGATGAACTCGTTCAGAAATCGAAGAACCGTCGCGGGTTTCATGATCCCACGCCGGTCGAGATTATGCCGCTTGCGGCCTAACCACGCAATCGCAGCTCTCTCAGAAAATCGAGGGGGCGCCGATAGCAGCCCCGAAACCAGACTGCTATACTATTTTTGATCAGGCTGAAACGCCGCGCTGTCCGTGGGAATCCAATCATTTCAACTCAGGCAGGAGAGAGACCTGTGCACAAAGTGATCATCATCGGCAGTGGGTGTGCGGGGTTGACGGCCGCCGTGTACGCCGCACGTGCGGACTTGAAACCGATTGTGCTCGACGGTTACGAGCCTGGCGGACAGCTGGGCCTCACGACCGAGGTTGAAAACTTTCCGGGCTTCACCGACGGGATCCTAGGCCCGGAACTGATTGAACGCACGCGCAAGCAGGCGCAGCGCTTCGGCGCAGAGTTTCGCGCAGGCGCGGTGACCTCCGCCGATCTTAGCAAGCGCCCCTTCCAACTCGTCGCCGGCAAGGAAACCTACGAAACCGAGACATTGATCATCGCCTCGGGAGCGTCGGCTCGCATGCTGAATCTCGAGTCCGAGCGCCTGCTGCTCGGCCACGGCGTTTCCACCTGCGCGACGTGCGATGGAGCATTTTTTCGCAATCGGGAGATCGCGGTCGTCGGCGGCGGCGACACGGCGATGGAGGAAGCGACCTTTCTGACCCGGTTTGCTCGCAAGGTCACTTTGGTCCACCGTCGAAATGAATTCCGCGCCTCAAAAATCATGCTCGATCGGGCCCGCGCCAACCCCAAGATCGAGTTCCTCACACCCTATGTCGTGGAGGAAGTTCACGACGTGACCAAAAAGTCCGTCGAAGTGGCCAGCTTGCGCAATGTCGAAACAGGGGAGCTTCGCAAGATCGAGATCGAAGGCTTATTTGTGGCCATCGGCCACGATCCAAACAGCCAGATTTTCAAGGGCCAGATCGACATGGACGAAAACGGCTACATCCTCACCCATGACGGCCCGAAGACGAACCTTCTGGGCGTTTTCGCGGCAGGGGACGTACAGGACCATCACTACCGGCAGGCTGTTACGGCAGCCGGTTCGGGCTGCATGGCCGCCATCGAAGCGGAGCGCTTTTTGGCCGCGACGGCTCAGAAACACTAAGCGCCTGGACGAACCGGGTTCAACAAGCCGGGATTTGCGGAGTCGCCTTGGATCGCGCGGCCGGACCGTGCTTGTGCGCCCCTTCTTTTGGTGATATAAAATTTTTTTGCAGTCGCCGAGGCCCTTAGAGGAGAATTCTAGAATGGCTTACGTCATTGCCGAGCCTTGCATCGGAACAAAGGACACTGCCTGCGTGGATGTTTGCCCGGTGGACTGTATACACCCGCGTAAGGACGAGTCAGAGTTCGAGGGCGCAAAGCAACTCTTCATCAACCCGGATGAGTGCATTGACTGCGGCGCTTGCGTTCCCGTCTGCCCGGTCACCGCGATTTTCGCCATGGAGGATCTGCCGGAGAAATGGGCGGAGTACGCCAAGACCAACGCGGAGTACTTCAAAAAAGTCTAGGCCCTCCCGCTACCTCGAGCTCCGCCGATGCGATGGATCTGCGGCAGGGGCCGTAATTCACCCGCGGGTGCCGTGAGTCCTTCGATCCACTGCTTCGTTTCGCTGACCAATCGAGCGACGTCAATCCCGCGATAGCCATCGGGATGGCTGTCGAGCTTTCCCATCCCCGCCGTAGCGAGCGATCTCGCCCCGCGCAGGTTTCCGAGCCCATAATGGTGAAACGCGGCCGCAATTTGGATAAGGCCCTGCAGCAGGGCCTTTTCTCGGTCCGCTGCACCCAACCAAAGCTCCTCCCAGACCTCATGGGCCTTGAAAAACTCCCGGGCATTGAAGTGCGCAACGCCGTGATCGAACGTCCCCGTTTTCACAGTTTCCCTGTAGAATGGGCCCCGATCGTGCGGCCCGATCCTGCCGGAGGCACCATCATAGTAGCCTCCGATCGAGCGAGCACCGATGGAAATCCGCGTCGAGCTACCCGGTGTAAGACTCGGTCTCATCGAGGCCGACGGCGTGCGCCCTGCGCCTGCCAATGCCGACCTCGCACAGCTCGTAGGCCAGGTTTCTGAGCAAAGGCGCCACCAGTTCACGCTCCAAAGCCTGGCCGAAGCCGAAGCGACCCGCGCGGTCCGGGCGATGTTTCGCGCTTGGGGGGTCGATCCGTCCAAGTATCGCCCGTCCTCCGAAGCACTCTGCCGTCGTGTCGTCCAGGGCAAGGGCCTGTACCACGTCCTGAATGTCGTCGATGTTGCCAACCTCGGCTCGATCGAGACCGGCTGGCCCTACGGCTGCTACGACCGCTCGCGCCTTCGCGGGCCGATCGTATTCCGCGCAGGCGGAGCGGGCGAGGCCTACGAAGGCATTGGCAAGCGGAGTTGGCACCTGGCCGGCCAGCCCGTACTGGCCGACGCCGAGGGCCCTTTCGGGAGCCCCATCAGCGATTCGACACGCACCAGGATCACTGAATCCGCCCACGATATCCTCGCCGTCATCTACGCACCCGCAAGCGCCCTCTCGGCTGCCATCGACTCGGCCCTGGCCCGGCTCGCTGAACGCCTTTCCCAGTATGCGGGAGCGCTCGCCGCACGTTCTGCGATCTGCTGATTTCTTTCCGCAAATTCGGCAGGTGTGAACTTGGACCGATTCGGTTATCCTGTCCGGCAGGCCCGAGGCTTCCGGTGCCCAAATTTGAGCTCGTCCTCCTGATCCACGCCCACCAGCCGGTCGGAAACTTCGACGAAGTGCTCGAACGCGCGTACCGAAACTCCTACCGCCCCTTCCTCGAGGTGTTGGCGCGCCATCCGTCGATCCGCGTGGGGCTCCATTACTCGGGCGGGTTGCTGGAATGGCTTGCGGCGAGACATCCCGAATATTTCGACCGGCTGCGCGAATTGGTCGCTGGCAATCAAGTCGAAATCGTGGGCGGCGGATTCTACGAACCGATCCTGGTAACCATTCCTCCCGAAGACCGCCACGAACAGATTACCCGGCTCGCCGACTACGTGGAAAAGCACTTTCGCGCACGTCCTCGCGGGGCCTGGATTGCGGAGCGGGTCTGGGAGCCTCAGATTCCCTCGTGCCTGGCGACGGCGGGCGTCCAATATACGCTTGTCGACGACAATCACTTCCTCGGCGCCGGCTTTGATCTCGATGAACTCTACGGATATCGCCTCACGGAGGATCTTGGTCATACCGTGAAGGTACTTCCCGGCCTGAAAATGCTACGCTACCTGATTCCCTTTCATGACGTCTCGGAAACGATCGACTTTCTCCGCAAGGCGGCCGTCCAGCATCCCGGCGGCCTCGCCGCCATGGGAGACGACCTCGAAAAGTTCGGCATCTGGCCGGGAACGAACGACCTGTGCTATCGCGACGGCTGGCTCGAGCATCTGTTCACGGCGATCGAGCAAAGCTCGGATTGGCTTCTGACCTCGACGCCCGGGGATGCCGTCGCCTCGCACGATCCACTCGGCCGAGCGGACCTGCCGAGCGCCTCCTATACCGAAATGATGGAGTGGGCTCTGCCATCGCCGGCGCGCGATCGCTACCACAAGCTCGTCGAAGAATTTTCCTCGCGGCCCGACGCCCTTCCCTTCCTTCGAGGGGCGGCCTGGCGCAACTTTTTCACGAAATACTCCGAGTCCAACCTCATGCACAAGAAAATGCTGCACGTCTCCGACAAAGTGCACCGTCTCTCGCACCACCGCCGCCGCGACAAACACTTCGAGCAAGCCCACAGCGAAGCGGTCACGCTTCTGTTGCGCGGTCAGTGCAACGATTCGTACTGGCATGGCATTTTCGGCGGGCTCTACGCGCCCCACTTGCGCACGGCCGTGTGGACCGCCCTGGCGCGGGCCGAGGCGATCGCCGACAGCCTCGCTCACCGCAAAAGACAATTCGCCGAGGAAACCAGACTCGACTTCGACGCTGACGGTCGCGAGGAAATCTATTTCACCTCCGATCGCTACGCTGCTCTCGTCGCCCCGGAGGACGGTGCAACCATTTGCACGCTCGACTTTCTCCCGCCCAACGTCACCCTCATCAACTCGCTCATGCGGCGCCTGGAAAGCTACCACGCCAAGCTGCGATACCTTTCCGATGACCCCGCCGAAGGCGTGCATTCGATCCACGAACAGACGCGCACGAAAGAAGAAGGCCTGGAGCGCTGGCTGATTTATGACCGCTGGCCCCGGCACGCCTTCCGGCTGCTTCTCTTTGGTCGCGGCAAGACCCAGCAGGATTACGCGTCCGTGCACCTGGAAGAGGACGCGGCGCTCGCAGCTGGGCGCTACTGCGTGATGGATTCCTCCCCTACGCACGTCAACCTCGCATCGGACGGCAGCGCCGATTGGCCTGCCGAGAAGGCCTTTTCCTTGGCGCCGACCGCGACGGGCTTCGATCTCAGCTGTGGTCTCACCGTGCGGCGAGCTGCGCCCGGAACCGCATCGGTTCACATCGGGCTTGAAATCGTGCTGAATTTCCTGGCCCCGTCGGCTCCGGATCGCTACTTCGAATCCGACGGCAAGCGATTTCCACTCCGATGGTCGGCCGCCATCCCGGGGGAGGAATTGCAAGTGGTCGACGAATGGCAGCGCGTCCATGTGGCCCTCGAGGCGCCCGCCGCGCGCTGCTTCTGGATCGCTCCCATCGAGACCGTTTCCGAATCCGAGGACGGCTTCGAGCGAATCTACCAGGGATCGCAGATCATGGCCGTCTGGCCCGTCGAACTCCCGCAAGGAGCCGAATGGAAAGGCCAGCTCACCCTCCGCGCGCGGGCACTCAGTCAAGATGGACAACTCGGGGGCACCTAGCGGGAGGGCCGCGGCGGACGTTCGTTGCTTCCTGGGCCGGCGGCCTGCTACTCTAGCCGGGAAACGGAGGGCTGGGATGGCTGTTGCTAAAGAACTGCTCGATATTCTGGTTTGCCCGCTCTGCAAGACGCCGGTGAAGTCCACGCCCGATCAGCAGGGCTTGAAATGTTCGACGTGCCACCGCGTGTATCCGATTCGCGACGACATTCCCATCATGCTCATCGACGAAGCGCGCATCGAACCGGAATAGTGCCTGCTAATCCAGCGGAAAACCGATCGACTGATCGTTGTATTCAACGCGTAGCTTCACTTCCTTGATCTTCGCCTGCTTCACAACATCGTCTTTCTCCGGGAACGGGTGATCCGGGCTGAGCTGCACCATCACGTCCACGCAGGCACACCCGGAAGGATGATCGGTGTCCTTGACGTTGAAACTCTTGACCGGGCCGTAGTACCCATCGGGTCCCCAATCCTCGAGAAAGCGATCGAAGGTATAGGACGGCACGGGCTTCCAGATCTGGTAGGCCCGCTGCACGTCGCCGGCCTCCACAGCGCTCAGAAAATGATAGACCGTGACTTTCTCGGTGTGATAGCGCAGCAGCCACCACAATCCCGCGCTACCTAAAACCACGAACACCGCCGTCATGATGAGGCGGCGCTTTAGTTTTGACGGGGGACGTTCTTCGGTTGCGTCCAGTAGCCCCACACTCTCTCTCACAGTTGGCGCTTGAACAACGCCACACTGCCCGCCACCATGATAGCCGAGAAGCCGCTCAAGATTAGAATGTCCATGTAGATTCCCGCCAAGCCCGTATCTTTCAGTGTCAGATTTCGCAGGGCATGCACGGTGTAGGTGAAGGGGTCAATCACGGAAATCCACCGCAGCCAGGAAGGAAAAGCTTCGATCGGATACACCGCACCGGAGGGAAAGAACAGCAGCATGTTCAAAACACCGAAGATCGCCCGGGGCACCAGCGGATCATCGATGCGCACCATCACCAGAAACATCAAGCTGATCATGGCCAGCGATGCGACCACAACGACCGCGGAAAGATAGACCAACCGCGCCGGGTCCCAGATTCGCGGAATCCCGGCGATCAGTCCTCCAATGATAACCAGCGACATTCCTGCCATGAACGCCTTGATCGTGCCGGCACCGATGAGTCCGCCGATGAGCTCCGTTTTCTTGATGGGCGTGAGCAGGTAGCCTTCGTGCAGCCCCCGCATCTTGTCGTCGATGTAGGTGATTCCTCCGCCGATCATCGCGGTGATGAAGATGGCCATGGCCGTCGAGCCGGAAAGCAAGTATTTGATGTACTCGATGTACGGGTAGATTTCGACGATGTTGAGCTCGACCTGCGAGTCCAGGCGCGGCTGCACATCGGCTGCGTTGAGCTCATCCGTCATCTGCTGCACGCGCTCGAGCAACGCGCTGGAAATAAACTGATCGCTGTTGTCTTCGGTAAAGACAACGCGGGGGCGATCGTGCTGGTAATACCGGCGCGAGAAATCGTGGGGGATATGGATGACGCCGCGGACAAATCCGGTGCGCAGATCATCGATCGCCGGCGCCAGCGAGTCGTAGTGGATCACGCGAAACGTTTGCGGCCCGGCGGAGATTCCGTTAAACATTTCGTCGACGCGCCGCGACTGAACGGAGTGATCCTCGTCCACCACAGCGACCGTGGCACCCTTGATCTTCCCGCCGAACGCATACCCGAGGACCACCAGCTGCACCAGGGGAAAAATCAACGAGCTCAGCATGAGCGCGGGACTGCGGAAAAACTTGCGCATGTCCCGTTCAATCAGCGCCAAGATGCGATAGAGCTTCATCGTCCCGATCCTCAAGCCACCCGCCGACTCCGAAGCATCTACCGAGAAAACGGACTCGGTTGATAGGTCGCCTTCTGTGGTGCGTCGCGCAACGCACTCCCCGTGTAGTGCAAGAACACGTCGTCGAGCGTGGTCGTTTGCACGGAGACTCTCTTCACCGTAACCTTGCGCGCCCGTGCCACATCCATGAGTGCCGCCACCGTCGCCGGCCCGTCATGCGACGTAATATGAAACACGCTGTCGTGCTCGGCGACTCCTGTGGCGTGGTCGAGCTGACGCAGCTGGCCGATCCAGTCCGCCGGCGCGCCTTCAAACTCGGCCTCCACGATTTCCGTGCCGGGTACGCTGTCCTTCAAACGCACCGGCGTGTCCAGGGCGACCAGTTTGCCGTGATCGACGATGGCGATCCGATCGCAAAGCTTGTCGGCCTCCTCCATGTAGTGCGTCGTGAGGAGAATCGTCAGTTCCGATTTGTCGCGCAGCGCTCGGATCATCTCCCAAACGTGGGCGCGCGATACCGGATCGAGCCCTGTCGTGGGCTCATCCAAGAACATGATCTTCGGTGAATGCACCAGGCCGCGCGCGATTTCAAGGCGCCGGCGCATGCCACCGGAAAATGTCTTCACCAAAGCGTCGCGGAAGTTCCGTAGCTCGACCGATAGGAGCAGACGATCGATCAGCCGATCGCGTTCGTCGGCCGGGACGCCGTAGAGCTTGGCGTGAATCATCATGTTTTCCTTGGCCGTCAACTCCGGGTCCGACGTGAAAGCCTGCGGAATCACACCCAGTGTGCGGCGCACACCGTCCGCGTCGTTGCGGATATCACGACCGCCCACGCGCGCCGTGCCGGAAGTCGGAGGAGTCAGGGTCGTTAACATGCGGATCAGCGTTGTCTTTCCCGCCCCGTTAGGGCCGAGAAGCCCGAAAATCTCCCGTTGTGCGACGTGGAAGCTCACCTCGTTGACCGCCACGAGGTTGGCGAACTTCTTCGTCAGATGATCCACTTCGATCGCATGCATCGGAAACCCGGGAAGGCCAGCCTCGGACTACAGCCTGGCCAACCAACTCTTCCTCTCCGGAGGGGGCAGCAGCACCGTGGCTGTCATGCCGGTGAACAACCTCCGGTCCTGGTTCGGTACAGACACCTTGATGGCGAACGTCCTCACATCGCGCTTGGTGCGGCTCACGTCCCGCTGCGTCGCGAAGTCATTCTCGACTCCCTTGAAAAACACCTGCCCCTGCAAGATGTCGCCCGACGGCAGGCGCACGGCGAGAGTCTGCCCGAAGCGCACCGAATCGATGTAGCTTTCTTCGACATCGGCGCGCACCCAGAGATGGTCCACATCGACGACCACCACAATCGGTGAACCCTGCGACACGACTTCGCCCTGCTTCGCCACCCGCACGGAGACAACACCATCGATCGGAGCATAGATCTCGGTGTAGCTCAGTTGCGTTTCCGTCGCGACCGCAGAGGCCCGCGCTTGCTCCAGCTGGGCGAGCGTCGTCGCGATTTCTGCCCCGCGCACGTCCACCTGCTTGCGGTTCGCTCGCGCCAGAGCCAGCGCCGCTTCCTGCGCCCCCACGGAATCCTCGAGCGATTTCACATTGGCCTGCGAAGCCTTGAGCGTCGCCTCGGCGTGATCGCGGTCCTGTGCCGATGCCACGCCGCCGTCAAACAATTTCTGTGTTCGGTCAAAATCCGTTTGATCGCGCCACAGGTTGGCGCGCGCCTGCTCAAGTTGCGCGCGTGTCGCGGTCAGCGTCGACTCGGCCTGCTTCAGCGACGCTCCGGTCGAATCGTCCGTCAGCGAGTAATTGTGATTGGCTTCGTTGACTTGTGCCTGGAGGCTGGCGACGTTGGCTTTGGCCGCCGCAAGGCTCGCCTGAAGCTCCTTCGGGTCGAGCTCGGCAAGGAGGTCCCCTTTCTTCACCTCCGAGCCCTCATCGACGGCGAGCCGGATGATTCTTCCCGCGATCTGAGGGCTGATGATCACCTCGTTGCCGTCCACGATGCCGGTGAGAGGAATCTCTCGGCCGTGGGGCGTCGTGAAGACGTAGAAAATGAGCGCGACCAAGAACACGAACCCGATGATCGCGAAAGATCGCAGGCTCGCTTTCATCGCGAGTTCGCTCCGTTCTGCGCCATGGCGTGATCGAGAAAATCAAGCAAGGCCCGTTTGCGCGCGGCCACCGCCTCTGCCGCTAGCAGGTCGCGACCTACCACGCGGCTCAGGATGGCGGCCGCGGCAAAATAGGACGTCGTCATTTGCAGTGTGATCCACGCGGTCTGATCGGGATCGACCGCCCGGAATTCCCCTTTGGCGATGCCCTCTTCCACCATGTGTGCGAACTCCCGATGCAACGGGCGAAAGAATTCGGTCACCATCCATTCGAAGCCACGGCCCGGCTCCATGGCCTGCCGCTGCACGAGGCGCGGATAATTGGGGTGCGTGGCCAGGAAATCGAAATAGCCGCTCACCTGCGCGAAAAACCTCTCCCGCGGGGATAGGCCCTTTCTCGGCACCGAGAAGACTGCCACACGCAGCTGGCGCAGCAGGTTTTCGAGCACGGCGCGATGCAGGCGGCGTTTATTGCCGAAATAGTAGTAGAGCATCGCCTTGTTGGCGTGCGCGGCCATAGCGATTTCCTCGGTGCGAGCTCCCGCCAGACCCTGCGCGGCAAAGTGCTGCTCCGCGGCAGCCAGAATGCGGCGCGCGGTCGCCGGGTCTTCTACTCTTCTACGTCCCCGTGCCATGCTTGTTTCACACTCCCAGACGATTCATGTACTCTTCGGGATAGCGCGCGCCCACCGCCGCACCGCGGGGAAACGCTTCATCGAGCCGCCGTAGGTCGCTCGGCGTGAGCGTGACGTCCAGAGCCCCGAGATTTTGATCCAGGTAGGCCCGCCGTTTGGTTCCTGGAATCGGGACGACATCCTGACCCTGCGCCAGCACCCAGCTGAGCGCTAATTGGGCCGGCGTAGAGTGCTTCTCCGCGGCAAGCTCCTCCACCCGTCGCACCAGCCCCAAATTCTTTTGAAAATTCTCACCCTGGAAACGAGGAGACATGCGCCGGAAGTCCTTGGGACCGAAATCCGCCGTCTTCACCTGGCCGGTGAGGATGCCGCGTCCTAGCGGACTGTAGGGAACCAAGCCGATCCCTAGCTCGCGGCACGTCGAGAGAACTTCGCCCTCCGGGTCGCGTGTCCACAGCGAATATTCGCTCTGCAGGGCCGTGATCGCGTAGATGGTATGGGCACGGCGGATCGTTTTGGCCCCCGCCTCCGACAGACCGAGATAGCGTACCTTTCCTTGTTCGATCAGCCGGGCCATGGCACCGATGGTGTCTTCAATGGGCACGCCCGTGTCCACGCGATGAAGATAAAAAAGATCGATCGTCGAAATCTTCAGCCGCTTCAGACTGGCTTCGCACGCTTGCTGCACATACTCGGGCCTTCCGTTCACGCCGAGAAAACGGCCGTCCGGATTGCGCATGTTGCCAAACTTGGTGGCCAGCACAACTTCGTTTCGCCGCTTCGCGAGCACCTGGGAGAGCAACTCTTCATTGGTTCCGCCGCCATACATGTCGGCCGTGTCCAGCATGGTGATGCCGCGGTCAATGGCGTGGTGAATGGTTGCCAACGATTCCTGATCGTCCGGGGTGCCATAGGACTGCGACATTCCCATACAGCCCAGGCCCAACGCGGAAACCACGAGTGAACTTCTCCCCAGTCGGCGATAGTGCATCGGAGCCCTCCTCAGAGGAATGCTAATCTTTAACTAACCGGTTAGTTTAATCGAGGCAGCCCGTTCCTGTCAAGCACAGCGGAATGCGGCCCTTTTTCAGGCGGCGGCTATGCAGACATGGGCCTTCAGACGATCCTCGGCTCTGAAAGCGAATCCACAGGCTGGAACTACGCTTTCAGTGCACCCCCGACGCCGGGCGGAAGTTCGATCGAATATTTCGTTCTGGCCTTTTCGCGGTGCAGCTCGAACGCCAGCTCGATCAAGCGATCGATCAGTTTGGAATAGGGCAGCCCGGAGGCTTCCCACATTTTGGGGTACATACTGATGGCGGTGAAGCCCGGGATGGTGTTGAGCTCGTTCACGAAGATCCTCCCCGTCTTTTTTTCGAGGAAGAAATCGCAGCGCGCCATGCCCGTCCCCTCGATCGCTCGAAAAGCGCGGATGGCGAAGTCCTGCAGCGTGGCCACCTGCCTCTTGCTGAGTACGGCAGGAATCACCAGGCGAGTTCCCTCCTCCAGGTACTTCGCCGCGTAATCGTAGAACTCCCGGTGCGGCAAAATCTCGCCGGGCACAGAGGCTCGCAGCTCGTCATTTCCGAGAACAGACACTTCCATCTCACGCGCCGTGACGCAGCGCTCGACCATCATCTTCAACGCATATTCGGCGGCCCGATCGAGCGCAGCGGGAAGTTCGCGCGCCGATTTCACACGTGTCATTCCAACCGAGGAGCCCAATGTCGCCGGCTTTACAAAAACCGGAAATTTGAACTTTTTCTTGATCCGCCGAATCACTTTCGCTCGGTCACTCTCCCACTCCGGGCGCCGCACGGCGACAAAGGGAACGATCGGCAGGCCTGCCTCCACAAAGAGCCGCTTTTGGACGTCCTTGTCCATGCCCACGGCGGAAGCGAGTACGCCGGCTCCGACGTAGGGTAGACCCGCGAGTTCGAGCAGGCCCTGCACGGTGCCATCTTCGCCGAACGTGCCATGCAGCACCGGAAACACCACATCGACGGCGACAGGGGGACGACCGGAGGGCGGCACCAGCGGAATGAGGCCGGCCGACGTCGGATCGGGTGGGAGCAGGACGGGTTCGCCTGATTGCAGAACCTCTGGCAGCATCTTCTGCGCTCCCGTGCCCACCAGCCAGCGGCCCTGCTTGGTGATGCCGATGGGCACGACCTCGTATTTCTCCGGATCGAGCGCGCGGATCACCGATGCCGCTGAGGCTAGAGAGACCTCGTGCTCGCCCGAGCGCCCGCCAAAAATCACGCCCACGCGAAGACGCTTTTTAGAATCCATCGTTGCTTTCGATCCCCTGCCGTGCGTTCCTGGGGCGCCGAGGCCCCGGTGACTGCGTCTCACAAAATCTTTTTCCCGAGGCCCGAAAGAATCAGCTCGACGCCGAGAGTGGCCGTCGTGTTATGCAAATCGATCACCGGATTGATTTCGACCAGCTCGAAGGAGATCATGGCGCGGCTGTCCGCAATCATTTCCAGGGCGAGATGTGCTTCGCGGTACGTAACGCCTCCCCGCACCGGAGTGCCAACGCCGGGTGCGTCCGACGGGTCGATAAAGTCCATATCGAGGCTGACGGCGATCCCGGCTGTATCGTCGCTTGCAAAGCGTAGCGCCTCGGTCATGACTTCTCTCATGCCGCGCTCGTCGATGTCGCGCATGGTGAAGACGTGAACGCCCGATTCCTTGGCCAGGCGGCGCTCCTTGGGGTCGAGATCGCGAGTGCCGACGAGCGCTACGTGGCGCGGCTCAACCATCGGCTGGAAGCCCGCCAGGTCCGTCAGCTCGGCCGGGCCACTGCCCATGATCGCGGCGAGTGGCATTCCGTGAACGTTGCCCGATGGCGAGGACTCCGGCGTATTCATATCGGCGTGTGCATCGAGCCAGATGACGCCGATCCGCCTGCCTTCTTTGTGGAAATGTGACGCCGCTCCCGCGACGGTTCCTAGGGCGATCGAGTGGTCCCCGCCCAGCACGACCGGCAGCAGGCCCTCGTCCAGCGCCGCTCGGACCATGGCCGCGAGGTTCTTGCAAATCTCGGAGATTTCGTCCAGATAGCGCGCGCGTTTTTCGCCATAGGGCTGCTCTTCGGCCTGCGGCACGGAGATGTTGCCTACGTCCTCGACTTGACGGCCGAGCTGCTTCAGGCGTGATTGCAAGCCGGCCACGCGCAGCGCGGAGGGCCCCATGTCGACGCCGCGGCGGCTCGCACCGAGGTCCATCGGTACACCGATGATGCGGATCTTATCGGGCATGTTTGGCGCGGTTGTGGCCGCCTGGAAACGGCGCAAGAGGTGCCCGCCAAGCCCGTTGGCCTGCGCGTTCGAAACTCCTGCCAGTGGCGTGCCGGTGGAACGCCCTTCAACAACCTCTCAAGGATAGACGCGATAGAGCATGCGTGGAAAGGGGATGACCTCGCGGATGTGCTCGGTTCCGCAAATC
>Ga0187783_10001515_pt1 | contig 17176 bp, 9 predicted proteins | sample 1015_SJ02_MP02_2_FD_132471 | JGI IMG/M metagenome (GOLD analysis project Ga0187783, IMG submission 132471) | Tropical peat soil microbial communities from peatlands in Department of Meta, Colombia - 1015_SJ02_MP02_20_MG | ecosystem: Environmental > Terrestrial > Soil > Wetlands > Peat | place...
GCATCACGATCCCCAAGGATGTGCTCGATCGCATCGCGACGACTGCATTGCCGCGATCCTCGATCATCGTCTCGGACGAGCCGCTGAGCCGCGAGACCAACTATCGCACCGAGTTTGTCGCGGTGCTGAACAACCAGCCCCAGGGCGGCTTCCTGATGCGCCGGCCTACAGTCGATGTCCCCGTTGCGAGCGGCAACGACTGGGGCAACGGCTTCGGCTTCTTTTTCCAGCGCAATTGGAACTCGCAACCCAGCAATGCGCGTCCGCCGGCCGGCCAATACTATCAACCCATGCAACAGCGCGGGTGGTGAGATGCGGCACGCCGCGTGCAGGCCACATGGTTGTTCAGGGTTATCACCTGATAGGGTCGCCCCGAGCAATCTCGTCGGCAGCACATCCAAATCCGAATTATCGGTGCTGCTGGCGCGGGAGATTCAATAGTGCGCCGCGCCGGCTCCTCAAGAAACGCTAACCAGTTCCAGATTGTGGTACCGCTGACTTGAAGCTGTCTAACCCGACCTCGGCAGGCTAAGGGCGCCCTCAGGGCAAAGTACCAAAACAAAAGCCGAAGCGCGCTTGTTTTTGTGCGACGCTAAACCCGCCGTTGATGCGCTAGACCACTCCGCGCACCGAAAGACCCCGCCTTTGTACTCTCGGGCCCGCATTGATTCCCTTAGAGCGCCACGTCATGCTTCGCACTATGAGGACCGGCCGGCAGCGCCACCTGGATGCGATCCCTCCAAAGTGCTGCTTTACTTTGCGTCGACCCATTCAAGAAGCGCAGCGGATCGCTACCGAAAGAGGAATTGAACGCGACTCCGGGAGATCGCCGAGGCACGCCGCATAGCGCAGCACTCGCACATTTCTCCCCTGGCCCCTATAGCGCAGCTGAGGTCGGCCGCGAACAGATTGTGCTGTGCTGGTAGCGAAATAGGGCGGCAGCTGCGTTTGATGGGCATGAAAATTTGAGAGGCTCGTAATGACGAAAAGAACTGACGAACGTCTATTGCGACTTCGGGACGTCAAAGAGAAGACCGGACTTGGCAGCTCGACGATATATCGACACATCGCTAATGGCACCTTTCCCGTCCCGCGCCGCTTAGGGCCCAACACGGTTCGTTGGCTGGAATCCGAAATTGATGCCTGGATCGAATCCTTGCCGGCGCGACGCAGCACACTTACAAACGCTACAGGTTGACCTAGTTGGTTGGCTCGATTCGATTCGACCGCGCCGCTTTCAACACCTGCTCTCGCAATATCGACCCATCGGAATGAGGCTTCCCGAGTTAGCCCGTGCCTGGTTACAGTGAACTCGGAAATTTCCAGCGCTGCCCAGCATGTGACTTTGTCCGATGAACGGATAACTTCGAGGCACGCAATCATCGACGCCCGTTCTGTTGGCGATGACTCGGCTTTATCCACTCAATCTGAATGCGGATCTGACTCACCAACAGATGCCACGCGCAAGATCGGCGATTGCCACGCCCGGCGAGTCAACGGCGACTTCAGGCTGCCGACGAAAAGTGAACGCGCTCCCGAGACGTCGCTCTCATGCTGTAGTAGCGGCCCCTCCTTGACCCTCCCGCGATCTCACGATCGTGATGGCTCCTGAGTAACTTCAATTTGATCCGTATCCGACCCCACCTGTACCGAAATAACGTACCTTTTGCTTTCTTCACGTTCAGATGGATCAAATTGTAATTGACCACCATACCACTCGCCAGAAAGTAAGGTGTTGTCTTTGATCACCGATCGTTCAAGAAAATCAAGATTCCAATGATCAGCCGGCCCTGGAACGGCTCACCATGGATCTTTTTACCATTATATGTCCTCGCATTTCGTTTGCGACAGCTGCGGTCTTGCCTGCTGCGCGACGCCGTTCAACACCGCTGAAGCGACGGCAAGGAAAAAACCCAGAAAACAGGCTGTTGTTATCGTGAGTGTGCGGTTGGCGGTTCGAGCAGCGACAACGGCTTGAGCAGTGACGACCCGCAAAGGCGCTCCTATCACCCCCTTGTAGCCGAATGTTGACGCTGACCGAGATCACATATGTGATCATTGTGAGTTCAACATCGACCCAAGCTCAAATCGTTACATTAAAATGTAGCTGCGCAATATTACGCAAATTCGGCATCACCCCGATCCCGTCAGCGGCCCCATTAGCCGACGGTGTGCCGTAGATATCAGACGAAAGGAGGGTGCGTAGGTCTCCTGGACTCATGGGCGATTGTGTGAGCTGCTGGGACATTCCTTGAACTGATAACGCAACCGCGGTGATGATCGCGGATGCTGCAGATGTGCCACCAAACACCTGTTGACGTGGGCTTTGCGACTGCCAATCGCAGGGCGCAATCGGTTGCGTACTCGGATCGTAAGACTTAAGCGTCCACACCCAATCTCCCCACGCGTAGCAATCAACTCGGGTGCCAAAGTTGTAGATGGCCTGGAGTTGCCCTCCCCAACATACGGCCGCACCAACCATGATCGCGCCGGAGTCTTCGAAGTTTGGATCCTGCCGATTGAGTCTAAAATTTCCGGACTGGTCCATCCAACGGTCGAGAGGAAATCCTAAGTTACCCGCTGGCTCGATCACCACAATTCCGCTCTGAACCGCCAGCTGAATTGCGGCAAGGATCTTCGGGTCGCACTCCGCCGGAATGTCGGGACCGTCACCTCCTGGCAACAACGGTAATGCCACTTCAAGGAGGAGCACATTCCCAGCTTGGAGGAAGTTTAGAGACTGGAAGATGGCTTCGGCCACGTCGTACTCAGGAGGTTGCTGAGGAATAAGGTAGCCTTGTTGAATGTTAGGAACGATGCCAACGCCGTCAATCTCATTATCGGCACCGCAAATGATACCGAGGACGCCTGTCCCGTGGTCTATGACTGAGGTAGGGTTGAATACACCGTTTTGTATACTCCCCGGGGGCCCCATTCCGCCTACGCCGGGAGCTAATGCAACATTTTGAGGCAAATCCTCATGAGTCACCATCCCAACCCAAGGCAGCGCGGTGCTCGACGGCTGGCTTAAGGGTGCGACCACCATCCAGCACGGTTCTATATCTGCGAAGGTCTGACCCGCACCATCTCCGCCAGGAACCTGCCAAGCATACAGAGCATCTATACCGACTGGAAGGTTTGTCCCTACTGTTGCCGGTTGATGATACTGTTGGAATTGTTCGCAAGGATTCGGACCTGCATTGACGCCAGCAACAACTGGCGGCCGAGTAAGATAAGCATATTCAACCGTCGACCATTTTTTAAGTTCGGCTATCAGGCTTTGTGCATCCGTGCTCGGGATAATGCGGATATTGCAGAAGGCTTTAAAATTAGGAGGCGAATAAGTCGGCGTGCGCGCCTTCGCCAGTTGCACATGGTGATCGACGCGATCCCATACTTTGGCAAGGGCGGGAACAATCGTGATCTCCGGGAACCTTTGCTTCAGCTCGTCCCACGGGCCGAGACCATTTTGGCGAATTGATTGCTCTACATTGTTCACATCCAATGGAGCGATATTGTCATGAAACTTCACGACAATATGGGTATTGGCAGAAAGCTGCGATCGCTCTTTGGTTTCCGTGCTCGAAGTTGGCATCAGCGCTCTCCCTCATCTCAGTTGGCCGAAATTCCTTGACCTCGCATTCAGCAGACCTTGCGAACGGGCGCCAGTGGTGATACGCGCAGAATCCGGCGGGCGCCTAATTGTGACCCCAGCGGATCTTGCTCGGCTATGGCTGCCCCTGGTGCGCGTGCAAGAACGTCTTCCGAGATCACATTCGCTTCGGCGCTGAAGAGCTCCACTGCGAGCACGCTGGTCGGCGTGTTGGCCGGCAATTGCCACCTCTGAAGCCACGCTTCCACATCCTTTTGCGCGAACAGACCCTGCACCGGTATCTGCTTGTTCTGGTCCGATACGAGGCCAACCGGCTTGCCCACCAAACCGTTCAGCGGTTTGCCAAGCACCTTTTCGAGCAGAATGTTGCGCCAAGCCCGGCCATCGACGCGCTCCACTTGCGCGTACAAGAGAAACCAGATCTCCGTTTGTGGAAAATTCGGATCGGTCAGCGAAACGCCGTTGAAGACGGTTTGCGCAAGATTTGCGACCGCAACAATAGCCGGCACCGAGGGAGCCACTTCCCTCTCCACGTTCACCGCGAGCGGTGGCGCTGGGAACTGGACGCCCGATACGCGAAGAGGCCGCCCATACCGGGCCTGAGCAGTCGACCACAAGGTGTGCCCGGCCCGAACTTCAATTGTCCAAAAGCCGAAAAGCTCAAGCGCCGACGGCGAAAGGGAATCTGGAAGGGGCATCAAGTAATGCACCGCTCCGCCAGAGGGGCTCAGCGGGGCTTTGGCGGCGTTGAGCTGCGTCATGGCGCCCACGCCCGCGTCATCATTGGTGTCTCCTGCCGCAATCATCCGGATCCATTCTGGATCTATGGGCAGCGAAGGCTCACTCTGGGCTGACAAATCCGAAGGCTCACTCACCAGTAGCGGATCGGGGCCATAGGCTAGCACGCGAAAGAAGTATTCGTCATTCGGATCGGCCGGCGGACTGTCGAACTCGAACCATAACGCGCGCTGCCGCTGTTCGGTTGTGGCGTACTTCGCATCAGCCACATAGGGGCTCTCCGCGAGGCCAGCAGATACCAGTTTGGGTGTCTGCCGCGGATTGAGTGTAATCGGCAAATTGACAGTGCCGGTCCAGAGGGTCACGCTCGTGGTGGGGCTGCCGGTAAAAGTTGCGGTCAGCGTCCAACTCGTGTTTGTCACACCCGGAAACTGATCGGGGCCAACGGTTGAATCCACCGTGGCGAAAAAGATCAGATCGGTTTGATCGCGCTGCGCCGGGTCTCCGGTCGGCTGGACCGACAATTGGGAAACAACTCCCGGCAGATTGACGCGGCCCACTTCCGCAGGAGTCGGGCTCGGGCTTATCATGCTCGCGCCACCATTGAACACGAACCCTGTCTGCCCAAGGCCGTTTTGCGCGATGCCGCTATAGGTCCAGTCGCGATCGAGAGTGACCCGAATCACGACGATCCAGTGTCCGATCAAGTCCTTCAGCGAGGAGAACGTGATAGATGAGAGATCCTGCGTCACCGAATGCCGCAGCGTGTTCTGGGCACCGAAGAGCACACGCCTCCCCGGAGGACCGGTCAGTGTCTGCCCGCTCACCGGCAAGTTCAGTGCCTGTGCGAGCCTCTCGAGCGGACTGGGGACTGAGGATTGAAATGCTCCTGCGAGAGCGCTCTGAAATCCGGGCGCCAGCGGGCTGCTCGAAAGGGCGTTCAAAACGCCCGTGGCTGTGATGGCCTGCTGCGGTGCGGCGGGATCTTCGCGTAAGTAGAACGCCTGTAGTTGCTCGGCAGCGTTGCCGCTCAGCAGAACGCTAGATTCAGACGACACTTCGTAGCGCACTTGAGCATCACTGACTAAGCCGGTACTGGCCACCGTGCTGCCCCAATAGGTATTGTCGCCGTTTCCCAGAGCACGCATGCGGATACGCAGGTTTCGTCCTGTGGGCACCGGTAGCGTGGTCGCATCCGGCGCGGGCGCAGTAATCAAGCGTATTTGCGAGAATGGCTGCGGCTGAATGGTCAGATTCACTGCAGTGCCAGTGAACGGGATCTGCTGGCGATATACGACGCGGTACATTCCGTCCAGATCGCCGGGTTCCGGCGGACTTGCCATGTCCCGTAAAGATGCTGCGTTGCCCGTGTCGTGCGACGGCGCCTGCGCTTCGAGAATGACCTCAAGCGTTACCACATCGGGATCAGGAAGGAAAACCGATGTGATTTGTCCACTCTGCAACTGGCTCAACAGACTTGCCAGTTCCGTGTCGTCTGCAACGCCGGCGAAAACCATTTCGGGATAATTGAGCCGCGGCCGCTCAACGGTAATCGTCGATGGCGTGTTTGGTTCGTCTTGCGTAATGGCAGGAGCTTTGGGCGGAACGTAACGAAGGAACTGAACCGTTGCCACCCCCATGTCAGGTGCCGAGTCGCTCGCCGCCGGTCCTCCGCCGGTCAAATCGGCGAAACGAGTACGACACTGATACCAGCGGCCGTACCGGAGGCCGATATTCAAAATCTCGGAAATAGTTCCGCTAAACTGCGGCGCCGAGGGGTTTTGCGGATACGCCTTGGGTGGGTCGCCGCCTCCGAATGCGTAGGCGTACGGGTCGCTCACGACCAGTGATCGTCCCCTCCAATGCGCGAAGTACCGCGGCAGCCAGAAACTCTGGGAGCCGCCGTTGCTGACCGGCGTCGGCTCTACGGTCAGTTCTTCAATCGCGCTCGCTGAAAATGAATCCCCCGCCGTTACTGAGGCATTCACCGCGACGAGTGAACACCACACCGGCGTCGGAGAAAATGGATCGGCATTTCCGTCGGGCACTTCGCGGACATCGACTCGGTAACCCTGGACGCCAAGCGGAAACTCGTCAGCCGACATGCCCTTCGCCATGTCCTGGGCCGTCTGCACTTGCCTTTGCATCCAGACGGTCACCTGCTCGTCGTCCCATCCTATCTGAAGCCCTGCATCGGTACCAGGCACCAATGTCTGATCGTCTCCGACGATGGCATCGGCGGAATCGGGTTGATAAGCGTGCACAATCTGCGCGAAGCCGTCGATATAAAGGTCGGCCTCGTACTGTGCTTGATCAAGCACGTTCGAGCCCGGCTTGGGAGAAGTGGGGATGGTCGGGAACAAAACCGCGGCGAACAGTTGCTGAGCGCTGGATAGGGCGGGAATCCGTGCGGCGTAGGAGCGGACCGGTTGTTGATTCGCCGGTAGCGCGGTGGATGATGAGACCAACTTCGCATACCAATTGGATGAGGTCGTTGTGTCGATTTCCACCCATAACCAACCGCCACTGGACATGGTGGCCGGGCTGAGGGGAATATGAACATTGGAGTAACTGATGCCGATGCCTTGCGCGACCAACGGCTGCCGCATGGCGAAGGAAAGCAATTCACCCCAGAGTATGGTCCTCGAAGAAACCGGTGTAATGATCGGTGGGGTGCCGCGCAGGTCACATCCGTAATCGTCAGCCGATGCGAACAGCGTAGTTTCCGTGGTCGACACGCCTGCCGCGGCGAGATAGGTCTGCGGCAAGCTTTTTTTGACGCCACCAGCAGTGGCGGCTCTGGGCTTCACCGCAGGAGTGAATTGCTGCGCGAGTCCGTTGAAGATATCAGCCTTGAAGGGCGGCTGGTTCAGCCCCGGCTGTTCCGTCCCCGGTGGGGTTGTATAAAAAAGGGCTGAGTACGCAAGCGAAGCCGGGTCGATTGTCGGGTCCCAGCATGGCTTGCTAAAGCCGGGCAGAAATACTGCCCTCAAGACCGGCTGTGCTTGCGAGAACGGCAGCTCGGATCCTACAGGCGCCGTGGGGTTACCGTTGGGCAGCAACAATAAGTTAGCGATGATCTCGTTTCCTGACCATTGCTGCGGGAAAACCATGAGACTGAGATTGCGCGCGTCCATTGACATTGCGGCCCCTTTGAACTCGCTTTACACAGATCCGATTACGGGCAGCGTAATGGTGGGTATGGGGGGGAACTGGTAGGAGAAGCTCCAACTGCCTGAGTAATCGATTGAGACAACCCAACAGACGCCGACGTGAATCGCCACGGCCGCAGTGCCGATTGCCGTCACTGAAAAATCGCCAGAGGTGGGAAGCGTCGGCGGAAATTGGAGCCCGAGCCCACAACTGAGTGACAGGGATACCGAGGCAAGCCCCTCTGCTACTGAGACTTGTGCCTGTCCGGTAAGAATCTCCATCAGTCCGTACTTGCCGTTGTCGATCTGCAGCTGAAAGGCGATTGTGACGGAGGCGCCACCGGAGGCTACAGCCAGATCAATAGCCAAGGCCAAGCCGAGTCCGAGTTGAAACGCAACGGCAAGTGCGCCGCTCTCGACACCCGCCTGCAAACAGGCGGTACCCGACAGCGGGTCTACTATCCAGTGAACGGGCGCGTCCGGAGAGCCAATGCCGACCAGAAATCCGGCGTCCAGGCCCGGGATATCGATGTTTGCCCCAATATACAGCGAGACATTTTCGACGTATCCGGGCCCGAGCGGAAGCTGGGGAAGTGAGAAGGTGTCTTGGATGGTGAGCACCCCATCCGCTAAATGCACGTTCAAGCCCGGTCCACCGTCAGTCTGATCTTGCGGTTGGCTCTGAGGCCGGAACTCAGGGGTCGCTGCGCCCCCACCGAGATAAGTGTTCAGCATCTGTAGTGTCGTGAAGAAGTTGGTGATGGGTGCGAGCGGCCCGTCATAGACTACGCAGAGATCCGGGAAAGACGGCAGGCTCTGGGAATCGGCATGGAAAGAGCCTTCAATCCACAACGCGGGCGTGCTCGCATCCACCGGGGGAATGAATAGCCGCAGCGCCACCTCATAGACGTCGATCGACCAGGAGGGACCGCTTGTTTGGCCCAAGGTGACGTGAATTCTCGCCGCTGTATCGTTCGGATTCGGTGGTTGCAAGCTGGGCCCGGCGGAACTCCACCGGTACCTCAGATCGACCACAGCGGCAGGCGTCTGTATCAAGGATGTTGTTTTACTGGGATCAGTGTCAAACCACTTGTCAACAGCAAGGCTCTGCGGTCCCAGGCTCGACGCCAGATTGCTCAAACCCGTGAGCGGCAATGCCGAAGCTATCGTGGGGAAGCTGGAGACCGCGCCAAGCAACACACCAGGGTCTGCAAGGCTAGGTATTTGGCGCAACGACAATTGTTGCGTGTTAATAGCGGTGAAAGGCTGCGCCAGAAATGTCTTCTGTGTCGTAACGTCCTGCAGAAAGCCATACAGATTAGCCGGCGGCGCCGGCGGGTTAGGCGCCAGCCGGAAAATGTCCGATGGATCAGCATAGTGAATTTCAGGGCCCGGTCCTCCAAACAGGGCATTAGGCTGCACCACGGGCACCGTCTCTGTCGGCGCGAGCGCCCGAGGTGCCACGTCGGCAGTCTGCTTTAAAGCCACCGTCCATGGACTTCCAGAAGGCAATGTGGGCAATCCGCGCACGGTAACTGCGAGCGCGCTACCGCCAAGCGTCGCATCTTGAACCGGGTCAGCCGAGAACGCGATGCTGCGAAATACATTGCTGCTTCCGCCTAAATTAAGGGTTGCTTGCATCGGGCCGCCAGCCGACTGAGGCAACGTGCCGAGAAAATTCAACAAATCGGCCAGTGAAAGGTGATAGTCAGCAGTCAGGCCGATGTAGCCTGTAACGCCGGTGCTGGGGATTGCCGTGCGCGTTCGGCCGTAAAGCGATACGACTTGAGAGCCCCCCTGCATGACCTGGTGCTCAGGGTTAATGGCAATGTCAGCATCAAACGTCACCGGCTGCATAGTGACCGTTCCAGGAGAACCGGCGGCGTCGCTGGTTCCTTGGGTCGTGAGAGGCAGTCCGAATTCCCGAACGTTTCGGACATTTAGCAGGCTGTCGACGAGCCCCTTGTGAACGTCTGCCGACGTGATGTCTTTTCCGGATTGGGTGGGCGTAAAAGTAAAATTGCCATCGCTCGCTGGGATCCATCCGGAGTCGGTCCGTTCGACGGTACCGCTATTCAGACGATCGATTGTAATTGTGCGGACGACTCTGACCCCATGAGGATAAATCGTGCTCTGCGCCTGGATAATCTCGTGCGAGGTACGGCCGACAGTCGTGACGAAATCGACTTGGATTATGGCGGTCGGATCGGGCGGATTAACATTTGTCCAATCGCTAAACAGACTCGCTCCGTATCCAGTGAGGTCGTATCGCTTCACCGGCACGCCGCTTCCCGGATTGTTAAATTGGGTGCTGAAGATATGGGCGACGCTGGAACCGAGGACTTCCTCGCCGTAGGAAAGCAAAGGGGGTAAAGGGTTATCCTCTTGCGTTCGCAGATAGGTCTTCCCTGTGAACAGCGGCGCATTCGGATTGGTGGACGGCGGGCGCAAGCTGAGTTGGTAAGCACCTCTAAGAGTTACATCGGGGCCGGTCGCCGCGTGAACATCGAAGCTCGGCTGAGTCAGTTGCGGAGCCGGGCCGTCTTTCGGACCAACCGCTTGGGCGATGCCTGCGACAGCGCCATATGGCAGCGTAAGAACCGCGCCATAAATGGATCCGTTGGTTTGAGTCCCAGATAATATCGCGCCAAGTGATTGAATGGGGGAGATTGGGATCAGAGTTACCGAATCGACGCCCACGCCGCAGACCGGACCATCATCAGGTGGAAACAGGAGCTTGTCGGTGGGTGAGCCCGCGACTGGAGCGGCCTGGTTGTACATTGGCTCCCATGAAACAGCGGGCAACGTGATAACGGGCGCCAGCACCGCGTAAGTTCGCGCTGAGAGACCGTCGATGCTCAACAGGTCCTGGCCAGTCCGGATATTGTAGCCGATAATCTCGACGCCGAATTGGCTGGCACGGGTGGAGACATCCAACATCATCAATCCGGCCGCCGGAGGCGGCACGGGAGTGGGCTGGGGGGCGGCAGCGACCTCGGGTTTCACCGACTCATGTGCGAGCGGGACGTACGACTGAAACGGAAACGGCGGTGGGACTGCAGGCTGCAAGCTGACATCAGCCAAGCCCAACTGAAACGTGCCTGTGGCAGCTGCGGATTGGGATACTGGCGGGCCGACCTCCGAACTCGCTTCAGTTGAGGGCGATTGGTCGGGATGCGGATGCTGCAGGTCGATCAATCTCAATGCAACTTTTCCTTGCTGGGTCCACATGACCTCAGCGAGCAAACCTCCTAAGATGTCGCGATCTTCAAGGCTGAGAAATGCTCCTGTGTAAGGATCTGGGAAAAATGGAAACTCGAGTCGGTAAAGAAAGCCGACCAGAAGGGCGCCGGAAGAGGCCGAGAGAGAGGATACGCTCGTCTGCACCTCAGCAAGTGTGCACTCCATCACGAACAACAGAGGAGGACTCACGTTGAGTAAGGCGTTATCCAGGGCCATTGGGAATCCATTCGGATTCGCAGCCAACACGACCGGGATCTGAGCCGCGGTAAATGCGGCGTATGCGAACACACGCTGCTTCCCGGCGAAGCTGGTAAAGAAAACAAGTCCATTGGGAACCGAGAGTGGCGCGCGGCTCCCATCGGCCAGAAGCGGCCGATCAAGATTTGCGCTGAGCGTGGCGCCGAGTTCGATCAGCTCACGAGCGCTAGAAGTTTCGTAGACGAGACCGCTACCGGCCAGCCGCGTGGCCGTCATTGTGCTTGGGACTTGTTCTGCGTCCCAAAGCGTCAATCTAAATTGCGAGCTGGCGTCCGGTGGGAGGCCGGCTGCGGTCCAGAGCACAAAGTTCGCGGTAGATGCTAGTGCAACTCCGCCCGATTCTAGTTCCGGACGTCTAAGCCCTGGCCACTGAGCATCGACTCCGGCGCCGAAGCCCAAATAGAAAAGACCGGCGTTGGCCGCATTGCCGAGCGTCCCAGGTGCAGACTGCGCTACCTGCAGCGCCCATCCGATCGCTTCAAGCGGGGCACTGCCGCTGAGCGCAAGCAGCGTATTGGTCTGCATCGCTGGAGTGAACTGCGTCTGATTTGTTGAGCAGGGAAACGCCAGAGTCTTGGTCGTGTCGTTATAAGCGGCGGCCTGACTACTCTGCTCGCAGTTGAAGGTTTCACCGTAGACGCTCGCGGTGAAATTGCCGATGGTCGCCGTGGCATGCTGCAAATCCGGATAGGCGAACGCGATTGCGTTTGGCGGCGCTACCACTGATACCCCACTGCCCGCACCGCTCGGCGCGGCGGGAGTTAGGGTGAGTGTCAATGTTGCGCCTGCAGGAACTGTGACTGTGGCGCCGCCTAAAACGAGTGCTTCATCACACGTGATCTTTCCATTTTGTTCCGCGATCCCGGCAAACGAATTTGCAGGGGCACCAGAAGCAAATGATTCGACATTGACCCAGACTGAGCCAGGAGCGACCGTAATCTCTTTGGCGCTTCCGGTAGCAGCGAATGGCGCAACGAGCAGAGTAGTGGATCCTCGTACAAAACTCACCATCTGGACCGGGATTATGTAGACGATTATCCATTTCTGGACTGTGAGCTGCGCTTGGGAATTCTCGATTGAGATTGGTCCATAGCTGGTGGCAGGTCTCTGGCCGATCGCCCAAACCGGTAGATTCAGGCTGATTACCGTTGACGGGTCGCGGTCGAGTGCCGCAACGCGCATCGCTGAACCGGCCTGCAGAGCGGCCTGGGCGGCAGCCAAAGCCCACGCGGGTGGCGGTGCTGCTGAGGCCCTCTGGTCTGGGGGCTGGGCCGTAGGTCTAGCAGCCGCCTTCAGATCGACCCCAAGCCAAGTGCTTTGTGCGGATAATTCCTGCCCCAGCTGCGTTGGGTCTTGCCCCGATGCGATGGCGCGAGCCAGTGCGACCCGCACGGCGTTGAGGATGCTGGCATTAGCCGATTTAATGGGCGGCAGCGCCGTGAGAGCCTGAGCGACCGCCTCCATCGGTAACGGTCGGAACGAACTTGCCATTGCACTTTCCTCGCTGAGACCGCCCGGCCGACTCATTGTAGCAAGCACAGTTGGCCATTCCGGTCCTCTGAGTCTCCGATTAAATGAGACCTGTTCAAAACATCCCACCCTGGTGTCAACGACGAACCGGTCTCTCTCAATGAAGTACTTTGATACCCATCACTGTCATGACGCCCTTATTCAACCATAGAAAGACTCCAGCTGGTTGAATTTGATTAGGCCAAGTTGGCATCCTATTGCATCCTGCACGTCGAACCTTTGTCAATGTCACAAGCTCCTCTGCAAGCCATAGACTGCTGCTATCTACATGGCCTTGGGCACTCCGTTTCCGAGCCAAAATACCAAATCGTCATAAAATCTGGCGGCATATTGAACGAGAGACCGCATTTTTCGCTGCTCACGCTCGGTGTCCAGATGACAACATCTGTACGCGACGGACATTGTGCGGCCATTGCGGGTGGCCTCGTCGTTGAACTCTGTTGGGCAGTCGAGCCGAGGTCGCCGAGGCACAAAACATCATTATTGGCGCTCGACCGCCTCTGTAGCGACATGAGTGCAATTACAAGTTTTCGGACCAGGTCGCTTCGGGCCCTGGCAAAGCTGATAGACGGGTGCGCACGGTTGGGCGAACGTCATGCAGCGTCCAGTCGTGCCAAGCCGGGTCTGCATTAGGTTTATGATCAACATGCCTACGTGAACGAAAAACGGAGGCCCTCGAGCCCTGCGCGACGAGACTAAAGGGAATCCTCAAGCTGCGAGCTCGAGAAAACCTACAGCGCCGAGCCGTCATCCTCAAATTCGACGCGAACCTTTGGGCGTTGAAGGCCCTGAACGAATTCGCTTTGTCGGAATGGTGCCTCGCGGGCGCCCCCCAATGTCGTCCCAAGCGAGCCCAAATCTCGGCGAATATCGCCGACCGAACCGACTTGCGCGTATACCTCTTATGTGGTACATGTACCATCTATGGTACTGGTATCATGGCCGATAGAATTGCGCTCGTCTTCTTCCGGACCACCGCCGGCAATGAACCAGTACGCGAATAGCTGAAAGCGCTCCCCGTCGAGGATCGGCGGGCAATAGGGCGCGACCTTGCGCGCGTGCAGCACCGCTGGCCCGTCGGGATGCCTCTGGCCCGTTCGCTTGGCAAAGGTTTGTGGGAAGCTCGTACCAGCCTCGCCAGCCACCGTATCGCGCGAGTGATCTTTTGCTTTCACGAAGATGAACTCGTTGCTCTCATCGGATTTATCAAAAAGACACCGAAGACACCACAGGATGAGATTGATACTGCGTTAAACAGAAAGAAGGAACTGGAAAAATGACGAAGAAGAAAAAGAAGAGGAATCCTCACCACGGATCCACGCTCGACGACTTCCTGAAGGAGGAAGGCGTGTTTGAGGAGTTCCGAGCTGCCGCTATTAAGGAAGTGATCGCGTGGCAGATCGAAAAAGCTATGAAGAAAAGGAAGTTATCAAAGAACCGCATGGCAGCACTTATGCAGACTAGCCGTGCCCAGCTTGATCGACTACTCGATCCCGACCAGGGAAATGTGACGCTGGAAACGCTGCATCGCGCGGCGCACGTGCTTGGGTGCGAGCTGCGTGTGGAATTGGCCTATCCGTGATCCGCTAAACTGGAAGCCGCGCAATTCCGACAATTCCTCCCCAAATGGTCGTCGAACCCGCTTGTGAATTCCTTTTTGTCGGAATGAACACAGCGCTCCGGGTCGCTGGTGGCTGACCAGAACAACCTTGCAATGGCACATGCGGAACAGCGCCCAAGGGGACACAACGACTATCCATCGATCCGGCCGAAGCCCGCAGCCGTATGAAGTTTGCAATTCTACGCCGCCTTCAGCTTCGCCGCGTCTGAGCTTCGGTCATTCTCATCGTCCTTTCAACTGTCGAAGGGCCTAGGCGGCAAGATCGAGATCGCGCTGTGGTGTTTTCTGTGCGGCGGCTTGCCGACATGACGCTGCCCACAACTCCTCGGTGCGCGGGCAGCCGCATTGATTCTCTTGAGGCGTTACGCCACGCTTTGCGCTCATGAGAGCCGCAAACAACTCCTCCTCACTGAAACGGCGTTTGGGGTAAGTCACGATCCGGCGGGTGGATCCCATTTATGCGTATACCAGATCGCTATAGACCGATCGGAAGATCGAGCGAGATGCCAAGACCGGCAGGCTCGACCAGCTCGTCGAGCAGGCGCTCGCTGATTTCCGCGCCGGGCGCGCACGCGAGCTGTCAGACACTTCGCAGTCCGTCATTCTGGGAAACCAATACGAGCTTCCGGAAAATATCCGAACGCTGGCCGACGGGAATTGCGAAGTCCTGACGGAGAAACGGCAGACCGAACAGGGCCGCGGATCCGACCTGGGACTACTGGGTCATCGGCCGCGGACGGAGAACACGGCCCCGTCTACGTACCCTCGGAAATTGCAGAATTGTTGTCCCAGGTGTTGTCCCGGCGAGGCTCTCAGAAAGTAAGCGGAGGAAGATAATCGGCCAACTACTTGTGTGGATCCGAGACACGGGTGGCATTATCTCCGGTCCGGACTGGAGTGCACCCCCGAGTTCAGCGATCGTTGTTTCTTTCGCTGCCATAGAAAATAAGTATAACATATCGTGAGTCCGGAATAATTATTGGCGCCATCAATGACCGCTGTTATTTTCAAAGCATCGAGACGAACTCGTTCCTCCCCCGAAACGCATGTAAATATCAAACCGCACTCTGCAGAAAGCTGCACGTCACCCATATGTTGCCCTGATTAAGGCAAAACATGTTGAGCACGATTGGCAATGCCCTCAAGCGTCTCTTCGCAGCAATCGGAAACGCAGTTATCGCGGTCGTCTGCGCTCTAACTTGGCTCTTCACTCGCCTTGTTAATTTTTTTGGGGTGATTGGTTCTATCACCATAGTTGGTCTTTTGATAGGCGCGTCTGTGTTGACGTGGGCATGGCAGCATGAGGAGTTGCGTCCTCTGTTGAGTGCAATTGCTGGAGCATTATCAGTTGTATTAGCAGCAATCGCCGGATTTATTGAAACTAAAGCGGAACCATCAGCAAGATGGATATTGGTTGCTGCGGCGGGAATATTCGCCGTCTGGTTTTCTTGGTATACCACCAACGATTTGACCGATCAGCTGAAGGCGAAGACTGAAATTGCCGATCTACAGCAGCAGAGAATCCAACTGCTTCGCGATGATATCGTCGACTACGTCAAGCCTCTGCCAACCGATGAGTATCGCCGCATATTGACCGTGGCTGGTTTCGATAAATTGAGAAGTAGATTCAATGACGCGATAACAAAACATTCGCCACCATTCCGTTCTCTCGATTTTGAGCCAAGCAGAGATATTATCTACATTATAAATAGGCTCGAAGGGGAAAACAAAAATGGTCATGCGCTATATCTGACAGGAGAGATAGAACGAATACTGAAACATCCGGACAGGGGCAGTCAGCGGTTTTATACATACCTTGAGATCGAGAACAACCGCACGCGGGATGGTGTGGCCGGAGCCACACCGTGCAGAACCCCTGAAGGGTTCTGCCGAGAGCGAACTGCATACATATTTCATTTACTCGCAAACAACTTTTACCAAGATGGCTTGGCATTGAAAGCAGTAGGGCGGACAGAAGCTACATACAAAGAATCGTTCGCGACGGCGCTAAAGCACGCCTGTACTGCAATTAAGCTATTTCCTCCCAACGGTTTTAATCAACCTACCTCTGAGCGGACGCTGGAGAAATTACTTTTCGCGGAATTGGGGATGGTTGCGCCCAGCACGCCACCCGGGCCCGGCGCCTGTTTGCAAGCGGTGGCACCGCCTGGACATGCCACGCAGCCGGGATTGGCGAAAACGCCCCAATGACAGCACCTGCAGTGCCCTGAGCGGCGCTGCCGGCAAACAAAGGATCGCTTGCGCCTCGGCGGGCAAACGATCATCCCTCTCATCCGCCACAACCGTAAGCAATTCTGCGACCTATTTGTCTCCCATTGCGGCCACAATGCCGAGTTCAGCCAGATGCTCTCGCAATGCGTTGATCAGCTGCGTGCGCTGGCGCATCATCAGATCGCGAGTTCGACTCCCACAGTGCTGGACGCTCGATGTCACCAGGGTGCCAAATCACGCCTTTAGCGTCCCCGGGGTTATACATCGATGTTATCGCAGCTGGACGCACTCACTTTAAAATTCCGGTTCGGGACGCCATCGTCCCTCACGTTGAATATTAATCACGCTGCGTCGAATAAATCGCATCGCAAACTGTCAACCGCGGCCACGGCTGAGGGCGACTGCCGTCACACGGGTGTCATCGACTGTATGCCGAAATCCGAAAAATGCGCTATCCCAAAACGGAAGGATTCCGCCCGGCCGATACTCGTAGTATCCTATTTCCTTCAGTGCGGGAGGTTCGAGATGCCACGAGCGGATTGTCAACATCGGCGATTTGGATCCATGCTGCCGTCTTGCGTCCTGATCGCCGCAACAACGTTAATCCAAATTGCGCCCGCGGACGCGAGTAACGAAGTAACGGTTACGCCGATCAAACACATCATTATCATAATAGGCGAGAACCACAGATTCTACCATGTGTTTGCAACATACAGGCTGTGAAAGAGGAAGACCGGATACTGAACCTACTGTCGAAGGGCATCGTCCAAGGCGACGGTACGCCAGGCC
>Ga0187783_10001516_pt1 | contig 17173 bp, 16 predicted proteins | sample 1015_SJ02_MP02_2_FD_132471 | JGI IMG/M metagenome (GOLD analysis project Ga0187783, IMG submission 132471) | Tropical peat soil microbial communities from peatlands in Department of Meta, Colombia - 1015_SJ02_MP02_20_MG | ecosystem: Environmental > Terrestrial > Soil > Wetlands > Peat | place...
CCTCGTGCACGAAGCGCTCGCGCACCAGCCTTTCCGCCCGCGCGATGTCGGCGGCGCTTGGAATGGACGCGGCCACACGGTCCGCTGAGGTTGACTCGGCCATCTAGGCTCTGGAGTTCGAGACGGACTCGCCGCTGGAGTTGCGGTCCACACGGCGCAGGAACCGTCGGCATCACGAACCGGCGGGCAGCCGGACGCCCTCAGCGATCCGGCTGTGACTTGAACCAAGGATATCGCACAGGAGGTCGTCGTTGAAGGACGGCCATCTGCCACCCTGTCGCCGATGACGCCGAGGAGCTGGCTGCTCTCGATCTTCGGGCTCGTGCTGGCGGTGCTGCTAGTGGTCGGGCTCGTCCAGCTGCTGGACAGCGCACACGAAGCACAGCCCAGCGCGCCGCTCACGCCGGCACAGATCCGCGCCCGCCTGGCGGGCTCACCTGCGCCGCTCGCGGCGCTGCACGCTCAGGCCGACGAGCTCCTGCCGGGCGGCGCCCGTGCTCTGCGCGCGCGGCTTGCGGCCCTGCACGGCTATCCGCTGGTGATCAACAAGTGGGCCTCCTGGTGCACGCCGTGCCAAGCCGAGCGCGTCGAGTTCGAGCGGGCCTCGGTCGCGCTGGGGCGAAGCGTAGCCTTCATCGGCATCGACTCGGCCGACACCAGCATCGCCGCTGCGCGCGCCTTCCTGCGGGCGGTGCCGGTGGCCTATCCCAGCTACTACGACCACAGCGGGCACCTCGGCGAAGCGATCACCGACTCCAGCTTCACGCCGGTGACGGTCTTCTACGACCGCGCCGGCGGCGAGTACATCCACCAGGGCCCATACCCGAGCCTCGCCAAGCTGCAACGCGACATCCGCCGCTACGCGCTGGACTGAGGACAGGCGTGCCCGAGATCCGCATCGACCCGCTCAGCGGGCACCGCACGATCATCGCCGGCGAGCGCTCGCAACGCCCCGGCGGAGACCCCGGGTGCGAGCCGCCGCAGCCGATCGACCCCAGCGAGGACCCGTTCGTCGAAGGCCACGAGCAGCGCACGCCCCCCGAGCTGTTCGCGCTGCGCCCCTCGGGACCGGCCGACGGCCCTGGCTGGACGGTGCGTGTGGTGCCCAACCTCTATCCCGCGCTCTCACCGCCGGCCGCGAGCGCGAACGCGGGGCTCGCCGTGCACCCGCCCGCCGGCATCGACACCGAGCCCCCGGCGCGCGGCGGGCGTGGCGTGACGCGCGACGACCTGTTCGTGTCGCTGCCCGCGCACGGCGCGCACGAGGTGATCATCAACGGCCCGCAGCCGGTGGTCTCGCTGGCACAGCTCCCGCGCACGCAGGTGATCGCGGCGATCGACGTCTGGCGCGAGCGCATGCGCGCGCACCGCGACAGCCGCTACGTGCAGCTGATCGTCAACGAGCGTCGCGAGGCCGGCGCGTCGCTGCCGCACAGCCACGCGCAGCTGTATGCGCTGGATTTCGTGCCCGCGGCGGTGGCGCGCGAGCGCGAGCGCTCGGCCGCCTACACGACGCGCACGATGGGACAGAGCCTGCTCGGCGACCTCCTCGCCGAGGAGGTACGTCGCGAAGAGCGGATCGTGGCGATCGACGACGAGGCCGTGCTGATGGCCCCGTACGCCTCGCGCCTGCCGTTTCAGCTCATGCTCGCCCCGCGCGCGCCGCGCCCCCGCTTCGAGGACGACGGGCCGACGGGCGCCGCGCTGCTGCACGACGGGCTGTGCCGCCTCGCGCGCCACCTCGGGTCGAGCCCGCCGCTGAACCTGTGGGTGCGCACCGCCCCGCCCGGCGCCGAGCAGTTCTGCTGGCGAATCGACGTGCTCCCGCGGCTCACCCACATCGCTGGCCTGGAGCTCTCGACCGACGTCAACCTCAACATCGTCGCGCCCGAGCACGCCGCCACGCTCCTGCGCGCGGCGGGATAGCGGCCGTTCGCCGAGCGCCCTGGCGCTACGCTCCCGCTGTGGCGCCCGAGGAACGCTTCGTGCCCCGCTTCGCGGCCGAGCCGCCGCAGGAGGAGCTGCCCTACGGACGCTGGGCGCAGCGCCTGGGCACCGAGTTCATGGCGGCCGCGCTGCGACTCGACCTGCACCCCGCCGACCTCGGCGAGCCCGGGGATGTCGTGTGGTACCCCGACCGCAGCTGGCACGGGCGCACGTACGTCCCGGGGACCGCGCGGACCTCGGCCGGGTACGAGCTGTTCGGCTACGTGCGCTTCGTGCCCGGCGGCGCCGGCGGCGAGGCGCACGACTTCTCGGCGCACGTCGACTTCACCGAGGAGACGGCCGAGCGCAACCCCGACTGGCAGATCGACATCTGCGACGAGGTGGTCGGCGCCTGGCGCGGCCACGCAGGCGAGGTCGCCGCGATGACGCTCGTATGGGGCCACCCGCTCGTCTCAGGCGGCAGCGTCGTCACCGCCGAGCTGGCCGACCTGCCAGTCGACCAGTGCGAGCTGGTGCAGGAGCGCTTCACGCTGCTCGCCCCCGACGACTACCGCCACGACCTGCTCGAGATCAAGCTCTTCGACAGCCGCGGCCGAGAGCTGGCGCGCGAGTCGCTGTATGCAGGTGAGGACGACGAGGGCGCCACCGTCGGTGCGCGCGACGGCGGCTCCTAGGCCGGAACTTTGCAGATCGCCAGCGCCCGCTGCTTGGCCGCTGCGTTTGGCAGCGGTGTGGCGTTGACGAGCGCCACGCACTCCTCATGGGCGACCGTTTCCAGCGCTTGCCTCGTGCCACTCGCCGCTTTGCCGCAGATCGCTTCGAGCTTGGCCTTAGCGCTGGCGGCGATCGACGTCTGGGCGTGAATCGCGCCCTTGCAGGACGCGACCGCGTGTTTGCCGGCGGCTCGCTGCGCCGCCGGCGTGCTTGGGTATGTTGCACCGGCCGCGGTGCCGCCGACAGGCCCCGAGGGCCCAGCGGGCGAGGAGGACCCTTCCGTCCTCGACGTCGTGGTGCTCGTGCCCCCACACGCAGCCATCAGCGCCGCCGTGCCGACGGCGAGGATGAGCCATGTGGAAAGCGTTCGCATCATTGATCCACCCGAAGTAAGGCCGGCGATCAGGGTAACACCGGCTCTGCGGCAGTGCCCCCGCCAGGAGTCGAACCTGGATTTGCCGCTTAGGAGGCGGCCGTCTTATCCATTGGACTACGAGGGCGCGGCCCGCGGCTACGGGACCCCGCAGAAGGCTAGCGTCGGTCCTCCTCGAGGGTGTCGCGCACCCCGCGCGCCTCCAGCGCCAGACGCGCGAGCGCGCCCTCATCTAGGCGGTGGGTGATCCATTCACTCGAGCGCCTGGCGCCAAGCCCCTCGTAGAAGCCGAGCGCGAGCTCGTTCCAGTCGAGCGCGGCCCACTCCAGGCGCTCGCCGCCGCCGCGCAGCGTGGTCTCGGCGACCGCCGCCAGGAGCGCCCTTCCAACCCCCCGACCGCGAAACGGGGGCCGCACGAACAGGTCCTCCAGCCACACGCCAGCGCTCGTGCGGAAGCTCGAGAAGGTCGCATAGAAAAGCGCATACCCCTGCACGTGCGCGTCGCGCTCGGCGATCAGCGCGTGCGCCAGCGGATGGGTGCCGAAGAGCGCGCCGGCCAGTCCGCTCTCGGTCGCGCGCAGCTCATGCTTCAGGTGCTCATACTCGGCGAGCTCGCCGAGGAGCTCGAGCAGCACGGCGACGTCGTCGGCCCGCGCCGCGCGGATCACTCGCGCGCCAGGCTGCGGTCGGGGCGATCGGGGTAGACGTCGTCGATCGTGGTCAGCGCCAGGTAGGCGCCATCGTCTCCGAGCGCCGCCTGGATCGCCTCGGCGCCGCCGGCGAGGCGATCGAGCACGCTCACGACGCCCACCACCGACAGGCCCTCGGCGCGCACGCGCTCGACGGCCTGCAGGGTCGATCCCCCGGTCGTGACGACGTCCTCGGCGACCACGCAGCGCTCGCCTGCGCCCAGCGCGGGGCCCTCGATCCAGCGCTGCAGCCCGTGGGCCTTGCGCTCCCTGCGCACGATGAACACGCTCGCCGGGGGTCGTGGCGCCGCCAGCGCCGAACAGGCCACGGGGATGGCGCTGACGGGCACACCACCGACCGCGCGGGCGCCGCGCGCATGCACGTGCTCGGCGACGAGCATCCCGAGCGCGGCGAACACGTCGGGCAGCAAGATCGCGCGCCGGGCGTCGACGTAGTACTGCGCGGTGGCGCCGCTGGCGAGCGTCACCTCGCCCGGCACGAGCGCGTGCTCGCGCAGCCCCCGTACCAGCGTCTGGCGCGCCTGGGCCAGCGCGCTCCGATATTCGGCCACGGCCTCCACGAGCGGACCTAATCTAGCGCTGCGGTCGCGCCGAATCACGGCACATGGCCAAGCGGCTGGCGAAACTGCTCACCTGGGCATCGGTCGCAGCCTGCCTCGTCGTGATCGCCTCGTTTGCCATCTTCGCGATCAACCAGACAGCCAGCGCGTCCGCGCGCCAGCAGGAAGAAGTCTTCGGCACCCCGCGGGCGGCCACGGGCCAGCCGAGCACGGCCAAGGAGGACACGGCCCACAGGGTGATCGATGAAGTCGCCGGCGAACTCACCTCGCCCTTCTCCTCGATCACGGCGGGCTCGAGCAGCGAATGGGTCGTTCACGGGGTCGACCTGCTGTGCGCGCTCGTCGTCTACGGTCTCGGCCTCGGCTATCTGGCGCGCGTCATACGCGTCAGGGTCTAAGACGCGCCGCCACCTGCGCGCGGCGCCGCCTGCGGCTTGGGCCGCAGAAGCCGGGCCGCTGCCAGTCCTAGGGGCCGGCGTTCGGGCGCACGTGGCTGGAGCCGCCGCCGCCCTCGTTGTAGACGTCGACGGGCGTGCCCGTCTGCACCCAGGCGTAGATCGCGGGGGCGTCGGGGATCGGCACGCGCAGGCAGCCGTGGCTGGCCGCATAGGTGGGCACTTCGGGGTACCCGTGGATGGCGTAGCCGCGGATGAAGTAGTTGGAGTCGACCATCCCCTCGGAGTTGACGCCGGGTGTCTTCTCGTACACGTAGAAGTGCCCGATCACGGTGGGCGTGGACGGCTTGCCCGAGCTCATCGTGTAGATCGCGTGCACGCGACCCCCCGGTTCGATCTCGGCGAGCACCTGGCGCGTGAGATCGGCCTCGACGTGGCGGCCATCGCGCGCGTAGCGCACATGGAAGCTGCCGGCGCCCCGCTGCAGCAGCTCGAACACCTGGCTTCCGGCGTAGGGGATCCGCGCCAGGCCGGTCATCTTGCGGTAGGCGATCAGCGCGTGGCCGGTGCCTTCGTCGAACACGCCGCTGAGCGTCACGGCGTAGTGCAGCACGTCGAGCTCTGACTGCAGTAGCCGCACCGACTCCCCCTGCGAGCCCGGCCCGAGGTTGGCGGCGACGACGTGCACGAGCGCAGAGCGTGCGCTGAACGCGCCCTGCTGCGCGGTCGCGTAGTGGACCCCGTGCACCTCCACGACCCCGGTCGGCGTCGCGAAGTCGACGTGGAACTGGCCCGCGCCGTTGCCGACCGCGTCGACGGCGACCTGCTTGACGGCGATCCTGCGCCCGCTCAGATAGAAGCTCAGCTTGACCTGCTGCCCTGCGACGTAGGGCTCGACGATCCCGCGCACGACGATCCGCCTGCCCGCCAGCGCGAACAGCGGCTTGCCGCCGACGCGCTGCAGCACGAGCCGCATGGCTCCCGCCGGTGGCGCCGCCGGCGCGGGCGTGGGTGGGGGGGCCGAGGTCAGGGGCGGTGCCGGCGGCGAGGTTTCCGCGCCGGCGACGGACGCCGCGGCGAGCGCAGGCACGACGATGGACGCCAGCGATGCGCACACGCCCGCGGCGCGCAGGCGGCCTGCCCCGTGGAAGCCCGGGGTCCGGCGCGGCCCGCCTCGCGGCTTGCTCACCGGCGCGATCCTATGCGCTCGGCCCGATGGCCGGGGGCTCGGGTGAGATCACGCCGACAACGGTGAGCGCCAGCCACACCAGCCAGAGCAGCGCCAGCGCGCCGGCGGCGAGCAACGCGCCCTGCCCGAACGTCCAGCCCTCGAGCGCTGCGAACGCCACGCAGTTGTTGAGCGAGTGGGCGATGATGCATGGATATAGCGAGGCCGTGTAGCGGTACAGGAGGCACAGCCCAAACCCGAGCACGGCCAGCGGCGCAAGGTCGGCCAGCGGCGCCGAGCCCGCGTGCACGCCGCCGAACACCACACCGGTGATGAGCGCCGCCGGCAACGTGCCGCGCCAGTTGCGCAGCGCGGTGAAGAAGTAGCCGCGAAACAAGAACTCCTCGCACATCGGCGCGAGCACGCATGTCAGCAGCGCGCTGAGCGTGAGCAGCAGCGCGCCTTCGTTGGCGCCGAGCGTTTCGAGCAGCTTCTCCTTGCCGGGATGGAAGATCTCCGACCACACCCCCGCGAACACGATCACGCCGACGCCGAGTGTCGCGATCAGCCCGAACACGACCCACCAGCTCACGCGCGGCGCGCGCAGCCCGAACATCCAGGCGCGCACGGCGCGCCCGCCGATGTGCGCGAACACGACCGCCGCGAACACGAACGCGAGGTCCTGCGCAACGGTGTCGGCTAACACCAGGCCGCCCGGCAGGTTTTCGCCGGTCACCTTGGCTCCGAGCGCCGCCGCCGGGATGTCGATGAGCGCCGCCGCGACCAGCGCGATGCCAAGGCCGCTGATGAGGACGACTGGCGCCGTCCACGGCGGCCAGTCGGGCACAGCCCGCGGCCACGCCGCTGCCGGGGCGGGGGCCTTGCCGGGCGGCGCGGCTGCCCCCTGGATCGTCTGCTCGTCCACCTAGATGGTTGATCCCACGGTCATGCGCCCTGCTCTGGGCTGGCGAGAGTCGAGCGTCATCTGCACCTAGGCTACCCAGTGCCAGGTGGCGAACTCGCCGACGAAGAAGCCAAGCGAGACGGCCATCGCCACCAGCGCCGGACGCTGCAGGCGCGGATGCTCGGCGAGCCAGATCGCCAGCCAGATGCCGAGCGGGAAGAGCACGACCAAGAAGCGCGGAAGCGACATCAGCGGCTGCGGCGACACCGGGTAGGAGAGCGGCAGCGCGAGCGCGGCGAGCACGTACAGGCCGTAGGCGAGCGGCAGCCGGCGCAGCACACCGACGAGCGCGGGCACGGCGGCGAGCAGGAACACGATCAGCATCAGGTTGTGCCCGGCGTTGACGAACGGGCTGCCGCCGGCGGCGGTGAAGTAGACGTGCGTGCGCTGGAGGGAGAGCAGCTGACGAGCGCCCTCCCAGGCCGCCTGCATGCCGTCCCAGACTCCGACGTATGGGCCGGCGAAGGTCCTGTACCAGACCTCCTGCGCCCTGAAGGGCATCAGCGCCGAGCCGCCGGCGAGGCCGAGGTAGGCCATGTACAGGCACAGCCCGACGGGCACCAGGGTCAGCCACAGCAGGTCGCGGCGCGCGCGATAGCGCGGGAGCCAGCGTGCCGTGGGGCGATCGGGCGCGCGGTCCTCGCGCGGGCCGTAGAGGTAGAGCAGCAGCGCGGGCGCGAGCAGGACGATGCCGGCGCTGCGCGTGGCGCCGGCCAGCGCGCCGAGCACGCCGACCGCCCACCATCGCCCCTGGCGCGCGCTCCAGAACAGGCCGACCGAGAGCGCCAGGTACAGCGACTCCGAGTAGACGGCCGAGAAGTAGAAGGCCATCGGCGTGAACGCCGTGACCATCACCGCCAGGCGCGCCACGTCGCCCGGCTGCAGCGGACGCGCCGAGACGCGCGCGCCGGTCGCGATCTCCAGGGCCGTCAGCCGGTGGATCCCATAGAGCGCGAGCGCTAGCGCGAGCACCGACAGCAGCACGCCCGCGAGCACGGGCGCCAGGCCGAAGAGCGTGAGCGCGTGCAGGCCGAGCGGATACAGCGGGAAGAACGCCGTGCGCGACGACGTCACGAGCCCCAGCTCCGGGCGGTAGCCGTAGTGGGCGATCACCAGGTACCAGGAGGCGTCCCAGCGCGCCGCCGGCGCCGCGAGCAGATCTCCGAGCCAGCCGAACCCGCGCGTCACGCCGGGCGGGTCGAACGCGTTGCGCACCGGCCCGAAGCCGAAGCACAGCACGGTCCCCACCCCGGCCACCCAGACGAGCAGGCGCGAGACCCAGAGCGCGCGCCAGCTGTCGCGCACCGCGGCCATGCGCGCCGGATCGGCCCGCAGGCGTGCCCACCAGCGTACGAGCGCCGGCGCGTCGGTGCCCGCGGTCGCCGGGACCGAGAACGGCGGTGTCAGCTCTCCCGCCCGCTCGACGATCGCGCTGTCGACGATCGCCAGCTCGCCGGTGTCGAGGGTCATCGCGCGCGGGTCGCCGGACGCCGCCGGCCGTTGCAGTGGCAGGAGATCACGAACGTGCACGGTAATCTCGAATGCCCCGAGATGTCCCGACAGTCACGACAGCGCCGGCGCCGGCACAACAGGTCTGGGCCAGTGCGAATCCTGTTCGTCGGCTCGATCGCCATCGCCAGCATGCTGATAGTGGGCGTGGTGGCGGCCTTCGCCATCGTGCTGCACATCGTCCAGGACGCACCCGCGCTGAGCTCATTTCACCAGACTTCGACGACGGGCTCCTCACAGGTGTTCGCGGCCAACGGCACACCCCTGGGCTTCATCCAGTCGTCCGAGCTCAGCACCCCCGTGTCGTGGAACGAAATCCCGGCCGACCTCAAGAACGCCACGGTGGCGATCGAGGACCAGCGCTTCTACAAGAACAACGGCATCGACGTGACCGCGATCTTCCGCTCGGCCGTGAAGGACCTCACGCAAGGAGCCCCGCTCCAGGGGGGCTCGACGATCACGATGCAGCTGATGCGAACGCTCTACCTCGGAAACGACGAGCACACGCTGCGCCAGAAGATCACCGAGGCCAAGCTGGCGATCGAATACACCAAGCACCACAGCAAGCGCTCGATCCTCACCAGCTACCTCAACAGCATCCCGTACGGGACGATCGGCGGCCAGACGGCGATCGGTGCGCAGGCCGCCGCGCGGGTGTTCTTCGACGAGCCCGTCTGGCGGTTGAACCTGCAGCAGGCCGCGTTGCTGGCGGGGCTGCCGCAGGCGCCGTCGCAGTACAACCCCTTCTCCTATCCCCAGCTCGCGCGCCAGCGCCGCAACGTCGTGCTCGCCAAGATGGCCGAACTGCACTACATCACCGCCGCGCAGGCCGCCGCCGCCCAGCGCGCGGCGCTGGAACTGCACCTCGGGGACTTCTACTCACAGCGCCAGGAGGACTTCTTCTTCGAATACGTGCGCGAACAGCTTGAAAACCGCTACGGACACACGGCGGTCGCCGAAGGCGGGCTGAGGGTGTACACGACGATCGACCTGAACATGCAGCGCTTCGCGCGCAAGGCGATCGCGGAGGTGCTCGATGAGCCCGAAGACCCGGCGTCGGCGATCGTCACGATCGACCCGCGCACCGGCGACATCGAGGCGATGGCCGAGTCCGAGAGCTACGAGAAGTCCCAGTACAACCTCGCCGCCGATGGCCACCGCCAACCGGGTTCGACGTTCAAGGCGATCGATCTGGCCGACGCGCTCTCGCGCGGCGTGGACCCGAACACGACCTACTACCTCTCGCACACGCTGCAGCCGGGCTGGCTGCCCGGCTACCCGACGTACGAAGTCAAGACGTTCGAGGGCACCTCGCTGGATGAGTCGATGAACCTCGTGACCGCGACGCTGCACTCCGACAACACCGTCTATGCGCAGCTCGCCGCCGACCTGGGGGAGACGACGATCACCCAGATGGCCTACAAGATGGGCGTGAAAACCCACCTCTCGAGCTTCCCCGCCGAGGCGCTCGGCGGGCTCACGCTCGGCGTCACCCCCCTGGAAATGGCCGACGTGTACGCCACGCTCGCCGACGGCGGCTGGCGCGACACGCCGATCGCGATCACCAAGGTCGTGTTCCCAGACGGCCGCGTGGACCACGACTGGGGCCGCCCGCAGCGCGTGAAGGTGCTAAGCGAAGGCGTGACCGCCGAGGAGACGAGCATCCTGCACGAGAACGTGGAGAGCGGCACCGCCACGCGCTCGGCGATCGACTGCCCGACCGCCGCCAAGACGGGCACGACGAGCGAACTCGTGGACGCCTGGCTGGACGGCTACACGCCCGACTACTCGACGGTCGTGTGGATGGGCTACCCCAACAAGCGCGTCTCGATGACCGACGTCCACGGCGAGCCCCAGCAGGGCGGCTACCTGCCCGCGGAAATCTGGCACGACTACATGGCGGCGGTGACCGAAGGCAAGCCGTGCGTGCCGTTCCCCCAGCCCAAGGAACCGCTCAGCTACGCGCCGTTCTTCGGGAAATTCGCGACGACCGGGCGCCTGGAAGGGAGCCAGCTCGGCGCCGTCGGTCAGGTCTACGAACCGCCACCCCCGCGCTTTCAGCGCCACGAACGCCACGAACGCCACGAACGGCCGCGCCCCCCTGACCTGAACGAAGGCACCCGGCCCCATCACCGCGCCCCCGGGCCTGGACCCGCGCCTGGACCCGCGCAGGGCACGCCCACCCCCACCCCCACACCGGAAGCCGGCGAACACCCCGAAGCGGGCGGCGGCGGAGCGCCGGCGGGCTAGCTGTGGCTGGCCGGCCCCTGCTCGCAGGCCCTCTTTGCGCGCCGGCGCTGGTAGTTTCAATGGTGACATCTGACCGCGAGGGGCGCGCCGCGCAGGGCGAGCGGGCCCGGATGGGATAGGAGTGGCGAAGGAGGACAAGGTCGAATTCGAGGGCGAGGTCGTCGAGGCGCTCCCAAACGCGATGTTCCGGGTCAAGCTCGACAACGACCACGTCGTGCTCGGCCACGTGGCCGGCAAGATGCGGCGCTTTCGGATTCGCATCCTCCCCGGAGACCGCGTGCGCTGCGAGCTGTCCCCCTACGACCTGGACCGCGCGCGGATCGTCTACCGGCATCGCTGAGCGCTCCCTGATCGAGTCGATCGCGGCCGAGCTCGCCGCCGCCGCGCCACCCCGGGGCGCGTCCGGCGCGATCGCCGTGCCTGAACGCGCGGGGCGTCCGGGCAGCGCCGACGGGCCCGCGCCCACCCCCTCGCGCGTGCTCACCGGCATCGGCGACGACGCCGCCGTGGTGCTCGCCCGACCGGTCTGCGTCACGTCGGTCGACGCGATGGTCGACGGCGTGCACTTCGAGCTGCGCGAGAGCTGGCTGACAGCGGCGGACGTCGGCTGGCGCGCGCTCGCCGCCGCGCTCTCGGACCTCGCGGCGATGGGCGCCCGGCCGGGCGAGGCCTACCTGGTGCTCGGATTGCCGCCCGGCTTCAAGGAGTCGGAGGCGCTCGAGCTCGTTCGCGGCGCCGGGATGCTCGCGCGCGAGACCGGCACGACGATCGCCGGCGGCGACGTCGTCGCGGCCCCGGCCCTGACCGTGTCCTTCACCGCCGTCGGGTGGGCAGACGACGCCGGCGAGCTCGTCCGCCGCCAGGGCGCGCTCCCGGGGGACCTGATCGGGGTGACCGGCGCCCTCGGCGGCGCGGGTGCCGCGCTGGCGGTGCTCGAGCGCCGCGCCGGGGGCGGAGAGCACGAGCAGGCGCTGCTGGCGCGCTTGCGCCGCCCACGCGTGCGCCTGGCCGAGGGCCGCGCGCTGGCCGGCGCGGGCGCACACGCGATGATCGACCTGTCCGACGGGCTCGGCGACGACGCCGGCCATATCGGGCGCGCCAGCGGCGTGCGCCTGTGCGTGGAGCTGGAGGCGCTGCCGCTGCAGCCCGGCGTCGCCGAGGTGGCCGGGCAGCTGTCGCTGCCCGCCTGGCGCCTGGCGGCGGGAGCCGGGGAGGACTACGAGCTGTGCGTGTGCCTGGCGCCGAGCGAGCGCGCCAGCGCCGAGCGAGCGCTGCGCGAGGCGGGCCGCGCGGGGATCACGTGGGTCGGCGAGGTCGTCGAGGGGGCGCCCGGGGTGGCGCTACTGGACGCCCGTGGACAGGAGCTTGGAGTCGCCGGGTTCGAACACCGCTGGTGATGGCGCGGCCGGCCGCCGCGCCGGGCCGTGGAGTTCGATCGCCGTCGCCCGTGCGCCCCCAGGCAGGATGCGCGCCTTGCCGACCGGCTGGATGCGCGTCAGCACCGCGTACACGAGCAGCCGTTTCGCCGCGCTGAACAGCGGCGTGCACGCCGACAGCACGAGGCGGGTGTACGACGCGCCACCGATCGCCGCCGCCACGTCGTTGGGCGACACGACGCGCTGGCCGTCCACCTTGTAGGTGAAGTGGGCGTAGGGCATGAGCAGCATGATCCGGTTGCCCGCGCGCAGCGAGTCGATGTGGCGAAAGGGCGCCAGGTAGGTCGTGCGATGGCCGGCGATCGCGGTCGTCGTCGTCCCTTCGGCGCCCGGGAACGGCGTCTGCGGGTAGATGCCGGGGCCGCGCTCGAGGTCGGCGGTGTCGGTGCCCTTGACGACGACGAAGCTCGCGTCGATGCGCGGGATGACGATGCGCCCCACGGCGCCGCCGTCGCCGGTGCGGCGTTCGAGCTCGCCAGCCAGGTAGGCGATGCGCCGGCGCTCGGTGGTGAGCGAGGCGAGCGCGCGCTGCTCGACGGGCGTGGGCGCGGCGTGTTCGAGGCTGCGCAGGTCTCCGTTCAGCTTGTCCTGCTCGAGTTTCGCGTACAGCGCCGAGAACGGCTCCTGCCACACGAGCGTGACAGTGGCGTCGATCAGCGCGAGCGCGCCGACCGCGATCAGCGCGAGCGCCAGCGCGCGCCACAGCCGCGGCGACACGGCGAGTGGCGTGCGCGCAAGGCCGGGCCCGCGAGGCGATCTCGATGTGGACGCTGTCTCGGACACAACTACCGTCGCAGGGCCGACTCCGTTCCGCCGAGCGATCCCGGGCCCGCATAGGACCTCGGACCGCGAATCGTGATCCTCATTTCGGTGCCCGGCCCGCGGGGTCCGGCCTCGGGCGCGGGCGGCGAGAAGGCAAGCATAGCCGCCGCCGCGGCGCACCCGAAGGCGACGCTCCACAGGGCGGCCACGGGGATCGACACGTGGCCGCCGGCGAGCAGGCGCACGGCCGTCCACGCGACTGCGCCGGGACCGAGACCGAGCTCGTGGGCGTAGAAGGCGACGAGCGCGAGGAGCGGCACGAGCGCGAGCGCGATCAGCCCCAGAGCCCCCAGCGGGCGCGGGCGCAGCGGGGGCGAGGCGATCAGCAGCGCAACGTGGGCGCCGAGCACGAGCAGCAGCGCGGCATAGGGGTCCAGGGCCCACACGACCACGCACAGCGTGACGAGCACGATCATCAGCGCCAGCCCGGGCGTGTCCGAGCCGCGCGCGACGTCCAACCCCAGCCGTCGCACGGCCAGCGGCCACAGCGCCCGGGCGAGCGCGAGCACGAGCAACGTCGCGGCGACCGCGCGCGCGGCGAGGCTGTCGAAGGGCAGCGCGGTCGACACGGCGGGCGCGGCCGGCGCCGAGGGCAGCGCGCCGAGCAGGCCGAGCGCGCGGGCGAACACGGCGGCGAGCAGGAACGGGAGCGCGCAGGCGAGCGCCCACAGCGTCGGTCGCGCGAGCGCTTCGCGCCGGCGCCGTGCGCGCGCCCACCAGTCGACGGTCACGGCCAGCGGCGCGAGCAGGAGCGTGCCGACGAGCAGCCGCCATGCCCACTCGGGGATCGTCTGGCCGTGCACGAGCACACCCGTCTGCATCGCCGTCGGCAGATCGGGCGCCGCGTCGAGCGCGTACACGGCGCCGAGCACGCCGCGTCCATACCCTTCCAGGCGCTGCGCGCTCACCGGCTCGCGCGCCGAAGGGCCGCGTTCGCCCGACACCTGCACGAGCACCGCCGGGATGCCGGCCGCGTCGAGCGGACCCTGCTCGCCCGGGGTCAGCGGGAAGGCGAGGTGGCTGAGCTGGCCGAGCACGCTCGGCGACCCGGGCGCCGACGCCGCTTCGCGCGTGATCGCGCCGCTGACCGTGCGCTGGAGCTGTAGCGGAGCCGAGCCGAAGCCAGCCGAGTAGGGGACGACCGAGGGCTTATGTGCGCGCGCGCCCGCCAGGTCGCCGAGCACGATCGCCGCGTCGAACGGGCCGCTTGCGTGGGCCGCGAAGTTGGCCGCCCCGGCGTCGCCCGCGCTGCCGCCGGTCGTGGACACGAGCACGATCGTGCGCTTGGTCTCGCCGCTTGCGAACACGCGCGCCAGCTCGAGCAGCGCCGCGGTCCCCGACAGCTCGGCCTCCGCGCCGCCCGCGGCCGCGTCGCGGTGGGCCATGATCACGATCGGCGCCTCGCCGGTCGAGCCCGCGCGCTGGGCGATCACCGTGACGAGCGGGCGTTCGCCGTCGATCGTGTCGGCCCGCAGGCGTCTGATGTCGACCGAGAAGCCGCCGCCGGCGGTCCCGCCGAGGCCTCGGATCGTGTCCGCCACGCGCAGCGCGAGCGCCGCGTCGCCGCTTTCACCGGGGCGCCGTTGCGGAAATTCATGCGCCAGCTGCCCGAGTTCGGCGAACGCGGTCTGACCGCTGAAGGCGTCTGGGGCGAGCGGCGACGTGTACCCCGGCGGGCTCGGGCCGAGCGAGAACGCTGCGATCGCGAGCGCGAATGCGAACGGCACGAGCGCCGCCCGGTACAGGCGTGCGTTGAGCATCGCGCTAGACCATAGTCCGGCCGTCGGTGCGGGCGTGCGCCCCAGACCGCATCGAGCGCCCGATGCGCGCACCCCTGCGCCGCACGCGTGGGCGCACCCCTGCACCGCACGCGTGCGCGCCGCCTGCGGGATGCGGGCGGCGGCGACGCGAGATCCGCGCCTTGCAGGCCCAGATCCGCGCACCGTGTCAGATATCGTGCCCGCGTGCTCCAGCCTGTCGCAGTCGCGAGCAAGACGCTGTCCGACTACACGCACATCGTCGGCCGCGAGCTCGTCGCCGAGATCCGCGAGCTGGCCCAGCCGTTGCAGGGACAGCGCGTGGTGCACATCTCGGCGACCGCGTTCGGGGGCGGCGTGTCGGAGATCCTCTACACGCTCGTGCCGCTCATGCGCGACGTCGGCCTGGACTGCGAGTGGCAGGTCATCTACGGGCGCGAGGAGTTCTTCAACGCGACCAAGCTGATGCACAACGCGCTCCAGGGCGCGCCGCAGGACCTCGACGAGGAGCAGTGGGACACATGGCGGCGCTACAACGAGATGAACGCGCGCGAGCTCTCGAGCGGCTGGGACGCATGCGTCGTGCACGACCCGCAGCCGGCGGCGCTGCACGGGCTCGTGCCCGAGAAGGCGGACACGTGGGTGTGGCGCTGTCACATCGACCTGTCCACGCCCAACCCGCACACGATCGCCCATCTGCTCCCCTACATCGCCGACTACCCCGACTCGCTGTTTCACCTGCGCGAGTACGTGCCCGCCGGGATGCACGGCACCGCCCACGTGGTGGCGCCGGCGATCGACCCGCTCACGCCCAAGAACATGGCGCTCTCGCCCGAGGACGCCTCGTTCGTGTGCGAGCAGTTCGGGATCGACGTCGACCGCCCCCTGATGTGCCAGGTTTCGCGCTTCGATCCGTGGAAGGACCCGCTTGGGGTGATCGACGCCTACCGCGTCGTGCAGGCGTCGATGCCCGAGGTGCAGCTGGCGCTCGTGGGCTCGATGGCCTCCGACGACCCCGAGGGCTGGGACTTCTTCAACGCCACGATCGCGCACGCCGACGGCGACCCCGACATTCACATCCTCAACAACTTCAACAACGTCGGCGCGATCGAGGTGAACGCCTTCCAGTCGCACTCGGACGTGCTGATCCAGAAGTCCACGCGCGAGGGCTTCGGCCTGACCGTGTCGGAGGCCGTGTGGAAGGCGCGCCCGTTCATCGGCGGCGAAGTTGGCGGGATCCCCCTGCAGATCGAAGACGGTGTGACCGGCTTTCTGGTCTCGAGCGTGGACCAGTGCGCGCGGCGCACGCTCGAGGTGCTGCGCGACCCCGAGCTGGGCAGGACGCTCGGCAAGCGCGGCAAGGAGCACGTGCGCAAGCACTTCCTCATGCCCCGCTACCTGCGCGACTACCTGCGGATACTCAACGGCGACGGCCAGCCGTGAGCGACGCCCACCGTCCACCCGGCCACCGCGAGAGCCGTCGCTGATGAGCGAGACGCCGGCCGAGCGATCCCCGCTGGTGCTGGTGTCCAACCGCGGGCCGGTCACGTTCCAGGCCGGAGGCGAGGTCCAGCGGGGCTCGGGTGGGCTGGTCACCGCGCTCACCGGGCTCGCGTCCCACCGCGAAGCGGTGTGGATCGCCTCGGCGATGAACGAGCACGATGCGGCCGCCGCGCGCGAGCACGCCGGCCAGGCGTTTCCCGTGCGCTCGCCGACCGGCGAGGAGTTCAACGTGCGCCTGATCGTGTCCGACCCGCAGGCCTATGACCGCTTCTACAACGTGTTCGCCAACCCGATGCTGTGGTTCATCCAGCACTACCTCTGGGACCTCTCCAACGCCCCCGACATCCGGCGCGAGGAGATCGAGGCGTTCGAGTTCGGCTACAACGCCGTCAACGAGGACCTCGCGCGCGCCGTGGTCGAGGAGCTCGAGCGGGCGGCCGAGCCGGTCGTGATGGTGCACGACTACCACCTCTACACGCTCCCCGACCTCGTGCGCCGGGCGCGCCCCGACGCCTTCCTGCACCACTTCATCCACATCCCCTGGACCCAGTCCGACGCCTGGCGGGTGCTGCCGGCGCGCATCCGCGAGGAGATCTTCACGGGCCTGCTCGCCAACGACATCGTCGGCTTTCACACGCGCTCCTACCGGCGCAACTTCCTGCAGTGCTGCCGCGACCTGATGGACCTCGACGTCGACTTCGAGCGCGGCGTGGTGTGGTTCGGCGAGCGCGAGGTCTGGGTGCGCGCCTACCCGCTCCCGATCGACCACGAGGCCACTCGGCTGCTCGCCCAGGGCGAGCGCGTGCGTGCGCTCGAGCAGGAGCTGCTGAACCGGCGCCGGAACTTCCTCATCCTGCGCGTCGACCGCGCCGACCTGTCCAAGAACGTGCTCCGCGGCTTCTCGGCCTTCGACCTGTTCCTCGAGCAGCACCCCGAGTTCATCGAGCAGGTCACGTTCATCGCCCAGATGATGCCCTCGCGCACCGACGTGCCGCAGTACGCCGAGTACCTCGAGCGGATCGAGGCGCTCGTGGCGGTCGTCAACCACCGCCACGGCACGCCCGA